>PVBE011977652.1_pt1 | contig 25294 bp, 27 predicted proteins | sample 1631181 | NCBI WGS metagenome assembly PVBE01 (sample SAMN08397723, study PRJNA350692) | Marine metagenome, whole genome shotgun sequencing project. | isolation source: water | place: Pacific Ocean | collected 2012-04 | reverse complement strand
TGTTCTACACCTTAAAGGAGCTTGAGGTAATCGTGGAGCAGTGGAGGCGGGACTACAACCAAGTCAGGCCGCACAGTGCCCTCGGGTACCGCCCGCCGGCACCTGAGGCTATCCTTGCCGATGACCTGCTTCCAGTACTGGCGGGACTAACATAGCGTCTGGTACAACCATTGGGGGCAGGTCAAGGGTATCGCGCGGCGACCAGCCGGGGGAACGCCGCCATCGGTCCGTCGGGGCATCGTCACGCGAGCGTGCCGACAGGCCGGAGTCTAGCACACAGCCGGGCAGGGGTGTCAACGACGGCGGTGCGGTCGCGCCCGGTGGAGACACCAGCCGGCGGGCGATTCCTGCCGCGTGTCACCCGAGCCGGAACACCAGTACGCTTGCGGCCACGTACACGGCCGCGATGGCCGCGGCCTCCCAGGTCCAGAGCCGGAACGGCCGAGACCGGCCGCGCCTTAGGATCGCCACGATGACGATGCCGGTCATCAGGAGAGCCGCGACGCCGGAGATGGCGTGGACGGGGGAAACGGCCCGCCATAGCACCCCCTCCGTGAACGCCACATCGTCGAGGAACAGCACGATGCCCATGTTGAAGATGTTGCTGCCGAGGAGGTTGCCGATCGCCATCTCCGGGAGGCGCAGACGGATGGCGGCGAAGGAAGTGGCCAGCTCCGGCAAGGAGGTGCTCAGAGCCAGAAACTGGGTCCCGACGAAGCTGGCCTTCCATCCCATGATATCGGCCATCCGGTCGCCGGTGAGCGAGAGCGCCACGGATGCTCCCACGACAACCAGGGACGCCACGCCATAGACAAGGGCGGCCCGCGGCAGGGTAGCGACGTTGGCCCGTCCATCGCCCTGATCGGTGTCCTCCGCACTCTCCTGGGCCTTTTCATGGACGTAGATCGGGTACATGCCCAGAGCGAATGCCACGAGCAGCGCCACCGACAGGGGGCTCACGGGCCATCCAGCGAGGGCGTCCGTAGCCCCGTGGACCACCATGGCGACCGTGGCGAGGCCGATGGCGCCGGCGGAGACGGCCCCGACGACAACGGAGGTGGTGTCAACGGCATTCAGGAGTGGTCCACGCCTCCACGCCAGCTCCATGAGGGCGATGATGAGGAGGTTGAAGAGGTTGCTGCCGAAAGCGTCGCCCGCGGCCAGGTCCGGCTCTCCCACGAAGGTGACGGAGCTGATGCCCGTCCCCAACTCGGGGAGGGAGGTGGCGGTGGCCAGCAGCACGACGCCGACGAACGAGCGCCCGAGGCCGGTCCTGACGGAGATGTCACCGGCGGCCTTGGCCAGGTAATGGGCCGCCGCGAAGATGGCGGCGGCGGCGGCGGCGAGCTGGAGCCAGATGAGGGCGACGTCCATGGGCACCCCTTGGTCTGTGACCCCGTCGCACGGCCGTCGTTGGGCGGCGAGCGCGCGGCGCGGCGGGCCTGGCCTCGAGCGACCGTCCCCGCCGCCGGACCATTCTAAGGCACGGGCGGCGGCGCGTCACTACCGCCTTGCGGGCATGGAATCGACCAGGACCGCGCCTCCGGGGTGCGTGTGGGCGCGGCCGAGAGTGCCTCGAAAGGTTCTGAGTGATTTGAGGGGCTCAGATGGGAACGTGCTGCGCCTCGCCAGCATCACGGGGAGCGCCGCGCCTCGCCCCTGCGGCGGGTGGCCGTGCCCATCGGCCCGGCTCGTCAGGTCGTCCGCTAGGTGTTTCCCCTGATGCCGGCGCCCACATCCACGGGTTGACACGCCGCCACGGCTGCCTGGTATAGTGACAGAACACCCGTTCTGGTCGATATGTCCTAAGTGCAGGTTGGTTAGCTTGGAGGGACGGGGATGCTGAAACGCGTCGTGGTCATCGTGGACCTGCCAGACGACGCCCCCTCCGACTGGATCCCGGAGGAAGTGGGGCTGCGGAGCCTGGCCGCCGGAGCATTCCTCGGAGTGCTCCGAGCAGCAATGACCGACCTTCCTCGGTCAGGGTACGGTACGCGGAAAGGAGGCTCGACTCCTCCGCGGTCAGCGGCTCCGTGCCCGCTACCAGGTCCGCCTCCTCCAGATACCCCGCCAGGATAAAGAGCCTCCCCGGGCTCACTCCCAGGGCCGGCGCGAGCTTGCGCACCGTGAGAGGCGTGGGCATGCCGCCGTGGCGGAGGTTGCTGGCCGTCCCGGAGGAAAGGCCAGCCGCCTTCCGAAGCGCGTCGAACGTGGTTCCCCGCGCGGCGACCCACCCAGACAGGTAGTCGTGGAACGCGGTGCGCCCAGACTGTTTCACCATGCTGAGATTGTATCACACCGGGATTGACAACGGGCGATCCGACTGGTACGGTGAGACTATCATAGCGATGGAAGTTTGTATCAGCGCCATGACTCTCCGGGAGCGGAGCACCGACCCTTTCGGGCCAGGGTCACCGACGCCGCAAGGACGGCTGTGCGTTGGGAGGATAACCACCAGGTGCGAGTAGCGGGGGGTACCAGGATGACCGATCTGACGGCGACCGAGCGCGAATACGACCGGGAGGCCCTGCAGACCCTGGCGGCGGAGCTGCTGCGTGGGGCGCTGCGAGACGAGGGGCCGGAGTACGTATCGGGGCCGTGCGGGCGGTGGTGGGTGGAAACGACCGGCCTGGAGCCGACGGTGGTGTGGGCCAAGGCGGTGAGGGGGACGGCGCTGATGGGCGGCGGGTACCGTCCGGTGAGGCACTGTACCTGGAGCGGCGGCTAACGGCGCGGGTCGAGGAGCATTGGAGGCCTCTCTTTTTTTGTCTTCGAGGCGAACATATGTGCCGGCATAGCAAACTCGAACAGGACCATGGCGGAGCCGAGAGACCGCCAGTCCTCACGTCGGCACGGCTCAGCGGCGCGGAGACCCTCACGGCCACGGTCTCCCTCACCGGCCCACCGCCGAACCGAGGACAGATCGACACGGGCTTCCGTCCGTCCGGATGGGAGCGGCGGATATGCATGTCGTGCAGTCTGCTGGCTGCCCGGGTGGTGGCGACGTCGGAGCGGTGCCGGTCGAGGATGCACGCGGCGGTCTCCGAATCGCGGTGGCGGGAGATCGAGGACGGCGGGTAGGGGCGGCGCGGGGGCCTACGCCTTCTTGGAACCGAAGTAGAAGCCCGTGGCGGAGCCGGCCAGGGCCGCGAAGGCGGCGAGTATCTTGTCGAAATCGTCGCTTCCGATGGCTGCGGAGCCGAAGAACAGGAAGACGACGAACCCGCCGATGATGGTGAGCGCCAGGAGTGACCGGACGGAGCCGGTAGGGATGGCCAGGGGACTGCCGCGGTGTTCAGGAGCGGCGCGGAGTACCGCGAGGAGCCAGAAGAGGAACACGAGAAGGAAGAGGACCAGGGCGCCGAATACGAGCGGGGCCATGTTGGCACCGTCGGCGGCCGCGGAGGCCGTCGAGGCTGTCGAGACCACGGCGGTCGCGGTTGCTTCTGGCATGGCGTGACCTCCTCGACACGGGGCGTCGTCGGGTGGCGCGGCGCGCGGGGGTCATTGTAGCCGAACCGGGTCAGGCGGGCCAGGGCGCTCCGGGGGATGCGATAGCATCGGACGCGGCGAGCGTCGGCAGCCGGCCCGAGTCCACACCGATCGGGATGAGGTTCGGCGGGTACGGCGGTGACGTCGGGCGGGGAGGGCATGACGGCCAAAGACAAGGCGCCAGGGGGAAAGGCCGCCGTTGTAAGGAGGCGTCGCGCCGCCCGGAGGACGCCGCCACCGAAATCGGGCGGCCCACCGTACACCCGCGCGTGGCTGTACCCGAAGCAGCGGGAGACCATCTTCTGCAAGCAGCGCTACGCCATCGTCGAGGCGTCCACCAAATCGGGCAAGACGGTGGGGTGCATGGTGTGGCTGCTGGACCAAGCGTGGCCCGAACGCTCAAAGAGCGGCCGCGAAACGGTCGCAGGCCCAGGCGCTCGGCGCAAGGAGGAGGCCCAGGACCAGCCGCCGGCGCCGGTGCGCAACTACTGGTGGGTAGCGCCGGTCACCGCCCAGGCGAAGATCGCCTACCGTCGACTCAAGCGGGTCCTGCCGCGGGGGGCCTTCACGGCCAAGGAGACGGAGCTGACGATCACGCTGGCGAACGAATCGGTGGTGTGGTTCAAGGGCGCGGACGACCCCGACCACTTGTACGGCGAGGACGTGTACGCGGCGGTGATCGACGAGGCGACCCGCTGCAAGGAAGAGGCGTGGCACGCCATCCGGTCGACGCTCACGGCAACACGAGGCCCGGTCCGGATCATCGGCAACGTCAAGGGGACGAGGAACTGGGCGTTCCGGCTGGCCCGTCGCGCGGAGGCTGGTGAGCGAGGGATGCACTACGCGAAGATCACGGCGCACGACGCCGTGGCGGCGAGAGTGATCGTCAGAGCAGAGGTGGAGGACGCCCGGCGGACGCTGCCGGAGTCGGTGTTCCGTCAGCTCTACCTGGCCGAGCCCGCGGACGACGAGGGCAACCCGTTCGGCATCACGGCGGTCCGAGGTTGCATTGAGGCAGCTCCGTCCGATGCCGAGCCGGTGGCGGGGCGGATGCCGACGATGGGTGGACCGTGGCGGTGCGAATCGTGCCGCAATACATTTCGGTGGGGTGACGATGACATCGCTCAAGACCTCCGCGCGAGTGCTCCTGTACCGGAAGTACGATGACCTGACACTGCTCGCCGACTTCACGGGGCGCTGGACGCGCCTGTCGTGGAGCACGGCTCTCCACGGGGGGTTCCAGGAGTGCCGGATCATCGTGCCCATGGGCTTCCTTGACGCCGTGTCCTTCCTGCGGCTGGAAAACAACCCGGGCCGTCACTTCGCTCACCTGGTGGTGCTGGAGGGCCGCCAGGTGCGTTGGGAGGGCCGCGTGATGCGCGTGGCGGCGCGCTATCGGGGGGAACTGGAGCTCGTGGGGCTCGGCTACTGGTCGAGCGCGCGGGACCAGCGGATCACCACCGTTGACTACAGCGGCGGCGCCCAGACCGTGGACGACATCATCAAGGACTTCCTGGACGACAAGTGCCCGGACATCAACACCGACCAGGCGGGCATCGAGACGGTGGCGGGGAACGTGAACCTCACGCTGCCGGAGGACCGATACGCCCAGGACCATATCATCGAGGAACTTTCGCCCCTTGGTGACTCGTCCGGCAACGTCTACCACTTCGCCGTTTGGGAGGGCCGCCGCCCGTACTACACGGCGCGCAGTGTGATCGAGGTGGACTGGGAGGTGCGCCTGCGGGACCTGGACGCGGACGGGGGAGTGGAGCAGGACGCCTTGTGGCTCCGCAACGCCGCCGACGCCTACGACGGCACGAGCAGGACGGCGGGGGCCGCCGACGCCGACTCCCAGGCCCTCTACCCGGTCCGGGATGCCCTGGCCAGCGTGCCCACCGGCGCCACCTCCGCCAGGGCGGAGGACGCCCGCGACCGGTTCATCGCGGAGCGCAAGATCCCGCAACAGACCACCCGGTTCACGGTGGTCGGCGACCCAGTAGCCCGCTCCCGGCGAGCGCGGAGCCGCCTGGGGACCAGACAGGCGTTGCGGGCCGGCGACGTGGTCCGGATCGTGGATCTGGTCCCCGCCTCGGCCGCCAGCCCCAGCCTGGACAACATCCGCACCTTCCACGTCCTGGAGACGCGCTACGACGCGGAGCTCGACGCGGTGACAGTCGTGCCGGACCGACCGCCGAGCACCCTGGCGGCTCTGCTGGCCAGAACCAAGATCGAGCCTGAGCGGTAGCCACGAACGCCCTCGACGATCAGACATACCTCTCGGCAAAGGAGAACAAGAATGAGCCTGAATCCGTACTTGAAGACGCACCTGGTCACCCAAGCGGAGGCGGGGGACAGCGCGGCGCTGGACGCCCTGTGCGCCCAGCGCATGGTGTGGCCGCACTCGAGCACCATAGGCGCAGTCGCGGTCAACATCGAGCTCGACGCCGCCCACCCGGGCTGGATGGTGAGCGGCGAGGCGATCCGGCTGGCGGGCCTGGTCGGCGACAAGGTGATCGCCCTGGCGGACCCCGGCGCGGGGCTGCGGCAGGCGGCCTACGTCATGGCCTGCACGATGGCGGAAAAGAATGGGTGGAGCTTCGACGGAGCGTTCGCGGACCTGGAAGCGAACCTCCCGGAACGCCCGGACGCCGGGGCCAAGACGGACGTGCCGCGGGCGCTGCGGACACAGGGTAGGGGGCTGTGGGCGTGACAGCGGTGATGAGCTCCGGCCCAGGAAAGCGGACGCAGATAGACCGACTGGCGGACAAGGCCCTGGAGGACCTGGAGGACGCTGGGCTGGAACACGCCACGCCCGAACAGCACGCGCTGGCCCTCCAGGCGGCGGTTTACCGGGAGCTTCGCAACGGGGGCGGCAGAATAATCGTAGTGCCGATGCGCGTTGCGTTCGCCTTCGGCGCCGGGACGGCCAGCGGGGTCGCCAGCACGGTGGTGGGAGCGGTGAAGGTGCTTGGCGGGGCGTGAAGTGTTGCGCTGGCCCGGCGAGCTAGCCGTCCACGTCCGCCGCCAGCTGCTCCAGCGTGTAGCCCTCTTTGCGCACCCGCAGGTCGAAGTAGATCAGCGTCCCCGCGATGAGGCCGACGGGCAAGGCGATGATGTTTATCACACCGAAGTAGATGCCCGCCAACGAGTTGATGCTCCCCGATGCCAGATCCGACCATGCCAGGATGAACCCCGGGATCGAGACGACCATAAGGATGACGCCGCTGATGATCCCGAACACCAGCATGATGCCGAAAACCCGCCACCAGCTCCCTCTCACGAGCTCTCGACTTCGGCCCAAGGCCGAGATGCCGTCGGCCCCCTCGAACATAATCGCGTGGACGTAGAAGGCGAGGGCCACCATCAGGTAAATGAAGAGGGGGATGCCGACGAGGAGGAGACTCAGAAGCGCCGCCCCCACGAACAGCAGCAAGACGATTATGGCGGCGACGATGAGATACGCCACCCGCTGCCTCGCCCGCCCGACGCACTCGTCCAACCGGATCTCTCGTCCCAGCGTGGCCTGGGCGACGGCGTGGACCATCGGCCCCGCCACCAGGAAGAGCAGCACGAGGCCCACCACGGTGAAGAGCCACGAGAGGGGCGCCGGGGTCACCTCAGCCGCGAGCGACGGCGTCTGCGCCAGGAAAGACATGACGAGCAACGGGGCAAAGTTATCGGCGTAGAGGCGGAAGGTGGACGACACCAGGTCGCCGAGCGTCTTCGGCCGCAGAGCGCCCCCGTCCTCCAGCAGCGGAAGGACCTCGGCAGCCGCCTCGGGCGCGATGAGCGCGGCGCCGCACGAGGCGCAGAACCGGGCTTCCGGCTCGTTGGCCGCCTGGCAACGCGGACACTCCACTGCCGCCTCCACGGTCCCAGCGCCGAGGCGCACGCCGGGGACAATCGCCTTTGGCCGCATTGTTGACCGAGGGGCGACAAGTGTCAATGGAGGGCCGCGTGGTGGGGGTCATGCCTGCCCGTACGTTGAAACGTGGGGGCGGCTGGGTAGCCCGGCCCTGAGGACCGCGTCCTTCCGAGGAAGGACCGCGCCGCTACGCCTCCGGCCCACCTCGATAGAACTGGGTGTGGGGGTAGAAGTCCTCCCAGGCCCAGTCGTACGCGGTGCTGGAGGGCAGCTCCTTCAGGAGCTCCCCCCTTAGCGGCCCCTCCAGGGCAAAGCCCTTCGTCGGGTCCCACACGCTCCCAGTCCCCGCGTCCACGAGCCTTCCGTCCGACCACTGGAACTCCAGCGCCAGGTCCCCGGCCCTACGCACAAAGATGTGGACCGACCGGTCGTCTGGGTTGGCGTACACCAGCACGGGGACCTCGCCAACCGCGTCGTTCACCACCACGCGTTCGCTCACCTCGTCAAACGGGTACGCCTTCGCGTGCTCGCCTAGAGCGACACCGATCACATACGAACCGGCGTAGGAGCGGAAGGGTTCGCTCGGGGAGAGTCGAAAGAGCGGCTTCGATGTCTTCAGGACCAGGGTGTCCGCGTGCTCCTTTTTCCACGTGCCCCAGGGCACGACGGTGGAGGGCAGCATCTCCAGCCTGACCCCCTTAAGCGGACCCTGGATCGCCACCCCGGTGGGCTGGGACCAGACGGAGTCCGACTCTCGGCTGAGCCAGGTCATGGCGTTCATGTACAGGCCGCCGTAGTTGGCGAAGGTCTGGGCCTCCCCGTCGATCCGCCGGTCATGCACGAGACCGGTAGCGCAAATTGGTCACCACGTGACCAGGACAGGCACCCCCCCCACCACGTCGTTGACCATCTCGCGGAAGTTGAGCGTATCCACCGGATAGGCGCGGGCGTCGCCGTTCACCGATAGCGCCAGGACGTAGTCCCGGTCGTCCAGGTGGGTGTCCGAGGCGCGCACGAACTCCGGTTCGTAGATAGGTCGGATCGCGTCGATCCCCAGGAGCTTCTGCATTCGGATCGCCCGGAAATCAACCTCCGCCCGTTCCGTCGAGGCCGCTCCGGTCCCCGTGTAGGCGACGAATGGCGCCGGCGCCGCTCCCGGGGATGCCTCTAACCCTCCGGACTCGGGCGCGACGGCCGCCGCGGTCCGGCTGGCGGCAAAGTCGTCGGGGAATCGGTCGCGGGGGTCGTCCTCCGAGCGGGCGACGCCCCACAGCACGACCGCGGCGAGAGCGGTCCTCCGCGACGGCTGGGCGCTGACGGTCATTGGTTGTCCTCCGTTGGTCGGTTGGAACGCCGCATCCCGTGGCGGCTCTGACCTTTGAGATGCCTTGCGCCGTCAAGAGGGTGCGCACCCGCAGGCCGCGCATCTCCCCGCCCCTCCGCGTCATCGAATGGCGGTGAAGGGCCGCTCGGGAGCGGATAGCGTGGAGGACACACATGCCCAAGAACAGGCGCCCGCGGCGGAACGGGGGCGGCGCACGGGCGCGATCGGGGCAGCGGCGTTCCGAGAGCCGGCGAGGCATCTGGATCGCGGGCGCGGTAGTCGTCGCCGCGGTGGGCCTAGTCGCTCTGGGGCTGAGCGCCCTGGCGACGACGGGCGGAGGCGACTTCGCGTTCGAGTCCTACCAGGGCGACGGGACGCTGGACAGCGGCGAACACCTCTGAGAATTGGTATTCGCCGCCGGGAAGCCCGTTGTCCTGAACTTCTGGGCGGGGCTGTGCCCACCGTGCCGGGCGGAGATGCCGGGCTTCCAGCGGGTGTACGAGCGTCACCAGGACGAGATCGACCTACTAGGGCTGGACGTCGGTCCGTTCATGGGCCTCGGATCGAACAGCGATGCCCGGGCCCTCCTCCAAGAGTTGAACGTGACCTACCCTGCGGGGCGAGCCCTGGGCCGGAGCCCCGTAACCCAGTACGGCGTGGCCAGCATGCCCACCACCGTGTTCCTGACGCCGGACATGGAGGTCTTCGCCGTGCGCCAGGGGCTGCTGTCCGAGGACCGGATGGAGAACCTGGTCCAGCGCCTATTGGAAGCCTCGGCGGCAAGCTCCTGAGCCTGGGGATGGCCGTCAACGCGGGCGACGCGCAAGCTGTTGAGGAGGAGGCGGTATGGACCGTTCGACACGAGGCATCACGAAGGGCATCGGCGGCGGGGCATCGGAGGCCGCCATGCTCCGCGGGTGGGCCGCGGCGCTCGGGTGGGCGGGCGGCATGGCGGCGGCGGCCGTGGTGGTCGGCGCGGCAGTGAACCCAGCGCTGGGACGCTCGGTACACTGGGATCGGATGGCGGTGCTGGCCGCCGTGCTCTTCGTGGCGCTGGCGGTGGCTCTCCGGCGTCGGTGGCTGTAGGGGGCCGCCGCCGGCCCTCTGGATCCCCCAACCTCCTCTCCATCGCACCCCCGGGCCTTTCGGTGTTACGCAATGGCGTTCTTGTCCGTTCATCCAGAGCTTGTCGAAGGACGGACGGGCTGCTGGAAGGCCATCCGCTCGTGGTTCGACAAGCTCACCAAGAGCGAGAAAAGACTCCCGGTTGACAATCGAAAGCCCCTGACCGCACCCCCCTGCACTTGACTTCGCACGCCGGAAGCGCTAGAAGAAAGGCGGACATCAGCCCGCCATCGCTCGCGGGCGAAGTCACGCACACAAGGAGGGGCAGCTATGCCGGACAAGAAGTCGGCCGAGGAGATCTTGGCGGACGCGCGGAAGCTCATCGGGCGCGAGACCAAGCCCGTGAAGGCGCTCTACCCCGTTGAGTACGACCCGATCCGCCGCTTCTGCCACATGACCAACGACGAGAACCCGCTCTTCCTCGATCCCGAGTACGCCAAGAAGAGCCGCTTCGGCGAGATCATCGCCCCCATGACCGCGGTCTCGCTGATGACGGGGAACGGCATCTGGCCCCCGGCCCCCGATACAGGCGAGCAGCTGCCCTCCATTCCCAGCCTGGGCGACCGCGCCATCAACCTGACGACGGAGTGGGAATTCTTCAAGCCTGTCAAGGTGGGCGATCACCTCTCCACGTCCAACCGGATCGCCGACGTCTACATCAAGCCGATCCGGCTGGACCCGAAGGCCTTCTGGACCGTCACGGAAGAGGTGGTCCGAAACCAGGGCGGCGAGGAAGTTGCGGTCTACAGGAACATCGGACTCTCCCACCGCTCGCCCGAAGAGGTGGCGGCGGACCAGAGTTAGCCTCGGCGGAAGCGACACGGCGCAAGTAGAGGGAGGGCCACCGTCGGCGGTGGCCCTCCCTCTCTTCGTCCTACGACGGTGCCAGGTCTGTGGCTCCGGCCTCCATCGGACCGGCGCACGACAGGCCGAGCCCCAGGCTCGGCCCTCGCCCTCGGTCGTCGTCACACCGCAGGGAGGCGCATCCGCGCCACGAGCACCGGCGGCAGGTCCGGGGTGTTCGCGAACGACAGCGGCCGGGCCAGCGGGGATCTCGGTTCTCGGGGCAGCGTCGGCTCCTCTAGTCGGTCGAGCACGAAGCCTTGCTCGAAGCACGTGTTGAGCAGCAGGCCCAGGGGCCGGTGGAAGTAGTGCTGCGGCTCCGGCTGCCCCGGCACGCCGACGCCCAGGTAGGTGAATGGCGTCGCGTAGTCGGTCACCGTGACGCCGAACGTGGTGACCAGCTCTCCCCCGGTGTCCCGCTCCTCCGCCACCCGCCGCACCGACCCCGAGTTCAGGACCGGGTGCGTCACCGAGAACACGAAACGCCCCCCAGGCCTTAGCAACCTAGGCAGCGTCCCGATCATCGGCTCGATGGCCGCCATGTCCATCAGGGCCATGGTGCACACGACCGCGTCGAATCCCCCGCCTCACGCCAGGGACAGGAGCGACACCGGGTCCGAGGCGTCCGCCACGTGGTACGCGATGCGGCCCTCGTACGCCGTCGAGCGCTCGCGGGCGCGCCGCACGAACCGCTCGGAGTGGTCCACGGCCACGACGATGGCCCCGGCGTCCGCCATCCGACGCGCGAACCGGCCAGCGCCGCAGGCGACGTCCAGCACGTGCTCGCCGGGCTGGAGAGCCAGCAGCCGCTCCGTGGTCGGCTCGATGAGCAGGTCCTGGGTATCGTTGCCGTCGCCGATGCGGTCGTCCCACCATTCGGCCAGCCGGTTCCAAACCTCGGCCGTGCGCGGCGTGTACTCCGGGAAATCGGGGGACGGGTGGTCGGGCATGGCTAGGCCGCCCCCCGCTATTCCACCCCCGCGTGGAAGCGATGGTAGTCAGCCACCTTGCGCAGCGCCCGCGCGGCCCGCTCGTACGTCGAGTACGTGGGGATGTCCGCGGCCCGCAGCCACCCATCCATCGCGTGAACCGCCTCGGCGTCCGCGTACGGGTTCGTGGAGTGGAGCACCGCCACCATGGGCTTGTCCACCTTGCCCTTCAGACCAATGTACTCCCCAATCTGCTCCTCCGCCGCCTGCGGGCTCCGTCGGAAGACCTGGGGGCTGAACTGCATCATGAGCGTGTCCACGTTGGGGTCGCTGGCCCAGATGTTCAGGATCGGCTCGAAATGCTCGCGGTTCATCGCGCCGATGTCTATCGGGTTGTAGAAGCTGGCCCCCACCACCTGCATGATCTCCCCCAGCTGGTCCAGGGAGTCCTTGGTCAGCATCGGAACCGCCATCCCGGCCTTGGAGAAGGCGTCGGTCATCGATACCGATTGTCCCCCAGTGCCCCCGGTCAGCCCGACGTTCAGCCCCGTGAATGCAGGGAGGAACGCCAGGGCCTTCAGGGTGTCGGACGCCTCCTCCAGGTTGTCGGCGCGGATCGCGCCCGCCTGCCGGATCACCGCGTCCCACGTATCCATCGACTCTCCGATGGAGCCGGTGTGCGACGACGTCGCGCGCTTCCCCGCCTCGGTCTGACCGCCCTTCCACACCAGGACGGGCTTCTTCTGCGTGGCTTCCCGCAGCTTGCGGAAGAAGCTGCGGCCGTCGCGTAGACCTTCGATGTACATGGCGATGATCCTCGTGCCCTCGTCCTGCACGAAGTAGTCCAGCCAGTCCTCGTTCTCCATCACAACGCCGTTGCCGAAGCTCACCACCACCCGGAGCTCGACGCCGTTGGCGTGGGCGGTTGAGGCCAGCCCCCCCGCGTGACCGCCGCTCTGCGAGACCACGGTCACATCGCCGTCGGCGCCCGCGACCTGGTCGGCGCTGAACCGAACCCCGAGCTTCGGGTTGAAGAGCCCCATGCAGTTCGGCCCCAACAGCACGATTCCCGAGTCCCGCGCCATCTGAGTGATCGTCTCTTGCAGGGCGATCCCCTCTTCGCTCCCCGACTCGGCGAACCCCGACGTGAACATGCCGACACCCGCCACGCCCTTCGCGATGCAGTCCTTGAGGACGATGGGAGCGATCCTGCGTGGCACCGCGATCACCGCGTAGTCGATCTCGTCCGGGATGTCCGTCATCTTTGAGTAGTTGGGGACGCCCATGGCTTCGATGCCGGGAATCTCGTTCGGGTCGAGCTGCACGGAGAAAACCTTCCCCTGGAAGGTCTTCATGCTATTGAGCCACTGGTAGGCCGGCCCCTTGTCGCCAATGACGGCGACGGCCCGGGGGTTGAGCGCCTTCGTGATCCGGCTGGTTTCGACGGCCATGCTTCTGTTTCCTCCACCCTCGGGGTTATTGACGGCGCGACGCATCTCCGAATGGCCTCCGCCCTTGCACGACGACGAGGGTACGCCCTGGGGTTGCGACGGTCAACCGCGACCGCGCGCAACGCGAGGAGCGGAGGGATTGGGGGGCGGCACGAAGCCAGCCGAGGGCCTGGCGAAAGCGGGGTGATGGGCCTACGGGTCCGGGGGTGATGCGCTCCGAGACCAGGGGCGAAGGCCCCCACAGCTCCATCTCCAGGTTGGCGGTCAGGGTTCCCAGGTCGTCCAACAGCCCCTGTGTGTTCGGGGCGTTGTACCAGGAAGTCCAGTCCTCCAGCCGGGCGAGCTCCACGGTGAGGATGACCCGGCTCCTCCGCATGAGCGGCCGGTAAGCCCGGAACCCCACGAACCCCGGCCACTCGAAGGCCTTCTGGATCTCCGAGCCCACCCACTCGCCATATGCGGCGGCGCCTTCGGGCGGAACCTCCTATTGGATCACGGCCATGACTGCTGATGGCACTATTAGTTGAACCTACAGGGGTTTATCTCAAGCTCATTGTACACGAAATCATTAACGTCCCTTATGATGCCTACGATGGTTACCGTCTAACCTTTCCTCAGTTCGAGGAGGTCTGTCGATTGACTCTTGTCAAACTTGCACTCAGCACCTGCCATCTGAAACTCGTCAGACCCAAGGGGGACGATATTGAGGTCGTTCTCATGGATTTGGCTAATCTCACCGTCCATACTCACGTACATTCCAATGTATCTTGCATCGGCCGCGACTTCGTTCGCATCTCGGAGGTCTAGTATCTCTCGTAGGTTAACTATAACGGGGACTGGCGCCGGTGTGCTTGTTGGCGCTGGTTTGGATGTATCCGCAGCCTGGTTGGCACCTTGTTGTGCTGTCACAGACTCGGAATCCGAGTCAGCGCTAGGTATCGCCATGATCAGTATCAGTGCCAGGAGTCCTAGGCCTGCTAGAAGACCTCCGAAGCCCTTCTCCTTCTTTCGAAGAAAGTACCAAGCTCCTAAGGCCCAACCCAGAGGGAATATCACGAACGCAACCACTGCAAGAATGATCTTGCCGATCACAAGGCACCACCATCGTCGTCTGCCTTCGTCACCAGGGTCCAAGCCGCAGCGAGGCCCCTTGGCATCGGCGCCCGCCGACGCTACACGCCCGGGTCGCCGTTGTGGGCGTAGTCCTGGTTGGTGTAGACCCCCAGGTCACGGCCCTGGTGAACGTGAACGATGAACTCTTCTCGGTTGACGCCGACCGCGTCCACCAGCTCCTCGTCGACCATCTCCACCAGGGCCTGGATGCTCTCCTGGGTGAGACTCTCCGCCACGCAGAGGGTGGCATGGACGATGGAAGAGGTGAAGTGGAGGTCGAGCCGCCCCACGGTCTGGTCTTCCTCCATCACCGTGTAGCACTCCGAGTATGCGGTCCGACACTCGCGCTGGAAGTAGTATCCCTCCACGCTTGCCTCCTCTGGCATGGTTTGCGACTAATGAGCGGTCGGGGGTCCGTCCCTATTCCCGCGCCTGGCCGGAGCCCATGACCACCCACTTGTACGATGTGAGCTCGCGGAGGCCCATCGGCCCCCGAGCATGATACTTGCTGGTGCTGATGGCCACCTCCGCCCCCAGGCCCAGCTGCGCGCCGTCGTTGAAGCGGGTGCTCGCGTTCACCAGCACCACCGCGGCATCCACCTCGTCCGTGAAGCGCATCGCCGCGGCGTAGTCCTCCGTGATGATGGCCTCGCTGTGGCCCGAGCCGTATGTCTCGATGTGCTCCAACGCCTCGTCCATCGTATCGACGACCCGGATCGATAGCACCAGGGCCAGGAACTCCTGGCCCCAGTCATCGTCTGTGGCGGGGACCACGGCGGCGGCCCCCAGGGGGCCCAGCAAGCTTGCTGCCCGACGGTCGCACCGCAGCTCCACCCCTGCCTCGCCAAGGGAGCGGGCCAAGGGCGGCAGCACACGGGGGGCGGCCTCCACGTGCACCAGCAGCGTATCCAGGGCGTTGCAGACGTACGGGCGCTGCACCTTGGCGTTGAAGCCTATTCGGTTCGCCATTTCCGCGTCTGCGGAGCGATCCACGTAGGTGTGGCACACTCCGATGCCGCCGGTCACCGCGGGCATCGTCGCATTCTCTGACACGAATCGGACCAGGTCCGCGCCCCCACGGGGGATCAGCAGGTCGATGTAGTCGCGCATGCGGAGGAGCTGGGTCACGAGCGCCCGGTCCGTATCGTCGATGAACTGGACGGCGTCTCGAGACACCCCGGCCGACTCCACCGCGTCCCGCACCAGAGCCGCCAGGGCCGTGTTGGAATGGATCGCCTCGCTCCCGCCGCGCAGAATGCACGCGTTCCCGGACTTCAGGCAAAGGGCGGCGATGTCCACGGTGACGTTGGGGCGGCTCTCGTAGATGACGCCCACGACCCCCAGGGGCACCCGTCGCCGCCCCGCGACAAGGCCGTTGGCAAGGGTCCGCGTATCCAGCTGCTCGCCCACCGGGTCCGGGAGGGCCGCCACGGACCGCGCGTCGTCGGCCATTCCTCGAAGCCTCCCCGAGTCCAGCATCAGCCGGTCCAGGAGGGCGTCCGACAGGCCGCGCTCGCGGCCGGCCTCCAAGTCCCGTGCGTTTGCGGCGAGCACCGGACCATGCTGGGTCTCCAGGGCATCGGCGATGGCGCGGAGCGCCCGGTCTTTGGCGGCGCTGGGGGTTCGGGCCAGCGCGCGAGCCGCGGCGCGGGCGGCGCGCCCGATCGCCTCGAGCTCGGGGGTGATAGCGGCGGTCTGCATGGCGCGAGTCACCTCACAGGGGGACCATGTTGTTGCGGTGGATCACCTCGTCGCCGTAGTGGTGCCCCAGCGTTTCGGCGATCCGGTCCGAGCGCGTGCCAAGGATGCGGCGCACGTCGGCGGCGTCGTAGTTGACGATCCCCGCCGCCACCCTCTCGCCACCAGGGCCGAGCACCGGGGCCACCTCGCCCCGCTGGAACGTGCCCCGGACCTCGAACACCCCGGCTGGGAGGAGGCTGCCGCCGTTCTCATGAAGCGCCCGCACCGCGCCCGCGTCGACCACCAGAGCCCCCTGCGTAGTGATCACCGAGAGCATCCAGCGCTGGCGGCTCTCCTTGTGGCTGGCCTTGGACGGGAACGTGGTGCCCAGCGCCTCGCCATCCGCCAGCCGCGTCAGTACGTCAGGGACACGGCCACCGGCGATGACCACCGTCGTGCCGGAGGCGGTGGCCAGCCGCGCAGCGCCGAGCTTCGTGACCATTCCCCCACGCCCGCGGCCCCCCCAGGAGCCGGTCGCCCGCGCCTCAACCGCGTCCGCGTCCTCGACGACCGGGACCAGGCGAGCGTCGGCGTCGGTGTGTGGGTCGGCCGTGTAGAGCCCATCCACATCGCCCAGTAGCACCAGCAGGTCCGCATCGACGATGTTGGCAACCAGGGCGGAGAGGGTATCGTTGTCGCCGATGACCTCGCCCTCCAGCTCCTCCACGGCCACCACGTCGTTCTCATTGATGATCGTCACCACGCGCAGCGCGCAGAGCCCTAGCAGGAGGTTGCGGATGTTGAGGTAGCTGACGCGGTCGGCCACGTCCCCCCGTGTGAGCAAGGCCTGGGCCACGGGAATGCTATTCTGGGCGAAGAGTTGCTCGTAGGCATGCATCAAGCGGCTCTGGCCAACTGCCGCCAGCGCCTGGCGCAGAGGCACCGCCGCGCGTCCTTCTCGCTGCTCCCGCTCCTGCCAGCCCTCCAGCGCGTGCCGTCCCGCAGCCACCGCCCCGGACGAGACGACGAGCACGTCGCGGCCTTCCCGGTGCAGCGCCACTACCTGCGCGACCAGGGACGCCATCACCTCCGGGTCGAGCCGGTCGGCGCCCCCCGTGAGGAGGCTGGTGCCCAGCTTGACCACGACCCGTCGATAGCGCTGTCCGGGCTCGATGCCGGACCGCTCCTCGGCCTCCGCCCGGAGGTCCACCGCCTCCGACCGTCTAGAAGTCGCCACCGTCGCCCGCCCTTCATCCGAATTGCGAGAATCATTATACATCACGACCAACGCAGACCGAGAGCGCCGGGCTCGATGGTGGTAGAATGGCGCGGAGGCCAGCGTCGGGGCGACCCCGGGACGCGCTGGCCCTTTCGGCGTGTGGGGGGCTTCGCCCCTCAGTTCCAGACGGAGCAGCCAGGCGACCGCCAGCCGTAGGCTCGGGACGCTCGATGATCGGCCACGGCCTCCAAAAGGGGAAGAAGAAATGGGGATGGGGGGACTCCTCGAGCTGGTGGAGGGCCTTTCCGCGTACCGGTCCGTCCGGTACGCGCTGGCCGCCGCCGCGCCCTCGGAGGGACCTCAGCGGCTGACGGTGCCCGACGCCGCGCGAGCGTGCCTCGTGGCGGCGCTGTGGCGCGGGCTTGGGAGCGCGGCGCTGGTGGTCGCCCCCAAGCCCGACTCCGCCGACCGGCTCGCCAACGAGCTGGCGACGTGGCTCGGACCGGCGGATGGCGCGTCCGGCGACGCGTCTCCTGTCCTCCGATGGCCTGAGAGCGAGGCTCTCCCCTTCGAGCGGCTGGCAGAAGACTCCGCCGTCGCCCACGGCCGCCTCCGCATCCTCTCGACCCTTTCTCGCGACTCCCGAACGGACGCGCCAGCACCCGACTCGGCTGAACGTTCACCCTCCGCGCTTGAGAACCCGGACACCCACGAAGGTCAAGGACCCGCCCTTGTGGGTGCAGGGCACGCCCTGCCAGGTCAAGGACCTGTCCTTGTGGGATCGGTGGAGGGGCTGCTGCAGCGAACCATCCCCCCCGCCACCTTCCAGGCGGGCCGACACGTTATCCGCGTGGGGGACACGGTCCAGGTGTCGGCACTGCTATCGCGCTGGACCGCCCTCGGCTACGAGGTCGAGGCCGCCGTGGAGGTCCCAGGCGCCGCGAGTCGCCGGGGCGGCATCCTCGATATCTTCCCTCCACATCTCGCCCAGCCCGTACGGATCGAGCTCTTCGGCGACACCGTTGAGAGCATCCGCGCCTTCGACCCGGTGACCCAGCGCTCCGAGGAGGCCGTGGACGAGGTAGAGGTCATCCCCGCCAGCGAACAGGCCCTCGGCCCCCAGGAGGGCGCCAAGGGAGAGACGCCTGCCGCCGGGGTACGGTCGGCGGCCGACCTGCTGGCGCGCCTGGCCGCGGACGACCAGCCCACGGAGGCCATTCGGCAGATGCGGGGCGACTTGGAGCGGCTGCTGGCCGGCGAGGCGCTGCCCGAGTCTGGGCTGTACGCGGGCCTCTTCCGCGAGGGTTCGCTGCTCGACTACCTGCCGGGGGACACCCTGGTGGTGCTTGTGGACCCGGACCGTGGGGAGCTGGAGGCCGCTGAGCTGGAGGAGCAGGGTCGGGCGGCTCGGAGCGCGCGGGTGGAGCGCGGGGATCTCCCGGAGGGCTTTCCCTCGCCGTGGTGGACGTGGGAACAGACGCGGGCCGCGCTCGACGACTTCCCTCGGCGGCTGCGCGTGGACTGGCGACCCTCGGCGGACGAGGGTGACCTGGGAATCCTCCCCGCGCCCAGCTTCTGGGGGCAGCTCGGAACGTTCGCACCGGCGGTCGCGGGTCGCGTCCGGGGGGGCGCGCGGGTGGTGGTCCTGTCGGCCAGCGCGGAGCGGCTGGTGGAGGTGCTGAGCGACTACGAGGTGGGATCGGCCATCACGGAGGACCTTTCGTCGCCCCCGGAACCGGGTTCGGTGACGATCGTACCCACCGCCCTGGCGGAGGGCTTCCTGCTGCCCCTGGAATCGGGATCCCTGGCGCTCTTCACCGACGGCGAGGTGTTCGGGCAGGCGAAGCGACGCCGCGTTCTGCGCCGCCACGCCCTTCGTCGAGAAGCCTTCCTGGCGGAGCTGGTCCCCGGCAGTTACGTAGTGCACGTGGACCATGGGATCGGCCGGTTCGTGGGTACGCGGCAGGTCGGCGGCGAGCAGGGCGAGCGCGAGTATCTGACGATCGAGTACGCGGAGGGCGACCGCCTCCACGTCCCCACCGACCACCTGGACCGGCTCACGCCCTACGTGGCGCCCGGCGATTCGGCTCCCACCCTGACCCGCCTGGGCACGCAGGAATGGGCCAGAGCGAAGGACCGGGCACGGACGGCCGCGCGGCAAATGGCGGAGGAGCTGGTGGCACTGTACGCCGCGCGTCAGGTGCTCCCCGGCCGCGCTTTTCCCCCGGACACCCTCTGGCAGCGCGAGATGGAGGACGCGTTCCCGTACACCGAGACCCGGGACCAGGCCGAGGCCATCGACGCCGTAAAGGAGGCGATGGAGGCCCCCCATCCCATGGACCACCTGGTGTGCGGTGACGTCGGCTACGGCAAGACAGAGATCGCTATTCGTGCCGCCTTCAAGGCCGTGCAGGACGGTATGCAGGCGGCCCTCCTCTGCCCCACCACCGTCCTCGCCCAGCAGCACTACGCCACCTTCGCCGAACGGCTCCGGCCCTTCCCGGTCAAGGTGGAAGTCCTCAGTCGCTTCCGCACTCCCCAGGAGCAGCACGACGTAATCGAGAAGCTGCGGACGGGCGAAGTGGATATCATCATCGGCACCCACCGCCTCGTTCAGAAAGACGTCGTGTTCAAGGACCTGGGACTGGTGGTGGTAGACGACGAGCAGCGGTTCGGCGTCGCCCAGAAGGAGTGGCTCAAGCGGCTCCGCCAGGAGATCGACGTGCTCACCCTCACGGCCACGCCCATCCCACGGACGCTGTCGATGGCCCTCGCCGGGATCCGCGACATGAGCACGATCCACACGCCGCCCGAGCAGCGCCGGCCCGTGCGCACGTTCGTGTCCGAGTACGCCGACGACCTGACGCGCGAGGCCGTGCTGCGCGAGCTCGATCGGGGCGGCCAGGTGTTCTTCGTCCACAACCGCATCCGCGACATCCTCGAGTGGGCCGCCAAGATCCAGGAGCTGGCGCCCCAGGCCAGGGTGACCGTCGGCCACGGGCGCATGCACGAGGACGAGCTGGCGGCCGTGATGGCCGACTTCATGGCAGGCAAGGCGGACGTGCTGGTGTGCACCACCATCATCGAGGCCGGCCTGGACCTCCCCAACGTCAATACCATCATCGTCCACCGCCCGGAGCTGCTGGGCCTGGCTCAGATGTACCAGCTACGGGGCCGGGTGGGCCGCGGCGACCGCAGCGCGCTGGCCTACTTCCTCACCCCGCCGGGCCGGCAGATCACCGAGGCGGCGGAGAAGCGGCTGAAGGCTATCCTGGCCTACCAGGAGCTTGGCGCGGGGTTCCGCATCGCCATGAAGGACCTGGAAATCCGGGGCGCGGGCAACATCCTGGGCCCGGAGCAGAGCGGCCACCTTCACGCCGTCGGCTTCGACCTGTACACGCGGCTCTTGGAGGAGGCGGTGGCGGACCTGCGCGAGGGCCGAGGCGAGCAGCCCTCGGAAGCGCGTCGCCGTCCCCCCCCTCAGGTGGCGGTGTCGCTGCCCCTGCAGGCCTTCATCCCGGACGAATACCTGCCGGATCTCCCTCAAAGGCTGGGGGTCTACCAGCGACTGGCCCTTGCCTCGGACACCGAGGAGGTGATGGTGCTGGGGGAGGAGCTCCGGGACCGGTTCGGACCGCCGCCGGAGCCGGTAGCGAACCTGCTCTACACCGTACGGGTCAAGGTCCTGGCGGCCGCCGCGGGTGTGGAGGCCGTAACTCGCGAGGGGGACCAGATCGCGCTGCGACTCAAGGAGCCGGTGGGCGGAGCGCGACCGCTCCTCCAGCGGGAGCTGGGACCGGTGGCGACGGTGGGCCAGAGCCTGGTGCGGGTGCCGACGCGGGGGCGCTGGACGGAAGTGGTGGCGTGGACTCTGGAGCGGATGGCGGCGTTCCGGGAGCGGGTGCTGGGCATGGCGGGGGAGTGAGGGGGGCGCGCGGCAGCCGCCTTGGCACGATGAGATGACCGTGCGTAGTATTCGTCATGGGTAGATGATCCTTTCATCCCTAATTGACGAATGTTTCGAGGAATCATCAGGTGTTGTACCTTCGATTCCGGCCCTCCATGGTCACGGACCAGCTTCGCCGGGACCTGGAGGCCGCCTGAGCGGAATTGGACCCGTACGCATCTTTGCCCTCCCAGTACACGGGAGAGCTGCGACGGCACGTTCTCGCCCAGAGCGTCCACTACTCAACGCGGATTGAGGGGAACACACTCACGATAGAGCAGGTGGAGAGCCTGCTGGCCGGCAAGAAGGTGGCTGCTCCTCGGGGACAGCTTCAGGAAGCTCAGAATCACGCCGAGGCCATCGCCTATGCTCAATCGCTGGCCGTCGGCCCCAACGAACGTATCACCGAAGACAACGTTCGGACCATCCACTACCTGCTGTCGAAGTCGCTGCCGGGGGGCTACGATCCGGGGCGCTACCGCACGGTTCAGAACTTCGTGATCGACCGGCTGACCGACCGCCGCGTCTTCTTTCCTCCTCGCGAATCCGAGGTTCCAGACCTGATGGGCGAACTCTTGGATTGGCTGAACTCCGAGCGCGAGATGCCCCCAACCTATCGGGCAGCTCTCGCCCATCTGAATCTCGTCGCAGTTCACCCATTCCTCGACGGGAATGGGCGTACCGCCAGGGTTCTAGAAACCCTGCTGATGTACCAGGCCGACTACCGATCCCAGGCGCTCGTTTCGCTGGAAGCCTACTATGGTCGCGATACGCGAGCCTACTACGACGGGCTAAGGGCCTCCCTCGGCCCCCGCTATGGGCCGGACCGTGCGGACGTAACCCCATGGATCGACTACTCCCTCCGGGCCCACATTGAGCAGGCGAATGGGGCTGTGGAATCCGTCCGGAGGGTGGTGGCAGAGGTCGATGGCCTCTGGGAAGCGTTTGAGGGAGAGGGCGTCACGCCTTGGCAGAACCTCGCTCTGTGGATCGCTTGCCGATGGGGCCGGGCGTCGAATCGCGACTACCGCCTGATCGCCGCTCGATCTTCCCAACCAGCGGCTGGCGACCTCTCGAAGCTCGTGGAACTGGGACTGTTGCAGCGCATCGGCATGGGCCGCAGCACCGTGTACGTCGCTACCCCCCGCGTCCGCGTGGTCTTCGACCTGGCCCAGCCCAACACCGAGGACCCGGACCTCCCTCGCTCCTGACCCCCCCCTCCGCTTGCCGCCCCCCGCTTGCAACGTGTACCATTGGAGCGTCGACCGCCAACGTCGTCGCCCGCAATCCGGCAAGGCCAGCGCCATGAATGCCGACACGCTCGTCACCGTCGCCGCGCCGGTATCCGACGCCGACGCCCCCGTCGTCGAGGGCTTCGTCGATGAGGTGTCCCGCGTCCTCCAGGAGAACTACCGCTACTACGAGATCCTGCTCGTCGACAACGGCGCGTCATTGCTGGGCGGCGTCACCGACCAGATCGAGGCGCTCCAGAAGCGGACGCCCAATATCCGGCACATCAAGCTCTCCCGGGCATACGAAGAAGAGATCGTCTTCTCCGCCGCCCTGGACCACGGCATCGGCGACTTCGTTGTGCTAATGGACCTCAACCGAGACCCGCCCTCGCTCATCCCTCAGCTCGTCGAGACGTGCGCCTCCGGCCACGACGCGGTCATCGGCAGCTACGACAAGCGCCGCGAGACCGGGTGGCTAGACCGCCTTGGGTCGCGCCTCTTCTACCGTCTTTCCACCGCCATGACCGGGTACCGGATCGACCCACAGGCCGGCAACTTCCGGGTGCTCAGCCGCAGGCTGGTCAACTCCATCACCCGCATCAAGTCGAAGAACCGGTACATCAAGTACCTCATGGAATACGTGGGCTACAGCCACGCCTCTGTCCAGTACAAACGGATCAACCGCAGCGGCAGGCCCGCCAGGCGCGGCCTGCTCCAGTCGCTGGGCCTGGCCGTGAGCGTGATCGTCTCCAACTCGGACAGGCCGCTTCGGTTCGTCTCCCTGCTGGGCCTGGGCGCCACGTTCCTCAACCTCTTGTACGGCGTGTTTGTCATCGTCGTCACCGCCCTCCAGAACGTCCTACAGGGCGTCTCGGTCGCCCAGGGGTGGGCGTCCACCAACCTGTTCACCGCCGGCATGTTCTTCCTGCTCTTCCTCATGCTCGCCGTGCTCGCCGAGTACGTGCTCAAGATCCTGAACGAGAGCCGGGAGCGCCCGCTGTACCACGTGGCCTACGAGACCACCAGCACGGTCGTCGAGGAGCAGCGTGACCGTGTCAACGTTGTCTAGACCTCACCTGCCGGGACGGGGATGCCCTCGCCGCTCGACCCGCCAGTGGTTCGACAGGCCTGTCCTCGTCCTTCCCAGAGGGGAGGACGAGGGGCTCACCGAGAACGGGGCCTGGACGTGAAGACCGCGTTGATCGGCCACACCGGCTTCGTCGGCGGCAATCTGCTCAGGCAGACGGCGTTCGACGACCTCTACGCCTCCGCAAACATCGCGGACATCCGCGGCCGGGAGTACGATCTGGTGGTGTGCGCCGCGCCGTCTTCGGTCAAGTGGCTCGCGAACCAGCGGCCCGATGAGGACCTGGCGCACATGGAGCGGCTCATGGACGATCTGCGGCACTGTCGGGCGGAGACCTTCGTCCTCACGTCCACCGTAGACATCTACCCCGAGCCCGTGGGCGTCGACGAGGACACTCCCATCGACCCCGAGCGCGCCCAGCCGTACGGCCGCCACCGCTTCTACCTGGAGGAGTTCTGCCGCGGGCACTTTTCGCGCACGTGCGTGGTCCGCTTCCCCCACCTCTACGGCCCGGGCATCCGCAAGAACTTCGTATACGACCTGATCCACCGCAACGCCCTCCACCTGACGCACCGCGACAGCGTGCTCCAGTTCTACGACCTGGCCGACCTTTGGCGAGACCTCGCGCCGGTGATCGATCTCGGGCTGCCCCTGGTCAACTTCTCGACCGAGCCCATCAGGACGGGCGACCTGGCGAGGGAGTGCTTCGGGATGGAGTTCGACACCGTGACCGAGGCGCCGCCACTCCGGTACGACATGCTGAGCCGGCACGGCGAAACGCTGGGATGGGGCGGGGAGCGCCTGCAGACCCGCTCAGACACCTTCCGGCGCGTCCGTGCCCTGGCGGAAACGGAAGCCGGGGAGTCGGCCGGGTGAACGTCGCCATCTCAAACATCGCCTGGGACCGCCACGAGGACGAGCCGGTGCGCGGCGTCCTGGAGAGCCACGGTGCAAAAGGGGTCGAGGTCGCGCCGACGAAGGTCTGGGACCGCCCCCTTGAGGCAACCGACGACGACCTCTTGGCCTACAGCCGCTGGTGGGCGGGCCGGGGCATGGCCGTCGTGGCCGCCCAGTCGCTCCTATTCGGGCGGCCGGATCTGGTGCTCTTCCGAGAGCCGGAGGCCCGCGCCAGAATGCTCGCGTACCTGTCTGAGGTGGTCCGCGTGTGCGCCACCCTTGGAGCCCGCGCGCTGGTGTTCGGCTCCCCGGGGAATCGGATCGTCGGCGGCATGCCCCGGCGAGAGGCGATGGAGATCGCCGTGCGCTTCTTCTCGGACCTGGGCGACGTGGCCTCCGAGCACGGCACTTGCCTCTGCATCGAGGCAAACCCCGCCGAGTACGGGGCCGACTTCGTCCAGACCACCGCGGAGGCGACCGACCTGGTGCGGCGGGTGGCGAACCCCGGCTTCCGCCTCCACGCCGATGTCTCCACCATGATCATCAACGGTGAGGAGTGCGAGGCGGCCATCGAGGACGGCTTCGACCTGCTCCGGCACGTCCACGTCAGCGAACCCCACCTGGGCATCGTCGGCGCGTGGCCCGCGTACCACGCCCGCGTCGCGAACCGGCTGCGGACCCTCGGCTACGACCGCTGGGTGTCCATCGAGATGCGCGCGGGCCAGGCCGAATCGAACCCCGAAGCGGTCCGCCGCGCCGTCGAGTTCGCCATGGGATGCTACGGCTGACGCCCTACACTCTCCACCAGTGGTCTGGGGAATCGTCGAGCCCCGAATCGCGAGGATCGTAATGACCTGCCCCCAATGGTTGTACCAGACGCTATGTTAGTCCGGCCAGTACTGGAAGCAGGTCATCGGCAAGGATAGCCTCAGGTGCCGGCGGGCGGTACCCGAGGGCACTGTGCGGCCTGACCTGGTTGTAGTCCCGCCTCCACTGCTCCACGATTACCTCAAGCTCCTTTAAGGTGTAGAACACCTCCCGGTCCAACAGCTCGTCCCTTAGCTTCCCGTTGAAGCTCTCCACGTAAC
>PVBE012031433.1_pt1 | contig 25299 bp, 23 predicted proteins | sample 1631181 | NCBI WGS metagenome assembly PVBE01 (sample SAMN08397723, study PRJNA350692) | Marine metagenome, whole genome shotgun sequencing project. | isolation source: water | place: Pacific Ocean | collected 2012-04 | reverse complement strand
CCCAGGTGGGTTTATGGAAACCCAAACGGAAACGTCAGCCGGCCGTTCATCAATTGCGTGAACGACGACCTTGTCGGGGAGAGTTGATTCAAATCGATGGTTCACCGCATGCCTGGTTTGAAGACAGGGGGCCACGATGTACGCTGATTGTGTTTATTGATGACGCCACGGGTGAACTGATGGGTTCAGAGTTCTGGCCACAGGAAACGACACAAGCCTATATGTCGGTACTGCAGGGCTATCTGAGCAGGGATGGGCGGCCAGTGAGCTTTTACAGCGATAAACACAGTATATTTCGCATTAACACTGAAACGGCAGATGGGCACACGATGACCCAGTTTGGTCGCGTACTAGACACGCTTAATATCGAGGCCATTCATGCCAGCACACCACAAGCTAAAGGTCGGGTTGAGCGAATGAACAAAACATTACAAGATCGGTTAATCAAGGAGATGAGGCTTGAGGGTATTGATAACATTGCGCAGGCAAACCCATTTCTACCGATATTCATGGCCGATTTTAACAAGCGTTTTGCTAAACCCGCCAGGCTTCAAGTTGATGCACACCGACAGGTTCAAGAGACAAAAGCAGAGCTTGATTTGATTCTGTCGAGACATCATCTACGGGTCATCTCAAAATCCCTGGAGGTTCGATTTGAGAACGCGGTGTATCAGCTACAAAAACCGGATCATAAATATCGATGGGCGAAGCAAACAGCAACGGTCTGTAAGCACTATGATGGCCGGGTATCTATCCAGGTAGAAAATGAGGTCATTCCATACAAAACCTATCACCTGGGAGAAGCGCCCAGGCCGACGGATAATGAGAAAACGATCAACCATCGCGTGGACCAGGCTATCCAAAAGCAGAAAACAAGCAAACCAGCAAAAGATAACCCATGGCGCAACTTTAAGTTCGGGTCAGCAACTCAAGAACGCGCTGAAGTAACGTAATCATATGAAAAAGCAGAGCAAAATCCGGACATTTCTACTTGGCAGAAAAGCGGACATTTCTACTTTGGGTTTACAGGACTACGATGATATTTAACCGGCACGCTGAACGGCAGGTGGGCTTTTGTTTGGCATTGAAAAAGGCTAAGGCCCGAGGCACTCATTATGCAATTTCTTAGAAGGATTCTCAGGCAGACATTCAAGGCTCTTCAGTTGATATTCATTTGCTTAGTAATGAGAGCGCCCGCATGCTTTGCGATCGTCGATGTGCAGGACAATTACTATTCCCACTTTGACGCCGATACGGTCAGTGTCTTCTCCTTTGATTTCAAAGGATCCAGTGGTAATGATGAGAATAAGTCCGTCTCAGTCGCCAATCATACGATCCATCGGGGTGAAAAATCCACGGTTCTTGCCATAGCCTCTTACGCGCAGGGTGATTCCAATGGTGTGGATACTTCCGATAACGGATCAATACATTTGCGCTATGTCCGGCCGCTCAGGGAACCTCACGGTTTCGAGTTATTCGCCCAGTATGGGCAAAACAGATTCGTCAAATTGGATCGTAGGATTGTTGCCGGTGGTGGCTACCGGTTTGAATGGAAGCAGGGTACACCTTCAGAGCGTGGTGTAATCGGCTTGGGTGTGATGCGAGAGTATGAACGCTATGTGGGGCTCGCAGAAGAGCAGAAGCTCTGGCGCGGCAATTTGTATGTATCCTGCGCAACGCCCTTAACTTCGAACAGTAGCGTTAGCCTGACGGCCTATGCCCAGCCAGCATTTAGGGACTTTTCCGACGTAAGAGTCATCAGCACCTTGATACTTAAAGCAAAACTGACTGAGCGGCTGGGGGTTCGCTTCTCAGCCGAGTACACTCGAGACTCGGACCCGGAAGCCGGGCTCGAAAATTCTAACTTTAACTACACATCAGGTTTGACCTATAGCTTCTCGAGAAATTAAGTGAGTTGACAGGGTTTAGTCATAGTTCCACAGGAGCCAGCTTCTTCAGCGCTTGAGGCATTCAAAACTGAGCCGGGGGACAGAAGCTAAATCCGGGTTTTATGGGAGGAGTTCAAATACATTCAGATCCTCACTGGCGGCAGATTGCCGTGCTACCATTTTTGCCATCCAGGCAGAAGTCGTCTCGTTAGTGACATCCAGCGATCCTGTTACGACCGCGGTGTACACCCAGTCATATAGCATTGTTCTCCGATAATCTTCCCAGACACCGGAGGCGTCTAACGTGTCAACACCTGCTCTCTCAAGTCCTTCTGTGTATCTTTGGAGGAGTGCCAGTTCATGCTCACGTCTTACCATAGTTTTGGTGCTTTGACCAAGGAAGAGGGCAACATCGAACATGCCATGGCAGCGAAGCGGACCTTGCCAGTCGATTACGACCACCGGGTGCTGACCGGGCCGCGTACCGTAGAGAAGATTCTCCATTCTGAAGTCACCGTGACAAAGCGTTCTGGGTTGCGTGTTTCTGTCTTGCTGGAGCGCTGGTATCGCTGACAGGAAAGCGTCCTTCTGCCCCCTTGTATATTCTGAGATCAGGTTGCCGTAGGTATCTACCATCTTATCCCAGCCCGCCAGAGCCAGGGCCAGCATGGTGTCGGCGTGGTAACTGTCTGCGATACCAGGAACCCAGTCGAGTGTCTCAACCCTGCCCCAGAAAGCTCCATGGAGCTTTGCCAACTCGTCGATGGCAAGCTCGGTCTGCTCGAGTGTCGCTCCAGCGATCTGACTGCCAACTTCATAGTCGCTCAGGTCCTCCATCAGTATCAGGAGATTCTCGCCATCTATCTGTGAGAAATAAATTTGCGGGCCGACTGCCTCGGTTCTAGGATCCAGCTCTGAGTAATAGCGTGCTTCCCGTTCGTATACATTGTAGGAAAGTGCTATTTCACGGTTGGTGGGATTGCTTGAAGCAAACTTTGCAACAATACTCGTTGGCAGGTTGGCGGGCGCATTTTCATAGGTGACCATGAGCTTGGCGATCTCCGCCATCATCCCGGCTCCTTCTGCCATGGGACTGGACACGACTTCAGTCACGCGTCCTCCATCTGCGAGCAGGCTCTCCACAAGCAGTAATGTCAGAAATTCAGGAGTCAGGCCATCTGGAAAATTTGGTAGTTTCACTTTTTGTATTTCAATTGTTGCGGTTCTTGTTGCATTGACCAGCTTCCTCAGGGTGCGCTAAAAAATATTGCTTGTCTTTCCCGGCATTACTGGCTTCCGGAAAGACTAGCACGCCCCGGGATTTCTATCGAACCGAAAATATTCCGCTGACAGCAAGCTGTCTCGACTAACTCCAGATATAGGCTGAAGCTACTTGGCGATAATGTCAGTATGGCGATCACTGCAATTTTAGTGAAATATTGGCTAGAATCCGCCTTGCCGGTGTCACCATATTTTTTAGGGTGAGCTTGCCTGGCAGGAAATAGAGGATCATGGGTATGAACGAAGAAAAGCGAAAACGTGAAGAGATCAAAGCCTTGTTGGGTGAGGAGCAAGGTAACCTGATTGCCTTTGAATTTACTCTGAGTCTGCCAGGCGGGCGCGAGTTGGACAGCAATGTCGGTGGTAAGCCGATGATCTTTCAGGTGGGAGCTGGTGAGATGTTGCCAGCCCTTGAAGAAGAGTTGAAAGACATGAAGCCTGACGAAACAAAGAAGGTAGTCCTGCCTCCAGAAAGGGCTTATGGTGATCATACTCCGGCGGCTTTCAAGGAATTTCCATTGGAGGCCATTCCGCCTGAAGCCAGGCAGGTTGGCCGAAGAGTTGTTTCGAATGGCCCCGATGGTACTGAACGGGAAGTCGATGTGGTCGACATTCGAGGTGACAAGGTGGTGCTGGACTTTAACCATGACCTGGCGGGAATGACTCTCCAATTTGACATCAAGGTCCTGGCCAACGACCCAGTTGTAACGTAGCGACGAGGTCACTCTAATAGTTGCTGTCTGCTTCAGCCCTGAACTGAATGAGCAATTTTTCTATCGCGGGTTGGTTCTCCAAAGCATAAAGCATAATTCGGCCAGCTGTGGATTCTTTTACTCAGCTATCTGTTGTTCGTAAGAACGAAGTATACGAGGAGGAATTCGTGCTCCTATATGTTCCCAGAACTTGAACCATATGGGAATAATATTCTCCCCCAGGGAGGCCTCTTCATCTTCGATAAGACCTAAACTTGCCTGGTAGAGTGTATTGTCAATAGCCGACAAAAATAGGTGTTGTTGACCCCGTATCTGATATTGTTCCGCGCTGTTCAGCGCATCAAAATTGGCAAAGTTTTCTTCCCCGATAGGTGTTTCTCCTTGGATGGTCCTGGCATAGACTGTCGCCATCTGAGGATCTAGCCAGGCCTTGTACATTTCCATTCTGCACGTGACCCTCTCGTAATAGACCTGGCTCAACGCTATCTTCTCGTTTCTTTCCAGCAGTCTTTTGCTGTGATTTACCTGTACAGCCAGATAGATCAGCGTGACCAGTACTGCGATCGAACCGATAAACTCTCCCAGATTGCCTAACACGTCGGATAATTCAACAAATGACATGCGCTTCCTCCTATAGTGATAAATCTATGCTACACGAATAGCAAAAATCCGCCGCTTCGAAGCGGCAACATATAAGGCTTTGCTGCTATTTGCCCTTGAACCTTGCTGGCCTTTTTTCAAGGAAGGACTGGATTCCCTCTTCACGGTCTTCAGTATTAAAACTGTAGTCCTGCCCGAAAAACTCAAGACGACTATGGACTGCGAGGCTAGTTTCGAGAGCCTGGTAGATCATCATCTTGGATATTCCGATGGCGATAGGCGGTCCGTCTGCAAGGTTCCTGGCCATTTCCTGAGTAGCCTCAGGGAGTTGTGACCCTGGTACCATCTGATTGATGAGACCAATCTTTTCAGCCTCTTTTGCCTCGATCAGCTTGCCCAGAAAAATCAGTTCACAGGCCTTCGCCGGACCCACAAGCTGCGTTAAGAGGTAAGCCCCAGACGATTCTGGCGGGATTCCACGGCGAGTCCAGATGGCACCAAATCCAGCTTCTTCGGAGGCGATTCGAATGTCACAGGCGAGCGCGATGCTAAGCCCTTGTCCCACTGCATACCCGTTTACTGAAGCGACGGTAGGCTTGTTCATGGTGCGAAAATTATCGGCAAACCGCATTAGGCTCGCGGGACCCCGGGCTAATTTTGAGAGTGGGGTCTGTTGTTCCCTGGTGCCGCTGGAATCTGCAGGTCTCTCCTTTACGTCTTCGCCGGCACAAAATGCACGACCCGCCCCCGTTAGGACAAGCACCCTCGATCCCAGGTCACTTTTAACCTCTTCGATGGCATCGTTCAATTCCTTGCCCATTTCGACGGTCAGGGCATTCAGCCGCTCTGGCCGATTCAAGGTAAGCGTGGCAATTCCATCCTGCCTCTCCAGCTTTATGTTTTTGTAATCTGTCATTCCGTTCTCCAGTTGGTAAATGGTCGAAAATCAATCAAATTTGGACATCATCCATTGATCCAGCATACACAGTACGATTGTGGATACACAATTCGACCTCGAGAATCAGGGAGTAATAGCTGGCCATGGGAACCGTCGACTGCGCGACTACTGCGCGTGAACAGTCAGCAGCAGCGGATTCGAAGCGCCTACGGTGCAGAAACCAGCACACTGCAAGCTGCTATAATTGTTCTGATTTGTACTCTCTAGACTCGTATGAAATACCACTTTGATGTGCGAGGGGCGGCGCACCTGCTCCTGGTGTTATCAGCAACACTTGTGGTCTATGTGTTGACCATGCCGCGCACCATTAGTCTTGAAGATGCTGGCCTGTTTCAGATGGTGTGCCATCTGGGCGGTATTGGGCATCCACCCGGGTACCCGCTGTTCACGAACCTGTGTCAATCATTTGTACAGCTGCCAATCTTTTCGCCGGGAGTATTCGCGGGGAATTTTCTGTCTGCGCTGTTTGCAGCGCTCAGCTGCTCTGTGCTGTATTCCTGTTGCTTATCGATCACAAAGGATCAGCTGGTTGCCAGCGTTGCGGCTCTCGCCTATGGCTTTTCAGCAACCTTCTGGTCCCAGGCAATCATTATTGAGGTATATAGCCTCACGGTGCTGATGTTCCTGCTGTGCTGGCGAGCGTTACTATCCTTCGCTCAATCGGGGAATATTCGTTTCCTGTATCTGGCGATATTTGTTTATGGTGCCAGCCTTGCGAATCATTGGCCCTTGATGGTCTTGTCGACACCCGCATTACTGGTGACGGTATTACCGAGGCTCGATACCATAATTTCCTCCCTGAAATCTCCCGGCTTTTGGCTGCGTTCAATTGTTGCTCTGCTGATTGGCTTGTCTCCCTATGCCACGATACTTTTGACCAGGGATGCCGCTATATCCGTCTACGGTGATGTAGACTCAGTGGGGGAATTGGGCCGCTATGTCGCGCGCTCGGCATACAGTGATCAGCATGCAATTGCCACCAGTGCAGATCATATGCGGTACATCTTGTGGCTGTTGGTTGAAAGCGCTACTCAGTTTGGCCTGGTCGGATTCCCTTTGATGTTGATTGGCTTCGCCGTTTGCTTCAAGAAGTTGCCACGTTCGATCGCGATCAGCCTGGTGTTGATGTACCTGGGAAGCACCTTTCTCCTCAACTTATTGCTAAATTTCAGGTATGAAAACTTTTGGCAGGCGATATTCAAACCTTACCCGGTTGTTAGCTACCTGGCGCTGGCTATCTGGTTAGCGTGCGGCACCCGCGTCATCGTTGACTGGCTAGGCAGTAACAGTGCAAGGGCAGCAAGGCTAATACCATGGGTGGTAACTGGTATCGTTGTTTCGAGCATACTGCTGGCAAACCTTTACGAGAACAACAGGCGAAATACGACATGGGTTGAGCAGTATGGAAGAAGTGTGCTGGAATCTTTGCCAAAGGATGCGGTGTTCTTTGCAAGGGGTGACTTTGAAATAGGTATTCTTGGGTTTCTGCATCTCGTGATGGGCGTGCGACCCGACATTGAACTGCGCAGCTGGGATAATCTCGTTCTCGCCAACCGACTTGTTTCCCCGTTCAGTTCCGATGAAATACAGCAGGCAAAAAGGACGGAATTTCTTGAAGGGAATGCGCGGCCCGTGTTGGGGTCAACTGTACCGCTTGCACCTGCAGTACAGCAGGGAGCCTATTATCGATTTACTCCTGGCGTTGCGCCATCTGCCGAGCGAAACCCGCCAATGGACTTGATATTAGATCACTTATTGGACCTCTATAAGGCAGGTTTGATAACAGACCCCCATGAGATTCACTTTGCATATCATCGCCTCATAAGTTTTACCAGGCAGTACGTTGGATTGGCGCTCGCACATCAGGACCTTAGCAATGTAGAATTTGAGCGGCTAGCGAGATTGCAATCTACTTTCCCCGGAAAGCTTGTAATACTGGAAACGATTCTTCATCAGGGTTCAGGGAACAATGGGAAAGTTGCCCTCAGTGAAATTGCACAGGCAGCAGAGGCGCAGATTCCACCGTTTGCTACCAGAGAATCTCTGGCTGTTTTTTATGAATTTTACGGACGCATTATGATGATGGAACCAGCTAATAACAAAAAGGCAATCAGCTATTTTGAGCAATCGATTGACACTTACCCGGTTCCAGACAATACCAGTATCTGTCCATTGCTCAGTCTCTACCTGACGGAGATGGACTCAGGTCGGGCAAATGCCCTGGGCCAGCGATTTTCAGGATTGAACTGCAGATGATCTCAATAGTCGTACCCACGTACCGGGAAGCGGGGAACGTATCAAAACTGGCAGGCGCGGTTGACGTGGTGATGAAAGGTAAGCAGCTCGAGTACGAAATGTTGATCGTGGATGACAATTCTCCCGATGATATCGTTGAAATAGTGCAGGGCCTCGCTGACAGGCTTCCAATCAGGTTAATCCAGCCCACCGGGCGAGAGCGAGATCTTTCCTTAGCAGTTATTGATGGTGTAAGGGCGGCAAGGTTTGATACCTTGGTTGTGATGGATGCTGACCTCTCGCATCCACCGGAAATGATTCCAGACCTTCTAAAACCTCTCGAAGAGGATAGATCAAGATTTGTTGTAGGCAGCAGGTACACAGCCGGTGGGAGTTTTGACCGTGAGTGGAGTCTTTGGCGTTTTCTCAACTCCTATGTCGCGACGATAATAGCCAGGCCCCTAACGACCTGTACAGATCCCATGTCCGGGTTTGTTGCTTTCAATCGTGGTTTTGTTGACCTGGATGAGTTGAATCCCATTGGCTACAAAATAGGCCTTGAGTTGTTGGTCAGAGGCAGGTTCACGAGTGTCGTCGAGGTAGCCATACAGTTTAAGGATCGCACCATAGGCGCAAGTAAAATGAATCTGGTTCAGCAGTGGAAATATCTGAGGCACTTGCGGCGCCTTTACCTGCACCGCTTCAAGGGCTGGGCTGAATTTGTTCACTATGGTGCAGTCGGGGCAAGCGGTTTTGTTGTCGACATAGCCTTCTATTACCTGCTGCAGTTGTTTGGGGTTGAACATAGGATTGCCAGGGCTCTCTCTTTCTGGCCGGCGGTAAGTTGGAATTGGGCGCTGAACCGTGTCGCCACCTTTAGTGAACGTGAACGTAGGCCAAAGGCAAGGCAATGGCTTGAATTTGTGATGACGAGCCTCTTTGGTTTCTCGGTGAATTGGGGAATATATTTTATCCTGACGACTAAAGTCGCTTTCTTTGATACCTATCGTTTGATTGCGTTAGTAGCTGGCATAGGCGCTGCGAGCCTGTTCAATTTCGCAGCATCTACACTTTTTGTTTACAGCGAAAAACGTGCCCACTGAAAGCTGGAGAAAAGTTTGATCTCCCTGAACAAAGTAGCCCTGAAGAATCTTCGAATATGGAATGGGGTTGATGACTCCATTGACTCCGGTGTCGATGCTGTCATGTTTGAAAATGGCGACCTGACGTTTGTTGGCTCGTCTGAAGACCTGTCAAGGGAATCTGTGTCGGTAGTAAGAGATATGGAAGGCCTCACTATGATTCCGGGGCTAATAGATGCACATGTACACTTGTGCCTTGACCCCCACGTTAAAAATCCGCTGGATCAGGACAAACTGAGTGAAGAGGAACAGTTCAAGGCAATGGTCAGTCGTGCAGGCGCCATGCTGGCGGCTGGTATTACCAGTGCGCGAGATCTTGGCGGCGGTCGCTGGCTGGAGCTGATAATTCGTGATCGTATTGCAAGCGGTGAGTTAGCCGGTCCGCGTCTGCTCTGCGCCGGGCAACCCATAACATCTCCTCGTGGGCATTGTCACTTCTGGGGCGGGGAGGCGGCCGATGGTACAGACGTGATCAAGGTGCTTACGAGGCAGATTGAGCATGGTGTTGACCTGATAAAGGTAATGGCAACGGGCGGGAACATAACACCCGGCAGCAAGCCAGTTGACGCCCAGTTTGATCAGGAAATACTCTCCCTTATCGTAGACACAGCTCATAAACATGGGCTCAGCGTCGCTGCCCATTGTCATGGTACCGCTGGCATTCGCAACGCAGCGGCAACCGGCATCACGACCATTGAACACTGTTCGTGGGTTGGTCGTGAAGGCTGGGCAAAGGGGTTTGACCCCGAAGTATTGGCCTTGATCACCCGCCAGGGAATCTGGGTATCACCCACGATCAATTCGGGCTGGAAACGTTTCATGGGTAACAGTGACTATGTGGATCTGCTGGGGGGAAACTATGCCCGCATGCGTGAGGCGGGAGTTAAGCTGATTGCTTCAACGGATGCAGGGATTCCGAATGTACTGCATCATGATTTGCCGACGGCGCTTCCTGTCTTTGCAAATATAGCTGGATTGCGGGCGGTTGAAGCACTCCGTTCGGCAACCAGTGACTGTGCTGAGGCGATTGGCCTTGGGGGAATAAGCGGGCAGATCAGGGAAGGCTACTCAGCAGATTTCATACTGTTTGATGGAGACCCAACATTGAATTTGGACGTACTTGCTGCACCGGTCCAGGTTTATAAACAGGGAGAGCCTGTGTTAGCCGCCTGATCTCATGCGGAACCCGTGTACCAGACCGAGATGATAAATCCGGGCTGGGCACTGTCGCTGTTATCAGTCAAATAGGCAGCTTGCTCGACAAATTGTATTTCAATATTACCCTCTACTTCCTGCAACCATTCGTTGATTTCAACCTCACTTTCATGAACCTGCGATACACGTTGTCGAAAGATTTTGACCTTCATTGTTCTCTCCCTTCACTACAGGCCTTAACTTTGGCCTATTAGATACTTCTTATCAACTCTACCGAACCCTTCTATGATATTTTAGTGGCTGGTATTGACCAGTATTGGATACAAGTCAAATGTTGATTGAAGAAACCAGCGGGCCGGCTGGATGAATATCGTTAACTTTAGCAGGAGGCTTGGCCCGCTATTGCCTTTTCTTGGCTTTCTCCTGGTTTCCCTGGTCTTCCTGAGTATTTCCAGGCTGGTACTGGGCTGGATTCATTGGGAGCGTGTCGGTGAGTGGCCGGTTCTGCTGCACATTCTGGTACAGGGTCTCAGGATGGATACTGTGCTACTGGCCATGGTGCTGGTTACCCCCGTTTCAGCAACCCTGCTATTGCCTGGCTTCATCATCGAGTCTTCCCTGTACCGATTGACGATTGGCCTGTTTCTGGCCATCTGGGGGCTGCTGTTCGCGCTGATGGAGTTTGCGACACCCGTGTATGTCAGCTTTTTCGATTCAAGACCGGGTCGAATTTTCTTCGAGTATCTGAGCTACCCAAGGGAAGTAGGCCTGATGATGGTCAATGGGTTCTTGATTGAGTCCCTGTTGGTGATTGCGGGTACAGCCGTTTTTGCCGCGGCAGTCTTTCTTGGTCTGCGTCGATTGCAGAAAGGTCAGGGCCGCTGGTCCTATCCTGGCCGCCTGGTCTCCTTTCCGCTGGTACTGGCACTACTGGTGCTGGCCGGTAGATCAACACTGGGCCACCGTCCCATCAATGCCAGTAGTGTAGCCTTTTCAAATGACCAGCTGCTGAACGAACTTGCACTTAGCAGCACCTACACACTGCTGAATGCGGTTTATGGGATTAAGAATGAGGGGGATCCATCCGCACTGTACCCTGAAATGGCCGAGGCGGAAGTACTGCGGCGCGTAAGAGAATCTACCTTTGTTGATGAATCGGCGTTCAATCACCCGGATATACCGACTCTACATGGTGTGGCTGGTGAAGTTAAAAAGAAGCCCAAGAATCTGGTGGTCCTACTGGAAGAAAGTATGGGCGCTCGTTTTATCGGTAAGCTGGGTGGGTTACCCCTGTCACCAGAGCTGGACAAGTTGGCAGACGAAGGTATCTGGTTTTCGAATCTGTATGCTACAGGAATAAGATCAGCCCGTGGCATAGAAGCGGTAATAACCGGGTTTCCTCCATCGGCTTCCCGCAGTGTGTTGAAACTGGGTCTGGCTCAGCAGGGATTCTACACGGTTGCACAGACCCTAAAAAAGCAGGGGTACAAAAACTATTTTGTCTATGGGGGGGAGAGCCACTTTGACAATATGCGCGGTTTCCTTTTGAACAATGGCTTTGATGCCGTGATCGAAGAGAAGGACTTTAAACAATGGAAGTTCAAAGGTTCATGGGGCGTGTCTGATGAAGATGTTTTTGATAAGGCTCATGAAGTGTTCGAGGGAGAACAGCAGCCGTTTTTTGCACTCGTTTTCTCATCTTCCTTTCATAGTCCTTTTGAGTTCCCTGATGATCGTATTGAACTTTATGATGAAGAAAAATCTACAAAATTCAATGCGGTGAAATATGCTGATTATGCCATTGGCCATTATTTCCGTAAGGCGAAGCAGTCCAGTTACTGGGATGATACTATTTTTCTTGTAGTGGCAGATCATGATGAGCGACCCAGGGGTTCGTCGCTGGTACCCGTCAGCAGCTACCACATTCCTGGGCTGATAATCGGTGCGGGTATAGAGCCGATGATTTATACCAAGGTATCAAGCCAGATTGACCTGATGCCTTCCTTGCTTAGGTTAGCGGGGATTAGTGCCAGAGCACCCTATATTGGGCAGGACATATTTTTGCGGCCAGATGGATACCCTGGAAGAGCAATGATGCAGTTCGGCAACAATAACGCTTACATGGTTGGCGACCAGGTGGTGATTCACACGCCCGGAAAGGACCCACTTCAGTTCGTGTACAGAGATAAGCGTCTCGAACCCACTTTGCTCAACGGGCAGCTCGCCGGGGAAGCCCTCGCCATGGCATTGCTGCCGGGCCTGCTGTACAAAAATAAATGGTATCGATTACCGCCTGAATAGACTCAAAAGAGCGTTCCTGAAGGAGGTTTCCTGCTTTAGAAATGCTCATTAGAAGTTGGCGCGGCTGGTATCTTCCAGGCCCTGCCAAGATAGATGAACGGCGTGTCAATCAGTGCGATAAGCACTTTGATCAGATACTTGGCCAGCCCCAGCATGATGGCGGTTTGCAGGTCAACGATTCCCCACCAGACCACAAGTGAATAGACGAAGGTATCAATTGCCTGGGAGCACATGGTTGAGACATTGTTTCTCAGCCACAGGTGTTTTCCTTTAGTCTTCTCCTTCACATAGTGGAACATCCACACATCGAATGTCTGACTAATGTAGTAGGCGAGGAGGGAACCGAAAACAAAACGTGGGGTGAAGTTGAAGAGTGTGTTGAAGGCATTGTGAATATCGCGTGAGAAGTCAGCTGTTTTTGGATCAGTGGATGGCAAGAACATCAAGCTGATCGATATCATGACGACGATAATAATACTGGTGAGAAACCCCAACTGCACCGCAGTATTCGCAGCCTTCTTACCATATTTCTCACTAAGAAGGTCAGTAGCAAAATAGATGCCTGAGTAAAGAATAACGCCCATGCTGGTCTGTAGATCTCCTACCACAGGTAGCCAGATTATTGTCAGCTTCGGCCCCTGAAGATTTGCCAGCAGAATACCGAGAATCACGCTCGCATAAAGACCGTATTGACCAAAGAAGCGGTACAGCAATAGGGCGAAGGTGAGGTCAACCGTAATTGTTAGCAGCCACAGATTGGTTTGGTGGTCTGCAAAATAGCCGGAAATAAGATCTGGAATCATTGTTTCAGGGTATATGGAAGATTTGCCAGTCTAACAGATGTCGCAGTCCGTGGACCTGGCAATTTGTCGAAGGCTGCAGTAGTCTTCGACCTCGATTTTAAAAGGAAGTCGTTGATGGAGAATATGTTTGATTTGACAGGGAAAGTGGCAATTGTCACTGGGTCTACAAAGGGTATTGGTCGTGCTATCGCTGAGCAGATGGCACTTCATGGAGCAAGCGTTGTTATTTCCAGTAGAAAAGCAGATGCCTGCGAGACGGTAACTAACGAAATTAACGAGGCGCTGGGCGAAAAAAGAGCGATTTCCGTACCTTGTAACATTGGGCACAAGGAGCAGTTACAAGCGCTTGTGGACGAGACAAGAAATCAGCTTGGCAAAATTGACGTTCTTGTATGCAATGCTGCGGTGAACCCGTTTTACGGGTCAATGGTAGATATACCCGATTCCGCTTTCGAAAAGACACTGGATAGCAATATCAAATCCAACCACTGGCTGTGTCAGATGGTCTTGCCGGAGATGGTAGATCGCAAAGACGGTGTCATCATGATTGTATCTTCAGTTGGCGGGTTGCATGGCAGCGCGGTTCTGGGAACCTATGGCATTTCAAAGGCAGCAGATATGCAACTGGCGCGGAATATTGCCAGCGAATATGGCCCCCATAATATTCGCGCCAACGCCATTGCGCCCGGGTTAGTTCGCACTGATTTCGCCAGGGCCTTATGGGAAGACCCGGAGACCCTCAAGGCGAGCACCGCGAACGCATTCCTGAGGCGTATAGGGGAACCGGAGGAAATTGGTGGTGTGGCTGTATTCCTGGCTTCCAGGGCGGGTAGTTTCGTGACCGGGCAGACACTAGTCGTTGATGGTGGCCGCTAGAAACCCAGCGTGCCCTGTTCTGGAATAAATGTCACTTTACGGTTAACATCATGCGCCTTGGAATAGTGGAATTTTAAATAAGTGGAAAGACGAGGTTTTCTGAAAATCTTTTCCGCGGGAACCGTTGCCGCCATGAGTGGTCAATTGGTATTTCGTTCTGATCCGCCGTTGTCGCCGTCCCTGTCCGTAGCACACCTGCCTGGACCACACCTGTACGAAGATATTGATACCAATGCCGTTGAGTTGGCGTGATCAATTCAATACATGACTACACCCGCACCGGATTCAGAGGCATTGCTCCGCGCCTTCCGTCACCAGAGTATGTCGTTGCTGGCGGATACTGTGAACATGAATTCCTACCTGCAGAAAATGGAGAATTTTGAAAATTCCCATTACGAGGATGTTTTCCTGGACGCTGACAGTTACAAGACCCTGATTTCCAGTTTCAAACGACTTGGCAGGGTGCAGAATTTAGTTGGACACGGTAATTTTAACGTCCTCAGCTTTGACGAAATGCTGAATTACAGCAAACGATATAGCAGCGTTGGCGCTTTTCCCAAAGTAGAGTCTGACTTTCTCGAGCATGTATTCAGTTTCAATGCCAAAGAGTACGGTTTTTTTGGCGATAAGGTCATTAGTGAGTTGACCGCAGTGATACCTGCCAGGGAACGAAAGAAGATGTCCAGAACGGGACATTTTTTGTATCGTGGAGAATCCGATGCACTCTACAAGAAAGTTGAACGTGATCTTGGCCCAAGCATTGTACTGACATCGGGTATCCGCAGTGTGGTAAAGCAGACTCATCTATTCCTGGCAAAGACAATTCAGTCGAAGGGTAATTTGTCTCGAGCTTCACGGAGCCTTGCGCCGCCCGGTCATTCCTATCACGGGATTGGCGATTTTGATGTTGGCAAAGTTGGGTATGGCAGCAAGAATTTCACCTCCGAGTTTGCCAAGACGAAAGAGTTTCAGCGGCTGGTTGATCTTGGTTACGTAGATATGCGCTATCCACTGCACAATTTGCTTGGTGTTCGTTACGAACCCTGGCATATCAAGGTAGTATAGTCCCGATATTCAAGCCAGTAATTCGATTACTGCCAGTGCCAGTATCATCACACCTACCAGTACGAGGACAGCGCCTGTTGTCCTCATGGACCTGTGTGGTGGGCTGACGGATTTGATCGCCCTGTCTTCTTTTAGAATAAAGCGCAGAGCCGCTTTTTCGCGATCTGACAGGAGGGAGATGTAGGCGGAACGACCCTGCAGCATCTCTGCGCCGTTACTCATGAACATCACACTTGCCCAGATGGCAAATAGCTCTTCAACCCACAAGTTTGAATTGAAAGCCACGAGTATTAGCAGTATGAGAACCGCAAATGTCAGTTGTCCAACGTCAAAAAAAAGTGCGGCCATGTCCAGATTTTTGGTTGCCGAAGGATCGTAAAGGCTAATGCGCTTGAGGTGCATTCCGGGTGCATAAAGCAAAAAGACGATGAGGAACACGAAGATAATGAAATTGGTCGTTGCGGTTGTCTTTTCAGAAAATGCAGGGGACAGGTCGAGAATCAAATTTAGAGACACAAGCGATATTAAGGAAGCAATGCCCAGCAGGGAGGAGGCTGCTGACAGGGTGATAAGGAACCTGGATGTCAGTCTCTGCTGGCTGGCGAAGGAGAACAGCTGTTCAAATGTCACTGAAATACAGCCAATCATGATCAGCAGCAATGACGCGTTATACAGCATGCTGGTGGGTGAGTTGAGCCTAAAACTGATCTCACTGACGCTGTAAATGACCAGCAGATAACTGCCAATAAATGTTACCGCAGGTGCCAGAAGACTAGTGGCTTTAAATTGTCCTCCATGCCATGCAACCAGGGTGGACAGCGTATTTGCCTGTTTCAGGCTGATTCCTGCAGCTGTTGCTAGGTCATATACATTGGCTATTTTAGATACCTCCAGCCGATACCTGAGAATCCGTTCTGCGCGCTTTGGTCCGATGCCTTTTAGCACCTGCAATTCATCGATAGTTGCCTGGTTAACTGGAATCAGAGAAGATGACACTGTCGGTGACTAGTTCCTGTTGGGAAATTTGCACCTATATTAGCACTAGCGTAAGCAGGATCTCCTTCAACCCTGAAATCATGGATATGGCAATGGAAGAAATTAAATCATCTACGCGGATGCTGCTGCTGAGCGCCGTTATTATGTTGGTCATTCTACTCACAGGACCCCTTGGCTACAGGTTCGGTGTTGTTCCGCTTGAGCCCTCGATGATAAGTTTGCTGGTGGCTGTGTTAGGTTCCGTGCTGGTGCTCATTGGAACGATTGTATATTCGTTTATTGCCAGTAAAAACAAACTCCTTAAAGATCGGAATATACTGCTGCTGAGCATGGGAATTAGCCTGTTACCGATAATTATCATGGGTCCGCAGATGGTCGGAACAGGATCAGTTCCGCCAATTCACGACATTACGACAGATACTGAAACACCGCCTGAGTTCAAAGAGATACTCAAACACCGGGCTCATGCCATGAATGATGCAGCATACGGGTCAGAGCAGTTGCCGGCAGAAGAACTGGCGGCGATGCAACTGGCTGCATACCCGGGGGTGGTGCCGCTCGAAACGGAGCTTACCGTCGACGAGGCCGTGTCGCGTGCGGAACAGGTACTGAGGGACCAGGGTCTGGAAATCATAGCAGTAGAGTCGGGGACCGGCCTGGTGGAGGCGACCGCGACGACCTTCTGGTTTGGTTTCAAAGATGATCTCGTGGTGCGGGTGACAGCAAGTGAAAAAGGTTCCAGAGTTGATGTCCGCTCTGTTTCTCGTGTTGGTCACAGTGATGTCGGGCTCAATGCCAAGAGAATAGAGAAGTTCCTGGCTGCCTTTTAGGCGAGGAGTTTCTTGACTAGATCGCTTACCTGCTGAGGATTTGCTTTACCGGCTGTTTCTTTCATTACCTGGCCGACAAAGAACCCGAGTAATTTGGTTTTACCCGATCGATACTGTTCTGCCTGTTTCTGGTTGTCCGCAATAATAGCGCTCACAATTGGTTCCAGCTCATCGGTACCTGAAACCTGCCTCAGGTCATGAGAAGCTATAAAGTCGTCTGCACTTGCTGCCTGTCCAGACCAGAGCCCGTCAAACACGGTTTTTGCCATGCTGCCTGATATTGTTTTGTCACGGATTCGAGTGACTATGGAACCCAGTTGCTCCGCAGATACTGGGACCTCATCCAGACCAATACCTTCCTTATTCAGCTTGCTCAAGAGCTCAACACGGACCCAGTTTGCTGCCAAACGTGAGTCCCCCCCGGCTGCAGCGACCTGTTCAAAGTAGTCCGCCAGCTGGACGGTTGATGTCAAAATAATAGCGTCAGCCTCAGGCAGATCGTGTTCCCGCTCAAATCTAATCCTTTTCTCTGCGGGAAGCTCAGGCATATTGTCACGAACATCCTGGATATAGGCCTCATCGATACGTACTGGCAACAGATCGGGTTCAGGAAAATAGCGGTAGTCATTTGCCGTTTCTTTGCTTCTCATAGGCCGGGTCTCGTCTCTATCGGGATCATAAAGTCGAGTTTCCTGGACTATGCGGCCCCCTGTTTCAAGGATCGCTACCTGTCGGCCTATTTCGTAAGTGATGGCTCGTTCAAGGAACCGAAACGAATTGATATTCTTGGTCTCGGTCCTCGTACCCATTTCAGGTTCTCCGTGGCGCCTAATTGAAACGTTGGCATCACAGCGCATGGAACCCTGGGACATTTCTCCATCTGAGACGCCTAGATAGGTTACGAGTTGATGGATGTGTTTTGCATAGGCGACGGCTTCCGCCGCAGAGTTCATATCCGGTTCTGAGACGATTTCCAGCAATGGCGTTCCAGCCCTGTTCAGGTCGACGCCTGTCATGCCCCGGAAATCCTCATGTAGGGATTTTCCTGCATCTTCTTCCAGGTGTGCCCGAGTGATGTTTATCGTTTTCAGTTCTCCGGATTCAAGCATGATATCCGCATGACCGCCAACGACAATCGGGTGGTCCATCTGCGTGATCTGGTATCCCTTCGGCAGGTCCGGGTAGAAATAGTTCTTTCGATCAAATACCGAGTAGGTACCGATATCCGCGCCGACGGCGAGCCCAAAGGCGATAGCCTTCGGGTAGACAGCGGCATTTACCACGGGTAGTACCCCTGGCATGCCAAGATCTATGGCACATGCCTGGGTATTGGGTTCTGCACCAAACCGGGTACTTGCGCCGGAAAAGATTTTCGAATTCGTCAATAACTGCACATGGATTTCCAGGCCTATCACGACCTCCCAGCCGCTTCCGGTCCTGCTGTCGGTAGTGGTCATTCCGCATCTCCTGCTGGAGGTGACAGTTTGTGCCAACTGCTTTGCAGCTGATACTGGTGCGCCACATTGAGCAGCCTGGCCTCGTCGAGGTAATTGCCAATTAGCTGTAGACCAGTCGGTAGATGGCCGTGCATACCAGCGGGGATTGAAATGGCGGGCAGTCCTGCAAGATTGGAAGAGATGGTGTAGATATCCTGAAGATACATGGCGATCTGGTCATCGGATTTCTCGCCGATTTGGAAAGCCGGCGTGGGAGTCGTCGGGCTCAGCAATACATCGACGGAATTAAACGCCTCCTGAAAATCGTTCTTGATCAACCGGCGGACCTGTTGTGCCTTCCGGTAGTAGGCATCGTAGTAACCCGTGGAGAGGGCAAAAGCGCCAACTAGTATCCGCTGCTTAACCTCATTGCCAAAGGCCTCACTCCTGGTGCGTTTGTACAGGTCATCCAGATCTCTTGGATTTTCACAGCGATAACCGAAGCGTACTCCGTCGTAACGGGATAGGTTTGCGGAGCACTCAGCCGGTGCGATGACGTAGTAAGCAGGAATCGCATAGCGGGTAGTGGGTAAACTGATTTCGGAAATCACTGCTCCCTGGGATTCAAGAACTGCCACGGCTTCCATAATGAGTTTCTCTGTGGTGGCATCAAGCCCCTCATCGAAATACTCTTGGCAAAGGCCGATTCGCAGGCCCTTGATGGAATCAGAAAGGGAATCCGTGTAGTGCGGGACCCCGGTGGCGATACTGGTGGAATCTTTTGCGTCATGTCCTGCCATTACTTCCAGCATCAGGGCTGCATCTTCCGCTGTCTGTGTTATGGGTCCTGCCTGGTCAAGGCTGGAGGCGTAGGCGATTATGCCCCATCTTGAAATCCGCCCATAGGTAGGCTTTATGCCGGTTACGCCACAAAAGGAAGAAGGCTGGCGAATTGATCCCCCGGTATCAGTGCCCGTCGAGGCGGCACAAAGACCCGCGGCCACGGCAGCAGCTGAACCGCCGGAAGAACCACCGGGGACTCTTGTTTTGTCCCACGGATTGAGAACATGACCATAGTGGCTGTTTTCATTTGAAGAGCCCATGGCAAATTCGTCCAGATTGGTTTTACCCAACATGACAGCACCAGCCTGCTCAAGTTTTTCAACCACGGTTGAGTTATAGGGTGCGATGAATTTGTCTAGTATGAGTGAACCAGCCGAAGTCCTGATCCCTCGGGTACAGAAGATATCCTTGTGGGCGATGGGGATGCCACTCAATGGGCCAGCCTGGCCCTTACTTCTGTCAATATCAGACTTTTTGGCCTGTTCCAGGGCAAGGTCCCCGGTTACCGTTATAAAGGCATTGAGGTCCTGTGACGAGCCCTCCAGCCGAGAAAGGTAATGCCGGGTCAGCTCTACCGCTGAAAATTCACCATTCTCCAGGCCCGCACGTAATTCAGTGATTGATCGCTCATGCGGCATTAGTCAATCACCTTTGGTACCAGGTATAGCCCGTCCTTGGTTTCTGGTGCAATTTCTTGATAAAGGTCCCGTTGGTTTTCTTCAGTGATGACGTCAGGGCGCAGCAATTGCGTGGCGTCCAGGGGATTTGCCATGGGCTCAATGCCAGTCGTGTCAGCGGACTGCATCTCTTCGACCAGATCCAGAACCCGGCTCATCTTCTCAGTCATGGACTCCAGCTCACCGTCGGGGATCTGTAACTGCGCCAGTTCAGCTATTTTCTCTACAACGTCCCTTGTGACCTTCAAAACATGTCTCCCGGCTAATTGATCTATTTCTTGATTTGATCCGCCGCAACAGGCGGACTAAAGGCGACGAATGCTAATGAGGTTTGGTTGGTTCTGCAACAGAAACACATTTTTGTATGCGGGAGCACATTTTTTGCCTACAAATGGTTGAGTGAAGCAGAAAGCGGGCCTGCCTGGAATGCACCGACCAAATCTAATAAGTTGTATAAAAACCTTAGTAAATGATAGAGTTACGGATGTTTTTGAAACCAAATAGTGAGATCGTCGGCACCATGTGTGATACGCGGTGGGAATTTATGTCGATAGTGACGCAAAAGGCCGTGCATGTTTAAGAAATTGCGCGGTTTATTTTCCAATGACCTGTCGATAGATCTTGGCACAGCGAACACCCTCGTCTATGTGCGTGAACAGGGCATCGTGCTGAATGAACCCTCGGTTGTCGCGATTCGCAATAATAATAATCAAAAAAGTGTTGCAGCCGTTGGTGTTGACGCAAAAAGAATGCTTGGTCGTACTCCAGGAAATATAACGGCTATCAGACCGCTGAAAGACGGTGTGATTGCAGATTTTCAGGTGACTGAAAAGATGCTCCAGCATTTTATCAAAAAAGTTCACGAGAATAGTTTCATTAGACCAAGCCCACGCGTACTTGTGTGCGTACCTTGTCAATCTACTGAGGTCGAAAGACGCGCCATAAGAGAGTCGGTGGTAAGTGCGGGTGCGCGCGATGTGAGGTTGATCGAAGAGCCTATGGCAGCTGCGATAGGAGCGGGGTTACCCGTGAGCGAAGCCGTAGGAACAATGGTAGTTGATATTGGTGGCGGGACTACTGAGATTGCAGTTATATCATTAAATGGTGTTGTCTATGATCACTCTGTTCGTATTGGGGGTGACAGGTTTGATGAATCAATAACGACTTATGTAAGGCGCACCCAGGGCAGTTTGATTGGTGACGCCACGGCAGAGAGAATAAAGCAGGAAATAGGAATGGCCTTTCCTTGCAATGAAGTGAAGGAAATCGATGTCAGGGGGCGTAACCTGGCGGAAGGTGTGCCGAGAAGTTTTACGCTGAATTGCAACGAGATTCTTGAAGCCCTACAGGAACCTTTGTCAGTTATAGTGCAGGCAGTTAAAGGGGCATTGGAACAGACGCCGCCCGAGCTGGCATCAGATATTGCTGAAAGCGGGCTCGTATTAACGGGTGGTGGTTCGTTGCTGTTGGGGCTAGACAGGTTGCTTGCTCACGAAACGGGATTACCTGTAATTGTTGCAGAGGACCCTCTAACCTGTGTCGCCAGGGGTGGTGGTAAGGCGCTTGAAATAATGGACGATAGAGGTGATAGCGATCTACTATCGATCCAGTAGCTGGTTCCCGTTCGGATGCATGAGAGTTTTGCTGGATTTTGCAAAACAATAAAAATTTAGGTATATAGAACAGTTGTCTATTGAAAGAACTAGCCCACTTGATATCAGAAGTTTGACAGGGAACTGTTAGGATCAATACGTAAAGAGGTGTGGTAGGGGCTACCTAAAAGTAACGAACCAGGACAGTCAATATTAAATCTCTATTTCTTGAAGAGACAACAACCCGATACAAAGCGTTAGGATTTGGTATCTTATCGTCAATTCTTATCTTGGTTGATCACTTTTCCGGCTACCTCGACGATGTTCGTTCAGGGATGACCATCGTCGTCACCCCGTTACTGATAGCAGCCGATATTCCTGGTCGTGAGGTAAGGGAGATCGGTGAAATATTCAGTTCTCGTGGAGACATGAGAGACTATATCCGTGCTCTTGAGCAAGAACTTATTCTCGCAAAAGCAAAGACTGAGAAGATGGCGGCGTTGACAGCCGAGAATAATCGTTTACGTGATCTCCTTGGTTCAGCAGCGAAGTTACAGGATACCGTTCTCGTGGCTGAACTCATCATTGTGGATCCTGATCCTGAAAAACATGAGGTCATTATTGATAAAGGCAGTGGTGACGGTGTTTTTGTGGGTCAACCTCTGCTGGACGCGCGGGGGCTGATGGGGCAGGTAATATCGGTCAGCCTGTTCACCAGCCGTGTGATGTTGATCAGCGATCAAGCGCATTCAGTCCCGGTTCACGTTTCTCGAAGTAATCTAAGGCTGATTGCCCAGGGAACAGGTGCCATGCATCAACTGGAACTGATGCATGTTCAGGACACGGCGGATATTCGAATAGGTGATTTGTTGGTAAGTTCTGGTCTGGGTAACCGGTTTCCAGTTGGATATCCTGTAGGCATCGTGGAAAAGGTTGAGCATGACCCTGGTCGTCCGTTTGCGGTAGTTAGAGCCGTGCCTAGTGCTCTACTAGACAGGAGCAGGCACGTACTGCTGGTGTTTACGGAGGAAAGGTTAGCGAGAGTACCTGGAGTGAGGCGAAGTGGAAGCGGTGGCTGATAGTAGAGCGAGTGGCCTTTGGGTCATTGCCGGCACCTTCATGGTGGCGATGATATTGGCTATTGTGCCAATACCAGATAATGCACCGTTACAAATAGCATACTTGAGACCCGAGTGGGTTGTTCTTGTGATGATTTACTGGGGTATAGCACTGCCACACCGGGTTGGCGTCATGGTTGCCTGCTTCGTTGGCCTGTTTACAGACGTGTTGTTAGGGAGCCTGTTAGGGCAGCACGCCATTGGATACATCGTCGTTGCATACCTTGCTGCTAGCTTTTATCAGAGGCTACGGATGTTTTCAGTTTGGCAGCAGAGCCTGGTCGTGTTCGCTACCGTCGGATTGAATCAGTTAATTAATTTCTGGATAGAGAGTATTGCTGGACTCACAGAGTGGAATACCTGGTATTTACTGGCATCTGTCATGAGTGCTTTGCTGTGGCCCTGGGTGTTTCTACTGCTGCGTTACCTACGGCGCCGTTTTAATGTGAGTTAACTACCCTTCCAGATCAGGCATCGAAAGGTGGAGTCAGATGGTTGATCCTGCAGAACCTGGTGTATTGATCCCTGCTGTGTGCGTGGGCAGGGAATAAGCATGCCAGAACTTATTCTTGCATCAAGCTCGCCTCGCCGGGCAGATCTGCTGTCTCAAATCAACCTGGGTTTTAAGGTGCTGGTGCCTGAGGTTAGCGAATCTGTTCATAAGAATGAGCAGCCAGCTGATTACGTGGCGCGAGTGTCCAGGCAAAAAGCTGAAAGTGTGGCGGCTCTCCTTGAGCGGGAGACAGGTACCTTGAGCACTACAAGAATTATCTTGGCTGCTGATACTATTGTTGCGATTGATGGCGACATCCTTGGTAAACCTGGCGGCAGGTCTGATGCGATAGCCATGTTGCAGCGACTGTCCGCTGCTACACATCAGGTGATTACATCGGTAACAGTAAGGTGCGGAAACAGGGTCGAAACAGCGCTGGTGGAAACAGTCGTTCAGTTCAGAGCCATAAGCCTGGAGGAATGCTCCAGATACTGGCTTAGCGGTGAACCGGCAGACAAGGCTGGAGCATACGGAATCCAGGGGCTAGGGTCCATTTTCATCGAGAGGCTCAGCGGCAGTTACAGTAACGTTGTGGGTCTGCCACTGACTGAAACAGCAGTTTTACTGGGTGGGTTTGGACTTGAGTGTCTGCCACAAGAAAGACGACCACAACCGACAGAAGAACAAAATTTGGATAAGGATGTAGTTCAGAATGGCTGAAGAAATAATCATAAATGTTTCTCAACATGAATCACGTGTCGCTGTGGTCGAACAAGGCCTTCTGCAAGAGATATTTATTGAGCGCTTCCATACCCGTGGAACTGTGGGGAATATCTACCATGGAAAGGTAGCCAGGATACTGCCTGGCATGCAGAGTGCTTTTGTTGCCATAGGTCATGCGAAAGCGGCATTTATGCATATAACTGACCTGATGGATTCCCACAAAGTGATGGCGAAGGGGCGTGGGTCCAACACGTACCCTCCGATCCAGGAAGTTATACATGAGGGACAGGAATTGCTGGTGCAGGTCACCAAAGAACCCATAGGCACCAAAGGAGCACGGATCACCAGGAATATTTCTCTTGCCTCCCGGTATCTTGTCTATTTGCCCGATACAAATCATGTGGGAATTTCGCAAAGAATCGAAGATGAAATGGAACGTGAACGCCTGAAGGAATTGCTGGAACGAATACAGGGTGAAGATGGCTTTATTGTACGTACAGCCTCAGAGGGTGTGCCTGAAGAAGAGATCAACAAGGATGCCCGTTTGTTGCGCACCAGGTGGGCGAGCATTGTCGAGGACGGAAGAACATCGAAAGCTAGCTCAATGGTGTATGAGGACTTGCCACTGCCGTTGAGGGCTATGAGAGACATTATCAACCAGAATACCCAGCGAATTATGGTCGATAGTGCTGATACCTATTCGGTCTTGCAGTGTTTTTTAAAGGATTTCATCCCAGATAAGGAAAGTTGCTTGGAACTGGTTGCAAACGATGTGGCACTGTTTGATGACCACAATCTTGAAGATCAGATTTCACTCGCTCTTGATCGGAAAGTCCCCCTGATATCCGGCGGATACCTTGTCATTGATCAGACTGAAGCCATGAGTACGATCGATGTTAACACCGGCGCTTTTGTTGGTCGAAAGGACCTGGAGGACACGATATACAGGACAAACCTGGAAGCAGCTGCAGCTATTCCCCGTCAACTGCGGCTCAGGAGCATTGGCGGCATTGTTATTCTCGATTTTATCGATATGGCGAGTGAGGAGCACAAGAGACAGGTGCTGAGGACCCTCGAAAAGGGGCAGCAGCTGGACCGGGTTAAGTGGAGAATAACGCAGATCTCCGAACTGGGTCTTGTCGAGATGACTCGAAAACGTACCCATGAAAGTTTATTAAAGATGATGTGCGAACCTTGTGAAATCTGCAGTGGACGGGGGGTGATAAAATCAGCGGAGAGTGTTTGCCTGGAGATTTTCAGGGAAATCCAGCGGAACGCTAGTGATTTCAGGCACAACAGTTGCCTGATTATGGCATCACAATCGATAGTGGACAGGTTGCTGGATGAGGATGCGACCTGCGTTAGCGAGCTCAGCAGCGCGCTGGAGGCACAAATTAGATTTCAGGTAGAAGCAAGCTACAGTCAGGAACAATTTGATGTTGTTTTAACATCGAATGGGAAGAAATAAGAATTCCCCTATGCCTAACTACCCTCAAGGAGTCCGCAGCCTGCAGAGATTAGCTTTCCGCGGACTCATATCCATCGCATTCGCCGGTCTGATTCTTACTGCCCT
>PVBE011515113.1_pt1 | contig 25300 bp, 15 predicted proteins | sample 1631181 | NCBI WGS metagenome assembly PVBE01 (sample SAMN08397723, study PRJNA350692) | Marine metagenome, whole genome shotgun sequencing project. | isolation source: water | place: Pacific Ocean | collected 2012-04 | reverse complement strand
TCCCAGGGTTCGGTATGAGTGATGACCTGTTCCCGGGCCACCGGGTGATGCAGTTCGAACGCGACTTTGCCACGTGTTTGGGTAACCAGGAAGTCGTCGACGAACAGTTCGCGGCGTGAACCCATCGCGTAGACGCTGGAGGTGCGGTTTCGGCGAGGGCGGGCGGCCAGTGATCCCGTGCTGGCTGCGGCTGCTGCAATACCGGTGCTGATGAAACGTCGTCGGTTAACTGCCATGGTTGAATTCACCTCGTTACTCAGGGCGGTTGATGAATGAAGATGTGGCCGAGCAGCCTGCTAGGAGATCCTGCCAGGTAATCCTGCTAGGCGATAATGTCCTTGATCACGTGACCGTGGACATCGGTCAGTCGGAAGTCACGTCCCTGGTAGCGGTACGTAAGCCGTCGATGATCGATTCCCAGCTGGTGCAGGATGGTGGCATTCAAATCATGAATATGCATCGTGCCCGGAGTCCAGGTTTCCTTGTTCGGCTGGGGTTGCAGGACGTTACCATCGGCGTCCGTGATGTTGTAGGCATAGTCGTCGGTGCGTCCGTACGTGATGCCAGGCTTGATTCCACCACCCGCCATCCAGGTGGTGAAACAGCGGGGATGGTGATCGCGGCCATAGTTCTGCTTGCTCAGGTTTCCCTGGCAGTAGGACGTTCTGCCGAATTCGCCACCCCAGATGACCAGCGTGTCGTCGAGCATGCCACGTTGCCGCAGATCCTTGATGAGGGCAGCCGATCCCTGGTCAATATCCTTGCACTGGGATTCATGTTCCCGGGGCAGGTTGCCGTGGGCGTCCCAGCCACGATGGAAGATCTGGATATTCCGGACGCCTCGTTCTGCCAGGCGTCGGGCGGTCAGGCAGCAGGCAGCAAAGCTGCCCGGTTGCTTGGCCTCTTCCCCGTAGAGTTGGAAAGTTTCCTTCGATTCATCGGCCAGGTTCATCAGTTCCGGTACGGAGGCTTGCATGCGAAAGGCCATCTCGTGCTGACGGATCCGTGCCAGCACTTCCGGGTCCCCGAATTCCTTGGCCTGGCCCTGGTTGATGGCCGCCAGGGCATCCAGCTGGGCCCGGCGATCCTGGCGGCGCACGCTGGGTGGATTGCTCAGGTAGAGCACGGGGTCTCCCTGGCTACGCAGCAACATGCCCTGGTGATCCGAGGGCATGAACCCGGTCCCCCAGAGGCGGTTAAAGAGGCTTTGTTCCGGGAATTTCGTACGGGCATGCATGACCACGTAATGGGGCAGGTTTTCATTCTGGCTACCCAGGCCGTAGCTAAGCCAGGCCCCCAGGCTGGGGCGGCCAGGTGTCTGGCTTCCCGTCTGGATATAGGTGATTGCCGGATCATGGTTGATTGCCTCGGTGAACGTGCTGTAGGTCACGCACAGTTCCTTGGCTACCGTCGCCGTGTGCGGCAGTAATTCGCTGACCCACAGGCCCTGGGCATTGTTGTCGTGCTTGGTGAACTTGTACTTGCTGGGTGCCAGTGGAAAACCACCCTTCTGCGTGGCGGTCATCCCCGTGACACGTTGCCCATCACGGACGTGATCAGGAAGTTGCTTGCCATACATCTCAGCCAGCTTTGGCTTGTAGTCCCAGAGATCGTGATGGCTGGGCCCGCCACTCATGAACAGGTAAATCACGCGCTTGGCCTTGGGCGCATGGTGCGGGAGACCAGGTTGTGGCTTGCTTTCGGCCTGCAGTTCGGGTCCCAGGAGTCCGGCCATGGCAGCCGTACCCAGGCCGAGCGCGGAGCGGCCAAAAAGTTGCCGCCGGGTCATCATCAGTTCCTGTTCGCGTAGCGGATGTACGTCAGTCATGGTTTCTCTGTCCTGGTGAGGAATTCAATGAACTTAGTAGAGCAGGATGGCCGGGTCACTGGCCAACACGATCACCGCCACCTGGGTCCAGGCGGCGTGCTCGGTCGGCGAAAGTTCGACATTACGCTTGGACTCTGCGATGGACAGGAGTGCCAGGGCATCGTCTTCGGAACCCTGGTACCGTTCACGCAGGGTTTTTAACAGCCCGAGGCAGGCGGTTTTTTCCTGGGCAGTCGGGACGCGACTGGCGATCAGTCGAAACAGCATATCGAGCCGCTTGGCATCACTGTCGGCAGTTGCCAGTAATCGTTCGGCCAGGGCACGTGCCATCTCGACACGTTGTGTTTCATTGAGCAATCCCAGGGACTGGAGCGCCGTGTTGGTGCGCGATCGTTGAACGCAGCTTGACTCCCGGTCCGGGGCGTCAAAGAGTGTCATCATGGGATGCGGGCTGGTCCGTTTCCAGTAAACGTAGAGACTACGTCGATAAAGGAGTTGCCCCTTGTCCTGCACGTATTGCTTGGTATTGCTGCCGGGGTGCGCCAGCGCTTTCCACATGCCTGCCGGCTGGTAGGGTTTTACCCCCTCGCCACCCATGTGGGGATCAAGCAAGCCGCCAGCCCATAAACCGATGTCGCGCAGGACCTCGGCATCCAGGCGGTAGCGAGGACCACGGGCAAAGAGCTGGTTCGCTGGATCGTCGACATCCGTGCGCCAGTTGGAGACCTGTCGGAAGGTTCGACTCGTAACCATGTTCTTTAGGACGCTTTTCAGGTTCCAGCCACTCTTCTGCAGGTCCAGTGCCAGCCAGTCCAGTAACTCGGGATGAGTTGGCTGCTGTCCTTGAAGGCCAAAATCTTCCGGTGTACGCACCAGGGCATCACCCAGGGTGCGTTGCCAGATACGATTGACCAGGACGCGGGCGACCAGGGGATGCCTGGAATCGGTCAGCCATTGGGCCAGGCCCAGTCGGTTGCGGGGTGCCTGCTCGGGTAGCTTGCCCATCACCTGCAGGACTCCTGGTTCCAGGGCCTCGCCAACGGGTAGGTGATATTCGCCCCGTCGCAGTAGTTTCGTGGTGCGTGGCTTGGTCAAGTCCTGGGCGACCAGCGTGGTCGTGAAACCTTTTTCGGCGGCAGCGATCTGGCCAGCCAGCTTGACCGCTTCCGCGTGTAATGCAGTGGTTGCGAACGGTCCCTTGGGGTCAACCAGCATGGCCAGCCTTGCTGCGGAATTGTTTTCTTGCCACTTCTTGGCCAGCGGTTCAGCCAGTTCGAGGTCACCCTTGAGGAGGGCCTGTGCGCTGCTAATGAGCTTGCCTCGCTGGGACTCGAGCTGGTTCCATGCTGTCCAGGCAGCTTGGTCCTGGGGTGCTTTTAGGATCGGTTTATAGGTATAGGAGTTGCCATCCATCGAGTGTTCTGCGGTGCTATTGAAGAAGGCCAGCAACTGATAGTACTCGGTCTGGGAAACCGGGTCATACTTGTGGGAATGACACCGGGCACAGGTGAGGGTCATACCCAGCAGCACGGTTCCCAGGGTCTCGGTGCGATCGAAGTTGTTCTTGGCCTGGAATTCGGCAGGGATGGCTCCCCCCTCGGCCGTGCTGGGATTCATCCGTACGAATCCCGTGGCGACCAACTGTCCCATCGTCGGATCTGGTAACAGGTCGCCGGCCAGTTGCCAGGTGATGAACTGGTCCAGCGGCAGGTTCTTGTTTAAGGCATCAACGACCCAGTCCCGGTAGGGATAGATCCCGCGGCGATTATCGAGGTGTAGCCCGTGGGTGTCTCCATAGCGGACGGCATCCAGCCAGTAGCGGGCCTGGTGTTCACCGTAACGCGGACTGGCGAGCAACGCATCGACATAGTGCTCGTAGGCATCAGGCCGTTTGTCATCAAGGAACTCCTGTAATGGTTCAAGCCCGGGCGGCAGTCCGGTGAGGACCAATGCCACGCGGCGAGCTAGTGTTGCACGGTTCGCCTCGGGAGCGAATTCGATACCGGCTTCCTGCAAGCCATCGTTGATAAAGGCGTCGATCATTTCATGACGCTGGGCGTTGGGCCGCGAACGCGGTGATTGCAGTCGTGGGCCGACGAAAGCCCAGTGCGTGGTGTAGTTTCCACCCTCGCGAATCCAGCGACCGAGTAGTTCTCGCTCACCGGGTGTCAGCTGTTTTTCGGCATCGGCAGGTGGCATCGGATCATCCCTGGACGTGATCCGCTCCAGCAGCGTACTTTTTTCCGGGCGATCATGATCGATGGCGCGATGTCCCCCGCGGTCGGCAGTTGCGGTTTGCTCGGTATCGAGTCGCAGTTGGTCAGGATCGCTCACCGAGGGTCCATGACAGACAAAGCACTTGTTCGAGAGGATTGGCAGGATTTCCTGGGAAAAGTTTACCGGTCCGGTTGCCCTGTCTTGTGCCTGGGCCAGCAGGGGGATAGTCACGAGGAGTGGGGTGCTGAGCAGGAAAAGTATTGTTTTCATGGGACGATTGCTCGTAGGGGAAATGAGAGCCGGGGATAGTTCAGTCGTGACCACAAGATAGCATAAAAACCACGCGTTTCCTCGTCCTGCAACGCAAATCGGGGAAGATTGGTTTTTCCAGATTGTGTTATAGTAAAGGGATGTTTAAGTACGTGGTTAGCGCTGTTCTTTCCAGCCTTTTGGCCGGTTCTCTGCAGGCAGCACCGGTCGTGTTTCCAAAACAGGTAACGCTGGTCGGTCCGGAGAGTTCCCAGCAACTCGTGGTGACGGCGGATCTGGAACAGAAGCAGAGCGTGGATCTGACTCGGACGGTTGTTTACCGTAGTAGTGATCCCGCCATCGTCACGGTTTCAGGGCGTGGCCTGGTCCAGCCCGTGGCCGAGGGAAACACAACGATCGTGGTGGTCGGAGAATCCGGGGAACGGATGATACCGGTTACGGTCCAGGCAATGCGTTCGCCTCCGCCGGTTAGTTTTCGTCAACAGATTCAGCCGGTATTGACGAAGGCAGGTTGTAACTCGGGTGGTTGCCATGGCAAAGCAGAAGGTCAAAACGGGTTCAAGCTGAGTGTCTTTGGATTTGACGACGTGGCTGATCACGAGGCACTGGTGAGTGCCTCCCGGGGACGACGTGTTCGTGTTGCGGCGCCCGCCAGCAGCCTGTTGCTGGGAAAGGCAACCAGTCGTGTTCCCCACGGGGGTGGTCGGAAAATTGAAGAAGGTGGGCTGTGGTACCAGTTGCTACGGCGTTGGATGGCGGAGGGAGCGCGGTTGGATGATCAGCAACCGGAGCATCGCCTGCAGCTTTCCATCTATCCGGCGGAAGTACAGCTTTTAGCGGGTTCGGGGCACCAGTTACAGGTGTTTGCGGAAGATGAGTCCGGTCAGCGACGCTGCGTGACGCGGGAAGCAGAGTTTATTTCCAATGCGGTGGAAGTGGCCGTCGTGGATCGCGATGGCTGGGTCCAGGTCGACAATGTACCAGGAGAGGCCGCCATCCTGGCTCGCTACAAGGGAAGCGTGGCGGTTGCCCGTGTGACTTTGCCGCAGGCTGATCGTTTCGACCGTCCACCTGTGCAGAACGAAGTGGATCCACTGGTCTGGGATCGCTTGGAATCGCTGGGGATTCAACCGAGCGAACGGACGACGGATGCCGTTTTTTTGCGACGCGTTTTCCTGGACACGATTGGCACCTTGCCCACGATCGAGGAGACCAAGCAGTTTCTTGCCAGTGAAAATCCTGCCAAGCGGAAGCAGCTTATCGACTCGCTTTTGCAACGAACAGAATACGCAGATTTCTGGGCTATGAAATGGGCAGATATCTTGCGCGTGGATCGCGAGATTATCGGGCCCGTTGGGACGGTCGCCATGACACGCTGGTTGCGGCGACAGTTTGCGGGCAACGTTCCCTACGATCAGTTCGTACAGGATATCGTGACGGTCCGGGGGAGTACGCACAGTGAAACTCCTGCAGCGATGTACGTGGTCCACGACTCGCCCGAGAAACTGGCACGCAGCATGAGCCAGGTTTTCCTCGGCGTGAGGATCGAGTGTGCGCAGTGCCACCATCATCCGTTTGAACGCTGGAGCCAGTCGGATTACGTGGCATTTTCCGGGTTTTTTACCGGGCTCAAGCAGAAGACCGCAGCGGGTGGCAGCAAGAAGGTCTACGACGTGGCCGGCTTGGATTTAAAGCATCCACGCAGCGGTGAAACCGTAAGCGTAGCCGGACTGGGCAGCGACCCGGTCGACCTGGCACAAGTCGAAAGTCGACGCGTCGCACTGGCCCAGTGGATGACTGCCGATAAGAATCCGTTCCTGGCACGCATGTTAGTTAATCGCCTGTGGTCACACTACCTGGGCCGAGGCCTTGTCGAACCCATCGATGATATGCGGGCAACGAACCCGGCAACGAACGAGCCGTTGCTGCAGCTGCTTGCAGATCGATTCGTGGAAAGCGGTTACGATGTGAAACAGTTGACGCGTTTGATACTCAACAGTCGCACCTACCAGTTGTCCTCGCGGCGCAATGAATCGAACCAGCGGGATGATCAGAACTTCTCGCGAGCAGCCTGGCGTCCCATGCCGGCGGAAGTCCTGCTGGACGCGATTTGCCAGGTCACGGGGGTCCAGGAACACTTTAATGGCTGGCCAACAGGCTACCGGGCGATCGAAATCTGGGATAACCGGATGCCCAGTTACTTCTTTCGGGTCTTCGGTAAGCCGCAGCGAGTCAGTGTCTGTGAATGTGAGCGAGGAAATGAACCCAGTATTTCCCAGGCCCTGCACCTGATGAATTCCCCTGAATCCGTGGAGAAAATTCGTCATCGGCTGGGACGGGCGCGAAAGTTGACCCGGTCCACGTTAAGTGACGATAAGATAGTAGAGCAATTGTACCTGGCAGCATTGGCACGTTATCCGAATGCCCAGGAACGCGAATTGATGTTGGGCGCTTTCCGGGAGCAAGACGGTGAGTTGCGACGCGCGGTTGTGGAAGACGTGCTGTGGGCCCTGTTGAATACTCGCGAATTTGTTTTTAATCATTGATTAATCAACCAGGTTTAACGGGAGATTAAGGATGTTTCGAATTCCCTTTGGCAAACAAGATCACCTCTGTAACCAGGTCAGTCGCCGAGATGCGCTGACCGTGGGAGCGACCGGCCTGCTGGGAGGGCTTTCCCTGCCTGCCATGTTGGATCTGCAAGCCCAGGCTGCCAATGGTAAGGCAGTGAAGGCCAAGTCGTGTATCTTCATCATGCTCGAGGGGGGCCCGAGTCACCTGGATATGTGGGACTTGAAGCCGGATGCACCCGCTGAAATTCGTGGGCCATTCCAGCCCATTTCCACGAGCGTGGCGGGGACACAGATCAGTGAACTGCTGCCACGCTGTGCCAAGATCGTCGACAAGTTTGCGATCATGCGCAGTCACAGTCATCGAGACAATGGGCATCAAACCGGTCGTCACCAGGTGCTGACAGGGTATCCACCGCCGTTCCGGGATGGCCAGGCCAAGGGCGTACCCTTCAATGAACTCTACCCGTCACTGGGTTCCATGGTGATTCGAGAACTGGGCCCTCGAGGCGTGGTCCCTCCTTACGTGGAGATGCCTGAGCCACTCGGCCCGGGCGGACCTGGCTTCTTCGGTCCACTCTACGCACCCTTTACGATCGAGACCGACCCCGTCGATCCGACCTTCCAGGTGCGAGACCTGAGCCTCTCGAAGTATGTTGATCACGAACGATTCCAGCGCCGCAAGCGACTCCTCCAGGGTGCCGATGCACTGGGCGAGGGAGGGCAGGGTGTGGGGCGTGCTGCCACGATGCAGGCATATTATGAAAAGGCCCTGGAACTGGTCACCAGTCCGGAAGCCAAGCGTGCTTTTAGAATCCAGGATGAAAAAGATACCGTGCGTGATCGCTACGGTATGACCTCGATTGGTCAGTGTAGCCTCTTGTCGCGGCGACTCGTGGAAGCGGGGTCGCGGTTTGTGGGAATCGCGCATGGTAGTTGGGATACCCACGTGGATAACTTCACGGGACATGAAAAAGCGTTGGTGCCGCCGACGGACCAGGCCTTTAGTGCTCTGGTGGAAGATCTGGAGCAACGTGGTCTGCTTGACGAAACACTTGTCGTGATGATGGGTGAGATGGGGCGCACGCCCAGGATTAACAAGGACGCCGGCAGAGATCATTGGGCAGCTTGTCAAACGGTCATCTTCGCAGGCGGAGGGACCAAGCCGGGGATTGTGATTGGTGCCAGTGATGCGACGGCCAGTTATCCGACAACGACACCTTACAGTATCCAGGATTTGCTCTCCACGGTTCTGACCTTGATGGGAATTAACCCAGCCAAGATGTACCAAACGCCGCTGGGGCGACCGGTCCCGCTGGTCAATGGAGGCAAGCCGGTCAAGGAACTGCTGGCCTGATGGGCCTGTGAAGCGTGGAATTAGAAGGATTGTGATGCGCATTTTAAGTCTAAGCTTGCTGGTTTGCTGGTCACTGAGCCAGGTCGCCCATGCGCAGGCTCCCAGCCTCGGCTATTGCTTTCCACCAGCGGTGCAGCGTGGGAAGACAACGGATGTCATGCTGGGAGGCTATGATCTCACCCCGGACATGCAGTTTTTTGTACATCACCCGGAGGTCCAGTTGCAGGTCGCGGGTGACCTGGGACCATTCCTTGTCCCGCCACGACCTTACTGGGAAGGGCCTCGTGTTTTCATGGGGGCCCTGCCGATTCCCCGGGAGCAACCGGCACGTCTGACCGTGCCAGCGACCATGTCCCCGGGCACCGTCCGTTGGCAGGCGGCCAATGCGAACGGGGCGACCGGAACCGCCTGCGTCTACGTGAGTGATATTCGGGAAATAGTTGAGCAACGGTTGCAGGCAGAGGCGATGGATCTTGGTGCGTTGCCGGTCGGCCTGTCGGGCCGGTTGTCGCGACTCACGGAAAAAGATACCTACACGCTAACACCGAGCAAGACAGGGTGGGTCCAACTGGATTGCTGGGCCCGGCGGCTTGGTAGCGACATGAACCTCGCGATACAGGTCACGGGACCGTCCGGGAAATCGCTTGTCAACGAGGTCGATACCGAGGGCAAGGACCTGGCTGTTGGCTTCGAGGTGCAAGCCGGTCAGCAGTACACGGTCCATGTCCATGATGCTGATTTTCGTGGTGCAGCGCAATTTGTCTATCGGCTGGTCGCTTCCACGTCGGCTGCGAAACCAACCAGGCCTGCAGGTAAAAACCTCTTGAAGGCAGGGAAGACGCCCGTCCTCCAGCCACTGGCAATGGTAGCCGGTAAGCAATACCGAATCCGGGTCCTGGGGCAGGAGATTGGATCGGACCTGGATCTGCAGTTGGCACTGGTCGACGCCGAGGGAAAGGTTGTCGCGGAAAATGATGATGCTACGGCAAGCACACTGGATCCCGCGTTGCTGTACCAGGCGAAGGAGGGCGTGGCGGTCAAGGCAAGGATCAGCGGATTCCCGATCACGGACGTCGATCCAGATCGACGTTACCAGCTGAATGTCGAGGAGGTCACACGTGGGTTTCAGTTGGCGGTACCCCAGACGATCGTGGCTGCCTCGGCCGGTAAAGGTTCACTCAACGTTACCCTGCAGGCAACCGGTGGCTTCAAGGAAGAGGTTAGCTTGCAGGTGGCCGGACTGCCGCCCGGGGTTACCGTCGAAGGGGAACCCAAGATCGCGGCAGGAAAGAACAAGGGAACGATCTCGTTGCTGGTTGCCAAGGATGCGAAAGTGCAGGCAGGTTTATTCCAGGTCTCGGGGCGATCGGCGGGTAACGAGGAACAGGGCTTGAAACCGCTCGAGGCGATTGCAACCGCACCCCTCGCCGGGAATTTGGCTGCGGGTCAGCCCCTGCCTGAGGTGACGACCGACGTCCTGTTGGCGATTACGCTGAAGGCCCCGTTCAAACTTGAGCTGATCGACAGGAACCGCCAACGTGTGGTGCATTGCGGTACGACGTACCCGGCTCCTTTTCTCCTGAAACGAGATGAAGGATACCGTGGTCTGGTACGGTTGGTCATGGCTGCGAAGCAATCGCGTCACCGAATGGGGATTACCGGTCCGATCCTGGAAGTTCCCGCAGGACAGGTGGAAGTCTTTTATCCTTGTTTCATGCCGGAATGGTTGTCGACGGACCGAACCACGCGCATGGTAGTTTACGGATACGGGGAAGTGGCGGACCCCACGGGTGCGATGCGTCATGTGGGCCTGTCTGCAGATGCCCGGGTTACGATGATCCTGGAAGGAGCGTTGCTCAAGGTGCGACATGAGATCGAGGAGATGCGTGGTCAGCCGGGAGTGCCATTTGAAGTGCCGGTGGAAATTGTTCGCTCCAGCCTGCTGTCGACGGAGGTCCAGGTGGACCTGGAGTTGCCAAAATCCTGGCAGGCCTGGGTGAGTTGTGATCCGGTGCGATTGGCGCCAGGCCAGACCCGTGCGATCTTGAAAGTGGCTACGAAGCCGGAGTTTCCATTGCGTGGTACGGTTCCTGTCACGATTCGAGCAACCGCCATGCAGGAGGGCCGCTGGCTGGTGAAGTCGATCATGGATGTGAATATCGAATTCGAGTAGTACGAGGGTCCATCCTGGATCCGACATCCTGGGGAGAGATTGCTGGTGTCCGAAGAGAATCTTCCTGAACAGGAGTTGACGGAATCCTCTCCCCCGACGCAGGAGCGTTACTGGTTGCCGAGGATCATGGTCCTGGCTGGCGCGATCGTGTTTGGGATGGTTGGCCTGGAAGTCCTCCTGCAGCTTTTCTATAGCCCCCCGGCCAATATCCGTTTCAAGCAGGATTTGAAAGTCCTGAACGAGATGGGAATGAGTCAATCTGCAGCAGTCCTGGAAAACGATAATGAGTTGTTCTGGCGATTAAAGCCGAGCCTCAACATGCCCAAGGGAGAAGGTGCGTTTTATGGCCTGATTTCAAACAGCCAGGGGTACCGTGAAGATCATGAAATCCCGATCGTGAAGCCAGCGGGGCAGACCCGTGTCCTGTTCTTGGGCGATTCCTGTACGTTTGGTTATGGTGTCGATTACAAGGATGCATTCGTGGAACGTAGCGAGGTTGAATTGCGCAAGCAATTTCCTGCACTGGACCTGGAATGCATCAATGCCGGGATTCCTGCCTATACGCTCTTCCAGGGGTGGCGGTTGTTGGAAACCGAGGGGTTTGAACTGGATCCGGACGTCATCGTGATGTGTTTTGGCGGTGCGGAACCAACGCACTGGGATAACATGAGCGACCTGGATCACTACGAGCACTGGTTGGCCAGCCGTCCGTCCGGATGGCTGCAATGGAGCCGTATTTGCCAGGTCACGTCCCGAGCCATGGCGCCCCTGCCGAGGATTCGAAAAAAAACGTGGAATCTACCGGGCATGACACCACGACTGGCACCCTATGAATTTCAACTGTTGCTCAATTCGGTTTGCGAACAGTCGTCCATTCGCGGGATTCCCGTGATCTTCCTGGTCTGGCCCTTCCGGGTCCAGGTGGATGGTACCGAGCCGGGTTATACCAAGTGGCAGGAAGTGGCACTGTCGATGATGCAACGCACAGATATTACCATCGTTGACCTGTCCGTTTATTTCCGTGAGGCAATTAAGGACCAGGATCCAGATGACCTGTTTATTGACAGTGGACATACGACCGCGGAAGGCCATGCCGTGGTGGCCCGGGGAGTCGTGGAAGTCCTGGGCCGACAACTTCGCAGCAAGGATTAGCCGGTTGAGGGCCAATTCCCGGTCGGCAGTCATTGCTAGTTCAACTCGTAGACAAACGGGGATCCACCCGTGATGTTGATCGTGATCACGAGAATGATGCAAAGCAGGGCCAGTAATGCCAGCGGAATGATCCACCACCATTTCAGATCCCAGAGGATGCGCCGGAGTGAAGAGAAGGGCTTGTTCATTGGCAACTCCTAGTTTTCGGCGGGGGCCTCGTTAGCAGCCGGTGGATGAGAAAGCTGCTGGATCACGTGTTTAAACAGTGCCTCGGCAAACACGCGGTGAGCAGTGGCATTGGGATGTGCGTCGCCCGGTGAAACCCACAGGTCCAGTGGATCAACGGCTGGTAATTGCGTGCGTGGATCGACCGTGGGAACATTGCCTTCCTGGGCAATCGTTTCAATCTTCCCCTGGATTTCCAGGAACGGGTAATCCTGGGGTGAATGAAGCTCCGGAACCAGGAAAATGGTGAGGTCCATTTGTGCCTCCTGGCAGGTCGTGATCAGGTCTCGGATCGCCTGCTGGCAAGACTGCCAGGCAGGTTGATCGTCCTCGTAAAGCTTCCGGTAGTAGCTTAACCAGCTGGGACCTGATTCCATCTTGCGGCCAAAGGCACCGATAAACGAGGAGGTGGCCACGTACAGGTACGAATGACGAGCCAGCCAGCCACCCTTCGGACGAGGAATTGGTTCCGCATCGTTGATGTAGTAACCCAGGACGACCATGTCCGGTTCATATTGCATGCCGTATTGCTTGAAGTAAGCAACTTCCTGCACCGTGTTGTAGTTGCCCACTCCGGTATTGATCACTTCAAATCGTTCGTGCCCGGCCGGTGGATTCTCGTTCAACATCTGTTCCAGCACCTTGGCGTAGGTATCCTCGTAGCGTGCTCCCCAGCCAAACGTCATGGAGTCACCCAGTAGCAGGATGCGATAGACCCCGTCTGGTTTCGTTGTCGTGAACTCGCGATCTCGCAACCGCTGGGAGTTGATATTGACGTCAACTCCCATCAGCGTGGCACGGGTGTTGGGCTCATGTTCATGGCCAATGTCCGGGTTTTCATTTTGCCGCTTGATGAGCCTGGCATACTTCCACATCTCGAGGCCGTAGTGCATGCCGATCCGATTGAACATCCAGCGGCAGGCAAACTCGCTCACGGTCAAGCCAATCGCCAGGGCAACCACGACGGTCAGTAGCTGGGCAAGTCGCTTCTTGGTCTTGGTGGGCTTGTTTGACATTCTTGCAATCGCCTGGATGACGGAGTTGAAAGCAACGCAACACCAGTGGCAGTGGGATACCATGCCGGCCAGCCGGAACGCGAATTATAGTTGTGGTGCTGGAACCCAGCAAGGCGAACCTGTCTCGCTCGATACTGCCGTGGTATCATAAGGCACCGCTGGTTGTCGAAAGGTCTATTTCGACTTGTACAATCTCGCAATGACAACAAGGTGTCATCATGATCGCCCCCGGAATGCTGAAGAACTTTCTATTGCTTGTCGCGATTCTCGTCACCATGTTCGTGGTGTCAGCTCCTGCTGCCCAGGGAGCTGATACGAGTACCCAGCCCAACATCATCCTGATCATGACGGATGACCAGGGATACTGGGATACCGGTGTGACCGGCAATCCACATATCGATACTCCGCACATGGATCGGCTTGCCCGTACGGGGATGCAATTCCAGCGGTACTACGTGGCGCCGGTCTGTTCCCTGACGCGAGCAGGTGTCATGACGGGGCGGTACTCTCTCCGCACGGGGCTCTACAACACGCGTTTTGGCGGTGATACGCTGGGGATCAAGGAAATTACGGTTGCCCAGCTCATGAAAAAAGGAGGCTATCAAACGGGCCTGTTTGGCAAGTGGCACCTGGGGCAATACCGGGGATACCAGCCGCAGGAGCGTGGCTTCGACGAATTCTTTGGACATTACCACGGTCATATCGAGCGGTATGATTTTCCCGACCAGGTCTTTCACAATGGAAAACCGGTCGAGGCGCGGGGCTACGTCAGTGATGTGTTTACGGATGCTGCCATGGATTTCGTGGAAGCTACCGCTCGCAAGGGGAAAAACCCTTTCTTTTGCATGTTGAATTTCAATGCGCCGCATTCTCCCTGGGTACTCGACACGTCTCATTTTGGACAGCCCGAGGGGGACAAGCTATTGGCCAAGTACCTGGAGCGCGGGCTTCCGCTCCGCGAGGCCCGGATCTATGGAATGGTGGAACGGGTTGATACCAATATTGGCCGGGTCTTGAAGCGTATTGAAGACCTTGGTATCGAGAAAGAAACACTGGTCATGTTCATGAGTGATAACGGTGGGGTGAGTAAGTTCTGGAAGGGAGACATGCGTGGGAACAAGGCGCAGCCTTATGAAGGGGGTGTGCGGTCTCCCCTCTTTGCCCGTTGGCCTGGTGTCATCAAGGCAGGTAGTGTTGTGCAGGCCCAGGTGAGCCATATCGATTTGCTGCCGACTTTTTGTCAACTGGCAGGAGTCGAGCTACCGGCAGATCGCAAAATTGATGGCAAGAGTTTTGTTTCGATCCTGCGATCAGGCAAGGGTGAAACCCACCAGCGTTATGTCTACCATACCTGGGACCGGTATTTCCCGAACCCGGATAAACGCTGGGGGGTCAGTGACCAGCGTTGGAAGTTGGTGACGTTAACACCCAAGGACGCCAAGCCAGATCCTGCCCGCTGGCAGTTGTTTGATCTGCAATCCGACCCGGGCGAACAGACCAACCTGGCCAAGGAACACCCGGAAGTGGTTTCCCGATTGCGCAAGGCGTTTACCGATTGGTTTGCAGATGTCACGAAAGGCGTGGAATATCGTCCGATTGCTATCCCCGTGGGACATCCGGAAGAAGATCGGACGACGATTCAGCCCAGTTGGGCAACCTGGACCGGCAAGCAAGTGAACTACACGTTTGACGGTTACGACTGGGATACGATTGATGGTTGGCGTGAACTGGGTGAAAAGGCCACCTGGCGATTAAATGTTCTGCAGCCAGGTCGTTATATCATCCACCTGCGCTATGGTTGCCGCCCGCTCGATGCAGGAGGTGTTTTACGAATCAGTTGCGGCCAGTCTTCCTTTGATTACAAGATCCGGGCTACCACGACGGCAGACCAATTTGAGCGTTTCAAGGCGGGTGAACTGGTGTTGGAAAAGGGGAAATCGCTCCTCAAGGCCGAGGTGGTCTCTGCCCCGGGACGTGAACTAATGCGTTTGAACCAGGTTTATCTCAAGCGAATCGACCCCTGAATAATTTCGCACCAGGGTAGTGTGGATTGAATGGAGATGGCGAACTGCTCGGAGACGGGTCTGGTGAAGACAGCAAGATTCCTGTTAACAAGGAACCGCTTACACGAGTGAAGAAATAGTTCAGGATGAAGAGGAGTCGGAAGAGGAACCAGGTGAAAAGGATAGGCAGGACAATTGATTTCTAGCCTGTTTGCAGTAGCACCAGGCGGTTGTAGAGCGTGTCCCAACGACTGACCGAAACCGTCGTGTTCCAGGAATTGCCACGCCTCAGGTCGCGGACCGCGTCACTGCTTTCGTTAAGCGTGAATAGTTCCACGGCCTGTTCGCTTCCCGCGATGACACCGGTAATCGTGTAGCCATTCTTGTACTGGTCTCCGTCCTGGGAAGTAAACGTGGAAACCGAGCGTTCCACGTCGACCGTGACGGGAAATGATTTTCCCTGCATGCTCTCGATCAGTTGGGCCCGTTCGCTGCCCGTGTTGCCTGGATCGTTAAGTTGCGAGAGGAGTGCCACGATTGGTGATGCGGGCGTGACTGGTGTTGGAATGGGGGCTGCCGCTGCCGGTGAAGCGGGCTCAGCATCAGCAGTTACCGGGGGATTGGCTGTTGGCACGGGGGCAGCGTTGGATGAGGCTGTTGGAGCGGCTGCTGGTTGCCGACTTGTCTCGATGGGCTTTACCGAGTCAGGGTCGAGGAATTCAGCGGGGATGACCTCGAACTGTTCTTCTTCTTTCCAGTCCGGAATGCCGGGGAGGTCGATGCGAATCTCGGTGGACCAGTTAATGTTGTTGCTGCCACTATGGAAACTGTAAGCGGTAATTTCTGGTAAGGGGACTTCAATTTCTCGATCGAAGGGTTTGCCAACACTGAGTATCCCTTCGGGTTCAATGGTGAGAGTTTCATCGTGGAGCGTGTGGGTGTGCGTGGTCGTGTTGGTACCACTACCGGAAACTGCGACTTCGTGGACCTTGAGCCTGGCCCGGATGCCGTTGATCCTGACATCGCGTTTGGGAGTGAATCGCAGGTGGGTTTTCCACGTGCCTCCCGGAGCATGGGTTTGTTCCGTGGTCTCCAGTTCCACGTCACCGAGTCGCTTGACAATCGCCTTGTCCTTGAGTTTCGCGTAGATATACATGGGCAGCAATATAGGGCCTAAAGCGACGATCATGGGAATCATGAAAAACCATGCCCACCAGGGTATGGAACCGTTTGACTCTGCGGAATCCTCCTCCAGGGTGTTTGTGGCACGGGGGTTTTTTCCGGGTAGCACGATGTACTCGGTTTCCAGCTTGGGATCACGTGCCCAGGGAACGTCGACCTGGATCTTTACGAAGTGATCAATGTTGATGTAGTTTCCGTGATACGTAATTGGTTCCACATCGGCTTCAAAAGAGAAGGGGAAGGAAAAGGTTTCGCCGGCCACTAGCTGTGCATCGCTGGCAAGAATCTTCTCGTGGACCCCGCCAGTGTTCGTGTTGCCGCGTCCATGAGTTTTCCAGAAGTGGCTGAGCTTAATTCCCCGGCTGGTCAGGTTCTTGTTGACCACGACACGGGCCGTGCCGCTGACGGTATCGCCGCCGTGGTAAGTGGCATCGGAACGGTCGAATTCAATCGTGATATCACACTTGGACATGCTGGGGTCTCACAGTTTGTTAGGTGAAAATTTAATGAGACGTATTATGATATGATGGTGGTTAGCGTATTGTAGATCGTGAACCGGGTAAAGCAGGGAGCATAGATGATGAAACGATTGATGAGTTTATATGCGGCGGTACTGACGCTGGTGGCCATGACGGCATTTGCTGTGGAAAAGGCCGAGCCAGGAAAACACCTGTTCATCCTTTCTGGCCAGTCAAACATGGCAGGGATGAATCCCAAGATTTCCTTTACGCCAACTGTGGTCGCGGCTTTTGGCAAGGAAAACGTGATCGTCGTCAAGAGTGCCCAGGGCGGCCAGCCGATTCGCAAGTGGTACAAGGAATGGACTGATGCCGATGGGAAGAAACCAACGTCGTCCGGCGAACGGTATGAGATCCTGATGAAGCAGGTTAACGCAGCCATCAAGGGACAGGCAATCAAGACCGTGACCTTTGTCTGGATGCAAGGTGAACGGGATGCTCGTGAAGGGCATGGCAAGGTTTACGAAGCCAGCCTGAAAGGTTTACTAGGTCAACTTGCTGGAGATTTGAAACGCAAGGATATTAACTTTGTCATTGGCCGGCTGAGTGATTTTGGAGTGAAGGAGAAGGGACCACGCAGTTGGAAGTTGATTCGTGAGGTGCAGGTAAAGGTGGCAGATGCTTCGCCACGAGGTGCCTGGGTCGATACCGATGACCTTAATGACGGCCTCAATAAAAAGGGGAAGGAGATCAAGAACGATCTACACTACAGCGTGAAGGGGTATGAACTACTGGGGAAACGGTTTGCTGAAAAGGCAATCGCCCTGATCAAGAAACATGCTGGCTAGATCCCCGAAACGTTACAGCTTGCCGTCTAACACCCCTCTTTGGGGGCGTGTGGTCAGGATGGTCCGGCCGGACAGCCGATAGAATGAAATAGCATAATTAAGTGATTTTCAGTAAGATACGCATAAGTGAAAATGAGTTTGTTAATGCATTTAATCACATGAGGTGAGTTATGTTCTCCATCTTGGAATCCAGGAAGTCCGCCAGTTACTGTGACGGTATTTCACGCCGGAATTTTCTCAAGATCGGAGCGATGGCAGGTGGTGGATTGACGCTTGCTGACCTGTACCGAGCCGAGGCGGCCGGTGGAGTGGGTTCATCGCATAAAGCCCTGATTAACATTCACCTGTCCGGGGGACCTTCTCACCAGGATACGTTTGATCTCAAGCCAGATGCAGCGGCCGAATTCCGAGGCGAGTTTGTGCCAATCCAGACGAATGTTTCCGGGCTGGATATTTGCGAACACTTTCCCAAGCTATCCAGGCATGGCGACAAGTTTGCCGTTGTCAGATCGCTCATTGGTAATATCGCTGACCATAGCGACCATCACACGCAAACAGGCTTTGATCGCAAGAGCCTGACAGGAATCGGTGGACGTCCCTCGATTGGTAGCGTGGCAGCGCATCTGCTGGGCAGCGTTGACGGTGCCCCGCCCTTTGTCGGTTACAACGGAAGCTGGCCAGGTTACCTGGGTGCGGTCTACAAGCCTTACAAGCCCCAGGGCGGCAACCTGCGGCTCAGCAAGAATATGACCAGTGATCGCCTGGCTTCACGGACTTCACTACTCAGCGAACTGGATATCCTTAAACGTGAGGCAGACAATTCCGGGCAAATGGATGCGCTCGATTCCTACACGCAGCAGGCTGTGGATGTTGTGACCTCTGGGCGTGTTGCTGACGCCCTGGATCTTGCGAAAGAAGATCCCAAGGTTCGCGAGATGTATGGTAAGGATGGTGATTCCTTCCTGAGAGCCCGTCGTCTCGTGGAAGCAGGTGTGCGAGTGGTTGGCTTTAACTGGGGTGGCTGGGATACCCATGGTAGTAACTTTATCACGCTCAAGAAACAGCTGCCCAAGCTGGACGTGGCACTGAGCGGACTGTTCGAGGATCTGTACCAGCGGGGCATGGACCAGGATACTACGGTCATTGTCTGGGGTGAGTTCGGACGGACGCCACGGATTAATAATAACAAGGCAGGACGTGATCACTGGTACGGTGTATCCATGTGTGTCATGGCCGGTGGTGGTATGAAAACAGGCCAGGTCGTGGGTAAATCGACTAAGAATGCCGAGCGACCGCTGGAACGACCAATCCATCATCAGCAGGTGTTCGCCACCCTCTACCACAACCTGGGTATCGACGTGGGTACGACCCAGTTGATTGATCCCTCGGGTCGCCCCCAGTACCTGGTCGAGCATCGTGAGCCGATCACGGAACTGATTTAGCACACGGGCTGTTTTCGTAAAGCCTGCTGGCTGTCAGGGCTCCTGGGAATTTATCGGTCTTTACTCGAGACCTTGCCTGCGTTACGCTTCTCGCCCCTCAGGAACGTTGGTTTGCGTTCCTTTCCTGGCGATTTGCTACCTCACATCAATTCAAAGGTTTGCATGATGCTCATCCTTTCCTGGCGGCATTCCGCTTTGCTCTTGTTGTGTCTTTTCCTGGTATCCAGCTCCACGGGGTGCTCGGTGATGATGGCGGCCAGGGCCCCTGGCAAAAAGAACCTGGCGGTATTGACGCCCGGTGTTCCTCGCGCGAGGGTGATTGCGGAACTCGGGGCACCCTTGGAGACGTCGCGGGATACCGAGCAGAAACGGGATATCTTTGCTTTCAAGCAGGGTTATTCCACGCCAACCCGCGTTGGACGCGCAGGAATCCATGCCTTGGCTGACCTGGCGACGTTTGGGATCTGGGAAGTTGCCGGGACTCCCCTGGAAGGTGCCCTGGAAGGTGAGGATGTCAGGGCGGAAGTTCGCTACGATACCCAGCAGTACGTGCAACGCGTGGAGTATTTTTCGGGAGCTCACCTGTCGCGGGGAGGTCCTACGCTGGCTCCCTGGCTACGCAGTCGCGCGACACAACAAACGGGTGTCGTGGAGGCGACGAAAGAGGAATTATCTCCTGTCGTGAACACCGACATCCAACAGCCCACGGCTGTCAAGAACAGCCTGCTGCGCTGATCTTGAGCGGATAAATGGTTAATCGCCAGACCGTGTGCATAGTGTTTCATGCACTGCTGGCGTGACGGTCCTCGTTACGCTTTAATAGATGCGTAACGACTCACCATCCGTACCTCTCACAGGATGATTGGCAACGTGAAAAATCTATCTCTGCTGGTGGCATTGCTCTTGGTTCTCGTCGCGAGAATTGGTTGGACTCAGCCACCCGTGTCGGAAAAAAACGACAAGGAGTGGGCTCGGTCTCCCTTGAAGATTCCCTTTCAGAACGATAGTCACTGGAACGACAGTCGTTGGCAGCAGACCGATGTGGGGCCCTTTTTGACCGCTTCGATCGCCACTCCCAAGGGAGCGACTCTTAAGGGAATTGCTATTCGCGTGGGCGATCGCCAGCAAGCAGCGGTATGCTTTGATACAGCCAGGTTGCGAATCAGTGCAGGCTGGACAGGTGATTTCCTACGACTGGGGGCGCGGCGGTTTGGTTTGATCGATCGCCCGGTGGTTGCTGGCAAGCTGGCTTTCAGTACCCCACGCATCGCGGGTTGGGCCAATGGGGAGCGGTTTCATCCAGAGCCTGCAGAAACGACTGATCTGGAAGTAGAACAGGGGTATGCCGCAGCTGGCAGTACCGTCGTGCACCTGCCCCGGGACTGGGCTGCCTATCAAGGACTCTATACCAGCGGCCAACGCATTGTCCTTTCTTACTCGGTAGGAAAGACGGCTGTCCTGGAATCTCCCTGGTACGTGGAAACCAAGCAGGACCGCGCCTTTGTTCGTTCGTTAGAAATTGGCCCGGCTGCCGAGACGCTACGGATGTGGGTAGCGGATCCTAAAACCCAGGTTAAGGTCCTGGGATCCCCGTTGGTGACACTCGATAAGGCGGCCGATGGCTCACCCTTGCTGATCGTGGCACCACGAGACAAGACAATTCGTGTGAAGCTCTTGTTGACGAGCCAGGGGACGGAAGCGGGGGGCGTCGAGGCATTGTCTCAACTGTCGGGGGATGTTGAGGACCTGGCTCGGATGATTCAGCAGGACACGGCTCGCTGGCCTCGCGAACTGGAGACGGTGGGAACCACGACGGAAACGGGTGGGCCGTACGTGATTGATACCCTGACGATTCCCTTTGAGAATCCTTACAAGGCTCTCTTCTTTACCGCAGGACAGGACTTTTTTTCAAACAAGAAGGCCGCAGTCTGTACGGCCCATGGTGATGTCTGGGTGGTTTCCGGCATCGATCGGAATTTGAAGAAGCTGCGCTGGCGGCGTTATGCAACGGGTTTATTTCAACCGCTGGGTCTTAAGATCGTGGCGGACAAGGTGTACGTGATCGGCCGAGATCAGATTACCCGGTTGCATGATCGTAACGGAGACGGCGAGGCTGACTTTTACGAGAACTTTAATAACGATCTGTTCGTCAGTCACAGGCAGCATGATTACGTGACCTGTCTCGATACCGATCCGCAGGGGAATTTCTATTTTATACATGCCAAGACAGGTGTCATGCGTGTGTCCGCGGATGGGTCCACGATGACGACGGTGGGTGACGGATTCCGTAATCCCAACGGGATGGCCGTGGGGCCACAAGGGACGATCACGGCTTCGCCCCAGCAGGGGACCTGGACTCCGGAATCGAGTATTTTTGTCGTCAAGAAGGGTGGCTATTACGGGTTCGGTGGTCCCCGGGTGACGAAAGATCGTCCAACCGGTTGGGACTTGCCAATGTGTTTCGTCCCGCGAGCAATGGATAACAGTGGTGGAGCACAGGTCTGGGTAGAAGGGAATCGTTGGGGCCCCCTGGAAGGGAAGATGCTGCACCTTTCCTATGGACAATGTCGACTGTTACTTACCCTGATGGAAAATGTCGATGGCCAGTACCAGGGAGGTAGTATCGAGTTTCCCACCGCACCCGCTGACTTTGAGTCGGGCATTATGCGAGGTCGTTTTAATCCACATGATGGGCAACTCTATGTCACGGGACTGCGTGGCTGGCAGACACGAGCTGTTCGAGACGGATGTTTTCAGCGTCTCCGCTACACGGGTGGCCCCGTTTACTTACCGACGAGTGTGAAGACTTATCAAAATGGAATCAAGGTGACGTTCGCGGAACCACTGGATTCCGAAATGGCAGAGAATCCGGGGAATTATTTTGTTGAACAATGGAATTATCTCTGGTCGGCCACCTACGGTTCGCCGGATTACTCCGTCGCCAATCCCAAGCAGCAGGGGAGGGACGAGGTTTCCGTGGTTTCGGCCACGTTGCTTGACGATGGCCATGCCGTCTTCCTGGAAATGCCAAACAGGCACCCGGTGAACCAGATCAGCATTAGTTGGTTATTACGCTCAACAGGTGGTGAAGCCATTCGTGGTCGCTTTGCCCATACCATTAATTCAGCGCCGTCCGAAAAGTTTCCCGCCGAGAGAATCGTACGACGCCCGCGGCCACAACCGATCGAACCTGCTGTGGCAGAACGCCTGAAACCAGGGTTGCGATTTGAGTTTCGCAGCCAGGCAACTAACGAAACCGATGTGCGTATTGCACGCATGATGGCGATTTACCAGGACACGTCCGGTACTCCCACGCCGTTTCTTTCACCCGGGCCTTTCTCCATAACGACGACCGGTACGCTGCGGATTCCGCTGAGTGGCTTTTACCAGTTCAAGGTGACAGGCAACGGGCGGATGCAGGCCTGGATTAATGATGTCCCGATTTTGAATCAACCCAAAGTTAATGAGACCGAGGAGCCTGTCTTGCTGCACAAGGGACATAATCACCTGCGTGTGCAATATGCCAGTGCGGCTAATGGCCTGACACGGACACGTCTCTGGTGGAAGGGATTCAAGTTTGACTGGGAGCCGGTTCCCGCAGATGTTCTTTTTCACGACCCGTCTCACGCTGGTTTGACAGCGTCCAGCCAGCGCCGCCAGGGACGCCAGTTAGTGGCGGACCATCATTGCGCGCGTTGCCATCAGACGAAAGGTTCCCCGGCTGGAATGCTGGAAATGAACCTGTCTCCACCCGACTTGCAGGCCGCGGGCAGTCGCTTCGAACAAAGCTGGCTACAGCAATGGTTGCTGCAGCCACGGAAGCTAAATCCAGGCAGCCACATGCCAAGCCTGCTGGGCCAGGGACCGCAAGCACGCCAGGACGCTGCTGACTTGAGCGTTTACCTGGCCGGGCAGCAAGCGAGCTCGCAAGAACCGGGCTCTCCACCAGGAGATGAAAATACCGGGTTGGTGAATGGAGAACAGCTGTTCCAAACCCTGGGTTGTATCAACTGCCACCAGTTCGCGTTGCCCAACGAGAAAGGCCCGTTTGGACGTCGTTCCCTGCATTTCGTAAAGGCCAAGTTCCGGCCCGGGGCGTTGGCAGGGTTCCTTGAACAACCGGCCGCTCATCATCAGGCCACGGGTATGCCGGATTTTCAACTGACTTCTAGGGAAGCGAAGGCACTGGCGCAATTCGTGCGTGGGAATTCCCGGGGCGGTTTCCAGGTGGATATGCCCGAGGGGGATGCGAAACGTGGGCAGCAGTTGTTCAAAGAGAAGTCCTGCACGCAGTGTCACCAGGTGGATGCCGGCGCCAGGCCTGTCATGCCGACCTTGGCCTGGAAGGACCGGATTGACCAGGCGGGGTGCCTGGGAGCGTCCGATGCACCGCGGCAGGAAAAGGTTCCCAATTTTGAATTTTCGCTGGCAGAGCGCCAGCGGCTGCAGGCATTTCTGCAAGATGAACGGGATAGCTTGCAGCGTTCCAGCCAGGTAGAAACATCAATGCGTCTGGTCGAGCGGTTGCGCTGTGCCAGTTGCCATGATCGAGATGGGCAACGTTCGCCTCGGGCACTGATCTTTGCCGAGGAAGCCAATGGAAAGGTCGCCAAGGTACTTCCTCAATTGACCAGGGCTGGCGAAAAACTGCAGGTGTCGTGGACCGAGCAGCTGCTGGCTGGAAAACTCTCGTACAAGACGCGTCCCTGGATCGCAGCCCGCATGCCGTCATTTCCGGCTTATGCCAAGGCAGTTGCTCATGGAATGGCCCTGGAACATGCCGTGTCGCCGAACGTGGAGAGCCCTCCCATGGTGCAGCCTGAACGTGTCACCGTGGGAGAGCAGCTAACACTAAAAACCGGGCTGGATTGTCGACAATGTCATGCGATTGGTGATCTGCAACCGCGTGGAGACAAGGACAGCAAGGTCAGCAAAGGGATCAATTTTACGTATATCCAGGAGCGTTTGAGAGCCGATTCTTACCGTCGCTTCATGTTCGATCCACCGAGGTATGACATCAATACCAATATGATTCGACTGTCCGTGGATGGATTAACGACGAAAGTCAAGAAATTCTATGCCGCGGATGCACACCAGCAGTTTGAATCGTTATGGCATTACATTCATAGTCTGCCAAAACCTGCCGCGAAATGATCGGCGTGCTCATTCGAGGAGAAGCGAGCGTTAGGTTTCCTGGATGCGTTGTTTCAGGAATGTATCCAGGCCGTCGGTATCATCTGTACCAACCCGGATCACCTTATCATCCATCATGGTGATTTCGACGCAGTCGAATCCCCACAGGTTATAGGTCCAGCCTCGTCCCGGGATGTAGTGAACCCCCCAGCCATCGATGAACTTGCTGCGACCGGGTTCGGTCGTTGCCATGTCCTGGTAGGGAAGGCGTTTGGCAAGGAGCGGGAGCGGTCCAAATTTCAGGGCCAAATGGTCCCCGTCGTCGTAGACACGAAGTGTCATGCAGGTGAAGGCAAAGAATTCGATGATCGCAATCGTGAAGCCGGTAACCAGGTAAACAATCGTTGCTGCCTCACGGGGAGTGACCAGCACGGTTATCAAGAGAGTGAACAGTGAAGTGGTGTGGAGTATCCAATGTAGTTTGCCACGCTGGGTATGGTTGTATGTCGGGTTGTCCATGGGTGGTGGTTCCTGGCTAACGTGCTTTCCAGGCGTCGAGCGCGGCATGGTAATCGCGTGCCTGTTGGACAAAGTCCAGTCCCACGTAATCTTTCCAGGCTTCCGTCAGCCGTGCAAAAACGGGCCCCGGGGCTGGAGTAAACTCCCGGTCCTCGAACGCGGTGGCATGCACCAGGCAGAAGGATGAGGCCGTACAGAAGATCTCGTCGGCAACCCGCAGGTCGTCCACGGTCAGATTGGTTTCCCGCGTTTCGATTCCCAGTTCGGCCGCCAGGCGAAGGGTTACCTTGCGACTCACTCCCTTGAGAATATTGCGAGGTTCCGGCGTGGAGAGGATTCCATCGCGAACGGCAAACACGTTGCATCCCGTTCCTTCCGTGACAAACCCGTCGGGATCGACAAGCAATGCCCAGAATCCCTGGCCGCGAGCCTCGACCTGGTTCTGGGCAATGCGGTAGTGTTGGCGACTGCGGGTCTTGGCTTTCACATCCAGCAAGTCTTCCGGGATGGCCTGCTGCTCAGGCACCACGATGTGAATCCCCGTTTCATAGGTTGGAGCAAAGCTTCCCGTGTGAGTTACCAGCGGCCAGGCACTGATCGTCACCGTGGGTTGCATGCCGTCGGGAAACGCTTTCTCGTAGACGGGTAGCGGCCCCCGGGAGATGTTGTGCATCAACCACCAGTCCATCTCGGGGCCTTCCGAGGGGAGGTTGCGCTGAAGTGTCTCGAGGGTTAGTTGCTTGAGTTCTTCCTTGGAAAGGCCGCAGTCAATTTTCAGTAGGTCGAGTGAATCGTAGAGACGATCAAGGTGGTCTTCCAGGTGAAAGGGGACCTGGTTGAAGGTGCGTGTCATCTCGAAAGCCATGTCACCAAACATCAAGGCTGAATCAAAAATTGAAACGCGTGC
>PVBE012416046.1_pt1 | contig 25305 bp, 30 predicted proteins | sample 1631181 | NCBI WGS metagenome assembly PVBE01 (sample SAMN08397723, study PRJNA350692) | Marine metagenome, whole genome shotgun sequencing project. | isolation source: water | place: Pacific Ocean | collected 2012-04 | reverse complement strand
CTTTTTTATCGGACCGCTCAATCTTTTTGTCTTCTACGCGCTTAACGGTTATCTTCTCGGCAGGGAATATTTTGAACTTGTGGCGCATCGGCGGTACGATCCTTTGCAGGCCATTCATCTGAGAAGCGCCTTCAAGGGTCAAATGTTCCTGGCCGGCGTGGTAATAGCTTTTCTCATGACCATTCCGGTCGTAAACCTAGTAGCACCGATGGTGGCGACAGCCGCTCTGGTGCATTTGGTTCATACATGGCAATCTCGATTGGACGTTCTGGCAAACAGGTAAGCAAAAAATGTTTGGAAAAGACAAAGACAAAACTGATACCGGCGGTCTTTCTCCCGAGGGAGAAAAAAGTGACACAAGAGCGGCGGGCGCTGACAAGGTTGCGACCCCTGATGCTTCTTCCGCACCGGCGATGGACGGCGATATGTCCGCCCCTCCGCTGAAACCCTTCTCGAAGAAGGGTACTCACGCTCTGGCGAAAACTACGGGAGCGTCATTTCGGCCGGAAATTCCCCGCCGTTTAGTTGACATTCCCGGTGCATCCAAACGCAGCGATCATATGTTGGAACTGGAGGACGAAGCCAATCGCCTGACGGTCGGCCGCAATATCTGCCTTTCAGGAGAGATCACGGCTTGTGAAAAACTGGTTGTCGAAGGCCGGGTCGAAGCGATGCTGACCGACGCCCATACCATAGAGGTCGCGCCGTCGGGATACTTTAAAGGCAATGCCGACGTCATAGAGGCCGATATCAATGGATATTTCGAAGGCAGCTTGGTCGCCAAGGAAATTCTCACGATCCGCAATGAGGGTCGGATCAATGGCTCGGTCAGATACGGCCGGATTATCATAGAATCCGGGGGTGAAATTTCCGGGGACATGGCCTCGCTGGATCAATCGAATGAAACGCCGGACGGCGGCGAATAAAGGGGGGGGCTTGGCAGGATTACCGCCCCTTCTGGCCACGTCCGCCTGCACGAATAAAGCAGAATTCTGGGCGCTTTTTCAATCCTGCTTCAAAATCGGTAAGGCGAAGTTTTTATCGGTTATCATTCTGGCCCTGATATTGGGCGGTTGCAGTACCGACCCCCAGACCGTCAAGCGTGTGCCCGGCTTGCCGTCGGCAGAAGATGGCCAAACGGCAGATACTGATAGAGCGCAGGAACCGGAAGAGGAAAAGGAAGGAGACGCCGAGCTTCCTGCAGAAATTTCCGAAGCCATTGAAAAGACCAAGCAGGAGCCAGCGTTTGAGATTGATCTCACCAATTTTAAAGAAAGACTTTTGAGGCTAGACACGGACGAAGTTTCTGAACTCTTGGGTGCGCCCAATTTTGAACGCACCGAACCACCGGCAAAAATCCAGCAGTATCGTAGTAATCTTTGCATTGTCGACATATTTTTCTTCGACGACGAGGGCGATCTGACGGTCGATTACGTGGACGTCAGGGGCCGGAAAGTGGAAACGGTGGATGAGAAAAAATGCTTCGCCAACATTCTCAAAGCAGTGCATGAGGACCCCCAGCAGGAGCCGCATGAAGATCTGGGCCCTCGCGCACCCGCGGGGGAGGAACCGGAGGAAGGCTCGGATGAGGATCAGGACCCCGAACAACCGGCCCTGGACGCCAAAAAGGTACCGGATTTGGAACTTGATACCAAGCCGGATCAAAAGCCCTCACCCGCAGAAAAGAGCGGTGATGCGACGATCTATTGGATAATTAAGGCGGCGTAATGAAACCAGCCGCTACACCGTGGTTTTCGCTTTATAGCCACATTGTTCCCGCACCATGCAGTTAGGGCAATCGGGCTTGCGCGCCTTGCAGATATAACGGCCATGTAAAATAAGCCAGTGATGAGCGTGCTGCATAAATTCAGCCGGCGTCGCCTTTTCCAGATTTTTTTCCACTTCCAGGGGCGTCTTGCCTTTGGCTAAGCCGGTGCGGTTGCCAAGCCGAAAAAGATGCGTATCGACGGCAATGGTCGGATGTTCGAAGGCAATATTCAGGACCACGTTTGCAGTCTTACGGCCAACGCCGGGTAATTTTTCCAGCGCCTCCCTGCTTTCCGGCACCCGGCTGTCATAATCCTCAATGAGCATCCGGCTGAGCTTGATGACGTTCTTCGCTTTGGCATTATAGAGGCCGATGGTCTTGATGTAGTTCTTGAGTTTTGATTCACCAAGCGCCGCCATTTTTTCCGGTGTATCCGCTTTTTTAAATAAAGGCCCCGTCGCTTTATTGACCCCCACGTCGGTCGCCTGAGCAGACAAAACGACCGCCACCAGAAGGGTGAATGGATTGGTGTAGTCCAACTCCCCTTTTGGTTCCGGATTGGCCTTTCTGAGATTTTCGTAGAACGCCTGAATTTTATATTTTTTCATGCAACTGTATTTCCCTGTTTAATTATTTATGCATGGTGATCTCAGACGCCGCAATCACTAACAGTTTTTAGCATTAACCCCTTTGGTAAAATAGTCGATTGCGAGTTAAACTCGTTTAGAGCTGTTTTGAAAAGGAGTTGGATGTGCTCGCGGTTACAGACCAGGGAAAAATCGATACTGAATACAAGTCAGGCCCTGGCCCTGTCCTTTTGGCGGTGACGCTGAGACCCGGCGGCAACGATTTGAATTTAGCAAAAATAATTCTGCTGCTGTTCGTCGGCCTGTGTATGATTGTCGGCACCATATTCTGGCTGATCGGCGCGGGGCCGGTCCTGCCTTTTATGGGGATCGAGGTGGTTCTTTTGTATGCCGCCTACCGGTTCGGACAGAACCGGACTCGCCTCTGCGAGAAAATTGCATTGACCGAACGGGCGCTACTGATCGACTGGACAGATGGCCGAGGACACCGGTAATCGCTTAGTTTTGAGCCCTATTGGCTAGCCTCGAAAATGATTGAAGAACCCGGCCGGCTAGGCTGGTGCTGACCAGCAAAGGAAAAACAAAAGAGCTGGGCGCCTTCCTGGCGCCGGGCGAAAGATTGGAACTCAGCCGAATATTGGAAACGTTACTAAAACAGCTACGTCCAATCTGACAGAATCAATTTATAGCCTGGTTATGCCAAGCTTAAAATCCAAGAACATCCTGCATGGAATACAGGCCCGGCGGCTGGTTGGATACCCAGCGGGCAGCTCTGACGGCGCCTTTGGAAAAAATAACCCGGCTAGCCGCTTTGTGGATCAGTTCGACCCGCTCTCCATCACCGGCAAAGACGACTGTATGATCGCCCACCACGTCACCGCCCCGGAGACTGGCGAAACCGATGTCACCGGCTTTTCTTTCGCCGGTGATGCCGTCCCTACCCCGAACAGCCACATCAGCGAAATTAGCTCCGCGCCCTTCGGCCGCCGCCTCGCCAAGACCGAGTGCAGTGCCGGACGGTGCGTCAACTTTGTGCTTATGGTGCATTTCCAAAATATCAATATCGTAATCGTCATCCAGGATACCGGCGAGCTTTTCCGTCAGCGCAAACAGCACGTTGACGCCGATGGAAAAATTCATGGCTTTGACAATGGTAGTCGATTTGGCAGCTTCCGCGATTTCCTTAATCTGATCCGGCTCGTGACCTGTGGTGCCCAGGACCAGTTTGACACCGAACTTTACCGCCAGGTCCAGATGTCCCTTAGTCGCGGCAGGGAGGGAAAAATCGATGACGGTGTCAGCAGTCTCGAAAAGTCCAACGGCGCTGTCCATGATGAACAGGCCACAAGGATCAAAGCCAGCAACCGCCGCCACATCCTTACCCAGCAGGGGGTGACCCGATCTTTCTGTGCCGCCCGCCAACTCACAGCCATCCGTATTAATGATTTCCTGGACCAGCATCTGGCCCATCCGGCCCGCGCAGCCAACCACACCGATTTTCATCGTAATCCCCTTACGGTCCTTTGGTTCCGGACCCCTTTTATTAGTCTTTAAGGTCTTCCCAAAGTTCTTTGACCTTGGTGAAGAAGCTATCCGATTCCGGGTTGTTCTTGTGGCTCCCGGCTTCCTTTTCAAATTCCTTCAACAGCTCTTTCTGTTTCTTGGTCAAATTCACCGGCGTTTCCACCAACGCCTGGACGAACATATCGCCCCTTTCCCGGGAGCGCAAAATTGACATACCTTTTGATTTGAGGCGGAACTGATGGCCCGACTGTGTGCCCTGTGGAATGGTGATACGCGCCCGGCCACCGTCGACCGTCGGTACTTCGATGTGACCGCCCAGGGCCGCCGTGGTCACCGGTAACGGCACCTTGCAATGAATGTTGGCGCTGTCTCTCTGGAAAATATGATGTGGCTTAACGGAGATAAAAATATAAAGATCTCCGGTAGCCGCCCCGTTGAGGCCGGCCTCACCTTCTCCCGACAGCCTGATCCTGGTGCCGTCCTCGACACCCGCCGGGATGGTCACCGATAAGGTTTTTTCCTTATGCACCCGGCCGCTGCCGCTGCAATCGTTGCAAGCTTCTTTGATCACCCGACCGGCGCCCTGGCAGGTCGGACAAGTGCGTTCGATGGTGAAGAAGCCTTGCTGGGCACGCACCTTACCATGGCCATGGCAGGCGGAGCAGGTATCCGGCTGCATGCCGCCCTTACTGCCGATGCCGGAGCAGGATTTACATTGCACCGAGGTCGGCACGCGGATGGTGGTTTTATTACCTTTGAAGGCCTCGGTCAGGCTGATCTCCATATTGTACTGCAGATCGGAGCCACGGCCCGATGCACGGCCACCGCGGCGGCCACCGAAACCGCCGAACATTTCGTCGAAGATATCCGAGAACCCCGCGCCGAAGCCGCCTTCGAAACCGCCACCGCCAGGACCGCCCTGTTCAAAAGCGGCATGACCGAACCGATCGTAGGCAGCGCGTTTTTCCTCATCGGAGAGAACGTCGTTGGCCTCGTTGAGCTCTTTGAACTTTTTCTCGGCGCTTTCATCCCCGGCATTGTGGTCAGGATGAAACTTCATCGCCAGCTTACGGTACGTCTTTTTGATGTCGTCCTGGCTGGCGTTGTTATCAACACCGAGAGTTTTGTAGTAATCTTCCTTGGCCATCAGGCGAGGTCCGTTTTATAGGGGGAAACGGACCCCTCTTTTCAAAGCGCCCGTTTCCGTGTCGCATTCATTTTATCCGAAGACCGGATGCAGCGAAAAAGGAAAGGACTAGTCGCCCTTCTTTTCCGGATCCACTTCTTCGAATTCGGCGTCGACAACAGTATCGTCAGCTGGATTTTCCTCGGCACCGGCATCCATGCTGCCACCCATACCACCGGGCATTCCGTCCATGCCATCCATACCGGGCATGCCCTCGGCGCCTTCCTCCTGGCTCGCCTTGTACACGGCTTCGCCAAGTTTCATCGCCGCCTGCATCAGCGCATCAGATTTGGCTTTGACCTCCTCAGCGTCATCGCTTTTCAATACGTCTTTGAGGGCGGTCAGAGCGGTTTCTATTTCACCCTTTTCCTCTTCGGAGATCTTGTCGCCGTAATCGGAAAGATTCTTTTCAGTCGAATGGATCAGGCCGTCTGCATTGTTGCGGGCTTCGACCAGCTCCTTACGGCCCTTATCCTCTTCGGCGTGGGCTTCGGCATCCTGAACCATTTGGTCGATATCAGCATCCGACAGGCCGCCAGAGGCCTGAATGCGAATTTGCTGTTCCTTGCCGGTGGCCTTATCCTTGGCCGACACGTTGACAATGCCGTTGGCGTCGATGTCGAACGTCACCTCGATTTGCGGCATGCCGCGCGGGCTCGGCGGAATGCCGACGAGATCGAACTGGCCCAACAATTTGTTATCGGCCGCCATTTCCCGTTCGCCCTGGAAGACCCGGATGGTCACCGCACTTTGATTGTCTTCGGCGGTGGAGAACACCTGGCTCTTTCGGGTCGGGATGGTGGTGTTGCGGTCGATCAGGCGGGTGAATACGCCACCCAGGGTTTCAATACCCAGCGACAGCGGTGTCACGTCCAGCAACAGCACGTCCTTTACGTCACCCTGCAGAACACCGCCCTGAATGGCAGCGCCGAGCGCGACGACTTCATCAGGGTTAACGCCCTTGTGGGGTTCTCGGCCGAAGAACTCTTGTACCCGTTCTTGTACTTTGGGCATGCGGGTCATGCCGCCTACCAGGATCACTTCGTCGATTTCACCGGCCGTGACGCCGGCGTCCTTCAGGGCCGCCTGGCAAGGCGCCATAGTACGCTCGATCAGGCCGTCGACCAACGCTTCCAGTTTGGCGCGGGTAAGCTTGATGTTGAGGTGTTTGGGACCGCTTTGATCGGCGGTTACAAAGGGCAGGTTTACCTCGGTCTGCACGGCGCTGGAAAGCTCAACCTTGGCTTTTTCGGCACCTTCCTTGAGGCGTTGCAGCGCCAGCCGGTCTTGCCGGAGATCGACGCCTTGCTCTTTTTTAAACTCGTCGGCCAGATAATCAATAATGCACTGATCAAAATCCTCACCGCCCAGGAAAGTATCGCCATTAGTTGATTTCACCTCAAACACGCCGTCGCCAATTTCGAGAACGGAAATATCAAACGTGCCGCCACCCAGGTCGAATACAGCAATGGTGCCGGATTCGTTCTTGTCCATGCCATAAGCCAGAGCGGCCGCCGTCGGTTCGTTAATGATGCGGAGCACCTCCAGTCCGGCAATCTTGCCGGCGTCTTTGGTCGCCTGACGCTGAGAATCGTTAAAGTAAGCCGGCACCGTGATGACCGCCTGAGTCACGTCCTGGCCCAGATAGGCTTCGGCGGTCTCTTTCATCTTCTTGACGATAAAGGCACTGATCTGGCTGGGGCTGTATTTTTCGCCCTCGGCTTCCATCCAGGCGTCGCCGTTGTCACCGGAAACGATATGATAAGGCACCAAGCCCTTATCCTTTTCGGTCAGCGGATCGTCGTAGCGCCGCCCGATCAGACGCTTGACCGCAAACAGGGTGTTTTCCGGATTGGTGACGGCTTGGCGCTTAGCCGGCTGGCCAACCAGACGCTCACCACCTTCGGAGAAGGCCACCATGGACGGGGTCGTCCGGGCGCCTTCGGCGTTTTCAATAACTTTTGCATCCGTACCCTCCATCAGAGCGATACAGGAATTTGTCGTACCTAAATCGATACCAATAACTTTGCTCATTCTGTCCTCTCAATTTAGCAACAGAGTTTTGCGGCCTTCATTCAATTACTCGGTGAAGCACCGCCCGATTTTCCCCGCATCCGCGCCTGCTTCAAACAGGTAATATTTCCGGCCAAGGGGCAATTTTTTAAACTCTAAATTCTAATATTGCGCCGAATTTCAGCGCAAATAACTTAAGTCATATTAACTGGTTCATTTCCTGGGCGTTATATAGGCTGCAGTTTTTTTGGGCGCAACTCTTGAAGCATAAGGTTTTGCAACTTTTTTCAATGATCAATACCCCATCAAACCAGTCCCCAGGCCCGATTCTGTATGCCAATCTATAATTTCTTATCTACCTGCCCGTCTCCGCTTTCGGCTTCCTGATCCGCAGCCTCTGATTGTTTCTCGTAAGCGGCTGAAGTATTGGAGGCGGCTTTTTCCACAGGCGGCTCCACTAATTCCTTTTCCTCACCGTTGCTTTCAAGCTTGGGGCCACCCTTGGAAACTCCGACCATGGCCGGGCGCAGCAGGCGATCATGGATAGTATACCCCCTCTGCACTTCCTGGACCACCAGACCGGCGGGTTGTGATGGATCGTCTATCTCGAACATGGCCTGATGCAGATTGTGATCGAATTTCTTGCCGGTGGCATCGATTTCCTTAATACCAAACTGCTCAAAACTGGTGGTCAGTTCCCGGCCCGTCATTTCGATACCGACATAAAGATTATTGAATTCGTCGTTGGCGGTGCGGGCCTCTTCGCTGACGCTGTCGATGGCACGCATCAGGTTGTCAGCCACCGATACAATCTGACGGGCAAAGTTAGTGATGGCGTATTTCGACATGTCATGCTTTTCCCGCTCGGTGCGGCGGCGGATATTTTCCGCTTCGGCCAAAGCGCGCAACAGCTGATCCTTCAGCGCCGCCACTTCGGATTGCAGCTCTTCATAGGTCGGAGGTTGGTTGTCGACAGTTTCGGGTTCTGATTCCGGTTCTGGCTCTGGCAATCCCTCATCATTTGCCGCGGCAGCCTCTTTGTCATCCACTGCGTCGTCGGCAGGTTTTGATTCTTCTATGGCTTCCTCTGGTTCGCCCAGAGATTTCTCAGCCGCTGATTGTTCATCATCTTGATTCACGTCTTTTTGGTCTTCTTCAATGGTCATCTTTGTCTCTTTTACTAAAACTAGCCGATCATGCGGCCAATCAATTTGGCCGTATAGTCCACCATGGGAATAATACGGGCGTAATTCATGCGGGTCGGACCAATTACACCAATGGCGCCGACCAGCTGGTTGGAGTTGGAGTTGTAGGGCGCGACAATAAAGGAACAGCCAGAAATATTAAACAACTCATTATCGGCGCCGATAAATATCTGCACGCCCTCGCCGGTTTCCGCCAGATCGAGGATTTTAAGCATGGTCTCATTGGTTTCCAGCACGGCGAACAGCGCTCGGATACGCTCCAGATCAGAGACCACATTGATATCTTCCAGCAAATTCGACTGACCGCGCACAATCAAGGTGCCGCCGGTCGAGGATTCGTTGATGTCGCCGGCCCAGGTGGCGAGACCGGCCTCGACAACTTCAGCGGTGAGAGCATCCAGCTGGCGGCGGCCCTGCTCCAGTTCCGCCAGAATTTCAGCCTGGGCTTCGTGGACGGTGCGGCCAACCAATTTGGCGTTGAGAAAATTTGTTGCCTCGGTGAAGGCGGAGGCCGGAATGTCCGCCGGCACGTTGATGATGCGGTTTTCCACCACACCCTCAGCAGTCACCATGATCACCAGGGCCCGGCCCGGGTGCATGTGAACAAATTCGATATGCTTGAGGGAGGAATCGGTTTTCGGGGCCAGCACCAGACCGGCACAGCTAGAAAGGCCGGATAAAGTCTGCCCGACTTCCCCCAGGACGCCCTCGAGGCTTTTCCCCGAGCCGGCAAAGCGGCTTTCCAAATCGGAACGTTCCTCCAATGACAGGTTGCCGACTTCCAGCAAGCCATCCACGAACATGCGCAAACCATCGTCCGTGGGCAGCCGGCCGGCAGAAGTATGGGGTGCAAACAGCAGGCCGGATTTTTCCAGGTCGGACATGACATTACGGATAGTGGCCGGCGACAGGGATGTCGACAGTAGCTGCGACAACGACCGCGACCCGATGGGTTCACCGGTTGCCACATAGGCGTCGACGATTTTCATGAAAATCTCGCGCGAGCGGTCGTTGAGCTCTGATATGACGGGCCGTTTGGTGTCCATAGTACTCTATATGTCGGTTTTAAATCCCCCCGGCGCAACCCCGGTAGCCGCTGGGAATGTAATTTTGTCTTCGGCAATGTCAACATCAGGAATAGCAGGTTGACCTGGACGCTTCGTCAACGGTCCGTTAGATTGCCGCCGTTTGGATCTTCGAAAGGATAGTTAATGATGACCAGTGGGCGGGCATATGGCCGGGCGCTTGATCAGATGCGTAACGTCAAGCTCGAAACCGGGATCAACAAGCATGCTGAAGGGTCCTGCCTGGCGAAATTCGGCGATACCCATGTGATTTGCACTGCGTCGGTGGAAAACCGGGTGCCGCCCTGGCTCAAGGGGCAGAGGCATGGCTGGGTTACCGCTGAATACGGTATGCTACCCCGGGCCACCAACGAGCGCACCGGGCGCGAAGCGTCTCGTGGCAAACAGGGTGGTCGGACCCTGGAAATTCAGCGCCTAATCGGACGCTCTCTCCGCGCTGTGACGGATTTGGCTAAGCTGGGTGAAATGCAGGTCCGGATTGACTGCGACGTTATCCAGGCCGATGGCGGTACTCGCACCGCCTCTATCACAGGCGGTTTCGTCGCCCTGCATCTGGCCTGCCAGAACCTGGTTCAACTGGGGCTGTTAAGTGAAATTCCCCTGTTTGACGAAGTGGCGGCCATTTCCTGCGGACTTTATGAAGGACTGGCAGTCCTCGACCTCGATTATGGTGAAGACAGCAACGCCCAGGCGGACGCCAATTTTGTTCTGACCGGCAAGGGCGGCATCGTTGAAATCCAAGGAACAGCGGAAGATCGGCCTTTTTCCGAGGAACAGCTTCACCAAATGCTCGGCCTAGCCAAAAAAGGCATCGGTGAACTGGTGGACATCCAAAAATCAGCCCTGGGTCTTTGACAACAATGACGCGGCAGTTTAGCGGCGATAAACTCGTAATTGCCAGTCACAATCCTGGAAAAGTAATTGAAATCAGGGATTTATTGGGTAATTTCGATATCGAAATTATCTCTGCGGCAGATTTCGGGCTGCCGGAGCCGGAAGAAACCAGTCTGACCTTCAACGAAAATGCCGAATTGAAGGCCCGGGCAGCGGCTCTGGGATCCCATCTACCGGCATTGGCGGATGATTCGGGTCTGTCCGTCGCTGCGCTGGATGGCGATCCCGGCATTTATTCTGCCCGCTGGGCCGGACCTGACAAGGATTTCGCCCTGGCCACGAAAAAGGTGATGGACGCTTTGTCTAATAAAGGGGGCAACAATATGGATAAAGGCGCCAAATTCGTCTGCGCTTTGTCTCTTTGCTGGCCCGATGGCCATTGTGAGACCGTTGAGGGCGTAGTTCAAGGGCAATTACAGTTTCCACCCCGGGGCGACAAAGGTTTCGGTTACGATCCTATTTTCGTTGCGAATGGTTATACATCGACCTTTGCTGAGATAGACCCGGCCGAAAAACACCGCATCAGCCACCGGGCCGATGCCTTCCACCAATTGGTAGAGATGTGCTTTAATTAGTTATTTTAATAGGATAGTTGGGTAAATGACCCCTGCATTTGGCATTTATATCCACTGGCCTTTTTGCCAATCAAAGTGCCCCTATTGCGATTTCAACAGCCTTGTTGCGGCCGGAATCGATCAGGAAAAATGGCGGAATGCCTATCTGGCGGAATTAAACCATTACGCAAGCGATACTGCTGATCGTGCGGTCACAAGTGTGTTTTTCGGCGGTGGCACGCCGTCTTTGATGGATAAAACAACAGTCGCGGCGGTTATTGATCGTATTGCCGCTCTGTGGCCGGTATCGCCGGAACTGGAAATCACTGCTGAAGCCAATCCATCCTCGGCTGAGGTAGCTGTATTTGAAGGTTTTAACGCCGCCGGCGTTAATCGTCTGTCAATCGGCGCCCAGTCATTTAACGACCGGACGTTATCGTTCCTGGGACGGCTGCACGGGGCCGAAGAAGCTAAAAATACCCTTGAGGCCGCATCCCGAATCTTTGATCGGGTGTCTTTTGACCTTATTTACGCCCATCCCGGTCAATCAGCGGAAAATTGGCGCCAAGAGTTAATCGATTCTCTTCAATTTGCAAGCGAACTGAATATTGGACATGTATCGCTTTATCAACTTACCATCGAGCCGGGCACTAATTTTCACCGTGACAGAATGGCTCCCGCTGATGATGAAATAGGTGGTCAACTATTTGAAATAACACAGGAAATTACGGAAAAAAACGGCTATCCGGCCTATGAAATTTCCAATCATGCCTGGCCTGGCCAAGAATGCCGCCATAATCTTGTTTATTGGCGGGGCGAAGACTACATCGGCATCGGCCCCGGCGCCCATGGCCGTTTGACAACTGATTTTATTACCGAAACAACATTATGTCATCGGGCACCGGAAAAATGGCTGGAAGCGGTGCAATCTACGGGAGCCGCCTGCCAGAAAAGGCAAAAATTAACCGATGAAGAACGTTTTAAGGAAATCGTCTTAATGGGGTTACGTTTAAAAGAGGGCCTTTCGCAACAAAGATTTCGTCAGTTGACCGGCCAATCTTTATTTGGAAAATTTGACCGTGATAATCTACAATTCCTTGAAAAAGAAGGTTTTTTAGAAATTAGTGATGATTATATACGGGCCACGTCGACGGGCCTGCAGCGCCTAAATGCGATCCTGGACCGTCTGCTAAACTAATTTATGGGTGTTTCTGTTACGACTTCAAAACTAGATGGAGCAGGATGAATAATCTTGGTAATGCGGCGGCGCATACTGTGAATGGACAGGCCGCGCTCCGCCACGCCTTCAGCGGTAAAGCGGAAAATGCCGTCCCGCCCGGCAAATCCCTGGGGCGCCATGATTTCGGAAATATCGAACCGGCCTCCACCCGCTTCACCGTCACTTTGGGAAAAAACAGCCGCCAGAGCAGCGGCATCATAGGCAAGAGTGGCCAATCGGGCCGGTATCTTGCCATAAATTTCCTTATATTGGCGGGTGAAAGTGGACCGGCCGGCTGGGTCAGGGGCGGCAAACCAGGCGTTTTGCAAGGCCGGTTCGGCGCCAATACCCGGCACATCCCATTGACCGGTCCCCAGCATACGGATTTTTTTTGGATCGATATCGTAATATGGCAGGAGAGCAGCGATCGATTGTAGCCTTTTGCCGCCGTCACCGATCAGCAGGGCATCAAAATGGAGGGCGCCCATGGTTTGCAGATTTTCTAGCCTTTTCAAAGCCTCCTGGGCCACTTCGTCTTCCCGTTCCTCCAATAACTTGCGCTGATCCAACAAAGTCTGGCGCCGTTCATCATAATTGGCGAGCCGCCTAACGGTCGGCGCAAAATCCTCCGCATAAGGATCATAAAAGGCTTGGTCAGTCACTTCCCCGCCCAGCGACAGCACCGTATCGTTCATGGCCGCCGCCACGGTCGCTCCATAATCGTTATCAGGAGCCAACACGGCAAAGCGCTTGAGGCCGCGGTCCATGGCGTAACGCACAACACGCTGCACCTGTTCGCTGGGCCGGAACCCCATGGTAAAGATGCCGTCGCCCGCCACCGTGGCGTCGTTGGAGAAAGCGATGACCCTAACACCGGCTGCCCGCGCCGCCGGCGCCACGGCATTGACGGAACCGGCAAAAAGCGGGCCCAGGATCAACGAGGCGCCGTCGCCGATAGCCAAAGCCGCCGCATCAGCCGCGCCTTCAGGCGTCCCCTGGGTATCTTGGGGCAGAAGCTCAAATTGTTTATCGGCAAAGTGAAATAATGCCAGCTGCGCCGCATTCAGCATGGCCTGCCCCAACTTGGCCTGAGGGCCGGTCAGCGGTAGCAGCAAGGCCACCCTGGGAATTCCCGGATTGATCGGCGGCACTGCTGGCGCTTCAAACCGCTCCTCGTTGAGGGGCGCCAAGCCGGCTACCGGTGCCGTTGGCGATTCCGTCTCAGCGCCAGCAGGCGAGTGGTCGGCTGAAGATGTCAGTGACCCAGTTTGTTCCGCTTCTCCGGCACTAGCAGGGGTTGCCACCATCGGCGCGGTCACCCGTCCACTTTGCAGCGGCACCCCGGAGGGCCCGTAAATCGGACGCCACACCCGTTGCGGCGGCATTCTCGGCTGTAACCTGGGTTGCCCGGATTGTTGGGCCTGACCCTGCTGTGGTACCCCTCTTTGTAGGCGGTCGCCGTGGGGCAATCCCGGAAATTGCGATACGTGTTTTTCCGTGCAGGTCGCTAGGGCCATCACGAAAATCACCAAAACTGGAACGACAAAATACCGACTCGAAGATGACCAGCCGGGGCACAACGGACTGTTTCCAGACTGCCCTGCCCGGAAGTTCAGCTTTCCCCTAATTCCGCTTATCGATGAGGGCGTCATTTTGTTATTCCTCTTTGTATCCTCTGGGCCACTTTGTAATATCCAGCTCCATCGCGTTAAGGTAGAAACTAGCGAGCGACGGACGGCTAGTAAACATGACTGTACGTTAAATGAGAAGCGCCAAAAAGAAAGAATAGTGATGAAATGTGGCCTTTATTTGGTAGCGACTCCCATTGGCAACCTCCAGGATATCGGCCTGCGAGCTCTTGAGGTTCTAGAAGAAGCCGACATAATTGCCTGTGAAGATACGCGGGTGACCGGGAAACTGCTGTCTCGCCACGCCATAACCACGAAGATGACACCCTACCATGAACATAATGCGGCACGTGCGCGGACGGGACTGATAGAACGCATCAGTAAGGGTGAGGCCGTTGCCCTGGTCACCGACGCCGGCACGCCGTCGATATCCGACCCCGGCCTAAGGTTGGTACAGGACTGTGTTAAAGAAGATCTTCCCGTCACTGCAATTCCCGGCGCCAACGCCGCTATCACCAGTTTGATTCTATCGGGATTACCCACCGACCGGTTCTTTTTCGCCGGTTTTCTGCCTAACAAGAAATTCCAGCGCCGCAAGGAACTGACCGGCCTAACCGCTGTACCGGCAACCCTGGTCTTTCAGGAATCGGCCAAACGGTTGGCGGCGGCTTTGTCGGACATGGCGGAAATTCTGGGCGATCGCCCGGCGGCGATGGCCCGGGAGCTGACCAAACTGTATGAAGAGGTCCGGCGCGGCACCCTGACGGATCTGGCTCGGCATTTCACCGACAACGGTCCGCCCAAAGGGGAAATCGTAATTGTCGTCGGACCGCCCGAAAAAAAGTCCACCCTAACCGAGGCCGAGCTAGACAATATGATCCGGGAGCACTTGGAACAGCAAAGCGTCAAAGATACAGCCGCCGCAATCGCCACGTTGACGGGATTGCCGAAAAAGAAAATCTACGCGCGGGCAGTGGAGCTGTCGCACGATGAAAAATAGCACTCAGCGTTGGCAAAAAAGAATATCGGGCCAGATACCAAGCTTGGCAGTTCGGCCTCATAGCAGAAGGCCTCGCGGCTTTGATGCTGCGGTTAAAGGGATACCGCATTCTGGCGCGGCGGTTTCGCACGCCTTCGGGTGAAATCGATCTAGCGGCAGGCCGCGACCGAACGGTTGCTTTCCTGGAGGTCAAGGCCCGCTCAAATTTCACCGCCGCTGCCGCCGTAACGGCAACCCAGCACCGACGCATCGAACGCGCTGCTGAATTGTTCCTGGCGCAGTATCCTAAATTTCATGGCTTCGATTACCAGTTCGATCTTGTGGCCGTTATGCCGTGGCGTCTGCCCAGCCATTTACCCGATGCCTGGCGGCAAAATATGTAGGGGTTAAAGCTGGTGATTGGCTGATCGCTTCTGGCCGGATATAATCGGCTAAATTTTACTCGCCGCACTTAGGTACGAATAAGGGGACTCTCGCTAATGCAAAAATTTGTTTCCACCCGCACTGGAATGGTGCTTTTGGTTCTGTTGTCCGTATCGGCACTTTCCGGCTGTAGCGCCGTGGTTAGCGCTGGGGCGACAGTTGGGGTCGCTGCCGTCCAGGAGAGGGGCATTAAGGGCAAGGCCAACGATATTAGAATTGAGGCCCTGATACTCGACCAGTATGTCAGGGTGGGGCTGAAGCTCACTACCACCATCGGCGTCGAGGTCTATGAAGGCCGGGTCCTGCTGACTGGCGCAACCACCGATTCGCGGCTTTCTGATCAAGCGGTCAAGCTGGCCTGGAAGGTGGATGGTGTTAAGGAGGTTCTCAATGAGATTCAAACCACCAAGAATACCAGCGCCACTGACTATGCTCAGGACACCTGGATTACGGCGCAGCTCAAATCCAAACTGACCTTCGACATCGAGATCCTGGCGATTAACTACGTCGTTGAGACGGTCAACGGCACGGTCTATTTGATTGGTGTCGGCCAGAACCAGGCGGAAATCGACCGGGCCGTCCAGCACGCCACCGGTATCAAATATGTGCGTAAGGTGATCAGCCATGTACGCCTGAAAAAAGTTATCGGTGGTTAACGTTTTGAGTCAGCGAGATTTCCGGGAGTTAATAAACCGTCATGAGTAAACTCGTCGCCATCCAGATGGATCCCATCGATACCATCGATATTGACGCTGACAGCACTTTTGTCCTGGCCCTGGAGGCGCAAGAGAGAAACCACAGCCTTTATCACTACCTACCCCAGGATCTGGTGCTCAACCATGGCCGCATTTTGGCCGGAGCAAGGCCGTTGCAGGTGCGCCACGAAAAAGGTAATCACTTTTCCCTGGGCCAGCAGGAGTGGATCGATCTCACCCTGGCCGATGTGGTGCTGATGCGCCAGGACCCGCCCTTCGACATGGCCTATATTACGGCCACCCATCTGCTGGAGCACATTCATCCTCAGACCCTGGTGGTTAATGATCCGGTGCATGTGCGCAACGCGCCGGAAAAACTCTTCGTCACCCACTTTCCCAAACTGATGCCACCGACCCTAATTACCTCGAACTCGGAGCAGATTATGGAGTTCCGAGATGAGCATCAGGATTTGATCATCAAGCCTTTGTTCGGCAATGGCGGTGCCGGGGTTTTCCATATCGGCCCCAATGACGAGAATTTAAATGCGTTGCTGGAAATGTTTACCGAACTATACCGGGAGCCGATCATCATCCAGCGCTACGAGCCGGCGGTGCGGGAGGGCGACAAGCGAATTATCCTGATCGACGGTAAGCCGGCAGGCGCAGTCAACCGGGTACCGGCCCAAGGGGAATCAAGATCCAACCTTCATGTCGGCGGATCGGCCATGAAAACAACGCTGACCACTAGGGAGAGGAATATCTGTGAAGCCATCGGCCCATCCCTGTCGGAGCGGGGATTGATCTTTGTCGGCATCGACGTCATCGGCGATTACCTGACCGAGATAAATGTGACGTCTCCTACCTGCCTACAGGAAATTAACAGCTTCGACGAGGTGAAATTGGAGTCTGACATCTGGGACGTCATCGAAGAACGGCTGGGCGCGTCAGACGATTAAGTGATCTCCCAGCCGCCGGGCGCTAGCGGATTTTCGGCCGCCTTAAAGCCCATAATTTCTGTCGCATAGCGCAGCATCAGCCCTTTGCGCGCCCCTTTGAAATGAAGGATGCCCGGTTCTGGGGAGGCCGCGAAAATGGGATGATTTTTATCGTCCAGGGGCAAGCTGTAGTTCCATTGGGCCGTCGGCCAAAGCCGGAAACGAACGCCGTTCGCCTCGCGGTTGATAATTTCCGGAGCGGCGTCAGAATAGTCCGGATCATCGAGCACAGCGCTGATGGCCATTTGATCGCCGTACCATTCCTGAAATTCCGGCCGGTAGCCGTCGACCAGCTCAGAAATCCTGCTGAAGTAATCAAAGATAACGTCTCGCCGCGCCGGGTCCACCAGGATAACGCCCGAATTGAATGTGTGGAGGTAGGGACTGTCCGTATAGGTGAGACCGATATCAAAACCAGCGTCGAATAGTGGGAACGGATTTTTCTGCACCAACAGATCGACGTCGATCAACACCGTCGGCCCGGCAAATAAATCGGAAGAAAAATAGGTCTGCCAGCATGCGACTTCCTCTACCATAAGGCGGTCGAAACATTCCTTTTGGCTGCGGTCGGTCTGGAACCGGAATATCTGATCGCAGTTCAGCTTCGCCGGCACCTCTGACAGGCTGTTGGTCAGCAGGTGAATTTCCGCCGCCGGGCAGGTCCGCCGGATGGTCGCTGCCATGATCTGGAAAAAGGCCCAATAGGTTTGCGCCGTCCCCTGATTAGGCGGCGTCAGGTGAAAGCAGGCAAAGGCGGGGGTGTGGGTAAAGTTTGGCTGAGGCATAACTAAATAAGCATTATTTTCAAAGTAAAGGCAAAAATACCCTCAGACACCGCCATAGCCTGCATATGGTTGCAAGGATAAACACTGTTGCGTTTCAGGGCATCGCCGTCCTGGCTGTCGATGTCCAGGTCCAAATATCGTCGGGCATGCCGGCCTTCTCTGTAATCGGTCTCCGAATCTTGGGAACGGGTGCGGGCGGCGCTCATTGTGCTTGGCCAGCACCGGTTGCAGGCCGAATTTATTTAACAAAAACCCGCCGGTGACGAAGCCGATCTTTCGGCCATTTAATCCTGCCAGGGTATTCACACCAGCATCCTTCCGGGTCACCACGGATAAACGGCTGCACCCCAGCACACCCAATGATGTTGTGTCCTTAAGCAGTTTGGTGTTAGAGCCGGTTATGGTTATATCAGAATCACCGGCCGCGATCGACCACATGGCGTGGGGAATGGCTTCAATATAGCGCCTCAAGGATATATTTAAATTTTTTCGATGACCGCCATCAAACCGAAGAACAAACCGTCATATCTGCCGCTATTGTCGACGCGCCCGAGTGGATAAAAGTTCAGGCCGAAAAATTTGGGTTTGGCGGATTTCGCTAAGGCTGCGTCGGACACGTCCAGAATAGGCAGAACGAGCAGCAGCACACCAATCCGCATCAGGATGTCTTACCGTAAAAAAATATCGTTTTTACCACTATCTTTCGATTAGTCGGTCCGAGAGGAATAGTATCACGTGGATCAGGGAATCATACTGAAAGATAGCAATGGTCGAGCTGTCGTTTTATGAAGCAAAATTACCGACAAATGACGGGAAATAGTAACAGGCGCTAGCCGCCGCGAATGACATCGGTTAATTGAATACCGAGCTTGTCTTCGATCACCACCACTTCGCCGCGCGCGACCACCTGGTTTTCGCATTTCAATTCGACCGGCTCACCGATCGTGCGTCCGAATTCGACGACGGCGCCGCGTCCCAGTTGCAGGATTTGGCTGACCACCAGTTCAGCGGTTCCTAATACGGCGACGACATCGATATTGACGTCCATAACGGCGCCTTTCCAAACGCCGCTAGGCAGCGCATCGCCGATTGTCGTCAGCTCGCCTTCACCGATTTCATCCGGTTCAGGGGCACTTAGCATATCTTCGTCAGACATCTCACCACCACCTCAAACTAGGAAGGATTCCGACTTTTCGCCGGGTTCTTTTCGGGAATTATATACCTTTCCGGCTTTAACCTAAGCACTAAGTGGTTAACAGCTGGTTTACCGGCGGCCTATTTTCGAAAGAATCCAGGCGGTTTAAGCGGTTTTGAGCATGGGGCCCAATTTTTGACCGCCAAATATATGGATGTGCAGATGGGAGACCTCCTGCATGCCATCAGTGCCATGATTGGCAAGCAACCGGTATCCGGGCTCAGCCAGCTCCAGTTGCCGGGCCACCTTGCCGACAGCGCGGAAAAAAGCACCGATTTCCTCGTCCGAAGCTTTTTCCGTGAAGTCGTCCATGGATACGTAAGGACCCTTGGGGATCACCAGTACATGAATAGGCGCCTGAGGATTGATGTCGTTAAAAGCCAAAACGTGTTGATCTTCATATACTTTTTCGCACGGTAATTCACCCCTGAGAATTTTTGCGAAAATATTATCGTCTTCGTACGGTCCGAATTTTGCCATTGGTCGCCCCCCTAATTATTTGGTTCTCATATTTTTTTCATCAATGCCGGAAACGCCCTCGCGGTCCATTAGTTCAGCCCAGACCTCCGCCGGATCAATTCCCATATCCGCCCATAGCACCAGCAGGTGATACAAAAGATCGGCGCTTTCATTGACGGTCTTGCCGTTCCCCTCTGCCAGTGCGGCCGTTATGGTTTCAATCGCTTCTTCACCGACTTTCTGACAGATTTTTGTGTTTCCGGCGGCAAATAGCTTAGCCGTGTAGGATGAAGACGCGTCGGCCCCTTTGCGGCTTTCTATCACCGCAAACAGCCGCTCCAATACGTCGCTACCGCCGCCATCCGCCATCCGCAATTTGTGCGCGAAGCGGCCCTGAAGTTCGGCAGCCAATGCATCGTCGTTTGGATTATCGCTCATGGTTCTTATCCGTGCTCATCTAGTCTAACCGGTACGCCTGCCACCGCCATATAGGCCTTGGCTTCAGCGATGCTATAGGTTCCGAAGTGAAAAATCGAGGCCGCTAGCACGGCGCTCGCATGGCCCTCGGTCACGCCCTCAACCAAATGATCCAGATTACCAACGCCTCCCGAGGCAATTACGGGAATGGATACGGCATCGGCGATGGCGCGGGTCAGGCCCAGATTAAAACCAATCTTGGTGCCATCCCGGTCCATGGAGGTGAGCAATATTTCTCCGGCGCCGTATTCAGCCATGCGCCGGGCCCAGCCAACGGCTTCGATCCCGGTTTCCTTGCGCCCGCCATGTGTGAACAATTCATAGCCATCACGAACGCTTTTGGCGTCGATGGAAACGACGATGCATTGGCTGCCGAACTTCAGGGCCGCTTCGCGCACAAATTGCGGATGGCCGATGGCGGCGGTATTGATAGAAACTTTATCGGCGCCGGCCAACAGTAGCTTGCGGATATCGTCCGTGGTCTTAACGCCGCCGCCGACCGTTACGGGCATGAAACACTGCTCCGCCGTATGGGCCACCACGTCAAAAATGGTGTCCCGGTCTTCGTGGCTGGCCGTGATATCGAGAAAACACAACTCATCCGCCCCGGCGCGGTCATAGACCTTGGCCTGCTCCACCGGATCACCGGCATCCACTAGGTCGACAAAGTTCACGCCCTTAACGACACGGCCCTTGTCGACATCAAGGCAGGGAATGATGCGGGTTTTCAACATGGCTCAGTTCTCACCCCCGGGTAAATTCCCTTGCAGTAATTCAACGGCTGCCGATACATTGATGCGGCCATCATAGACGGCCCGGCCAGAAATCGCACCCTCAAGAAGATCGCCGGCGGCATCCTGCAACACCCGTAGGTCTGCCATTGAGGATACACCGCCGGAGGCGATGATGGGAATGGTAACGGACTTGGCCAGCGCAATCGTCGCTTCAATATTGGGACCCTGCATGGCGCCATCCCGTTCAATATCGGTATAAATTACCGCTGCCACGCCGCTATCTTCAAATTTTTTGGCCAGATCCAAAACCGTTATTTCGGAGGTTTGCACCCAGCCTTCGACAGCCACAAAGTCGTCCCTGGCGTCGATACCGACGGCTATCCGGCCGGGGAAATCTCGGCAGGCCAGGCGCACAAGATCAGGGTTTTTCAGAGCCACCGTCCCCAGGATGACCCTCGCCACCCCTTTATCAAGCCACATTTTGATCGTGGCCAGATCACGGATACCACCACCTAACTCAATCGACATATCCGTAGCGGCCAGAATAGCATCCACTGCCCCGCCATTCACCGGTCGGCCCTCGAAGGCGCCGTTGAGGTCAACCACGTGCAGCCAGGTACAGCCGGCTTCGGCAAACAGGCGCGCCTGGGCGCCGGGATCGTCGCCAAACACGGTCGCCTGATCCATTTCGCCCTTGACCAGACGCACGCACTGGCCGTCCTTCAGATCAATTGCCGGCAAGAATATCATGGCTGCCACCGCAGAAAATTGGCGATAAACCGGAGCCCGAACTGCTGGCTTTTCTCGGGATGGAATTGGGTGCCCAGCATATTTTCCCGGCCAACGATGGCCGTGACCGGCCCACCATAATCCACCCGCGCCAACATCTGCGTCGGATCGGCCGCGTCGAACTGGTAGGAATGAACGAAATAAGCATGAACACCGGGATCAATGTTGGCAAAAACGGCATTTACCGCTGGATCGAAGTCCAGCGCATTCCAACCCATATGGGGTATTTTCAAATTTTCATCAGCAGGTTCGATGGCTACGACCCGGCCCCCGATCCAGCCGAGACCGTCGGTTTTTCCATGTTCGAGGCCAACGGTCGCCATCAACTGCATGCCGACACAAATGCCGAGAAAGGGCTTGGCGTTGGTGATGACCTCCTGGTTGAGGGCGTCTATCAGCCCTGGCACGGCGTCCAGGCCCCGCTTACAATCGGCAAAGGCGCCGACACCCGGCAACACAATATGACTGGCGCCTCTTAGGACTGCCGGCTCATTGGTTACCACGACTTCGCCGCCGCCGGCCTCGGCGCAGGCCTGTTCGAAGGCCTTGGCCACCGACCGCAGATTGCCCGACCCGTAATCGATAATGGCTATGTTGAAGTTATTGCTCGTCATTGTATGTCCTGGATCTTAACCGGGCCCTACCAGGGTCCGCCCGCTCTCGATACCGGCGCCGTACTGGGCCTTCGCGAGTCGAAGTAGCGCTGCAGGGCAGAATCCTTGTTGCTTGCAATTACTACGGCGCTTTCCCGATAGCCCTGCTTGCTGAGTTTCCGCCGGCGGAAATCATTAGCGGTCCAACCGATGATCAGTGCCAGGGCGATGGCCGTCACCGCCTGAGCCACCCCATCGGCGCCGAAATCCCGTAACAGCCAACTCAGGATCGAATTGGCCAGAAAGAAAACCAGTGCCGCCAGCCAAAGCCTATACCACAGGGCCCAAAGCACGGAAAAAACACAGGCCGGCCAGGAGAACCCCTCCTTCATGGGAACGGCTTCACCCGCCGCCGCCCCGGAATTGCGGGTGGGGCCGCCCTTATCATGTACCGTATAAATCCGCATTTAACCCTGATCCGAAAGAACGCCTTTGGTCGACGGCACGGCATTGGCCGCCCGCTCGTCAATGGCGACCGCCTGGCGGAGCGCCCGAGCCAAAGCCTTGTAGGTGGATTCGACAATGTGGTGGCTGTTCTCGCCATACATATTTTCCACGTGCATGGTCAGACCGGCCGCTTGGGCAAAGGCCTGGAACCACTCTCGGAACAGTTCCGTATCCATCTCGCCCACCTTTGAGCGGGTAAAGCCGACTTTCCATACCAAACCAGGCCGGTTGGAGCAGTCGATGACAACCCGCGTCAAGGCCTCATCCAGCGGCACCAAAGCCGAACCGTAGCGGGTAATGCCCGCCCGGTCGCCAAGCGCCTGCTTGACAGCCTCACCGATGACAATGCCGGTATCTTCCGTGATGTGGTGGAAATCGATATGGAGATCGCCCTCAGCTTTGACGTCCAGATCCATCAGGCTGTGGCGCGACAGCTGCTCCAGCGTGTGATCGAGAAAGCCTATACCCGTGAAAATGTTGTAACTGCCGAAGCCGTCGAGATTGACGGTGACGGCAATTTCCGTCTCCTTGGTTTTGCGTTCAACCCTCGCCGTACGTCCTTCCGGACGTTTGGTGGCAGACATTTGTCTTACTCCATTGATTTCATCGAAAGAATCGGGGCTCTTGTAACAGGTACAGACCGATTTCGCCAGAAGTTTACTGATAGTGGCAAATATGTCCATTGACCGGGGCGGGTTTAGAAACTACATCCTCCGTTAATCCGCAATTATCTCGAAAAGGCGCAGCATTCATGTCCGGTAACGATTCTTCTCAGTGGACGCCAGGCTGGCACGCAACGACGATCCTTTGTCTCCGCAAGGACGGCGAAGTCGTGGTCGCTGGTGACGGCCAGGTTTCGATGGGCGATACGGTAGTCAAGGCCAATGCCATGAAGGTCCGGCGGTTGGGTGACGGATCGGTAATTACGGGGTTTGCCGGCGCCACCGCCGACGCTTTCACCCTGTTTGAACGGCTGGAAGCCAAGCTGGATCAGCATCCGGGTCAACTGACCCGTGCCTGCGTGGAGCTGGCCAAGGATTGGCGCACCGACCGTTATTTGCGCCGTCTGGAGGCCCTGATGGCCGTCGCCGATGAAAATGTATCCCTGATCGTTTCCGGCACCGGCGATGTACTGGAACCGGAGGATGGTTTGATAGGTATTGGCTCCGGCGGCAATTACGCCCTAGCAGCCGCCCGGGCCCTGATCGACCGGGACAATCTCGACGCTGAGGCCACCGCCCGGCGCGCCATGGAAATCGCCGCCCAGATCTGCGTTTATACCAACGACAATATCATTGTTGAAAAGCTTGAAGCCAAATGACCAAATCATCCACCTCTAGTTTCTCACCACGGGAAATCGTCTCCGAACTCGACCGCTTTATCATCGGCCAAAAAGACGCCAAGCGCGCCGTCGCCGTGGCGCTCCGCAACCGCTGGCGACGCCAGCAGTTGTCCGACGATCTAAAGGAAGAAGTGCTGCCCAAAAACATCCTCATGATGGGACCGACCGGCGTCGGCAAGACGGAAATCGCCCGCCGGTTGGCCAAATTGGCCCAAGCGCCTTTCATGAAAATCGAAGCCACCAAATTTACCGAAGTAGGGTATGTGGGCCGTGATGTGGAATCCATTGTGCGCGATCTGGTGGAAATCGCCATTCACGAAACCCGCGAGCGGCAACGCAAACAGGTTATCGCCAGGGCTGAAATCCTGGCCGAAGAACGGGTGCTGGACGCCTTGGTGGGCGAGAACGCCAGCGCTGACACGCGGCAGAAATTCCGTAAAATGCTGCGGGAGGGAGAGCTCGACGACAAAGAAATCGAGATCGATGTCCTCGAATCCAATGCCGCCTCCATGCCGACCTTCGATATTCCCGGCATGCCGGGCGGCCAGATGGGCATGATCAACCTCAACGACATCATGGGCAAGGCATTCGGCCAGCAGGCCACCCCCAAGCGCATGTCGGTTACGGATTCCTACGAAATCCTGATGGCTGAAGAGAGCGATAAACTGCTGGACGAGGATTTGCTTATCAACGAGGCTATTGATGCGGTCGAGAATAACGGTATCGTCTTTATCGATGAAATTGATAAGATCACTCACCGGTCTGATTTGAAGGGCGGCGACGTCAGCCGGGAGGGCGTGCAGCGTGACCTTTTACCCCTCATTGAGGGCACCACGGTTTCAACTAAATACGGCACGGTCAAAACCGACCATATTCTATTCATCGCTTCGGGCGCTTTTCATCTGGCCAAGCCGTCAGACCTATTACCCGAACTGCAGGGCCGGCTGCCCATCCGGGTGGAACTGCGGGCCCTCACCGAGGAAGATTTCGTCCGCATTCTGACCGAGCCGGAAGCCAGCCTGATCAAACAGTATATTGCCCTCATGGGCACCGAAGATTTGACCTTGGAGTTCACCGACGACTCGGTCAAAGAGCTGGCCAAGCTGGCTGCCGAGATCAACGCTACGGTGGAAAATATAGGTGCCAGGCGGCTACACACGGTGATGGAAAAGTTGCTGGAAGAAATCAGCTTCACGGCCACCGACCGGAGCGGCGAGACCGTCATTATCGACGCCGACAATGTCCGCGATCAGGTGGGGGATCTGGTCAAAGACGCCGATTTATCGAAATTCATTTTGTAAGAACGGCGTAGCACTCTATCTTCAAATCTGTGGTCAACATTTTATCCTTGACTACCATAGTAGGCAGTGGGGTGGCGGTTGTTGTTCTGTGCGAAGGTTGGTTTCTAAAGGTTTGAAAGCACAGGAAAGTTATCCTAAGCGGCGAAGAATATTGATGTATACACACCTATAATAATTGACAAATTTCTATCCTTTTTCTCTATATTCCAAACCCTTCCGGCTTTATCTTTAGTATTGAATCTACTTTGATAAGCAGAGCTAAAATTCGAACCGCATCGAAATTGGGAGGGATAGAAAATGAAGATCTTGCAACAAGTTGGTGTTATTGCTGTCTTCTCTGTGGCCTT
>PVBE010342365.1_pt1 | contig 25336 bp, 27 predicted proteins | sample 1631181 | NCBI WGS metagenome assembly PVBE01 (sample SAMN08397723, study PRJNA350692) | Marine metagenome, whole genome shotgun sequencing project. | isolation source: water | place: Pacific Ocean | collected 2012-04 | reverse complement strand
GTCTCCACCAACATCTCTGTGAAGGAGCGTTGGGGTTTGTGACCTTAATTCATGGCGGCATTTTTTTATCGATTCGCACCAGTTTTTATGCTCCAGTTTAAACCTCGCAATGTCTTCAAGAACACGCATGCCCTCTGCGGCACGATTTATATTTGCATCTAGGATTCGCATGACTGACATAGGTGTTCATGGTAGGGTGTAACACGTGTTTATGTCTATACAAATTCGTAGTGCTCGTACAAAGACTCACATTCTTGGCGTTTGGCAGGATACAAAACAGGTTCCATCAGCACTTTCTCGTTGGAGCAAGGATTGTGCAGAAGTCATCTCTGGACAAAGTTTTACTGGAAAGCGTGGTGAAACCTCGCGGGTTGGCTCGGTGCTTTTTGTTGGTCTTGGCAAAAAAGGGAAACTGAAGCGAGATGATTTACGAGATATTGGTGGCTCAGTTCTTCGAACGCTCGGAGGTGCTCGGTTGCAATCGGTTTGCATTGATTTGCATTTCACTATTCCCCGAGGTGTTGCAAATGAAAATGAAATCGGTCAACTTGTTGGCGAGGGCATGACCATTGCAAATTGGCGCGTTGACCAGTTTGATGGGTCGGCTACAAAAAGAGTGAAGAAACTTCAGGCACTCAAGGTTACAAGTGATTCCACGGAACTTGCGGCGGGATTAAAACGGGGTGTCATTCTTGGAAACGCTGTAAATGATGCGCGAAGAATTGCTGCAACCCCACCAAATATATGTAATCCACCGTGGATGGCAAGAGAAGCAAAGAAGGTCGCAAAAAAATGCGGGCTAAAGTGTAGGGTTATTTCATACGTACAAGCGAAGGAACTCGGTCTCAACGGCATTGTGAATGTCGGCAAGGGGTCAAACGAAAAACCGTGTCTCATCATCTTAGAATATACCCCCAAAAAAGGTCGAAAGACATCTCAGGAACACTTATGCCTTGTGGGCAAAACAATCACTTACGATACTGGTGGGTACTCCCTCAAAATAAGCAACGGTATGAAGGGGATGAAATACGATAAAACGGTGGCATGGGTGTTCTTGGTGCAATGGAAGCCATTGCAAATCTAAACGTGCCCACTCGCGTCACTGCAATTTTGCCTTGTGCCGAAAACATGGTAAGTAGCAATGCGTATAGGCCCGACGATATTATCAAAATGTTCAATGGTGTCACTGTTGAAGTCACAAACACCGATGCAGAGGGGCGGCTTGTGCTTGCTGATGGTTTGGCGTGGGCGTGTAAAAAAATTAAACCGACCAAAATCATTGACATGGCAACCCTCACTGGTGGTGTTGTTGTTGCACTTGGTTCGTTTTGTGCTGGTTTCTGGTGTAACGATGCAACGCTGAAAAAACAAATAGAGAACGCCGCGAAAGAAACTGGTGAACGAGTGTGGGAACTTCCGCTTTGGGAGGATCACCGTGATTATATGCGAGCAAAGCATGCCGATTTGCACAACTCTGCTCCAGCGCGCTGGGCACACCCCATTCAGGGTGCTGCTTTTTTAAGTTTTTTCGTCGATGAGAATATCCCCTGGGCACACATTGATATTGCTGGGGTTAGTTTTGTAGAGAGTGACAATGGGCTTTACTGCACTGGTCCCACTGGTTGGGGTGTGCGGCTCCTCACTACAATTGCCGAGTCAATGTAAGAAATGGTTCCTCGGATAGTTTATTAGCGCATCTGGTCAACACGCCGCTGGTGGCGGCCGCCCTCGAAATCGGTTGCGAGCCACGTATCAATGATTGTGTTGTAGTCACACTCTAAGGGACCGTTTGCAGCCATACACAATACGTTTGCGTCGTTGTGCCTTCGACTCATCTCGGCAGCGTGGGGTTCGTGTACAAGCGCAGCGCGAATGCCATCCGTTTTGTTTGCTGCCATCGACATTCCAATTCCCGAGCCACAAACGAGAACGCCACAAATGGCTTCTCCAAAAATTATTTCACTTGTCACCTCGTCTGCAATACATGGATAATCCACAGGGTCGGCATTGCCACCGTAATGTTTATGTACCTTCCAACCAAGGGGTTCAAGGTGCTCTGCAATGCCATCAACAATTTCTCTTGCTCTATGATCGGAACCGATTGCAATTGTTCCCGCTTGAAATGACATTTATTCTCCTTGTTTCGTCAGTGTTTCGAGTGTGTGTGCGATAAGTTGCTCAAGTTTGTCAGCCAGCGCATCGTACACTGGTTGATCCTGACCCATCGGGTCTGGAATATCCCCTTCTGGGTTAAGCAACTGGGCGTTCTCTGTAAATTGTTTTGCTGCGTCAAGGTGATTTCTTGACATGCAAAATACAACTTTTGCCTTTTTTGCCATCTCTTGGGTAAGACGCTTGCTTGTGCCTTCGAATGCAATACCGTGGTGTGATAGGGCATAGATGGATTCTTCGCTTGTTGGATAGCCATCCATTGCATAAATACCCGCAGAAACAGCCAACCAGCCCTCACAATGATGGTCTTCAAACCATTTATTGGCAAGACCCTCCGCCAAGGGGCTTTGGCAGGTATTTCCAGTACAAACAAAAAGAATGGTAGATATGGTCATCGCTTGCATTACTCGCCACTATCGTATTGAATACTCATACAACGCACACGAAATGAATGGAGTTGATTTTTGGATTTTCTCCCAGAACAAGAAATAAACGACCTTCTCGCTGAACTAGGTGTCACACAACACCCCGAGGGTGAGGATTGCATCCTCCTCAACATGGGTGAGGGGCATGCTGCAGTCAAACATTGCCTCGACAATTCTGGCTGCTCCCCATGTGGTGGCGATGATACAACACAGTGCTTTGACATGCAGACCGGGGTGATGATTGAATCGGTTGTTGGAGCAATTCATAAAATACATGAGGGGCAAACGGTTCTGCTACCAGTTGGAAAATGGCGGTCTGTCTTTGATGCTGTAGCATTTAGTATGGCTGAAGATGAACCGTGGCAAGAATTTGATGCTTCGGCAACTATTAAACTCAATACAAGAGATCCTCTGCTTTTTGAATCGGGTGATGAGCACACTCTTGTCGAACTTATCAAGTCATTAATGAAGGATGGTGAATCGATGGAGCAAGGCATATTCTTAATACCTGCTGGAGCGCCGGTTCTTATTCATATTCAGCCCCGTGGACCAGTAAAGTTTTGGTTCGGAAACAATGTTTTAGCCGATGAAATCCGAGAATCTTATGCGAGTTAACGACTAACAGCAAAACACACTCATGCCACAAAAAAAAATAAATGTATGGTTCGGTGCCGAAGCGAAGGCAATATCGGCAATTGATAACGCACGCGCTTCTTGTAATTGGGAGCTGCTCGCAAAAGAAATTGATAAACTTCTTGGGGCACGATTACAAAAAGCAAAGGCGGCGCGAAACGGCAAAAGAGTAAGGCTCGTTCAATGCCGTGAAGAAGCTGAGTTAATTCGAGAGGGTGGTCGCTACTTGGTGCAACCACCACTCGTTGCAAGAGATGCGGCGTTGCTTGATAACGCGTTAAAGATGAGCGGAAATTCAAGTATTATCGCTTGTCGAGAACCAATCACGAGTTTAGGATTTTGCCCCATCGTCGCGCTTGGGAGCGGCGTCACCGTTCGTGTTCAAGTTGAAGAACCAAAAAATCCGACGAAACCAACCTGTGCCTGGTTCGACTACGCGCTTGAGGAACTTGGGAACCATGTATTAGAACAACTCGATAAAATTTCTACAGATCAAAGACAACTTGATTATCTTCTGGCTCATTTCCCTGCGATTCCAACTCATGTTGGTGCATATCGGGCAGCAATTCAACGGTGTACGACACTTGCTCGTCCAAGTGTGTAGGATAATGAATACGAGGAAACCACCGTGGCTATACGAACAACACTAGCAACTCGATTTTGGTTAAAAACTGTCATCATGGCTATTGTTTGTCTTGTCCTTGGAGTGTGGGGGGTTTGGGATTATGTTGTTGCCATCCCTCGGGCTGAGATGCAAGCAGGCAGAGCACGCCTTCTTTCCGAAACTATCCAGCCCGCATTAATTACTGAAATGGGTTCCGTAGAACGAGATGATGCAACTGTCATTTTAAACGTCATCATTATTGAAAATGATGATGGTCAAGATCCACAATGGGTTGCTTCACTTGAGGTGTTTAGGAGTGCCCTGAATGGTGGTGGGAAAGAACTGCGAAATGAAGCCCAGTTGCTTCTTGAAAGTGAATTTGCGCTGTATGGAAACGTCACACCACCAAGTAAGTTTGATCGACCAATGCAGTGGTTGTTTATCTTGTGTTTACCGTTTGGATTATACTACCTTCGGAAATACGCTCAAATGAAAAAGAGGGCGAGCATCTATTGTTTGGATGACGAGGGCACTCTTTCAACGCCAGAGGGAACCTGGCAATCGGGCGAGATGGCCGATATTGACATGTCTCGCTGGATTGCAAAATCCGGAAATGCACGTTCAACGTGGACTGCAAAAGTAATTGTAGACGATAGGCAAAACCCAAAACTCGCGATTGGTTGTAAACAGGCCGTCTTGCTTGATGATTATATTTACAACGATATGCACCTCATCATCGGCGCAATTGCTCACCGATTCTATCCCGATCAATGGACACCACTCGCTCGGCGCATAAAACCTACCGACGATGTCGACGTTGAAGAATACGTGCCCGAGGCTGAAGAAGAATAGTTTTGGCTTTATTAACCGCAACAAATCTTGTAAAAAGTTACGGGGGCCGCAGGGTTGTCGACCAAGTTTGCCTTGAAATTAATGCTGGCGAGATTGTTGGACTGCTTGGGCCAAACGGTGCGGGTAAAACGACGACCTTTCGAATGGTGGTTGGGATGATTACACCTGAAAACGGTCGGGTGTTGTTTGATGGTGAAGATGTCACGTATCTTCCTATGTATCAACATGCTCGACGGGGAATGGGGTACTTGGCACAAGAGCCAAGTGTGTTCCGTGGTATGACATGCGAAGATAATTTGCTCACGATTCTTGAAACTCTTCCGATTCCCAAACCTGTTCAACGAGAACGGTGTGACGAGTTGCTCAAACAATTTCACCTAGAACATAAACGTACACAACTTGCTCGAACGTGCAGTGGTGGTGAGCGACGGCGTTTAGAAATAGCGCGATCGCTTATCACTCGTCCAAAGTTAATTTTATTAGATGAACCTTTTGCTGCAGTTGATCCGCACACCGTAGAAGATGTACAAACAGAAGTACGGAAGTTGGCTGATTCTGGAATTGCAATTCTTGTGACTGACCACGCTGTTCAACAGACACTACATATTTGCAATCGCGCATACATTATTGATAGCGGGAAAAATCTCCGAGACGGCGACCCCAAGACCATCATTAATGATGAACTTGTTAAAAAGCACTATCTTGCGTCGACTTTTAGGGGCGATGAATTCGATTAAGGGGCTTGCTCCTCTTGCTCACTCGATATAATCCCAACGGTATGCGTGTTTCACTCACTATTTTGTTCGCTTGTTCATTCTTGCTTGGATGTGTCAAACGCACAATCTCTATTACATCAAATCCTAGTGGTGCACTTGTGTGGGTGAATGACAGAGAGATTGGGCGAACACCTGTTTCATTTGATTTTGTGTATTACGGTGAATATGACTTGCGGCTTGAGGGTGATGGGCAAGAGCCCCTGATGACAACAGCGTGGACACAACGACCTTTTTATGATGCGCCATTTCTTGATTTTGTTTCTGAAGTGGGGCCGTTTTATCTTCGGTCAAACTCGGCTTGGCATTTTGAATTAATACCAAGAAACGATGATCCAGATTTGTTGCTCCAGCGCGCTGCGATTGCTCGGGGGATTGTTGCTGGGGATAACAATGAGTAATATCCGGCGGTATATATTTCTACTATTAATTCTTGCGTTTGCAAGTTTTATTTCTTGGTGGTCTGCAAGAAGTGAATCTAGAGTAGTACACCACATTCAAGAAGAGGTTAATAAACTGGTTCCACGATTTGTTGTTGATCCAACCTCTTTACAGCAACTTGTTGTTGATCCAATTATTGAGCCCACCCTTGCGTTGTCGCTTCGGCATGTTGTATTAACATCGAATCAAAAAAACAAAGAGATCATCGTTGTTGTGACTGATGGAGATAACTTGGTGTATGGCGATGGCAGCGCAACACACGTTGCACTATTAGAAGTAGACCATCAGCCAATTGCTGGGTTGAGAATTATTTGTGATTCGGAAACAGATTCTCTCGTCATAGCTGGTGTTTTCCCTGGTTCTATACAAAAAGCAAATACGCAATGAGGGTGTGGATTAATGGCTCCTTCGTGGAAGATACAGGCGCCGTGGTCAGTGTGTTCGATGCTGGGTTTCAGCACGGAGTTGGATTGTTTGAAACGATGGTGGCAAGAAATGGCTCTGTCTTTCGTGCAACCCAACACATAGAACGACTCGCTCATTCTGCGTCAATGCTACGACTCACAGAAAAGTTGCAAATCGATCCCCTTGTTGAAGCGATACAACTCACGCTTGAAGAAAACAAACAATCGGGGGCGAGAATGCGACTCACTATTACTGGTGGTGACCTCAATATGTTGCAACGAACTGGAAACAGTGAAATTAACGATCCAACAATCATCATTCAAACACAACCTCCAACCGAGTATCCTCCGGCTTTTTATGACAACGGCGTTCTTGTTTCTCTTGCAAGTGGTCGTGCAAATCCATATGAATTGGGTGCAGGACACAAAACCCTAAATTACTGGTCCAAATTATTGAACCTTCAACTTGCCGCAATGCAACAATGTGGGGAAGCGCTGTGGCTTACACCAAGTGCGCATGTCACGGGCGGGAGCGTAAGTAACATTTTCACCATTCAAAATGGCGCCCTTTTCACACCGATTGCCCAAGGAGAAGAAGGCGAAAACGATGAACCATCCGCGGTCCTTCCGGGAATTACAAGAGAAACAATCGTTGAACTTGCAAATCATCTTGGGATTAGTACGAGTAAAACAGTGATGACACTTGATGAAGTTCTTGCTGCAGATGAAGTTTTCCTTACCAATTCAAGCTGGGGTGTCTTGCCAGTTGTTGGTATTCGCGCTGCTGTGCAAAACGAAGATGGTTCGGGTACCCAAGATCGGGCGATTGGCGATGGTGGTGTTGGGGCTCTTACAAAGCAATTGCGTCTTTCCTATGAAGATTGTGTTCATCGCGAGACCGACGGTCTACATTGACGCGACCCAGCGGTTAGTTGTTGTTTTTATTCGTATACAGATCCGAATTAGCGTTTTACGCGAACGTTCTTTCGCCCATCGGTGTCTTTTCCAGATGCCAGGGAGCGTAATTTCCGTTTACACAACGCGAAAAGGAACAATACGCTAAACACAATGCCGGCTAGGAGACCCGCGATGAGTACAAGCGCGAAGATAGGTAAAAAGAGCACAATACCAAAGACAATCGCAGCAATTTTTGCCGGGGTGGACATGTGGCGTCTAGGACCAAATTGAAATTGTCGTATCTCCATGACAAACCAATCATAGTCACTTTCTAGAGTGGTATCATAGAGTTCGCAAGGGACGCGCACGTTGAGCATAAAAACACCACAAAACGCATTTGTACACCTTCACCTTCATAGTGAATATTCTCTGCTTGATGGTGGGAACAAGATCGATGCGCTGCTTTCTCGGGTCAAGGATTTGGGAATGGGCGCTGTTGCTGTCACTGATCACGGCAATCTGTTTGGTGCGTTTGAGTTTTACACAAAGGCAAAAGCTGCGAAAATAAAACCCATTCTCGGTATTGAGGCGTACGTTGCTGTTAACGATCGTAAGGAACGTAAACCAACGGGAATTTGCGACGGAGGTTTTCACCTCGTACTGCTTGCAGAAAATAATATTGGGTGGGACCATCTTGTTAAACTCAGTTCAGATTCATACCTAGAGGGGTTTTATTACAAACCGCGAATGGATCACGAAACGCTCGAGTGTTGGTCCGATGGTTTAATTGCAATTAACGGACATCTTGGCAGTTCGATTGCGTACCATCTTTGTAAATTTGTTGAAAGTGGCGATGATGAGCATTGGAACAATGCGGTTGAAGAAGCAGAGTGGCACGCAAGCACCTTTTCGCCAAATGAAAATGGTGAACCGCGGTTTTACATTGAGGTGCAACGGCATGATGTTCAGGAACAGCAAGCAATTAATCCCTATTTAGTTAAATTAGCAAGGGAATTAAAAATACCAATTGTTTGTGACAACGATGCGCACTTTCTAAGAGAAGAGGATTGGGATGCACACGATACACTTTGCTGTATTTCCATGCAAAAACAGAAGGATGATGTCAATCGAATTTTTTATTCTAAGGATCTATATGTAAAATCGCCTTCGCAGATGGAAGCGTTGTTTAGGGATCTTCCGGAAGCGATTGAAAACAGTTCTAAGATTGCAGAGAGGTGCAACGTCGCACTTGATCTTTCAAAAAACCATGCTCCTGTTGTGCGCGTGACGGGACCAGACACTTTTAAACCCTTCAAGGGGGGGGATAGTACAGAGTGGTTTAAAGAACACTGCCAGCGATTTACCCTTCATCCCTATGACTCGCATGTACATACTGACATTTCTAAAGAAGACTTAAAAAAAGATTGTGACAGTGCGCTACTTTGTTTGTGCGAAGCTGGACTGGTTTGGCGGTATGGAAATGATGGCATTACAGATGAAATCAGAAATCGCCTTGATAGAGAACTTAGAATTCTTGCTGACAAAAACATTAGTGAATACTTTTTAATTGTGTGGGACTTTGTCGACTGGGCTCGGCAACATTCTATACCCGCGAATGCTCGGGGTTCTGGTGTTGGCACGATGGTTGGATATGTTCTTGGTTTATCTAATGCGTGCCCTGTAAAATACGGGCTTCTTTTTGAACGATTTACGGATCCAAACCGTTCGGAATACCCCGATATTGATATTGATATTTGTCAAGATGGTCGGGGTGATGTCATTAGTTTCGTGCGGGAAAAATATGGACACGTGGCGCAAATTATCACGTTCGGCCGCCTTAAGGCAAGAGCTGCAATTAAAGATGTTGCTCGAGTACACGGTCTTACTCCAAGTGATGGGCAACGGCTTGCTAATTATATTCCTCCTGAATTGAATATCACGATTGAGGATTCATTAAAAAAGAATGACGAGTTTAACACTGCATACAATGATTCAGAGGAAGTGCGAACCATTGTAAACACAGCAAAACAACTCGAACACCACGCGAGACATGTTGGTGTGCACGCTGCTGGTGTCGTAGTGGCAACAGAGCCACTTGATAACATTGTTCCGCTTTGTAGGGCAACCGGCTCGTCAGAAATTGTGACGCAATGGGATGGCCCAACTTGTGAAAATGTTGGACTACTCAAGATGGACTTCTTGGGTTTACGAACACTGTCAACTATTGAGCTGTGTAATAAACTCGTCACCGATAGTCTGCCCGAAGAATGTATTTGGACAGCGGTTGGACGAACAAAAGATGATGGGGCACACCCACTAGACCTTGATCGAATTGATTTGGAAGATTCAAAGGTGCTTGATTTATTCCGTCGTGGCGACACTGCTGGGGTTTTTCAGTTTGAGTCCGGTGGTATGCGGCGTCTGCTTAAAAAGATGAAGCCAACCAAACTTGAAGATTTAATTGCCGCAAATGCCCTCTTTAGGCCAGGTCCTATGGACCTGATTGAAACTTTTTGTAAGCGAAAAAATGGAGAAGAAACGGTACCAAGGGTACATGAAATCGTCGATCAGTTCACCGATGAAACATACGGCATTATGGTGTATCAAGAACAAGTGATGCAAATTGTTCATGCCCTTGGTGACATACCCCTTCGGGATGCCTACACGTTAATTAAGGCGATTGGCAAGAAGAAACATAGGGTGATTAATGCAAACAGGCCAAAGTTTATTGATGGTGCTGTTGAAAAGGGGTTGGATAAAAGTTTTGCAGATGATTTATTTGATTTGATCTTAAAATTTGCTGGGTATGGTTTTAACAAAAGTCACTCCACTGGGTATTCCATTATCGCGTTCCAAACGGCGTATCTCAAAACATATTTCCCTGTGCAATATATGGCTGCGGTTCTTACTTATGAAAGCGGGGCGAGAAAGATTGAGGATTGGGCTCCTTATATTGGCGATTGCAGGCGTGCCCTTTTTCCTGATCATACAACATCCAAGCCACATATTGGTTTTGAGGTTGGTTCGCCAGATTTGAACCGTTCGGATGCGCTGTTTTCAGTTGTTTTTAGCGAAAATGAAAAACCAACCAATGTTGGTGGTCATGTGCGATTTGGTCTTGGGGCGGTTAAGGGTGCTGGTAACTCCGCGGTTTCAGCAATTGTTGAAGAACGAGAAAGAGAAGGACCGTTCACGTCGATATTTGACTTTTGTTCAAGAGTGAGTTGCCGCTCGGTAAATCGTTCAACAATTGAATCTTTAATCAGGGGCGGCGCGTTTGATTCACTTCATGGTGTTGAGAGTAGGTCTTCTCTTCTTGCGGTATTAGACAGAGCCATTTCAATTGGTGCGTCTGCTGCTAAGGATAAAGAGAGCGGGCAGGGCGGACTGTTTGGGGGTGAGGCTGCTTCTTCAGCCACACCTCCAGAATATACGCTTCCAAATGTTTCGCCATGGACTAAAACAGAAACGTTACACCAAGAAAGAGAGGTTCTTGGCATTCATGTTTCGGGGCATCCGCTTGATGAGTGTGCCAATCTTCTTGATTCTTGGTGTTCGGATACGGTTGTCACGCTTCGCGAAGGTCGTGATGGGCGGCGGGCGGTCGTTGGTGGAATCCTTACCGAAGTTCGGATTCATATCATCCGAAAGGGGCGAAGTGCTGGGCAAAAAATGGCCATCCTCACCATTCAAGATACGTTTGGAAAGATTGAATGTGTTATCTTCTCAGATGCGTATCAAAAGTACGCCCATCTTTTACAACAAGATGCTGTTGTACTTATTGATGGGAAAACCGATCGGTCAAGGGGAGAGTTACAAATAAAAGTTGATCTGGTCTCTACACTGCAAGATGCGTCGTTGTATTTGTCCAAAAGAATCGAATTGACTTTTCATGAGGGGACGCTTAATGGCGGAACAAGGGGGCAGATGGAACTCGTGTCTGGTTTGTTGTCACAAGCAGGGGCAGCCAAAATTTCTTTGGGTGCAATGCCGGCCGAAGTCGTAGTCCATGTCAATTCGGGTAATCGTGTCACAACAATAAAAAGTCAAAAAAAGGTTGTTGTTGAACCAAAACTTGTTCAGCAAATTGGTGATGTCATCGGTCAAGACAATGTTCGACTAATTTCTGTTTCTGGAAAATGAAACCTTTACGCTGCCTTGTCAATTGACCAATCATCATCATCAAGTGATTCATTTGGCCAATGTGATTCCGCTCGGCGGTGAATCTTCAATATGGTTCCAAGTTGTTGTCCAAAAATGGCTCGAATAGTTTCAAGGGTTGTTATTGCTTCCGAGTCAAATGGTCTCGACTCGTCCCGAAACAATACGATAACCGCCATACAGCGATTGTCTGAAAAACAACCAAGTGAAACGACCTCGCTTCCTGAAAAATCAAGAGGATCAAGCCCAGCGGCGTTCGCAAACGACTCGCCATTTTTAATGTGTTTGATTTGTTTTTCTAAAGATAGGCCTGGACACACAACTGGTCCCATGGTGTCGATAAGTGATTGGAATTGCTCTGGTTGGCGATCGTAATTAATATACGCGCCAATTCCCCAGTCCATCGTACCTTCGCGTAAATATACAGCTGCATTCATTGCGCCAATCCGCGTCAATGTGTAACCCAGTGCGGTTCGAAGCATTGATTCGATTTCGAGTTCTTGGCTTACAAGCGTTTGGAATTCTGCGCCAATTGCAACTTGTTGCATTTTCTTTTGCGTATCACAATGTGCGTGGGCAAGTTTGTCGTTTAGTGTGTCGTTCTCCTCTTCTATGCGCCGACGTTCTTCGTTCATTATGTCGCAGAGATGCATAGCGTGGTTTGCGCTATTTTTTATTGAGGTTGCTTTTTTTTGTTTTTCAAGTAGGGTTTGTATTCGTGGGCCCACACAGTCGAGATCGCTTGGCACACAAAAGAAATCGGCTCCGCCATTTCGAATAAATTGAATCACATCTGGGTGGTTTGGTTTTGTTGAATAACCAAGAACAATTGCGCTTGGATTCAGAAGAGAGGTGGACTCAAACAATGTCTCTGTTGAAATAGTATTTGATTCTGTCGTCACAAAAACCACGCCAAACGTTTCGTTACATGCAAGTTCTTCGTATTCTGAAACGGATCGAGCATATGAAACGGAGTGACCACACACTTCTAGGGTAGCGCGAATCGAATCTACCGTACTCATGGCTGAACCAATGATGATGATGTTTGCTGATTCTACTTCTGTTGTGGGGGTTGAAATATTCTTAAGTGCTTTGTCAAACTGATCCATGGTTGCTTTCCTAATTTCCTTTATTCACAATCTCTTTGTTTATGCAGACAAGAGTTGTACTACTGCTTTTCCAATAACTTCTTTAGATTCGTCGTTTTGTAATGGCATATTCATCCCGTTGTGATAATTTTTGTCCACAACAACAATCATGGGTTCGATTCCGTTTGCATTGGTTAGGCTGCGGTGAACCGCGTGTTTTTGTATTCCTGGAACATTCGAATTAATAAATACCAGTTCTGGTTTGCATTGTTGTGCGAGAAATCCTGCTTCCCAAGCATCTTCTGCATGATGAATTTGGATGTTGTGCCCAACTGCGTGGTTTCGAATAACCGAATCGGTTTCGGAAACACTCAAGCCAATGACGAGTACTTGAACTGGGCCGCTATCTAGTCGACCTAAATCCATGTTGTTTTGTTGCATAAATCGAACAAGTTCATTGCGGGGTATTCGGCGGAATCGCGAACCGGGAACCTTAAAACCCTGAAGACGACCACTATCAAAACAACGGATGATCGTTTGTTGTGAAACATTACAAATCTTCGCAGCTTCGCCAGTTGTAAATACTTGTTTGTCGGATACAGGGTCTTTGTTTGTTTTTTTCGTCATTTGACTTGGGCCTCGATGGGGTTGGGTTTCTTCTGTGGCGTTGGATTTCCCAGATTGCCACACAAAAGACCTTCGTCCCCAAAACTACGCAACTTCACATCAGTTTGTTGAAGATGGGTAAAAAAACGGAGATATGCGCCCCTAAACAATACATTTTGGCGCCATGCTAAATATTATCGGACTATTTGACGAGGCTGGATTTTCTTGCTTGCCACAACCGAACCGCCTCTGGCTCTCTGGCATAGAGGGGGAGGAGTTCGGAGGGTTTTGTGCAACGACCCGCCTTATAGAGATGTAACCCGATATGGAGTAATGTATTTGCATCTGGAGAGCGTTGATAGATTGAAACTTCGTGGCGTTCAATGATTGACCTCGCCCCATCTGGTAAAAAATCGTCTACGAACACTCCGTGGATGTCGACCATCTCTGATTCCAGTGTTTTTGTTGACGAGTTCTTTGAATTGCAAGTCCAATGACCATTGTCTTTCACAATCTTTGAGAGCCAAAACTGATCGCCCTTCACGCTAGAAAGAACTAAGAATGAACCTCGCTTGTGGTTTGATTGTTGCACCGTGACAATTGCTGTTTCAACGGAAACGATTGATGCGCCGGATACAAGGCTAATCATTTTCGCAATTGCAACAGCGGTTCGTAAACCCGTGAAACCTCCAGGGCCAATGCTCACAACAACTAGTTCGATTTCTTTTGGTGAAATTTCGAGGAACGATGACAGTTCTTCAATGGCAGGAAAGATATTATCTTTTTCTCTATCCCCACCCTGAATATTTGTTGTTTTTATCTCACCACTGTTGTTCATCATCGCAATGCTGCCCTGAAAACCAGAAAGTTCAAGTGATAGTGTGTTTGGGTGCAAGGACATTACAGCTCACTTAAATCCATTAAAACTGAAGAGAGTTGTATTGCGCCTTGCATTGTGCGTCCAGCGTTTTGAATGTTGTCGAGTTGAATTGGTAACACGGCACCCCTATTATGATCGCTGTTTATTAACAATACATTTGGCATCGCAATATCGATTCCCGATGGAACCCACGCGTGTCCTAAACAGAATAGTTTCACTCCCCAGTGTTCTGCAAGGGCTATAACCTGTTCAGGTGAATGTTGCCTACCCCAAACAATTGTATATGCGGAACCAAAAGGTCCACGCAGATCTTGTGGTTGTAGTTCTCGTTGAAGAATGTCTGCATCAAATTCGTCCATCAATAATTCATTTGGAAGACTGTGTAAACACACCAGGCCTGTTTCTGATTGAACTGCCAACGGCATTGCCAATATAAATGTGTTCAATGCATCGAGGACATCTTTTGTGTTCTTGCCAAATACTTGCTGGACTCCTTGTGTAAATTTTTTAACCAACTCGCCACCACCTTTTGTAATTTCACGACCTGTTGCTTGTGACAATTCGTGATTTGCAAGAATGGGATGCACCTGAGATGGGTACGCCTTTACTAACGATGCAACTCGAACGAGCATTCGATAACTAAAGTCTGGCGAATCTGAGTCTCCGCCAGAGTGGATTAGTTCTTGCAACACAACGTGGTTGGTCGGAATATCAAGATTGGCAAGTTGTATAATTTTTGAAAGGTGAACTGGATTATCATGAAGATCGCCGGTAACAAGCACTTGCCCTGATGGGGGGAGATGGGCCGTGCAACCAATTCGTCCAGAAAATTTTAACAGACAGGTGGCCGCTATTTGCAGTGTGTTGCAAACATCTTCTGGACTAGAAAAATTAATAGATGGTTGTGGCATGAATTATCGTTTGCTAAAAATTGCAGAACTTTGCCCCACTGAACAGTTTTTTCGAATCATTCCAATTTTTGTAATTCGTTCCCACGCGCTTTCTGCGTTTACACGAGAGTGTTCGATGCCAATTGTGCGACGGTTGTGTGCTCGAGACACCGTGTTTGTTGTACCGCTTCCTGCAAAGGGGTCTAATACCAAATCGCCCTCATTAGAACAGGCGAGAATAATTCTCTCTACATATACCTCTGGGTTTTGGTTGTGGTGTCCCTGTCTGCGTTCTTTGTTGTTTCCCTGGACTCTTCCCCAATATTTCCCATACCAAACGTCCATTGGAACTCGCATTCCTTTGCGCTCTTCCTTTTCGTGTGTTCGTTTGTCGTTGTAAATACTTGCGCGGTCTGATTGTTCTAGGATGGCATCGGCGTTCCATGTTCTGTGCATGGGGTCTTTCACGAAATAGAGTGCATGTACCTTACTCATAATGAACGAACCATTCCGATGTTGTCCGAAACGAAAATGCCACACACACCAGTTAATCATTGTTAGTCCTCGGCGCTTAAGGTGCATGACGACTTCCGCGGCAGTATCATCGGGAATACTCACCCAAATAGACCCTGTTGGAGACAGGGATTCTATGCAAGCATCAAGCCAGTCAAAAGTAAACCCTTCAAACTCTTTTCGTGGCATGTTGTCTTCCCACCCATCATAGGGAACCTCCCAATTAAATGGTGGGTCTGCAAACACAAGGTCTACCTTTCCAATATCGGGCAGCCTTGGAAGAATTTCCCGACAGTCCCCAACATACAAGCGTGTGTCTGGGTCTTGCTGAGTAAAGGTTGGTGAAACAGTTTCATTCGAGCTTGCTTCGTAGTGCTTCGCCGAGTCACCAAGGAGTTGAATCTTTGAACCGTCAAATTCTTCTCGTTGCGATGCAAGGATTCCCAGTGGTGTGGAGTACCCACCCGGTCGGTCAAATGATTTGTTTTTGTATTCTGCCATAACCTACAACGTCCCAAATATCCGATCGCCCGCATCGCCAAGCCCGGGACAAATGTATCCATCTTCATTTAAGCATCGATCGAGTGACGCTGTATAAATAGATATATCTGGAAAATCCTCGTACATTTTTGAAACACCCTCTGGCGCTACAACAAGGCAAACCATTTGTAAATCTATACAGCCGTGTTCTTCTCTTAGGGTTTTTGCGGCAAAAGAAGCGGAGCCCCCGGTGGCAAGCATGGGGTCGATGAGTAACACGGGTCCACTTGATATATCTGTTGGTAATTTACAGTAATAGGGAGTGGGCTGTTTTGTTTCTTCGTCTCTGTATACACCTATGTGGCCAACCCGCGCTTCTGGAATCATCGCCAAAATTCCATCGGTCATCCCAACCCCCGCACGTAAAATTGGAACGAGTGTGATTGGGTTCGCAAGTTGTAACCCACTTGTTTGTTCTACTGGTGTTTCAACATTTATTTTTATTGTTTGATATTCTCTTGAAAGTTGAAAAAACATCAATCCCGCAATTTCATTTAATAAACGTCGAAACTCTGCGTGTTCTGTGTGAAGGTTCCTTATACGGGCCAGTTTGTCTTGAATCACAGGGTGTTCAAATATCCATAGGTTTGAATGTTCGTTACTTAGTGTTGGCATTGTGGTGCTTGTCATCATATCAGGGCGAGGGGATGTTAGAATCCTCAACAGCATGAAACAGTTAACCTTACTTTTATTTTGTGTATTGTCGTGCTGTGATAATGGATTTCAACAAATTGACCGACGCGTAGAAGAGCTTATGACAGAAAAGAGCCGTTCGTTTGGGGCGACGAAACCAGACATCATCCTAACGACGCAAAACAAATTTTCGGACTCCATTGAAAACACAAACCCTCTGACAATCAATCCTTCAAGCGATGAACTTGAATACATCAGAGCCATTGATCTCGATGCAGAAGCGATGGCGCTCTCATTGGATAACGCAGAAGATGATCTCGCTTCTACGAGCACCATACTCACGCTTGATGAGTCGCTTCGGTGGGCGAACGCGAATTCGAAAGAGATCGAGTTCGCAGAATATGATTATCTATCCACAACCCTCTCGCTCCTTGGCGAACTTCATCTGTGGGGGCCTCGTTTTTCTAACACCGTTTCATCTGATCTTGATGCTGCTTCAACCGATGGTTTATATGACACGGCCATTGAGGTTATTAATGATTTTAAAATTACACAGAACTTGCACAATGGTGGAACTATTTCTGCAACAGCACTTTCAAAATTTGCGAAGGATTTACACTCTGCGTCAACATCGTCAAATGATTCTGACTCGGTTCTTGGTGTTTCTCTTGATATCCCGTTGTTGCGGGGTTCGGGTGTTGTTGCCAGAGAGTCGCTCATTCAAGCCAAAAGAAGTTTGGTCTATGCGGCACGTACTTTTGAACGCTTCCGTCGAACTTTTTATAGGGGCATTGTGAGTGATTATCTGTCTCTTGTTGTTCAAAAACAATCGCTCAACAACGCGCAGATGGGAGTGGATTCCTTGCGACAACTTGCAAAAAGGCAGGCGGCGCTTTATGAGTCTGGTCGGACGAGGCTTTATGCTTCCGCCGACGCTGAAAACCAGGCGCTTGCGGCCGTTGCAGGGTTAAGCCAATCGTGGGAACGATATAGACTGTCCCTCGACCGGTTTAAAATTAGAATTGGATGGCCCATTGAATCTCTATTGGATGTTTTACCAACATCTTTGCGTGTTTTTCCGCCAGAGGTGGATGTGGCGACAGCGGTAATCCAAGCACTACAATTTCGATTAGATTTACAAAACACGTTCAACCAACTCGGTGATGCAAAGCGGGGTGTTAAAAATGCAATAAATGATTTGTTACCAGATGCAAGGCTTACTCTTGGCGCTACAACTGAAAGCGAAACACGTAAACCTGCAAAGTTCACGGGCAAGGATGTTGATTACGTTGCTGGCATATCAATCAGCCTCCCACTTGATAGAGAAACAGAACGAATTACTGTACGACAACAACAGATTCTGTTAGAGAAAGCGAAACGGTCCTACCGCGAATCGCGCGATACTGTTGCTGTTGAGGTTCGGTCTTCACTTCGTAATATCGAGGTATTTCAATTCACTCTTGATTTGCAGGAACGGAACGTAGAAATCGCGCAACTTGGACTTAACTCCATTAATGCTGATCCCGACCGCGTTTCTGTTTTAGACCAAACAAGGGCTATTTCTGATTTACAAAGTGCAAAAGATGCCCGAGACAGCGCTAGAAGGGACCTTGAGCTCACTATCGTGGATTATTTACTTCAAGCGGGGCAATTAAGAATTTCTTCTGAAGGAACATTAGTACTTCCAACAGATAAACAAAGTGACACAGTGGGTTTACAATTACAGGAATGATGCGAAGAGGATTGTCAACCATTGGAATTGTGGCTTCGGTCATTCTTATTATTGGGGGGGTGTTGTGGTTACTTTTTACCGGTGACACTGGAAATGGGTCGTCTAAAATATTTTCTGGCGAACTTTATGAAGTGGTCACTGGATCGTTTGACATCACTGTTCCAACATCTGGGGAACTTGCTGCTGAAAAACAAATTCGCATCCATAACCACCTTGAATCTGGAGCAACAATCTTTGAACTTGTTGACGAAGGTACACATGTCGCTGAGGGTGATGTGTTGCTTAAATTAAATGACGAGAAAATACGAGATAACATACGGAACTCTGAACTAAGTGTGACCGCCGCTTCGAACGATTTACAAAGTGCTCAGGCTTCCCTTGCTATTTCTGAGAAAAAAAGGGACTCAGAACTTGCTGTAAAACAACTTGATATTGATCTCGCTACTCTCGCTCTTCGGGCATGGCAAGAGGGTGAGGTGGTTGCCAAGCGACAAGACTTAAATCTTGCCCTACAAACCGCGGACAAAAATTATCAACGGTTACTAAAAAAGCATGAATCTTCCATAAAACTCTATGAACAAAAGTTTCTAAGTAAAGATGAGTTGGACCAAGATGAAATTACGGTCTTAAACGCAGAAGCAACGCTCAAGAAGGCGCAACTTGATATTGATGTGTATGAACAATACACGTATAAACAAGATAAGCAAAAGAAAGAGTCCGACCTTCAACAGTCAACTGATGAGCATGAGCGAGCAGTTGATCGACTTGCGTCTGAAATTAAACGTTCTAAAGCAAATATTGATGCCAAAGAAAACCAGTTAAATTCATACCAAGAAAAACTTGAAAAACAAATGGATCAACTCGAAAAATGTGTTGTGTTATCGCCCGCGAGTGGGATGGTCGTCTATGCCTCAAGCATGGGACGATATGGTGAGGATAGGGAGACGCTCGCCGTGGGACGCAACCTATACCGAAATGAATTGCTTATGACGATTCCTGATACATCGAACATGATTGCCCGCGTCAAAGTAAACGAGGCGCTAAGTGGTCTTATTACAAAGGGTCAGCGTTCTGTTGTGGTCTGTGATGCGTTCCCCGAAAATATATATACAGGGAGTGTTCTATCTGTAGGCGTGCTCGCCGAGGGTGGTGGTTGGAGGGATCCAAACAGACGCGATTACACAGTGGAAATTAAATTGGATAACACTGTTGGATCTTCTTTGAAACCTTCCATGCGGTGCTCTGCAGAAATATTTGTGGAAAAGGTCACCGATGTGTTGTTTGTTCCTATTCATGCGGTTCATCGGGATGGTGGAGTTGTGTGGGTCTGGGTACAGCAGGATGGTGGGTTTGCACAAAAACCAATCTCAATTGGTCCGTTTAGTGAGTCCTATGCATCTATTGAATCTGGTTTACAGAGTGGCGATGTTGTGTTATTGCGAGAACCGGCAGTAAGCCAAGTTGTTGGTCGGCTGCCAAGAGAAAGTGAAGAATAATTATGAAACGAATCGTTGTTGGTGTCACTGGTGCTTCGGGGTCTCCATATCTGTTGAGACTTCTTCGTATTTTTGCTGATGCGGGTGTTGAAATTCATCTAACTGTTTCAACGTTAGGAAAACGACTTCTTGTTGAAGAGTCGAACATTACTACGATTACTGCTCAAAGTTTGGGGATTCCAAATAGTGTGCAGAATCTTGTTGTATACAACGACAAAGATCTTGGCGCAACGATTGCGACGGGAACATTTTTACACGATGGCATGATTGTGTTGCCGTGTTCAAGCAACACCCTTGGGGCAATTGCGTCTGGTGTGACCAATACTCTTGTTCAGCGAGCAGCCGCGGTGGCGCTAAAAGAAAAAAGACGGCTTGTGTTGGCTCACAGAGAATCGCCCATTAGCCTTATTGATTTACGAAATATGTGCACGGTGGCCGAAGCGGGCGGCGTTGTTGCCCCGTTATCGCCAGGTTTTTACATGATGCCAGAAACAATTGGAGATATCGTAGATTTTGTGGCTGGAAAACTTGCCGATCTTGTAGGTGTGCCTCACGAATTACCTATTCGGTGGACCTCAACAACCGAGCAACCAATCCCCATTCCGTGATACACTTTTGCTATGCAACATCTACTTTTACTATTCGTTCTTGTGTTTTCTGGTTGTACAACTATTGCAACATATCCACCAATTGAAAACGATGCCGCGCTTTCGTTCTCCAATTCTTCCAATGAACCGGTGCCAACAATCATAGCGGGTGTCCTTTCGTACGCCCATGACCATTATGGCGGAATGGATTTGATCGTTTTCAATTTGCCCGAAGGGGTTGATAAAGAAACATACGCCATTGTTTCAAAGAAGTTGGGGGGAGCTCTTCCAATGACTTCACCAAACGAAATTGCATATCACATCATTGAACTTCGGCTTCGTGGATTTTCTGCTGATGCAGATGTTATCTTTCCTTCTACAACTGGGGGATACGAAATGGCAACCATGCACCTAGAGGCGTCGATTGTTGATCCTTGGAAGGTTACAAAAGATCGTATTTGGCTAATCCCTACAAACGAGCCGCCATTCCCAAACTTTTCTACCGAAGCGGTTGTGGAAGTTGAAGTCGATTCGCCATGACCGTTCATCCCGAGTGGATTGACGAAGCCGTTAGCCTAGCTGAACAATCGTGGGCAGAGGGCGGGATACCAATCGGCTCTGTACTTGTAAATGCAAGCGGGAAAATTATTTCTAGGGGACACAACGAGCGAGTACAATCTGGCGACCCAACAGCGCATGCAGAGGTTGTCTGTTTTAGAAACGCTAGAAGAAGGCGAGACTGGAAAGAACTTACACTTGTTTCTACACTAAGCCCTTGCATCATGTGCGCGGGAACAACCCTCTTATTTGGTGTAAAACGCGTTATTGTTGGAGAAAATAAAAATTTTCTTGGCGCAGAGGCGTTAATGTGCTCGAATGGTGTAAAGGTAACCGTGCTTCAAGACCAGCGTTGTATAGAATTAATGCAACGATTAATGAGCGAGAGGCCAGACCTTTGGTCAGAAGATATTGGCCAATAGATAAAAGGAGGTATCAGTGATGAAACGACCGATTACGCCCAAAAGGCAACAGGCTACTCGACCAAAACTAACAACACGCGCAAGTGTTCGGGTGCTTCGACCTTCGAGCAACAACGCGAAAACAATTCGGCCCAGCGCTTCAACTCAGCGACGTTCCTAACACTATTTCTTTTTGTCGCCAGTTAGTCGCGTTCGATGAGCATCGAAACGGCGTTACCGCCGCCCAAACACAAACTAACGATGCCCCTTGTTGCTCCTATTCGTTTCATTTGGTGAATAAGCGAAACAAGTACGCGTGTTCCTGATGCGCCAATTGGGTGACCGAGTGCAATTCCGCCGCCACAAAGATTTACTTTTGAGGTATCGAGCCCAAGGTGCGCAATGTTTTGTAACACTTGCACTGCAAACGCTTCGTTAATTTCAAATACATCAATATCTTCACAGGAGAGATTGTTTCGTTGAAGTAATTGTTCAATCCCAAGCCCTGGCGCCGTAAATATTTTCTTTGGTTCAACACCATACGTGTTGTAATCAACAATTCTACAAAGGGGTGTTGATCCGCTTGCAGTTGCATTTTCTTGGGTTGTTACGATAACCGCGGCGCCACCATCTGAAATTTGGGAGGCATTCCCCGCCGTAACTGTTCCCTCTTTTGCAAATGCGGGGCGAAGTTTTCCTAGTGATTCTGTCGTTGAGTCGGCTCGAACACCCTCGTCTTGCGTAACATCCGCTCGTTGTTTAATGTTTCCTGCTTCAAGTGAAATTAGTTCTTCGGAAAACCAGCCTGATTCGGTCGCTGTAGCGGCGCGTTGATGGGATGTTGCAGAGAGTTCGTCCTGTTGGTCTCTTGAAATTGTATATTCCGCGGCGGTCCATTCGGCAGCATTTCCCATTCCCCAACCCTCAAATGGGCACGTGAGACCGTCGTGTTGCATATGATCAATCAATTCACCAGAACCAAACTTGATTCCGCTTCGAACTTGCGCGAGGTGGGGTGAGTTGGACATGTTTTCCATCCCTCCCGCAACGACGGTTGTGGTATCTCCCACCCGTATTGATGTTGCCGCCTGCATTACTGATTGTAAACCACTTCCACAAACCTTATTTACAGTAACCGCGGAGAGTGAATGTGGTAATCCCGCTAATAATCCTGCTTGGCGAGCGGGGTTCTGTCCCAAACCTGCCTGTAATACACAACCCATTATGCACTCATCAACTTGATCGGGTTGGATTCCTGAATCTTTTAGGGATGCCTCGATTGCCCATGCACCAAGTTGTGGCGCAGGCACTCTTGTTAATCCACCCAAAAAACGGCCCACCGGAGTCCTTCGTGCCGCAATAATGACTGGTTGTGATTCTTGTGTTGTCATAGTGTGTTCTCTTCTTCTAAGGAAAGGGTAGAATACCCCCCCCGCCACTGGTAAAGGGTACTATCCTAATCGAAAAACACGCCGGTGGATACTGACTATGGAAAAGCGCTGGACACAAGACAACCTGACTAGCCTTCAGAGCAATATTCTTGCTGAAGAACAAAATCATCCCGGTGCAACCGGAGAGTTTAGTTGGATTTTGTCAGCAATTTCTCTTGCGGCCAAAGCTATTGGGAATAAAGTTCGTTGTGCCCGTATCCAAGATGTCTTGGGCGAGGTTGGTGAGTCTAATGTGCATGGTGAAATGCAACAAAAACTTGACATCATCGCCAATGAAATTATTTTGCGGTGCCTTGGTAATCGAGAAAATATCGGAGTCTTGGCAAGCGAGGAAAATGAAACACCTTTTTTGCTTCGCAGTCGATCAGAGGGTGGAAAATACGCGGTCTTGTTTGATCCACTTGATGGTTCTTCTAATCTTGATTCTTCTGTTGGTGTTGGGACTATATTCAGTGTCCTTCGGTTAAGTGATGATGGACCAAGGGAGTTGGCGATGCTTCGCCCTGGAGTAGAACAGGTTGCTGCTGGGTATGTACTGTATGGATCATCAACGGTGCTGGTACTCACCACCGGAAACGGGGTGGATATGTTTGTGCTTGACCAATCCATTGGTTCTTTTGTGTTAGTTTCAAAAAAACTTCAAATTCCAAAAGACAACAAAACATATTCCATCAATGAAGCATACACCGTGAGATTTGGTGAAGAAGTACAGCGGTTCTTGGCGTGGGCACACCAAAACAATTATTCCAGTCGATATATTGGGTCTATGGTTGCTGATGTGCATCGCACTTTATTGAAGGGGGGTGTATTTTTATACCCACCAACAACAGACAGATCCGAAGGAAAACTCCGCCTTATGTATGAGGCAAGCCCTATGGCAATGATTATTGAACAGGCTGGGGGCAAGGCTGTTGCAAAAAGAGAGCGTATTTTAGAGATAGAACCAGGTGGACTTCATCAAAGAACGAGTGTTGTGCTTGGGTCTTCTGATCAGGTCGACGAAGTGCTCGCACATTTCTCATGACAACAACTACAGACACAACCATACGATTAAAAAAGAGCGCGAACCAAGCGCTTGGAATTGCGCAGTTTGCCGTAGATTTTATGTCTTCTACAATAGGTGAGCCATCTCAAGAAGTTTTTGATCGCACAACACTTTTTTTCACTGATGCGGTGTTGTGTGGACTCTCCGCCGTTGCAGTAAAAACAAATGCGCCAACTGTTTTGAGGAATGAGGCGCTCTCGTTTCAAGCAAGTGGTGGAGCAACTGTCTTTGGTTCGGCAGATTTCGTCGTTCCTGAAAAGGCAATCCTTGCAAATTGCGCCGCTGTTCGGGAGTGGGATTCAAACGGAACAAATTTTGGATATAACCCAGAACTTGGTCATGTAGCTGGGGAGTTTGGACACAACGATTTTTATAGTGTTCCAATTGCTGCTGCTCAGGTCATGGGGCTTGATGGTGCAATGGCATTGCGTGGCATGGTGCTTCTTGATGAAATCCGTGGCAGGCTCGCTGAAGTCTTTAGTTTAAAAACGTATAAAATTGACCATGTTGTGCATGGCGCCATTGCTTCGGCCGCCGTTTATGGTGCGATGTGCGGCGCAACACCTGAACAAATTGAATCTGCAATTGGAATGAGTGTTGCACATTTTATCCCCTGGAGAGCTATTCGTGCCGGAAAACAACTTTCTGATTCTAAGGGTTCATCTGCTGCAATTAGTACAGAGGTTGCGATTGTTTCGATGAAACGTGCGATGAATGGGTTTATGGGACCTAGAGATATTTTTAGAAATCCAGAGGCGATGTTTCGACAATTTGAACAAACGGGCGGAAATTCTCCGTTCGATTTGGTTTTTTCACACAGTGGTTCTGATTTTGCTGTCATGGGAATGCATTTTAAAATTGGTTTGTATGAACACCAGTCTGCGGGCGCCCTGCAAGGATTGTTAAATCTCGTTGCAGAACACCATGAAATTGTTTCGGGCACAGACAATATTGATGTGATAAAAATTACTGCATACGAACCTGCGTTTGGAATCATTGGTGATCCCGCAAAACGCAATCCAAAAACGCGTCAATCCGCTGACCATTCGATGATATATATTGTTGCGACGATGTTACGAAAGGCGGAAGAAGTCGCCGCGCAGATTGGAGGGGATTTCTTTGACTTTTCAAACGACGAGGTTTGGAAGCGATTAATGTTAACGCCCTACGATTTTGATTTCGATGCGATTCAAAACGAAACCACTCGTTCCATAATGGGCACCATCTTCTTTGAGCACGGCGGTTCGGAATACGACGAAAAATATCCTGATGGGATTCCAACTTCTGTTCATATTACAATGAAGGATGGAAACGTTTTTGACAGTGGACTCATTATGTACCCAAGTGGGCATGCGCGAAATACAACGTGTAATCTGGAAGATATTCTGCTCGCTAAATTTGCCATGCTTGGTGAAATTGCAATGGACAACCCTTCTGTTGTTATTGATCGGTGTAATTCGATCGCATCGCTTGATTGTGATGCGTTGCAATCCATTTGGGATATCGAACTTGCAAACAGACCTGTATACAAAGACTAGGGTCAGATCCTTGTGT
>PVBE011284567.1_pt1 | contig 25342 bp, 22 predicted proteins | sample 1631181 | NCBI WGS metagenome assembly PVBE01 (sample SAMN08397723, study PRJNA350692) | Marine metagenome, whole genome shotgun sequencing project. | isolation source: water | place: Pacific Ocean | collected 2012-04 | reverse complement strand
CGGAACCGCAAAATCCGGCCCATAAGCCCGCATCAGCCGCACAAATCCTCAAAACCGGAAAATCCATCATCCAAACCCACAGGCCCGCCACATAGAAAAATCAGCAAGCGTTTTTACACAGCCTGGACCCAAAGCGGACAGCAGCTGATCTACCGAAAATCAGCGATTTCAATACATCCGCTTTTTCATGTGATTGAAATTCGCCCGGGTTCAGTTGTTCGCGACCAGTACTTTCGCCATAACGGGCGCTGGCGGCAAAACCAATTGCGGCCTTGACACCCCGCGACTGTGATCAAATATTGTGATCACAGTCGCGGGGTCACGGGGCCGCGGGCCCACGCTGGCGGCAGCCATTGCGGAAACGGACACCATGCGGACCTTGATCGAGCACCTGGAATTCGCCCTTACCGTCGACGCCGGGGACCGGGTCGTCAGGGACGCGGCCCTGGTCATCGACGATGGCGCCATCGCCGACATCGGCCCGACATCGGAGGTGTTGGCCCGCCACGATCGCGCCTCGTTCCCCGAGGTCATCGACGGCCGGCTGAGGGGCATCTGTCCCGGCTTCGTCGATACCCACGTGCATCTTTCCGAGACCCTGTCGAAAGCGGTCTTTCCCGATAACCTCGCCACCCGCGCCTGGGTCTTCCACTGGGCCAAGCCCTTCTATGCCCATGTCGGGCCGGAGGACGAGTACTGCAGCGTACTCCTGTCGGTCACCGAAATGCTGCGCGCCGGCACCACGTGCCTGCTCGACATGGGGGCCCAGAATGACCCCGGGATCACGGTACGCGCCCTGGAGAAGACGGGCATCCGCGGCATCACCGGGCGCCACGCCGCCGACGTCAAACCCGAGAAAGTCCCCGACGGCTGGTCTGAGGAAATGGTCAAGCACCACTTCTTCGACAACGCCGAACAGGCCCTCGAAACCCTCGAGGCGTGCGTCTGGGAATACAACAACTCAGCCAACGGGCGCATCCGCTGCTGGGTCAACATCGAAGGCAAGGAGCCGTGCAGCCTGGAACTTCATGTCGGCGCCCGCGCCTTGGCCGAGAAGCTCGGGGTGGGGACCACCTACCACATCGCCACCTCAATCGAGGAGGCGCGGGTTTCGGAAAAGAAATACGGGGTGTGGCCGATCACCCGCATTGCCGAACAGGATGGGCTGGGCGCCAACCTTATCCTCGCCCACGCCGTCGCAGTTACCGACGACGAAGTGGCGCTATTGGCCGACCACGACACCAAGGTGGCGTTCTGTCCCTCCACCTCGCTCAAGCTCGGCAAGGGCGCCACCTGCATCGGCAAGTACCCGGAGATGGTGGATGCCGGGGTCACGGTCGGGCTCGGCACCGACGGCGTCTCGGCATCGGGCAACCTCAACCTCATGCGCCAGGTCTATGTGATCGCCGGGCTGTTCAAGGACGCGCGGCTCGATGCCGAGCAGGTGGGCGCGAAGAAGGCCCTGCGCATGGCGACCATCGAAGGGGCGCGGGCGCTCGACTGGGACTCGGAGATCGGTTCGTTGGAAAAGGGCAAGAGGGCCGACTTCGTCGTCTTCGACCTCGACCACATCGAATGGACGCCCTACGACGATCCCTTGCAGGCCCTCGTCTGGTCGGCCTCGTCGGCGACCATCGCCGAAACCTGGGTCGACGGCCGGCCGCTCTTCAAGGACGGCCGCGTACAGACCATCGACGAGGCGGACCTGCGCATCGAGGCGCGCCGACGCGCCGCCGAAATCTCGGCACGCGCCGGGCTACAGCGAGCCAACGTGCCGACCAAGACGACACTCTACGATTAGGACCTACCTGATCCCCCCCGTCTTCTCGTACCACGCGGCGTAGCAGGCGCGGCCCTCGTCGCGCAGGCTGTCGACGCGCTCCGCCTTGAAGGCGCGCTCTTCGATGGGCCTGGCAAGATCTGCGAACATAGCATTGTCGTCGAAGCCGATCTCCTCGCCGTCCTCGGCGGTGGCGGCGTAATAGACCTTGTCGATCTTCGCCCACAAGATGGCGGCGCTACACATCGGGCACGACGCGCCGTTGACGTACATGGTGCAGCCCGAAAGATCATGGGTGCCGAGCGCCTCGCCGGCGCGGCGGATGGCCATCACCTCGGCATGTGCCGTCGGGTCGTTCAGGTGCGGCACCTCGTTGGGGCCCTCGGCGATGATCTCGCCGTCCTTGACGACGACGGCGCCGAAGGGCCGGCCGCGCCCCGATTGGAAGGTCTCGTAGGCCACCTCGATGGCGCGGCGCAGGAAACGTTCTTTGGTCGCTTGGTCGGGCATTGCTTGCTCTCCTTGGCGGTGCGGGGGCTCTCAGGTGTCGGGTCGGGTCAGACATTGGCCGCGGCCAAACGCGTCCTCGTCGACCTCGCCGTTCTCATAAACCACGCGGCCGCGCGAAACGGTGAGGACCGGCCAGCCCTTGAGCTTCATGCCCTCGTAAATGCAGGTGCCGTGTCCGTCGTGCACAACCTGGCGCTCTTCGTCGATATCGACGATAACAAGATCGGCGTCGCTGCCGACCTCCAGCGAACCCTTGTTGGGGTAGAGCCCGAAGCGCTTGGCCGGCGCGAACGAATTCATGCGCACCAGCTCGGTGAGGGGCAGCCCCCGTTCGTGCACCCCGTGGTGCAACAGGAGCGCCGTCTCCCAGGGGAAGGTGACGATTCCGGGAAGTTCGTCCCACAGGTCCTCGCCCTTCTTGGGGAAGAACGGCACGTGGTCGCTGCCGATGCTCCACACGGTGCCCTTCAGCATGGCGTCCCACAGGCCCTCGAGCTGCTCGCGGTCGCGCAAGGGCGGCGAGATCTTGGCCCGCATGTCGAGGTCCTCGTCGTAGGCGGTGCGCGTCAGGTAGTGCGGGCAGGTCTCAATGGTGACGTCGAGGCCGCGCCCGCGCGCTTCCGCCGCCAGCACCGGACCCGCCGCCACCGAGGTGTGCACCACGTGCAGCGGGCACCCGGTCTTCTCGGCCAGGAAGATCATGCGCTTGATGGTCTCCTCCTCGCAAAAGGCGGGGCGCGATTCGGTGTAGGCGCCGAGGTCCTGGCGCCCGGTGGCGACGACCTCGTCTTTGATCCAGCGCGCGATCTCGGTGTTTTCGCAGTGCACGGAAACGACGCCGCGGGGCAGACTCCGCACCTGCAGCATGGTGGCGTAGACCCAGCCGTCGTTGGCGGGCACGATGCCGATGGGGTTTTCCGGCTCATAACCGAAATAGAGCTTGAAGGACTGCACGCCGGTCTCTTGGGCGATGCGCGGGATTTCACGGATGTGCTCCTCGCGCTGGATGCCGAAGTGGAAACCGAAGTCGACACACGCGTTGGCCTCGCCCGCCGCCCGCCGCTCCTCGTAGAACTCGATGTAGGAAGGCTTCAGGTTGCGGATATAGAGGACCACCGTGGTCAGGCCGCCCTGTGCCGCCGCCGCCGTCTCGGTCTGCATGTCCTCGTCGAACGGGTAGTTGACGCCGAGGTGGCAGTGTGGGTCGATGGCGCCCGGCATCAGGCAGCGGCCTTCGGCGTCGATCTCGCGGTGGCTCGGCGGAAGCGCATCATCGGAGGCAGCCATGATGATCTTGCCGCCGCTGACCGCGACACCGCCCTGGAACTCGCCCATGTGGTCGATGACCCGGGCGCCACGGATGACCAGGTCTGCTTTCATTGTGCGTCTCCCATGATTTTTTCGATGCGCTCGCGGATGCCCTTCCACTGGCTGGCGCCGACGGTGACCGGGGCGCGGCGTCCCAAAGCACGCGCCCACACCGCCTTGAGGTCGATGGCACGGGCGTGGTCGAGGTCGACGCCGCCCGGCGGCGCGCTGAGGTCGGCGACGAAGGCGTGGCGCGGCAGTGCGTCCAGCACCGCCGCCGTGACCACGGGTGCCGGCACCGTCGACAGAAGGATATCGAGGGTGGGTGCTATGCCGGGCAGTTCTTCGAGCGGATGAGTTTCGGCGCCGAGCCCATGGGCGGCGGCGCGTTGCACCGGATTGCGCGCGAACAAATGCACTTCTGCGCCGAGCACAACGAGGGTGCGCGTCAACATGCCTCCGGTATTGCCATAACCGACGACGCCGATGGCGGACTTGTGGATGGTCACTTCGGTGTTCTCGATCACCACCCTGATCGCCGCCTCGACGATGGCCGGCATGCGCAGCAGCATCAGTTCCTGGTCCGATTCGTACTCGTGCAGGCCGAGGCCGAGGTCCGATGCCGCCGCCTTCACGCCGGCGTCCGCCGTGCCCATGATGATGTGGGCGCCAGCTTTGAGGGCGGACAACAGATCGGCGTCGGGCACGATGGTCTCGGTGGCGAACAGGCTGCCGTCGGATCCCATGCCCGGGATCGGAAAGAGTGCGAAGTCGGCGCCGTCGAGCGCCGCCCTGGCGTCGGCAGCGAGATCGACCCCGGCGATGCCGCCGTCCGGCCACGGAAAGCCGAAAGCGCGCACCCTTGCGCCGGTCTCGGCGGCGAGGCGGGCTATTTCGCGCTCGCGTTCGTCGCCGCCGACCACGGCTATGTCGAGTTGCTTCCAGTTCATGATTTTCCCCGTACGTGTCGCAGGAGGGCGTCGCGGTCAAGCCCGGCGATGCCCATGCGCGCCGCCGTCCGCCCAGTGGCGTAAAAATCCCTCCCCGTCAGCGTCGCGCCGAGGCGCAAGAGCGCACTCGCCACCGGCGTCTCCACCCCCGCCGCCCGGGCCAGGGCCAGGAACGGTACCAGACCGTGGCCGAAGTCCTCCATATAATAGCGGTGGTCGAACGAATGGGGGGCCTTGATCTTGGCATTGGCGGCGCCGCCGCTCACCGCATGCACGAGATCGCCGGCCTCGGCGTCAGCCGCCTCGACGGTGCCGATGGCGGCCATTTCCTCGACGATCGGCGGCAGCTCGTGGCCGAAGGCGCCGGCCACGGCGAGCCTTTCCCCATCGAGCGCGGTCATGACGCGGGCCACGCCCGGCGTCATCCCCTCGACGTAGAACGTGAAGCCGCCACCGGTCGCTTCCACCCACGACGCCCCCAGCACGGCGCCCGGCGGGTGCAGGACGAGGTTGGCATTGGCCAGACTGGTGGCCAGGACGTCGGCCCCGGATACCGCCGCTGGAAAGAGCGCCTGCGCCGCCTTCACCGCCGCGCCGGCGCCCGGCATGCCGGCCACCCAGACGCGCCCGGCGGCGCCAGTAACGGTGACGGCGCTGGGCTCGGGCTTGCGCGCCACGTAGGTCAGGGTCGAGAACTCGGCGATCGGCGGCGGCGCCAGATGCGCCTCGACGAAGGCGTTGTGGACCTCGAGTGCGCCGCCGGTCTGGCCTGGATTGAGGACGATCGGTACCCCGGTCGCGTCGGCTTCCGCCAAGGCGCCGGCGACGGCGGCGTGGGCCAGGGTGGGCAGGCAAACGACGATCACGTCGGCCCCCGCGATGACGTCTTGAAGATCGGTGGAAATGCGTTCGGGCGTCACCCGGCCATTGCCGAGCACCCCTTCGTAGACGATTGCGCCCTCGGCCCGGATGGCCTCGATGGTTTCCGGCGAGCGGTTCCAAAGGCGGATGGCATGCCCATTGCCGCTCAACTCGGCGGCTGCCGCCAAGCCGCCCGCTCCGCCACCAAGAATGGCGACGACGCTCATCACAGCGCCCCAAAAAGGGGATTGCGCCTGAATTTTTCCGGAAAATGCTGTGTCATCGGGCTTCGCGGCGCGCAACTAAGCACTTGAATTCCCCAACCGATTGTGATCACATTGTGTGATCACAATCGGTTGGGCGTCAAGCGCCTTGAGGCACGGATTCGCAGCGCGGCGCGCGGCCTTCCGACGGCCATTTGTCAGAGGATATCCCGTCCCCCATGGAAGTCGTTCATATTCCCGACGTGCCGTTGCGGCCCATAACACGAACCCAGGACGGCACCCTGCAACAGCAGGTCTATGAGGAGCTGCGCCACAGCCTCATGGTCGGGGCTTTCATTCCGGGGCAGGCGGTGACCCTGCGCTCCCTGGCCGGTCGGCTGGGGACCAGTCCGATGCCCATCCGCCAAGCGATCAATCGGCTGATCGCCGAACACGCTCTCGAGATGCTTCCCAACCGCTCGGTGGTGGTCCCCCGCATGACCAAGCAAAAGTTCGCCGAGCTCAGCATGTTGCGCCAGACCCTCGAGGGCATGGCGGCGGCGGAAGCGTCGCGCCACGCCAAGCCGGCGCTCGTGAAAAAGCTGGAAAAGGTAAACGCCGAGCTCCAGCGGGTGGTCGAGCGGCGCGACGTCTTGCGCGTTCTCGACCTCAACCAGCAATTTCACTTCGCCATCTACCAGGCATCGACATATCAGCTTCTGGTTCCGATGATCGAGTCGCTTTGGCTGCAGGCCGGGCCGTTCATGTACTACTCCCTGTCCGGACCCTCGGTGCGCTGGGACACCTCCCGTCACAAGGAGGCCATTACCGCCATCGCGGCCGGCGACGCCAAGGCCAGCCGCCGGGCCATCGAAGGGGATATCGGCGCCATGGCCGAGTATTTGCTGGAGAACATCTTATTCAGCCCCTGAGCGACGGTCGCCGTGGCGGGGGCGCCGGGTGCGATCGGGCCACGGGCGGTCGCCGGGGATTGTTGGGCGAGGCGGGCTTGGCGCGCTTCGCCGACGCCGCCCTCGCCGTCGCCGAGCATCCGGTGGCGGCGCCGGCACTGGCCCTGATCGGCGAAACGTGCGGGCGCGCCGCCGGGGACGCCAGGGGCGCGCCGTTCGGGTTGCTGTCCGGCATCCATAACCCCTTCGGGTTGGCCGGGCGCATGGTTGATAGCTGGGGGCTGCTCGATATCTGCCAATCGCCCGCCATCGTCGATGCGGTCGAGGCCTTGATCGGCCCCGACATCGTGCTCTGGGAGAGCGAGTTGATCGGCCAGCCGCCGGGTCCGCCCCCATCGGCGCCCCACCACGATCCTGGCGTGTGGCCGATCGATCCTCCCGGTGGCGTCACCGTGCGCATCGCCATCACCGGGTCGGGCCCGGCCACCGGCGGCCTCCGGTACGTGCCGCGCGGCGGCTCGGGGTCATGCGATCTTCGCTTGCGCCCGGGTGACGTGGTATTCCACGAAAGCCGGCTCCGCGTCGCCAATCACGAGAACCGCGGCGCCACGGCGGGCGCCGAATATCTCATCCGCTACATGGCGGCGGGCGCCCGCTACGTGCGCGATGCGGACTTTTCGGCGAACCGCCGCGCCGCCCACAAGGCGCCCCTCGTCAACTTCGCGCGGCGCCCGATCTGGCTGGTGCGCGGCGAAGACCTGGCCGGCAACGATTTCGTCACCGGTTTTGCGGCGCCGGTCGGCCAGTGGGCCGAGGCGCGCTGGTAGGTGATGCTATACTGCGACCGTCGGGGAGAAATCGACGCGCCGTAGAGGAGGTTCCACGATGCCCGTTGTGACAGTCGAGATGTGGCCGGGGCGCTCGGTCGAGCAGAAGCGCCTGTTGACCAAGGCGATCACCGACGCCATGATCGAGCATGCCGACGCCAAGCCCGATGCCCTGCACGTCATCATTCACGAGGTGCCGCTGGAGAATTGGGCGCGCGCCGGCGTCCTCGGGGTCGACAGAAAGGGAGGATAAGCCATGAGCCTGGATCTCCTCGACCCGGCGAATTCGGCGCTTCTCGTCATCGACATGCAGAACGGCTTCTGCCACGAGCGCGGCACGCTCGGCGTCTCGGGCGTCAACATCAAGCCGGCCATCAAGGCGATCCCCGTCGTGAAGTCGCTGGTAAAGAGCTTTCGGGCTGCCGGGTTGCCCGTGCTGTGGACGGTGCAGGAACACTTCGCTACCGACGCCAAGCGCGATCGCAAGAGGTTGCCTTCGCACACAGCGAAGCGCAAGAAGGTCGCGTCCCTGGCCGGCACCTGGGACGCTCGTCTCGTCAGGGAGTTGGCCCCCTTGGCCGACGACCCGGCACTGATCATCTACAAACACCGCTTCGGGGCGTTCTACGAGACGCGATTGCAGCAGATGCTCGAGATGCTCGGGGTCGGGGCGCTCTTCGTGTGCGGTACGACGGCCAATGCCTGTGTCGAAACGACGCTGCGCGAGGCTTACCTGCGCGATTACGACGTGGTCGCCGTCACCGACGCCATCGCCGGCATCAACCGGGCCTGGGAGAAGACGGCGCAAGAGGTTTGGCAGCAATACCTGTGCGCCCTCACCAAATCGAAAAAGGTCGCGGGCTGGCTCGACGCTAAGACCCGGCCAGCCCCTCTCGGCCTCGCCCACATGCTCTTGCAGGTCAGCGACATGAAGCGCGCCAAGCGCTTCTACGTGGACATCCTCGGCTTCGAGGTGAAGCCCGATGCCGTGCCCCTCGCCGACGGGCGCCCGCTCATCGTCACCAAGCAGGGCCTGGGGCTGACCGGCGGCGGGCCCGGCGACAGCAAGCAACTCGACCACTTCGCCTTCGAGGTGCGGGGCGTCGCCGAATTGGCGGCGCGCGCCCGCAAGGCCAAGGTGCCGGTGGTACGCAAGCTCGGCCCCGGGGCCTACGGCTTGACCATCTATCTCGCCGATCCGGACGGCAACACGGTGGAGCTTTTCGAGGTCGTCGACTAGCCCGGCGCCCGGTTAGTTTTACGCAGCGTATTGCCTATTCGACACGGTCGAGTCTGAGACCCGCCCCTACATCCAACAGATCGCGTAGGGGCCGGTCTCAAACCGGCCCGCTGCCGGTGATTACATCTAAACGGAATCCCCGCCAGCCCGGCGCCGGAGCGAGCACGTCTTCAGTGCACCGACAGCACGCCTTGGTCTTCGAAGATTTTGCGGACTTCCAGGGTGTACTCAACGAACCTGGGGTCGGAGTGGGTGGCGCTGACGCGCGGTCGCTCGAGCTCGACGTGAATGTCGCGCACCACCTCTCCGGGCCGCGGCGACAGGACCAGCACGCGGTCGGCGAGAAACACCGCCTCGTCGATGCTGTGGGTGATGAACAGGACCGTGTTGCCGATGTCTCGCCACATTTTGAGCACGTCGTAACCCATCTGCTCGCGGGTCAGGGCGTCCAGCGCCCCGAACGGCTCGTCCATCAGCAGAAGCCCCGGTTGCTGGATGAGGGCGCGGCAAATGGCGACGCGCTGGCGCATGCCGCCGGAAAGCTCGCTCGGATATTTCTTGCCGAACCCGCCGAGGCCGACCTTCTCGAGGAGCGTCTCGGCGCGCCTCCGGTATTCCGACTTGTCCCAGTGCTTGATCTCGATGGGCAGCAGCACGTTGTCGATGACCGTGCGCCAGGGCAGCAGCAGGTCGCGCTGGAAAACCACGCCGACTTCCGTGTGTGGCTTGTCCACCACTTGGCCGTCGAGGGTGACACGCCCACCGCTGGCCGGCAGCAGCCCGGCGATCAGCATGAGAAGGGTGCTTTTGCCGCAACCGCTGGGTCCGACCACCGAGACGAAGCCGCCAGGCGCGATCGACAGGTCGAGCTGGCGCAGGGCCTCGATCGCTTCGCCGGTCTGCGACTGGTAGGTCTTGTCGAGCTTGCTGATCTCGATGGCGACTCCCGACGTTTGGTTGTCCGGCACGGGCCTCTTCCCTTTAGCGGTTGCGGACGAGGATGCGCTCCGCAAACTCGACGATGTAGAACAGAAAAATGCCCATGATCGCGATGAACACCAGGGCAGCGAAGTTCAAGGGCGAGTCGAACTCGGAGCTGGCCAGAAGCTGCAGATAGCCCAATCCCTCTTCCGAAGCCACGTATTCGCCGATGACGGCGCCGATGACGGCGAGCGTGATGCCCACCTTGAGACCGCCGAAGATGCTGGGAAACGCCGCCGGAAGCCGGAATTTAACGAACGTCTGCCAGGGTGAGGCACCCATGGAACGGGCCAGGTGCACCATGTCCTTGTCCATCCCCTGCAGGCCGACCACGGTGGAGATGACGATCGGGAAGAAGGCGATGAGAAACCCGACCAGGATCTTGGGCGCCCATCCGAAGCCGAACCACAACACCAGAATCGGCGCCAAAGCCACCTTGGGCACCGTGTTGAGGATGACCAGGATCGGGTATACGGCCCTCTCGAAGAATGTCCAAGAGAAGATGCCGATCGCCAGCGGCACGCCGACAGCGATGCCGAGCACGAAGCCGTACACGGATTCTAGCAGAGTCACCTGGGTATGCTTGATGAGCTTGCCCCATTCTTCGACGATGGTGATGGCGATGACCGAGGGCTTGGGAAGGATGAGCTCGGATATGCCGGTCAGGGGCGTGATCACCTCCCAGGCGATGAGGATGACGCCGGTCAGCGCCAAGGGTGCCGTGTAGCTGGTGAGGCGGCTCCATACCCCTCCCCGGAGCATGGATGATTCATCCGCCACAGGGGCGGGCTTGGTGCGTTCGGTGTCTTCCGCCATGAACTTCCCCTCCCCGGACCCGGGTTTCACCGCGCCAAGAGTTGCGTGCCTCCGGTGGCGCTGTCAACCGGACGGCGCTCCGTGACGGATGATTCCGGCGGCCGCCGCCGGGCTCATGGCGGTGGCAACGCACACTGCCGCGGCAGCGGCGGCCAACGTCACCTGGCGATGGATGGTCATGGAATGTCCTCCCTTGTGACGATTGCTTCGAAATTCTGTTTACAGGAAGCGCGGCTTGTAGCACGCGCCCTGTTAGAGGACGGCTGATCAGGCCAGTTATCTGTGATCACAACATGTGATCACAGGCGCCTTGGCGAGTCAAGCGGGTTTGGCCGCCGATGGGGACCGCGGCGGCAGCCGGCGGGTCAGGAGAAGACGGCCTTCGAAGCTAGCGGCCGGTAACGCCGCGGTTCGAGGACGTCGGCCAGCCGTCCGCTCAAGGCCGTCGCTTCCTCGAGTAGGCTCGACTGGTCGATGGTCGTGACCTCGCCGCCGTCGACGACGAGCCGACCGGCGACCAGCACGCTCTCGACGTCGGTTCCGACGGCGTACTGGACGAGGACGGCGATAGGATTGTGACTGGGAGACAAACGGACGTTGTCGCCATCGATCACCGCGATGTCGGCCTGCTTGCCGGCTTCCAGGGAGCCGATCTCCTCGTCCCAGCTCAACGCCCGCGCCGCGTCGCGGGTGGCCATGGCGAAGGCATCTTCGGTGGTGAAGGAAAGGGGGTCGTAGAGCGGAATGCCGGTGCCCTGGGTGTGCATGGTGAAGGCGTAGCCCATGATGCGCCACAGGTCGTTGACGATGGTGTCGCAGCCGAGCCCGACGGTAACACCGGCCGAGCGCATGGCGGTGACGTTGGTGATCGCCGAGACGATGATGTTGCAGGCCAAGGGCGAGTGGGCGACCTTGGCGGCGGCCTCGGCCAGGGCCTTGATTTCACGGTCCGTCGTCAACATGGCATGAATGGCGAGGAAATTGGGACCGAGGACGCCGAGCCGCTGCAGGTGCTCGAGCGGGCGCACGCCGTTGACCGCCGCGGAGTACTCGATCTCCTCCCGATCGCGGTTGATGTGGGTCATGAGACCGGTCCCGAAGCGGTCGGCCAGATCCTTGGCCTGGACGAAGCGGTCGTCCGAGCAGGCGACGACTGTGCCTGTGTGAATCCACGGCCGCAGCCGCCCCTCGCCCTTCTGTTGCCACGTCTTGATGAATGCCTCACAGGCGGCGAGGTCGTCGGCGAGTTTCTTCGGGTCGTCTTCCTTTGACGAGCGGCCATCTACTTGATCGTAGTTGCCCGCCAGGTGCCCTTTGCGGTCGCCCTGGCCGCGCGCCATGGCGCAGCGGATGCCGCTTTCCATGACCGCGTCGGCGATCTGGCCCTCGTGGGCGACCGTGCATGTGGTCTCCGCGAGCGTCGTCACCCCCGCGCGCAGCAGTTGCGAGATCATAACGTCGGCGCTGACCCGCGCGTCGTCGCCCGACATGGCGATCTCGGCCGGGATGCAGATGCGGTAGATGTTGGGCAGGTCCTCGAGACCGAACTCGCGGACGAACCCCTGGGCGAGGTGGTTGTGGCAGTCGATGAGCCCGGGCGTCACGTAGTGACGGGGCCCGCCGAGTATCCGTTTGGCCTCGTAGCGTTCCCGGAGTTCGGCGGCCTTGCCGACGGCCGCAATGCGCTCCCCTTTGACGGCCACGGCCCCGTCCCGGATGACCCGGTCGCCGCCGTCCATGGTGATGACCGTCCCGTCGATCAGAAAATCCACGGCCTCGGGCATGGGCGTGCCTCCTCGCTCGGAGCCGCCGACGCGGGCCGGCACGCCGCCGGCTCCGCCGTCGGCGCGGCGGCTGGGGGCGGCGGCGCCCCGGGGCCGCGCCGTACGGCGTCGTCGTGCGTCGCTAGCGGTTCAGAGCGTTGGTGTAGTACTTGTCGAGGGCGAGAACCTTTTTTATCTTGCCGGCCGCCTTGATGTAGCCCAGCGACTTGCTGAAGGAGCCCTCGTCGATCCAACCGTAAGGTTTGCCCGAATAGTCGGGCACGGCGGCAACGGTTTGCTTCACCTGCTCGGTCACCACGTCTTCATGGAGCGACGTTTCCCAGAACTTCATCAGAATGCGCGCCGCGGCGCGGGGGTCTTTTTTCGTATCCGCGTAACCGCGGTGCAGACCCTTGAGGAGCCCGCTCAAGGCCTTGGGGTTGTCCTTGATCGTCTTGTTGCTGACGATCAGGCTTCCTCCGGGAAGAGTGAGACCGAACTTGGTGGCGTCGAGCAGAACCAGGTCTTTGTGGCCCTTCGAGTGCAGGGTCGGCACGTCGATGTGGTTGTAGGTGCCCATGGTGTCCGCCTTGCCGCCGAGGAACGACGACAGGCGGGCCGAAATGTGGACCTTGACCTTTTTGACCTTGCCGCAATCCACCTTGTTGATGTGGCAGAAGACGTTGAGGAAGTCGGCCACCGTGTCGCCCACCGAAGTCACCATGGTCATGCCCTCCAGGTCCTTGGGCGTGCGCACCGGGCTCTTTGGATGGGACAGAAAGCCGAGCGGAATGGCGGGGTGGTAGAGGCTGATGATCTTGACGTCGAGGCCCTTCGAGATCGCCTGTAGCCCGTAGATGGCGGGGGCGAAGGTGGCTGTTTCATGGCCCTGATCGACGGCGGCCAGCGTGGCCTGGGAACCGGCGCCCTCGCCCAGTTTCACCTTCACCCCGGCGTCGGTGAAGTAGCCCTTGTCCAGGGCCACGTAGAACGGCGCGTACTCACCCTTCAGCTTCCAGCTGAAGCGAACCGATACGGGCGTCGCCTCGGCCAACTGGACGGCGCTCTCCCCGGCCTCGGCGGTAAACGCCGGATTGGGGGCGAAAACGAGACACACAGCCACCACGCTGGCGGTGACTGCAGCTAAACCCGAGAACTTGCGAAAGATGGTCATGGTTGTTTCTCCCTACTCTGTCGGCAGCGATGTCGATCACCGCGTCGCCGGTGGCCTTCTTCGGGCCCGGCGAACTGCGCCGCGTGATAATTCGCCTGTGATCACAAATTGTGATCACAGAATAGCCCTATCGTCAAGCGGTTTGTGGGGGGGCCGTCGACTCTTTTGCCACCGGATGGCGTGTTGATTCCCCCTCTTCCTGACCTAATCATCTTGCGGTCCGACCACGATGTTGAGATAGCTGTCGACTGCCGCCACCTGACGCGGATGGACGACCACCGTGGTGTCGACGGATTCCACGATCGCCGGGCCCTGGATACGGTGACCTGGCCGCAACACAGCCCCATTATAGATCGACGTCGGCGCGAATCCTCCGATCTCGCGAAAATGAACCTCCCGCTCGGCCTTGATCGCCGCCGTGGCGTCGGTGGTTCCGGCGGCCCGTTCGGCGAGCGCTGGGACGTTCAATCTCCCGAAACCGTGCACGCGATAAGTAATGGCGCGCATGTCGGCGTGCCGGAATGTAGTGCCCTTGCCGTATTTCGTTTCGTAGATTTTTTCGAACGCCTCGATGGTCGCGGCGATCTCGGGCGCGCCGATGGCGCTCGCCGGAACGGGGGTCTCGACCTCGTGCACCTGGCCGCGATATCGCATGCGCACGTAACGCTGGAAGTACATGCGTTCCGCGTCGATGCCGTTGGCATGCAGGCTCGCCGCGGCGCGCTCTTCCAGCCCGTGGTAGATGGCGTCGAACTCGGCGGCATCGAAGGGCGAGTGCTTGGGGTCCGACATCTCCTCGACGACCATGATGTCGGAGCCCGCGATGCCGAAGGCGGAAAACACCGAGGCCACGGTTGGCACGAGGATCTTGTCGCAGCCCGCGGCGGGGCCGTAGGCGCAGGCGTGCATGGGGCCGGCGCCGCCGAAGGCGAAGAGGACGAACTGGCGCGGGTCGAAGCCGCGCTCGACCGTCACCCGGCGCACCAGGTCGGCCATTTGGGCGTCGGCGATGTCGATGATGCCCGCCGCCGCATCCGCCACGCCGAGGCCAAGGCTCTCGGCGATAGGCTCGACGGCTTGCGAGGACTTCGCACCGTCCAGCTTCTGCCGCCCTCCGAGGAAGAAGTCCGGATTGATCCGCCCCAATACCACGTTGGCGTCGGTCACCGTGGCGTCGCTTCCCCCCAAGCCATAGCAGGCCGGTCCCGGTTCGGCGCCGGCGCTCCTCGGCCCCACCCTTAGGACTCCGGTATCCGGCTCGATCCACGCGACGCTGCCACCGCCCGCACCAATGGTCGCCACGTCGATCACCGGCAGGGCGAGCTCGTACTTGTCGAAGGTGGCCTGGTTGGCAAACTGGGCCTCACCATCGACGACCAGGCCGACGTCGAAGCTCGTGCCCCCGACGTCCGTCGTAATGATGTTCGGATAGCCGAGGACGCGGCCGAACACCTGGGCGCCGATGACGCCGCCCGCCGGGCCGGAGGTCAGGAGGCGCACGGGCAAGGACTTGGCGTGCTCCAAGGCGAGGACGCCGCCGGAGGACTGCATGACGACGGGCGTCGCCTGAAAGCCGTGGTCGAGGAGTCCCCGGCCCAGGGACTCAAGGTAGCGCGAGACCTTCCTGGTGAGGTAGGCGTTGATCATGGTCGAGGTCGTGCGCTCGTACTCCTTGATGACGGGTGCGATGTCGGACGAGATGGCGACGACGATGCCGGGGTGGTTGGTGGCGATCAAATCGAGTACCGCCGCTTCGTGCTCGGGGTGCAAGAACGACCACAGGAGACACACCGCAATGGCCTCGACGCCGTCGCCAACCAGGCCGTCGACCGCTGTTTGCACCGATTGCATGTCGAGGGGGCTGACGATCTCGCCGCGCGCGTTGACCCGCTCCTCGATACCCCGGATGAGGGGCCTGGGAACGATGGGCGTGGCCTTGTCCAGGTTGGCGACGTCGGCGAGTTCGCTCTCGGTCAGTCCGGCCACCTTCTGGTAGGTGCGCCCGATGATGACGGCGTCCTCGTGACCCTTTGTCGTCAGCAGTCCCGTCTTGCTGCCGTCGCGCGTCAGCAGCGCGTTGGTGGCGACGGTCGTTCCATGGCCGAAGAGAATGGCGGAACGCAGCACCTCATCGAGGTCGCGATCCATTGCCTCGGCCGCCACGGCGACCGAATCCAGGACCCCGGCTGAGAAATCTTCCGGCGTCGACGGTGCCTTGCCGGTGGTCACCGTGCCGCTTCTGTCTATGATCACGCAATCAGAGAAGGTGCCGCCGGAATCGACGCCGATAACGTAGCTCTCGTCCATCAATAGGCGTCCTCCCGGGCCGCCGGCTCAGATGTCGCAGGCGGCTACGCGAGCTCGAGATCCCAAAGCACCGGTTCGCCGGTCTCGAGCATGTCGGCCTCGAGCATGCCCCCACAGCCGGGGCAGTAGTACTCGCGGACCTCGAAGCGCTCCTTGCCGAGTTCGAAGGGATCGCACTGCGGCCCCTGTGCCTGCAAGGGTCGCCGCGCCTCGGCTGACCATGCCTTGTAGTTCTCCGCCGCCGGGGCGAGAACGTGGCCGCAGGAGCAGCCCAAGTATCGTCCCTCGCGCCCCTCGAGCAGGACCAGGCGATGCCCGAGCCGCGCCACTTCGGTGGTGTCGTTGGGCGTCGGTGGCGACGGGTGGTCCTGCGTCGCTTCGGCCAGGCGCCGGCGGCGCCTGTTGTCCCGCAGGCTTTTGGTTGCCGCCTCGTCTACGCCTTCCGGCCCGATGACCACGCCGTAGATGTCGCGCGCCGATTCGGCGGACACCAACGCCGCCGCCACGTCCTTTGCGACGAGGTTGGAATCGCGATCGAGGGGATCGCCGTAACCGCCGCCACCCATGACTACGGAGGCGAAGACATCGCCGCGCTTGAGATGGGAACGTGCCGTACCCTGGTGGACTTCGATTTCGCCCTCGAGCTGATCGATGTCGCCGGGGACATGCGAGGCGGCGAGATGCTGCCAGACGTTCGTGCCCCGTTTGATCATCAGCTGGTTCGTGCCCGCCGTGTAGCCGCCGTACATGCCCGGTGAAAGCGGCATCTTGACGCCGACGCAGTGCATGACGAACTCGCCGATCTCATCAACGCCGTCGACCGTGTACGCCTTCCTGAGACTGACGCCGCCGCGAAACGTGCCGGCGCCGCCGCCGTCCATCTGTTGGCTGCGGTAGAGGTAGAGGATGGGGAACTCCATCTCGTAGGTCTCGACGTTGGCGACGCTGCAGCCCATGGAACCGAGGTAGCCGCCGGTGTCGATGCCGTCCTTGAAGGTGCGGGCGCCGCCGGCGCCGGCCATGGAATCGATGACGGTGCCGGCGATGGTGTTGCCGCTGGCGTCCTTGCAGTACATGTCCTCGCCGAGCATGCTGCCCTGCCAGCTCGCCATCGCTTTGTTGCGGGTCTTGTCGCTACACGCAAGCATGCGCCCGATGAGCAGGCCGCTCGCCTTGCCGACCGACCACGAGATGCTGGTCGTCGACTTCGACACACCGGCAGGCCACGCGCAGTCGACCACGGTTCCCGGTTCCGAGACCACCTCGACGGCACGGCCAATGGCCGAGGGGCTCCACGGGAAATCCCAGCCCAGAGAGATGCAGACATAACCCAGCAGCACGGCGACAAGCGACGAGCGAGTGCAGTTGACGGTGGCCGGCGCTTGCGCCGCCGTGCCCGTGAAGTCGAAGCGGAGTTCGTCCCCGCGCTTGGTCATGGCGATGCGGATCGGATAGACGATGTCGTCGTAATCCATGTAGGTAACGTGCCGCCACGTGCCGTCGGGCAATTCCTTGAGCCGCGCCCTGAACTTGGTCTCCACGTAGTTGAGGGTATCGTCGAGGGCCTGCTTGACGGTCTCGATGCCGTACTGCCGGGCGACCTGGGTCAGCCGTTCGCGGGCGACGTTGCAGGCGGCCCATTTCGCCCGCAGATCCAGCGCCATGAGGTCGGGTAGGCGCGAGCGGCGGAGGTAGTTGCGCTCCAGGTCGGCGCGGAGCGTGTCGTTTTCGACAATCCTGATCGGCGGAATGAGGGGAGCTTCGCCATAGATGTCCTTGGCACCCACCTGCACGCTTCCCGGAACCGGCCCGCCGACGTCGATCTGATGGACCTCGGCACCGACCCAGGCTACCACTTCGCCCTCAAAGAACCACGGCATGACGAAGGCGATGTCGTTCTGATGCTGCACGCCCAGATAGACGTCATTGCACAGGAAGCCGTCGCCCGAACGGATGCCGGGGTTGTCGGCGTAGTTCTCGGCGATGTCCAGGACGACGAGCGACATGGTCGTCGCTTTGGCGAGCGAATAGCGCGCTACCACGGTGACCTCGCCCTGGGCGTTCATGATCGCCGTGTTCATGTCGTTGGCTTCCGTCGCCACCGTCGAGCCGGAAACCAGCTTCAAGGTCGTCGCCGCCTCTTCGTTGATCGCCCACAGGCGGTGGCGGAGGATTTCGAAGGTGATCGGATCCAGGCGCCCCGCCGGCGCGCCGGTGGGGCCGTCCGTCACGCTGCTTTCTTACCGGCCAGCATGGCCTTGAACTGGTGCAGGGTCACGACCTCGCCCACGTAGTGGGACCACACCTCGAACGCCATCTCGTGCCAGTCCTGGCGCACGCCGGCGATGCAGTCCTTGACCATGACCACGTCGTAGTCCCGCATGTAGGCGTCGCGCACGCTGGCCTCGATGCAGGCGTTGGTCGTGCCGCCGCAAAAGATGACCATTTTGACGCCGCCGATGCGCAGCAAGGACTCGAGACCGGTCCCGTAAAAAGCGCTCCACCGGTACTTTTCGAAGACCGTCGTCTGGTCGGTGATCAATGGCTTCAGCTCGTCGACGTACTCGCTGTCCCAGGTTCCCGGCTGGCTGGCAATGGTTTTGCGCTTCGCGGTGTGCGGCTTGATCACTTTCGCGTCGCGGCCGGCATCCAGGGCAAAATTGTAGTGACGCGTCCAGATATCCGGTATCCCAGCCGCGCGGCAAAGCGTCACCAGCTCGGCGATCTGCGGTACCGACGCGATGAGATGGGAAACATCGACACCGCTTTTGCCGAGGGTGCCCTCCGGATGACAGAAGGCGTTCTGCGGGTCGATGACGATGAGGGCGGATTCGCGGGGATTGATGTTCAACACGGTATCCTCCTGAATAACTGTCAGTCGTAAAGTGTCGTCGTCACCGGAGTCGTGTTGCGATCGAGGCCCGAGCGCTCGACGATGGCCTTGGCACGCTCCACGGCTTCCTCGAGTAGTGCCTTCTCATTCACGGTCGTGATGCGGCACTCGTCGAGAACGATCTTACCATCGATCATCACGGTGGCAAGGCTGCGCGGCGTCGCCGAATAAACCAGCGCCTGGACTGGGTCGTGGCACGGCACCCACTCCACGTGGGAGAGATCGAACAACAGCACATCGGCGCGCTTGCCGACTTCCAGGGATCCGATCTCGTCGTCCCACAGGAGCGCCTTGGCGCCCTCGATGGTGGCCATGCGGATGGCGCGCTCGGCCCCCACCTGGTTGGCGTCCATGCGCGCGTCCTTGAACAGCCCGGCGGCCAGGTACATCTGGCGCATCAAGTCGAGGGACCCCGCCGCCGACACCCCGTCGCAGCCCAGTGCAACGGTGACGCCGGCCTCCATGAGCTCCGGGTAGCGGCCGATTTTGGTGGCGCCCTTGGCCACCTTGAGCGAGGTGCCGGGGCAGAACGCGACCTTGGTGTCGTGCTCGGCGAGGAGCCCGACCTCGTGGTCCTTCAGCGCCACGGCATGGGCGATCACCAGGTTGGGGCCGAGCGCGTCCATGTTGGCCAGGTGGGTGATCGGCCAGACGCCATACTTCTTCTCGGCGACCCGCGCCTCCTCGATGGTCGAGGCGTTGTGGTAGGTGGTACCGACGCCGAGTTCCTCAGCGAGTGCCCTGGCTCCGGCGTGGAGTTCGGGGCTGCACGGCTCCTTGCCCTCGATGTTGACCCAGCAGCGCGCCCGCCCGCCAGCCGAATTGTTGAGTTCGAGCACACAACGTTTCAATTCGACGAGGGCCGCCTCGGCCGAGGGAAAGAAATGGTGCTCGACCATCTCGGGCGTCCAGTAGTCGGGGATCTCGTCGGGCTTGCGGTCGGCGGCGTGACGCCCGGTGATGCCCCGGATGCCGATTTCCTCAATCGCCTCGACGACGCGCGCCGGGTCGTTCTGGGCCCCCATGTCGAGGAAACAGGTGGTGCCGTTGCGGATCATCTCGATGCCGCCGACGCGCGCCGAGAGATGCTCGTCGTCGGCGCTGACCGCCGAATAGAACGGCTTGCCCCAGTTGAACACCCAGGCCCGGGTGTTCATGCAGTCGGGAAACAGCGAGCGGCTCAGTTGCTCGGAAAGATGGAGGTGGGCGTCGACCAGGCCGGGCATGGCGAGTTTGCGGTGCCCGTCGATGATGGTGTCGAAGGATGCCCTCTCGTGGCGCGCCGAGATTTGGGCGGCGCCGTCAATGTCCTCGATGGCGCCGTCGAAGATGACCAGGGAAGTGTCGGTGAGCACCCGGTCCTCATCATCGACGGTAATCGCGTAGTCCAGGTTTTCGATGAGCATGCGGGTCATGTGGCCCCCTCCGTCACACGGGTCATAGCGATGTTGCGGAAGGCGTCAAGGGTGGCTTCCTGGTTCGGATGAACGACGATGGTGGTGGTCGGCGCCTCGATGATGGCCGGGCCCTCGATGCGGTTGCCGTGGCGCAGGTGTTCGGTGCGCCACACCGGCGTCTCCACGGCGCCGACACCGGCAAAGACCACGGGGCGTTGGCCGGCGGACGCGGCCTTGACTGGGGCCGAGCGCGATTTCCGCTCGGGATCGAGCTTCGGCACGTTGAGACCGCCCGAGGCGTGGACCATATAGGTGAGCGCCTGAATACCGACCGAGCGATAGCCCGCTCCTTTACCGAAGCGCGCTTCGTAAAGATGCTCGAAGGCTTCGATGACGGGGGCGTCGCTGTCTGCGAATGGCGGTACCGGCGTGCGCAGTTCGTTGGTCTGGCCACGGTACTTCATGCGCATGAAACGCTCGATATGGACACGCCCGGTCTCGACGCCGTTGGCTTCGAGCTCTTTGGTGGCGCGGTCCTCAAGGCCGCGGAAGATCGCTTCCAGCCGCTCGACGTCGAAAGGCGCGTTGGCGGGCTCCGAGGTCTCGGCCACCGCGATGAGGTCGGCGGTGGCGATGCCGAAGGCCGAGAACTCGGACGCCATGGCAGGAATGATCACCGCCTTGGCCCCGAGACCGGCCCCGTAGGCGCCGGCGTGTACCGGCCCGGCGCCGCCGAAGGCATAAATATGGAAGCGGCGGGGGTCGAAACCGCGCTCGACGCTGGCCCGCCTCACCAGGTCGGTCATGTGGGCCTCGGCGATGCGGACAATGGCAAGCGCCGCATCCTCTACCGTGGCGCCCAGGCGTTCGGCGACGTGCTCCTTGACCGCGCGCACCGCGCCTTCGCCGTCCAGCCGGCTGCGCCCGCCGAGAAAATAGTCGGGGTTGATGCGGCCCAAAACGATGTTGGCGTCGGTCACCGTGGGCTCGGTCCCGCCACGCCGATAGCATACCGGGCCCGGCATGGCACCGGCGCTCCTGGGGCCGACGTGCAGGAGCCCGGTTGCCGGCTCGACCCAGGCGATCGACCCGCCGCCGGCACCGATGGTGGCGACGTCGATCATCGGCGCCACCAGTTGGAAGCCGCCGAAGATCGGCGATTCGGCAAACAGGGGTTGACCGTCGACGATGAGGCCGACATCGAAGCTGGTGCCGCCGACGTCGGTAGTGATGACGTTCTCGTGACCGAGCCGTTCGGCGAGCGCGCGTGAGGCGATGACGCCGCCGGCGGGCCCCGAAGTGATCAGATTGACGGCGCGCCGGCGCGCCAAATCGATGGAGGTGACGCCGCCCGAAGACTGCATGACCACCGCCTTCTGCCGGTACCCCGCCCCCTTCAGGCGGTCGGCCAGACGGTGCAGATATTCTCCGGTGCGCCGCACCAGGTAGGCATTGATGGCGACCGTGATGCCGCGTTCGTACTCGCGAATCACCGGCGCCAGGTCCGACGATAGGGTGACCGAAATGTCCGGGTAGTTTTCGGCGAAATACTGCGCGACGGCGCGCTCGTGGGCCGGATTGAGGAACGACCACAACAGCGACACGCCGATCGCTTGGGCACCGCGCCCGACCAACCGCTCCGCCGCCTCGGCGAGGCTCTGGCGGTCGAGGGGGACAATGACGCCGCCGTTGCGGTCGATGCGTTCGTGGATGCCGGCGATCATAGGGCGCGGGATGACCGGATCGGGCTTGCGCAATCGCGACACCTGGGTGATCTCGTCCTCGGTCAGGCCGTCGACCTTCTGGCGAATGCGCCCGATCAGGATGGCGTCTTCGTGGCCGCGGGTGGTGATGAGCCCGGCCGGCGCGCCCTTGCGCTCCAGAAGCGCGTTGGTCGCTACCGTGGTTCCGTGGGAGAAGAGGATTGCCCGGCTCAAGATATCGGCGCTGGCGAGTCCCAGCCGCTCGGCTGCCACGGCGACCGAATCGAGGACCCCGACCGAAAAATCATCCGGCGTCGACGGTGCCTTGCCGGTGGTCACCGAGCCGCTTCTGTCGATGATCACGCAGTCCGAAAAAGTGCCACCCGAGTCGACGGCAATAACAAAATCGTCCTCTCGTGCCGCCATGACTTACGCCTGGGGTTGCGACGCCGCCGACCGGCGGGCTTGGCGGATGGCATCGCGGGCACGCGTCGTCGCCCGGGCGTCGACGGCCGGCGCGCCGTTTGACTGGACGATGACGACGCCGTAGGCAAGTCCCGCATACTCGGGCGTGACGGCGCCCGAGCGCACGTCGTCGAGCACGTGAGCCGACTCGCGCAGGAGGGGATCGCCAAAGCCGCCCCCGCCCACCGACATCGACATGTAAACGTCTTCGCTATCCTGGCTTGTCCGCACGATGGGCGGCACGAACTCGACCTCGCCCGTCAGTTCGTCGAGGCTTTGGGGCACAATGCCCGCCGCAAATTTGGCTTTCACGTCGGTGCGGCGTTTTAGGGTGGCCCGGTTGGGCGAGCCCGGATAGCCGCCGGAGATGCCCGACGACATCGGCTGTTCGACGCCGATGCCATGGACGATCTTGGTGTCGATCCGATCGGTGCCATGCGCCACATAGCCCAGGCTCACGCCGTTGCCGCCGCGAAAGCAACCGGCGCCGCCAGAATCCGCCTGCTCGCGGCGCCAAAGATAGAGGATGGGGTATTCCGCCTCGTAGCTCTCGACATTGGCGATGCCGATGCGCATGGAGCCGATGTAGCCGCCCGAATCAATGCCGTCCATCATGGTGCGCGCGCCGCTGCCGCCCGCCATCATGTCCAGCATGGTGCCGCCGAAGGGCTTGCCGTCCGACGTTTCGCCGAACAGCTCCTCCAAGAGCAGCGAGCCCTGCCACGACGCCATGGCGCGCTCGGCGTACTTGTCGCTCGACAGCAACATCTTGCCGACCAATACGGTCATGGTCTTGCCCAGCGCCCACAGCGTCGTCGTCGTCGATTTGGAAACGCCGGCCGGCCATTGGGCGTCGACCAGGGTGCCCGGTTCGGTGACCACGTGGATGGCACGGCCGATAGCCGACGGACACCACGGCAGGCCCCAGCACAGGAGCGTGCACATGTTGCCCTTGGCGATGGCTTCCAATGCCTCGCGCGTGGCGTTGATGATGGCCGGCGCCTGCCTGGACGTGCCGTGAAAATCGAAAGTCAGCTCGTCGCCTTCCTTGCGCATGGCAACGTTGACGGTGTGCACGTCTTCCATGAACTCGATGTAAGTACGGTGCCGCCACACGCCGTCAGGCAGCTCGCTGAGGCGCTGGCGGAAGCGTGTTTCGGCGTAATCCAGCATGTCGGCCATGGCGTCGCACAACTTGTCTGTGCCGTATTCGGCGGCAACCTCCTGAAGACGCCGGCGGGCCACGGTGGCGGCGGCAACTTTGGCGCGCAGATCGAGCCCCATGAGCTCGGGCAGTCTCGACCGGCGCAGGTACTCGCGCTCGATGTCGCGGCGCAGGACGTCGCCCTCGAGAATCTTCACGGGCGCCACCAGCGGCGCTTCGCCGAATATATCCTGGGCGTCGATCTGCACCTGGCCCGCCGTCGGTCCACCGACGTCGATGAGGTGGAGTTCGGCTCCGGTCCAAGCGATGAGCTCGCCATCGACGAATACCGGCATGACGAGCGCCGTGTCGTTCTGATGCTGGGCGCCGACGTAGGGATCATTGCAGATGAAGGCGTCGCCTTCGCGGATGCCCGGGTTGTCCTGGTAGTTGCGGAGGATGTCCTGGACCACCGCGGTCATGGTGCTGGCCTTGGCCAACGAATAGCAGCCGACGACAAAGGCGTCGCCGGCGGCATCCATCATCGAGGTGTTCATGTCGCTGGTCTCGGTCGCCACCGGCGAGCCGGAGACGAGACGCACGGTAGCGCTCGATTCGTCGTTGATGGCCCACAGACGGTGGCGCAGGATCTCGAAGTCGATAGGGTCGAGGCGGGTAGCAAGCGGTTTGGCCGGCGTGTTCATTATTTCTCCTTGGCCAATGCCGGCAGCATGTTCTTGAAGTCGGCGAGGCTCACCACCTCGGCGGCATAGTGGCCGAGCACGGCGAGCGCCGCCGCCTCCCAGTCGGGACGCACGCCGGCCACGCAGTCCTCGACGATGACCACGTCATAGTCGCGCGTGTAGGCGTCGCGTACGGTAGTGTCGATGCAGGCGTTTGGGTCGTTCCGGAGACGACGACGAGTCGCGTCCCCAGCGCATGAAGCAGGGTATCGAGGGTGGTGGCGTGAAAGGCGCTCCAGCGGTACTTCTCGATGACGCGCGCGGCGCTCTCGGCCAGGGGTTTAAGGTCGTCGACGAACTCGCTGTCCCAGGTTCCCGGCTGGCACGCGATGCGCTTGCGCTTCTTGGTGTGCGGCATGATGCGCCGTGCTTCGCGCGCCCGATCCTCGGCAAGGTTATAGTGGCGCGTCCACAGATCAGGGATGCCAACGGCGCGGCACGCGGTGACGAGCTCGGCCAGGCGCGGGATGATGGCCATGAGACGCGTGGTGTCGATGCCGCTTTCGCCGAGTGTCCCCTGCGGATGGCACATGCCGTTCTGCGGATCGATGACGATGAGCGCTGTCTCGTGTGGTAAGATTTCGACCATGGCCCTCAACCCTATTTGCGCGCCGGCGCCATCGGTTCGGCATCGTCAACCACCGGATCGCCCTTGAGCGCCACGTCGGTGTCGAGGAGCACCAGACAGGACGGACAGTAATACTCGCGGATTTCGAACCGCGTCTCGCCGCTTGGCGGCGCGTAGTGGGCGCCGAGGTCGGCCAAATGCCGGCGTGCTTCGAGGCTGTAATTCTTATAGCTCTTAGTCGCCGGGCCGAGTGTCGCTTCGCAGCACGTGCATCGGATGACCGGTGATCCCACATCGTCGGCGCCGACTTCCAGGTAGGCGTTGATCCTCACCGCTGCACCTCTGGTATTTCGATTTGTCGAAATCCGCAGACCGTGCGGCGGGTTCCCGACCATCTGTGATCACGATATGTGATCACAGAGCACATGGTCAAGTCCTCCCTGGTTCAGCTATCCCCGAACCTCGGCCGCGGTTTCGACAACCAGGTTGAGTTTTGCAATTTCGTCGTCCTCGGTGATTTCGTTGCCCTCGACCGCACTTGAGAAGGTACTCGCACATCTGAGTTTAGAGTGCCGATATGTTTAAGGCGTTTCCAGGGGAGCCTTACAGGCGGTTTTCGGAACAATTCTAACTTTTAGCCCCGCCATTACGTCCGCTTATGGCTCAGGCTGTGTAAAAACGTGAGGTCTGATAGAATCCCGTCATGGTACCGGCGGGGTTTTTTGATGAAGCGTTTTATCGAGGGCGTTGACCGCAGCCAGAGCACGTTGTTTCCCGAATGTCTTGAGGACTATATGG
>PVBE010243764.1_pt1 | contig 25342 bp, 23 predicted proteins | sample 1631181 | NCBI WGS metagenome assembly PVBE01 (sample SAMN08397723, study PRJNA350692) | Marine metagenome, whole genome shotgun sequencing project. | isolation source: water | place: Pacific Ocean | collected 2012-04 | reverse complement strand
GAGAACCTGTGCAAGTACGACAAGACCCGCATGATGCACGTTGGCAACCCGGACACCCTGAAAAAGCACCCCAAGCTTTATGAGAAGTATTTCAGGGGCTGGCTCATGGCCCACAAGCTTCTCAAGGATGACCCCGACAAGTACGCCAAGATTTACCATACGGACCTTGTCGCGCTCGGCACAAAGGTGAAGCTCAACGTTATCAAGGCCGTCGTCCGGCGTCTCCGCTCGGAAGTTTTCATCACGGGTGAGGTGAAATCCTATCTGAACGACATGAACAAGAAACAGAAGAAGCTCGGCTGGATCAAGAAGATCACCGACTTCAAGAAGACCAAGTACATTGACGACTCGATCCTTCGCAAGGTCGCCAAAGAGATGAACTACTCGAACTAACGGTCCCTGCCACCAAGGGAAAATCCCCGGGGGGATCCGGCCCCCCGGGGATTTTTTTGTCCGGCTCGCGAAAGTCGGTTGAGGATCAGTTTCGGTGCTCGAGAGGGTTGGTTGCGGGAGAGGGGGCTGGCATGGCGATTTATTTAGGTGAAGCGGGTCCCGGCATGCGGCGCTGATATCCTCTCTTGGCGGCAATGGAATTTTATCGAGGCCGCAAGGGGCCGCATGGCGGCGGAGGAAAGGACCGGCGCCGGGCGGCGGCAACTCATGCTGATCTAAGGTAAAACGGGGCCCGACCCTTGTAGCAGCGGGGTTCGGCAGAGAAGGCTCCGCCATCGGCTCGGAAATGGTGGGGGGGAGGCCCGGATAAAAAAACCCCGGAGGCCGAGGCCCCCGGGGTTTTTGTTGACGTTTTAAAGAGGTTCCTAAGCCTGATAGGTTCTAGACCTTTTTATCCTGGGCGCCCATCTCTTCCATCATGCCCCATTTGATGATGGTCCGGCTTTCGATGGGCTGGAAGAGTACTTTCTCGAGCAGGTAGCCGAAAATTCCCAGAACGGCGATGGCCACCATCATGAAGGCGGTGTCGAGGTATTCCTGGGCGTCGAAGATACCCGCCGAAAGACCCCACCTGATTCCGGCCAGGGATTCAGCGCCAACGCCCGCGCGCCAGGCCCGGGCCAGGCCGATCCGCATGCCGCTCAGGATCATTGGGAGGGAGCCGGGGAGAACTACGGTGCGGAAGATGGTCATCTTGTCGGCGTTCATGGACTGCGCGGCGCGGATCCAGACCGGGTTGATTGTTTTCACACCCGTCCAGACCGCCATCGCGATGGGCAAGAAAGAGGCGAACGCCGTAACGAGGATGACGGTCTGATCGCCGTTTCCGAACCAAATGACGGCAAGAGGCGTCCATGCCAGGGCCGGAATCGGGAGCATGACCGAGAGCAGGGGGACGAAAAATCCCTCCCAGAAGGCGAATCGGCCCATCAGGATGCCGACGGTGACGCCGACAATCGAGGCGATCACGAATGCGAAGGGAAGACGCCAGGCAGTCGCGAGGATATGCAACAGGATCGGGCTCTTGGCCAGCTGAACGAAATGCTCGAAGAAGCCCAGCGTGTTTTTGAAAATCAGGGCATAGACCTGCATAAGGAAGCCTGCGTCAGGGAGGCTTTCAATTTTGGCATCTTTGAGCTGGTTTAGCAGGTCTTGATCCGCGCCCAATCCGACCGCTGTGACCAAGGGTTGAAAAACCAGCTCCCACGCCCGGAACACGATAGAGCCGAAGTAGGGAAACAAATCCCCCATCTTGGGATGCAGAAAATAGGCGGTGGCCTGCCATAGCACTAAGATGATGAGGAACGGGTAAACGGGGCGTAATCTCACCAATATCGTTGGACGTTCAACTATTGTGGGGGCATCTAAGTCCAAAGGGGGAAGCCCGGATTCTGCCTGTGCCATCAGTTTAATCCTTCCCTATATTTTCAGGTTCGAAATAGCCCGGTGACAGTCATGACCAGTCACGGATCAATTCGTTGATATTGCGCTGTATCCCGATGAACTCGGTGGAAAGAGCATCCCGGGGCCGCGGCATGTCGATGGTGATGATATCGCGGATCCTCCCCGGGTTGGGGATGAACACCACGATGCGGCTTCCCATGAAGACCGCCTCGCTGAGGTTATGGGTGACGTAGAGCACCGTTTTTTTCGTCTTCTGCCACACATCGACGGTGATCTCCTGGAGCTCCTCGCGCGTCTGGGCGTCGAGGGCGCCGAAGGGCTCGTCCATCAGGAGCATCTGCGGGTCGAAGGCGAGCGCCCGGGCGACGGCGACGCGCTGGCGCATGCCGCCGGAGAGACTATGAGGAAACAAATCGGCGAACTCCTCCAGGCGGACGAGCTTGAGGAAATCCATCGCGATTTCATGCCTTTTCTCTGGTGGATATTTCTGGTCTCGGCCCGCCACTTTCATGCCGTACTCGACGTTCTGGATAGCGGTGAGCCAGGGAAACAGCGCGTACTCCTGGAACACGACGCCCTTGTCGTATTCGTCCGTGATGGGCTTGCCGTCCATGTTGACGGTGCCGGCCGTGATCTCGACGAAGCCGGCCAGGATGTTCAGCAGGGTGGTCTTTCCGCACCCCGAGAGCCCCACGAGGCACAGAAACTCGCCGTCTTCGATATTGATGTTGATATCCTCGAGGGCGTGGACTTTACGCTCCGGGGTATCGTAGACCTTACGCAGATTCTTGATTTCAATTTTCGTAGTCATAGGCAGTTTTTTCCTGACTTGGTTTAAAAAAAACCTCACAAATGCGAGACTGATTGGAGATCTGGCCGCTAGTGAATTTATTCTGACTTACGTTTAATCTATCAAGAAGTGGGTTTTATGAAAACCACTCGAATACGAAAAACGGGAATTTCGCCTAAATTTTTCACTATTTTTTGGGGGCGGCCTCGCCATTGCCCGGAATCGCTCGGAATCGAGAGCCGACCCGGCTCTTCCGGATGATTTCGACCCGATAAAAGAGGGGAGAGTCCGATGAATGCTTCCAGACCCCTGGAGGGTCTCAGGGTCCTTGCCGTCGAACAGTTCGGCGCGGGGCCCGTCGGCACCATGTTGTTGGCGGACATGGGGGCCGAGATCATCAAGATCGAGAATTTCAAGGCTGGCGGCGACTCGTCGAGGCCCGTTCCCCCCTACCTTCTCCCGAACAACGACAGCTACTACTTCCAGGGTTTCAACCGGAACAAGAAAAGCGTCGCTCTCGATGTCCGCTCGTCCGAGGGCCAAGCGATCTTCCGGAGCATGGTTCCCAAGGCCGACATCGTTTTTGTCAACGGAAAGGGGACCTGGCCCGAAAAGCTCGGCTTCACCTATAAGCACCTAGCCCCGCTCAACGAGAAGATCGTTTGTTGTTTTCTCTCCGGGTTCGGGGCGACCGGGCCGCGCTCGCCCGAGCCCGCCTACGACTTTCTGATGCAGGCCTACACGGGAATCATGAGCATGGCCGGTGAGCCGGACGGCCCGCCTACAAAGGCGGGCGTCAGCTTCGTGGACTATTCGGGAGGCTTCCTCTCGGTGGCGGGCATGCTGGCCGCCTTATGGGGGGCCGAGCGGACCGGAAAGGGACGTGATGTGGATGTCGCTCTCATGGACGGCGCCACCGCCCAACTCGCCTACCAGGCCTCCTGGGTCATGAACTGCGGGTTCGAGCCGACCAAGCTGGCCCACAGCGCCCACGCCTCAATCGTCCCCTCCCAGGTTTTTCGGACGAAAAACGGCTGGATTTATATCTCCTGCCTAAAGCATAAATTCTATCCGATACTCGTCGAGAAAATGGGGCGGCCCGATCTGGCCGACGATCCCCGGTTCCGGACTCTTCAAGATCGGTTCGACAATCGCGTCGAACTCAGCGAAATCCTCAGCGCCGAGATCGAAAAAAAAACCACCTCCGAATGGGCCGTCCTGCTCCAGGGACATGTCCCCTTCGCGCCAGTGAATACGGTGGCCGAGGCGCTCGAGGACCCTCAGGTCCTGGCCAGGGAGATGATCGTCGAGGTGGAGCATCCCGTCGCCGGGACGATCCGGGAGGTCGGGTGTCCGATTAAGTTTCCAGGCGCGGAGGTCCGGGCGGAGCGGGCGCCCTACATGGGCGAGCACACCGCCGAGGTTTTGGCCGAGTTAGCGGGAATCCGCGAGACGGAGCTACTCTCTCTCCGTGAGAAGGGGGTGGTGGATTGGACCGCTCCGCCCGAGGGCGGCGCTTAGCCCGAATAATGAGGGGTCAATTCTCCCCTTATTGGGGAGGGAATCCGGCTCCGGGGTTATTTCGACGTCATGACATAGGCCCCGTTCCAGTCTTTCGGCGGGGGATCGAGCATATAGTATTCGCAGCGCTTGATCATGGTCTTAGAGGGGCTGTCTTCCTTGTCGGCTACGAGACCTTGGGCGAAAACCCCCATCGCTTCGGCAAACTGCCGCTCCAGATACAATTCAAAGCCTTGATGATAATGCTCGATAACTTTCGCTTTGTCCGGGTCGAGTTCTCCTTTTTTAGCGAGCAGTTCGTAGATATTGACGGGCTCCGATTTTCCCACCACGTTGATCATGTCCAGTTTACGCGCTTCGACGACGTCCTTCGCGCCTTCGTAGGTGCCCTCTCCGATCATGATATAGCTTCCGTATTCCTTGTTGGCCCCCTCGAACCGGGCGGCCGAGTTCACCGTGTCGCCCATCATGGTGTAATCCATTCGGGTGTTTGAGCCCATGTTGCCGACGACCGCGGGGCCTGTGTTCAAACCGATTCGGACGAAGAGTTCCCTCATGTTCCGCGCTTTCCACTCCTCGCGGAGTTCGACCATCCTTTTTTGCATTTCGATCGCCACGAGCGCGCACCGGGCAGCGTGGTCGGGCATCGGATTAGGAGCGCCGAAAAAGGCGATGATGGCGTCACCTTCGTATTTGTCCACCGTGCCATCGTAGTCGAGGATGATTTTCGTCATCTCCGAAAGATATTCGTTGAGGAGCTGGACCAGTTCCTCGGGGCTCATGGACTCGGAGATGGAGGTGAACCCGGCGACGTCCGAGAAAAACGCGGTGATTTCCTTCCGCTCGCCGCCGAGTTTCAGGAAATCGGGGTTTTCGACAAGCTGGTCGACAACCTTCGGAGACAGATAGGTTCCGAAAGCGGATTGGATAAACCGTTTGTCCCGCTGCTCGATCATGTAGTGGAATATCGTCATGCCGGCATAGACGAACAAGATTGTCAGTATGGGGTAGGAAACGTTGAGCCACCATCCGTTTTTGATGAATAGGAATTGATTCAAGGAGATGGAGGAGAGAAGCACGATGATCGCCCCGATCCCGCCGGTGATTGCGCCTAACCTGGGGAGGAGGAATGTTCCCAACAGCCCGAGTACGAGGATGTTGACCGCGGTGTAGCCCATGAATGGAACGGGAACATCGGTTTCGCCGATGAGGGGCAAATTGACCTTGAAAATAAGGGAACTCAGGAAAATTTCCGCCCACCAAGGTTTCTCGAGGAATTCGCTCCGAAGCATATTGTCGATGACGGTGGCATGGATGTTCACCCCCGGTATCGCCTTGTCGAAAGGGGTCACCCGCAGGTCGGCCAGTGCGATGGCCGTTGGTCCGACGAGGACCATTTTTCGCTTGAAGGCCGAAGGCGGGGCGAGGTCTTTCCGGCCGTTCACGATATCGACGATGGAGTATTGCGGAAAAGTTCCCGACGCCCCCAGGTAGTTGATGTACATCTCTCCCTTCGAGTTGGTCGGGATGATGATCTTCTTTCTTCCCGATATGGCGACCTTGTCCACTCCCCCCGGGTAGATCCAGAAGATGGTGGTTCCCCGAATGAAGCGTTCGAGTGTTCGCACGGCGATCGGGGCGAAAAGATAGTCTTGCTCTCCCGGAACCTCGACAAGATCCCGGTACTGTACAATGAGGGGATAGCGGCGGATGGCGCCGTCAATGTCCGGGACCATGCTGAAAAATGCACCGCCCCTCGCCGCGCTCGAGAGTTGGTCGATATTCGACTCGACCGCAAGCGCCCGAGGAAGGTAGATATCCTTGAGCGTTACTCCGGGAAACTTTTTGATCGCGCTGTATTTTGAATTTCGGATGTTGGAGAGGTATTGCTTCATCTGGCTTTGGTTGAGGTGCGCGATGTTCGACGCATCAAACTGAAAGAAATATCCCAAAATAGTCCGGCGCGAGCGTTTCAGCGCCCGGGCGAAAATGGAGTCGTGGTCGGCCTCCTTGATGGCGCGGCCGAGGTAGGTGGCGGTTTGGGAGTCCTGGCCGATCCCCTCGGCTTCCATCTTGCTCTTTATAAGTTTGAGATTATCGATTCCGCCGCTGGTGTCCGAGGAGGAGAAAACCACGTCGTAGGTGATAACGCGCGCGCGGTAGGATTTGAGCCGGTTCACCAGTTTGGCCTGAACCGTGTACGGCCACGGCCACCTGCCGAGTTGGTCGATGCTTTTCTCGTCGATGGCGGCGATGACCACTTCGTTGCCGGGTTTTTTCGGTCCCCGGACAAGAAAGCGCATATCGGATGCGACGAGTTCGATCCGCTCTACGATGTCGCTGATTAAAGGGGGTTGAAAGTAGTAGATGGAGAGCATGAAGGCGGTGAGGATGAACCCCACCGTCTGGCTGTTGAAGCTGATTTTCAGGAAATTCGGTAATCGCAAGAGATTTTCTCCCAATTGCCGGCCGGTTTGAACAGGCCAAGGTCGACCATAGGGATTATCTCATATTATCCGGGGTGCTTTCTATGGCTGAAATTTCGCCGGGCCCCTGACGACGGGCGCCGGTCGGGGGCCTCCGGTCCGGGGGCTGTCGCGTTATCTTGAACCCCGGTTCTCGATGTCTTAGGATAAAATCCCTTTTTTCCTCGTTAAGGAGCTACAGAAATGGCGGATTTGCCGATTCCCCAGGTCGTCAACTCTCTCGATGTGGATGAAGACAAGGCCTATGAGCCTCCCTACGCGATTCGGTGGGGGGTGAACCGAGAGACGACGGGAACAGACTCCATCACCATGGGAAGGACGATTATCCCGCCCCGGGGGCGAAACGGGCTGCATTACCACAAGAACTGCGACACCACGATTTACGTCGTAAAAGGCCCGATCAACATCTACTACAAGGACGGAGAAGAAATCGTCCGCAAGGAAATACCCCAGGGCCATTTCGTGTACTTCCCCCAGACCTGCATCCACGGCCAGGAGAACCCGAGCCAGGCCGAGGTCGCCGAGTTGATCTTCACCTACGGCGCCATGCCCAACAAAGAGGCCGCGGGAACCACTTTTGTTGACGATCCGCGCGATCCGCTGAAGGACTGAGGCGGGCGGCCGCGGTTGTTTTCCGATTCTTCATTATTTTGGAGAGCAGTGGCCCTTTCCATCGTTCTCCCCGATTTCCGGGATTGCCCCATCACGCCTTGTAAAGGATTTCGATGGAAATCCCTTCGGGCGTTTCGATGAATGCGATCTTGGTGGTGGGGTTGAACTGGGTGGGCTCCACCGTGAATTTCACCCCGTTTTTCTTGAGTTCGGCGCAGTAGGCATCGAAATTCTGCTTCACTCGGAAGGCGAAATGATCCGTCCCGTACTGGAGGCCGCTCTTGTCTCCGGCGCTCTCCCCGGTCCGCTGGCCCCGGATGATGACAGTGGCGCCCTCGAAGGCGATATGAATCTGGGGGGCGCCGTGGATTTCGTAGTTGTTCCCCATCTTGCCGCCGAGCTTATCGACGAACCACTGGGCGACCGTTTTGGGGTCCCTGCAGACGAGATGAACATGGTCGAATGAGATGTTATCGCTGTTCATTTAAACGCTCCTTTTCTGGCTACCCGTCCCAGGTGACATCCCCGAACTCTCCGGCGTTCGGCCTCCCCGCCGCTTCGAAGGCGGCGACCTCTTTTTTGCTGGCCGCGACCGTGGAATTGGCGCCGTGCCCCGGATAAAGCACCGTCTCGTCCGGAAGTGTGAGCACCTTATTCTTGATGGTGTCGATGGATTGAAGAAGCTGATCGTGGTTCCAGGTTTTGCCCGGTCCACCGGGAAAGATCGTGTCGCCGCACACGCAGTGGCCCGGAAAGAGAAACATCAGCATCCCCCGGCAATGGCCCGGCGTGTGGATGGCCCGGAGCGATATCCGGCCGAATGAAACGGCATCTCCGTCGCTGATCTGGAAATCGGGCCGGGTCCCGAATTCCTTGGCGTCCTCGGGGTGCTGGCCCATCGGGGCGCCGGTTCGCTTGCGCACCTCGTCGAGGGCGTCGATATGATCCCCGTGGCAATGGGTCTGAAGGATATATTTGGGGACCGCGCCTTCGCAGGCGGCCAGTATCGGCTCCGCGGAATAGGATGTGTCGATGATGACGCACTCTTTGGTCGCCTTGCAGGTCAAGACATAGACGTTGTTGCTGTAGGGGCCGATGTTGAGCTTTTGGAAGGTCAACTCGGGGAGGTCCACCCTCTGATCGAATTCGCCCATCGAAAATCGCTCCTTGGGGTTCGTGCGGCCGCTATCGCCTCAATTTTCCGGCGCTTCCCGTGCGCTTCATTATCCGGCAAAGTACCTTGGATTTTAGTCGCGCCGCGCCGCGAGAACAAGGGGAAGAGAGTTGGCTCACGTATTCGTCAATATGGCGATCACCCTGGACGGCAAGATCGCCGGCGCCTTTGGCGAACGGGTTTCCTTGGGAACGGAAGCCGATCGCCGGGAAATGGACCGGCTGCGGGCCGAGGCCGATGTCATCGTTTGGGGAGGGGAGACCCTCCGCCAGGCCCGGTGCCCCGCTCTCGTGCGCGATCAGGGTCTCACCGCCTCCCGCGAGGAAAGAGGACTCCCCCCCCAGCCCGCGAACGCGGTCGTCACCTCGACCGGACAAATCCCCGGAACGATGTCGTGGTTCGATTCGAATGAGACCACGAGGTTGATCCTCACCCACGAGGGGGCGGCCGGTGCGTCCTCGGAGGCGGCGCGGGACCGGGCCGAGGTCGCCGCCCTCGGTGAGCGGGAACTCGCGGCCGCCGATATCGTGGATTTTTTGGCCGGGAGGGGGTTTGAGCGGATTCTCCTCGAGGGCGGCGGCGGGGTCCACTGGTTGTTCGCCGAGGCGGGGTTGGTGGATGCCCTGCACGTCACCGTGACGCCCCTCCTCGCGGGCGGCGCCGGAGCGCCCACCCTCCTGGACGGTTCGGGGTTCCAGGCGGCCCGGTTCATGCGCCTGAAACTTGAGGATGTCCGCCGCGAGGGGGAGGAAATATTCCTCAAATACCGGGTGGAGAAATAGGGTCCGGATCTCTTTCCATCCCGTTTGGCCGGCGAATCGCCCGCCGGCCGTTGAACGGGCCGAATCCCTGTGATAGCTATAATTATATCGAGATTCCGACGATTCGAACCGATTGGGGCGATCCCCTGGAGGAAGCGCTGTGGCGAAAAAGGCGAAATCACTTTCGAAAAAACGCCTTCATGAAATGTACCGCGATATGCTCCGCATCCGCCGCTTCGAGGAGAAGGCGGACGAACTCTTCATGGCGGGTTTGATCAAGGGCGCCGTCCACGTGAGCATAGGTCAGGAGGCCTGCTCTGTGGGAGCTTGTAGCGACCTGAACAGGGACGACGCAATCCTGACCACCCATCGGGGCCACGGCCATTCCATCGCCAAGGGCACCCGGCTCAACGAAATGATGGCCGAGTTGCTGGGCAAATCGAACGGGCTCTGCCGGGCCAAGGGCGGCTCGATGCACATCGCCGACGTCTCGATGGGCCACTACGGGGCGCACTCCATCGTGGGAGCCAACATGCCCATGGCCGCCGGCATGGGCCTCGCCTACCAGATCGAGGGCAAGGGGCAGGTCGCCGTCGTGTTCTTCGGCGACGGGGCCTCGAACCAGGGCAGCTTTCACGAATCGATGAATATGTGCTCCATCTGGAAGCTGCCCGTCATTTTCTTTTGCGAGAACAACGGCTATGCCGTGAGCTTCGGCGTCGGGCGCTCCACCGCGGTCGAGGATATTTCTACCCGCTCCCAGGGCTACAACGCTCCCGGCGTCACCGTGGACGGCATGGACGTGGTGGCGGTCCACGAGGCGACGCGCGAGGCCGTCGAGCGGGCCCGGAAGGGTGAAGGACCCTCCCTCATCGAGGCGAAGACCTACCGCTTCTACGGCCACTCGCGGGGGGACCCCCATTTCGGCCCCTACCGGACGGAGAGCGAGGTGAAAGAGTGGAGAAAGCGCGACCCGCTCCTCCTGGCGGAAAAACTTCTCAAAATGACCAAGGCCGAGAAAAAAGCCCATCAAAAAGCCGTGGGCGACGAGATGGTAGCGGCGTCCGAGTTTGCACAAAACTCTCCGAAGGCCACGCCGGAGTCGGCCCTCGAAGACGTATACGCCTGAGAGGCGGGAGATTAGCTCATGCGCGAAATCAGTTATGTGGACGCCCTGAACGAAGCGCTCCACGAGGAGATGGAACACGACAAGAAAGTGATTTGCCTGGGCGAGGATGTCGAGCTCGCCTACGTCTTCGGTGTCACGAAGGGCCTGATGGATAAATTCGGTGCCTCTCGGGTGCGCGACACGCCGATCAGCGAGCTCGGCTTCGTCGGCGCGGGCGTCGGCGCGGCGATGGCCGGCTACCGCCCGGTGATCGAAATCATGTTCATGGATTTCGTCATGCTGGCGATGGACCCCCTTGTGAATCAGGCGGCGAAGCTGCGCTACATGCTGGGCGGTCAGATCTGCATTCCGCTCGTCGTGCGCACCCCGGGCGGCGGGGGTGTGCAGTACGGCCCGACGCACTCTCAGGTGCTCGAGGCCTGGTTCATGCAGGTCCCCGGCCTCAAGGTGGCCTGCCCGAGCGACCCGGCGGACGCCAAGGGCCTTCTCAAGGCGGCCATCCGGGACGATAACCCGGTGTTCTTCTGCGAGCACAAGATGCTTTACAAGACGAAGGGCCCCGTACCCGATGGCGATCACATCGTCCCCTTCGGGCAGGCGGCCGTGAAGCGCGAGGGCAGTGACATCACCCTCATCGGGGTCGGCTATCAGGTGCAAAATTGCCTCCGCGCCGCGGACCGGCTGGCTGGCGAGGGCATCAGCGCCGAGGTCGTGGACCCGAGGACTGTCGCTCCGCTCGACACGGCGACGCTGGCCGAGTCCGTCCGCAAGACAAACCGCTGCGTCATCGTCGAGGAGGGGCACCTCAGGAGCGGGGTCGGCGCCGAGATCGCCGCCGCGATTCAGGAGGAGGCCTTCGACTATCTCGACGCGCCGATCGGGCGGGTGGCGGCTCTCAACGCGCCGATACCCTTTGAGGTGGAACTTGAGGACTACGTCCTCCCGAACGAGGGCAACGTCGTCGAGGCGGCGAAGAAAGCGCTCGGCGTCATCGCCTGATCCGGTCAGGGACTCATCGAGGGCGGGGCCTGAGCTCCGCCCTTTTTGCTTTAAAAATGAAATCATCGGGAGATCGCGCATGGGACTGATCGAGATTAATCATACGAGCTTCACCGTGGCCGATGTCGACGCGGCGGCGAAATGGTACTGCGAAAACTTGGGCTTCGAGGTGATGAGCGACATGCACCGCCCGCAGGGCTACTGCGAGGCCGTGACGGGAATCCCCGGCGCTGCGCTCCACATCATCTACGTCAAGGGCGGCGGCTACGCCATCGAGCTGATCGAGTACACCCAGTCGAAGGGCGCAAAGATCGATTCGGCGACGAACAACGTCGGCAGCGCCCACGTCGCCTACAACGTGGAAAATTTAAGGGAAACGCACGCCGACCTCACGGCCAGGGGCGTCAGGCTGATCTCGGAGCCCATCCCCATCACCGAGGGGGCGAACAAGGGGGGCCTCGTCATCTACCTCGAGGACCTTGACGGCAACACCCTTGAGTTCATCGAGCGGCCCAAGGTGTAGAAGGGATTTTCGATCCCTCGTTTATCCTCCACCCTCCCTGAAATTCGATAGCGCACAAGCGAAAATCCCCCCCACGCCCCGTCCCTCTCCCGTCGGGAGGGTTGGGGTGAGGGAGGATTTTAGAAAAAAATCGGACAGCTAAACCGAAACCGTCTCGCCGGGCTTGAGAGTGATCACCTCGGTGTCCGGGCTTCGCTTTGCGACTTCGGCGGCGAAATCCTCGGGCTTGCCGGTGAGGAAGGGGAGCGAGGAGTGGTGGACGGGGACGACGCGCTTGGCGTTTAGATAACTGACGGCGATGGCGGCGTGGGCCGGGCCCATCGTGGCGCGGTCGCCGATGGGCAGGAAGCACAGGTCTGGCTCCCAGAGCTCGCCGATGAGCTTCATGTCGCTGAAAAGGCAGGTGTCGCCAGCGTGGTAGATGCGCTTGCCGTCCTCGAAGGTGAGGATCAGGCCGCAGGGTTCGCCGGCGTAAACGCCGTCGGGGCCGTAGCTCGAGCCGTGGATGGCGTGGGTCATGGTGAGCTGGATGCCGCCGAGATCGACGGTTCCCCCCTTTCCCACGGGTGTGAGATGGTCTTTTAGGGCCTCGTGGGCGCGGCCCAGGGCGCGGACGAGGTCCATGTGCCCGGCGACGGGGCAGGGGTTTTCGTTGAATACGGCCATGATGTCGCCGGTGTGGTCTCCGTGGCCGTGGGTGAGGCAGATGAGGTCGGCCTTGCGCGGCGATTTCAGCTCCTCGGGGCAGACGGGGTTCGCCTGGAGCCAGGGGTCGATGTAGATGGTCCGGCCCCCGCCGGTTTCTACCAAAAACGTGGATTGCCCGTGATAGGTGAGAGTCGCGCCCATTTTCGGTCTCCTTGGAATAAATTGCGGAAAGGGGAAGTGGGGGAGGCCCTCCCGGACCACCCGGCGGACCGCTGGAAGGGCGCTTTATTGTGCCCGGATGTCAGGATTCGGAGAGGGAAATCTACCCAACCCCCGCGCGGGGTGTCAATTCTCCCCGATGGCTTGGCGGCCGATTTTACTTCCGCCGCGGGCAGTCTCGGGCAATATCCCATATGATAGCGGAGGCTGGCCGGAATGGTAGTCGACCGGGAGGTCGGCTTGACCGGCTTGACCGGCTGGGCGGCTGGGCGGCTGGCCGCACTTTATCAGAGAGGTTTTCCCATGAAGTCGCGCCAAAAATGGTTTGTGCTGACCGCGGTGGTCGTTCTGGCGGCGGGCGGGACCCTGACGTACACCCTCGTCCGGAACCCGCGCGAAGCGAAAACGATCGAGCCCGTTGAAAAGGGCCGTCTCGTCCGGACCACCGTTCTCCGGAAGCAGGAGAAAAAATTCCTCGTCACCGCCTACGGGACCGTTCGGCCCCGGACCGAGATCAAGGTCATGGCCGAGGTTTCGGGAAGGGTGATCAGCCGCTCGGACGGTTTCAGGGACGGCGGTTTCATCAAGAAGGGCGACACCCTTTTCGAGATCGACCCGGTGGACTACAAACTCGCCGTCGCCCGGCGGCGCGCCGAGATTGCCCAGCTCAGGGCCGATATCGAGCGCCTGGTCCAGGAGGAGAGAAACCACCAGGCCGACCTTCGCATCGCCCTGCGCCATCTCGAGGTCGTCCAGGGCGAGCTCAAGCGAAACCAGCGGCTCAGGCGGCAAAAAATCATCTCCCCCGGAAAACTCGACATTTCCCGCCAATCCGTGCTCCGGCAGGAGCGGGAGGTCCAGCGCATCCGGAACCTCCTGGCGCTGGTGGCGCCGAGCCTCTCCCAGAAAAAAGCCGCGCTCGATGTTACGAGCGCCCGTCTCCAGGAGGCGCGGCTAGATCTGAATCGTACGCGCATCGTCGCGCCCTTCGACGCGCGGGTTCGCAACACGAGTCTGGCGACGGGCGACTATATCCGGGAGGGAAACGTGGTCGGGAAAATCTACGATTCCTCCGTACTGGAGGTGCCCGTCTCGGTGCCAGTTGACGAGGCCAGGTGGGCCTTCCGGCGGATAGCGGGCCAGCCGTTCCCCCGGACACAGGACGAGGTCCAGCAGTATTTCTCGAGCGCGAAGATCTACTGGAGTCGGTTCGGTCAGAGGTTCGAGTGGGAGGGCCGCGTCACCCTGGTGGGGGCGGGCCTCGACGAATCGACCCGGGCGGTCACGATGGTCGTCGAGGTCCCCGAGCCCTTCAGGAAATGGATTCCCGGCAAGCATCCCCCTCTCACGGTGGGAATGTTCGTCAAGGTGGGCATCCAGGGAGTCACGTTGTCCGACGTTTACGTCATTCCGCGATCCGCCCTCCGGCCGGGCGACAATATTTACATCTACGCGGACGGCGCCCTCGCCGTTCGGCCGGTCAAGATTATCCGCAAAGGCCAAGATGAGGCAGTCTTACGGAACGGAGTGAACGAGGGAGAGCGCCTCATCCTTTCCGCCATTCCGGCGGTGGTTCAGGGCATGAAGCTTCGGGCCGCCGACGCGGACCGGAACGCCGGATCGAAGAAAACGCATGCCCACCGCCGTGGGGCCGTGTCGCCTTGAAGCGAATCATCGCCGCAACGACGAACCACCGGGTCTTCGCCAACCTTCTGATGGCGGTGCTCATCCTGCTCGGCGTGATTTCCCTTTATCAAATCAAAAGCGAGATCATTCCCTCCTTTTCCCTCGATATGGTGAGTGTCACCGTCGCCTGGAAGGGGGCCAGCCCCGAGGAGGTGGAGGAGGGCGTCTGCATCAAGGTCGAGGAGGCCATCGCCGGAATCACAGGCATCAAGAAAATCTCGTCCACCGCGAATGAAAACAACTGCTCTCTCATCGCGGAGCTTGAATCGTGGGTGGATGATGCTCGGACGGTGATGGACGACATCAAGAACGCCGTGGACCGGATCGACACTTTTCCCGACGAGATCGAACGCCCGGTGATCTCGGAAGTGAAGCGGATCGATCAGGTCCTCAACCTGGCCCTCTACGGGGACGCCCCGGAAACGGCGCTGAAGCGGATGGCCGAGGAAATAAAGGAGGAATTGATCGCCTTGCCGGGTGTCTCACAGGTGGCGATCAACGGGGTGAGAAACTGGGAGATTTCCATCGAGGTCTCCGAGGCCACCCTGCGCCGGCACGGGCTGACCTTCGAGAGGCTCGCCGAGACGATCCGGAAAAACGTGCTGGAGCTGACCGGGGGCGATATCCGCTCCTCGGACCGACGGATTCGCATCCGCACGGTGGGCAAGCGCTACACCGGCCCCGAATTCGAGAATCTCGAGATGCTCACCCGGGCGGACGGTACGATCCTCCGGCTGCGGGATATCGCCCGGGTGGTGGACGGGTTCGAGGATACGGACAAGTCCGGCCGATTCAACGGAAAGAACGCCGCCCTCATCATCATCAACAAAACCGAAGACGAGGACGCCCTTCAAATCGCCGATAAGGTGAATGCCTATGCCGCCCGGAAGCAGAAAACGCTTCCCGCGGGGATATCTCTCACCCCCTGGGCAAATACCTCCCGGCTGATTCTGGATCGCCTCAACTTGCTTTTGCGGAACGGGAGAATCGGCCTCGTCCTGGTCTTTTTGTCCCTCTGGCTTTTTTTGAACATCCGCCTTTCGTTCTGGGTGACAGTGGGCATTCCGGTTTCCCTGTTGGCCTCCCTGGGGTTCGTCACCTTCGTGGGCGGCTCGTTGAATATGATCACCATGTTCGCCTTTATCATGGTTCTCGGGATTCTCGTGGACGACGCCATCGTCGTGGCCGAAAACATTTACGCCCGGATGCAGACGGGAGAGGATTTCTTCGAGGCGGCTATCGGGGGGGCCGCCGAGGTGGCCTGGCCGGTCGTCGGAACCGTGACCACCACCATCGTCGCGTTCATGCCCCTGTTTTGGGTCGAAGGCACACTTGGAAAATTCATGGCCATACTTCCGGTGGTCATCATCGCCGCGCTTGTGGCCTCGTTGGTCGAATCGTTGTTTATCCTCCCGACTCATCTGGCGCACTGGGTCAGGCCGCCCCGAGAGAAATCGGTTTCGGGACGGATCCGGGCCCGGATCGAAGGTTTCGTCACCTGGTGGATCGGCCGGGTCTATCTGCCCTTTCTTCGATTTTGTCTTGAGGCCCGCTATCTGGTCATCGCGGTGGCCCTGGTTCTTTTCTCCGTGACGATAGGGCTCACCATGGGCGGGCACGTGCGCTTCCTTTTTTTCCCGGGTTTCGATTCCGATTTCATTCAGGCGAAGGTTCTTTTTCCCGAGGGGACTCCCATCGGACAGACCTCCAGGGCGGCCAGGAGGATTGAAGGGGCCGTCCGGTCGCTGGAGAAGGAGTTTCGGTCCAAATCGGGAGAGCCAATCATTCAAAACGACTTCGCCATTTTGGGAGAGCAGGTCTCAAGACCCAATAAAAGCGAGGCGGAAGGAAGCAACGCGGCCCAGGTCATCGTCGAGCTTCTTCCGGCGGAGCGCAGGGGAATCCCCAGCTCCGAGATCGTATCCCGCTGGCGCGAGAAGGTCGGAGCCATCCCCGATGCGCTGAGCCTGACATTTGGCGGATCTCAGGTGCACCCCGGCGGCAAGCCGATAGAAATCCGCTTCACGGGGCCGGGCACGGCCGACCTCCGCCGGGCGGCCGAGGCCTTGAAGATCGAGTTGAGAAAGTATCCCGGGGTGCAGGAGATCGAGGACGATTTCCGGCCCGGCAAGCTCGAGCTTCGGGCCGAACTCAAGCCCCAGGCGAGGGTGCTCGGCGTCTCGCTTCAGGACCTCGCGTTTCAGCTCCGCTCCCGTTTCTTCGGTCTCGAGGCGCTGCGGATTCAGCGGGGGCGCGACGATGTGAAGGTAAAGGTCCGCTACCCGCCCGAGGAGCGCCGGACGCTCGGCAACGTGGAGAGCGCCCGCATCCGCACGCCCTCGGGGGCTGAAATTCCTTTCTACGATGTCGCCGATGTCGGGATTTCACGGGGGCTGGCTGAGATCAAGCGAATCGACCGGAGCCGCGTGATTACCGTCACGGCCGAGGTGGACGAAGCGATAGCGAACTCGGCCGAAATTATCGCCAGCCTCGGGAAGGGATTTTTTCCCGGCCTGATGCGGAGGCTCCCCGGTGTGCGCGTTCGCTTCGAGGGCCAGGCGAAGGATCGCAAGGAATCCGTCGGAAGTCTGATGCGGGGGTACGCGTTCGCGGGGGCGGTGATCTTTTTGATATTGGCGACGCTTTTCCGGAGCTATTTTCAGCCCATCGTCGTCATGAGCGCCATCCCGTTCGGGGTCGTCGGCGCGGTTTGGGGGCACATCTTCATGGGTTTCGACATCTCCATGATGAGCCTGATGGGAATCGTCGCCCTGTCGGGGGTGGTGGTGAACGATTCTCTGGTTTTTCTGGATTTCGCCAATCGTTTCATCGCCCGGGGAATGAAGATCGAGGAAGCCTTGACGCGGGCGGGGGCCTCGCGGCTGAGGCCGATTGTGCTGACCTCGCTGACCACCGTCGCGGGGCTCGGGCCCATGCTCTTGGAGCGGAGCTTTCAGGCACAGTTTCTCATTCCCATGGCGGTCAGCCTGTGCTTCGGGCTTGTGTTCGCCACCGTCATTACGCTGGTCCTCGTTCCGGTGTTCTCGCTGATCGGAAACGACATCGTGCGCCTGTGGCAGCGGCTATGGTCGGGGAGGTGGCCCAGCCGGGAGGAGGCGGATGTCCACCACCCCCAAAGTGGCCCCGAGGCGCATATCGCGGACCTCCCGGACTCGGCTTGACCGCCGGGCGTTTGGACCTTGTAATAGCCCTAAATACCGGGTATTCCATTTGTCTTGGCCTCAATTTTCGATGACAGGAGGATGTGCGTTTCATGGCGGCAATGGACGAGGTTCGCTACGGCGAGGCCGTAAAAGACAATATGGAGGCGGTCTTGATGGTCGCCCCCGAAAAACTGGAGGTCAAACAGGTTCCCGTTCCCGAGCCGCTGGTAGGCGAGGTGCTGGTCAAGGTGGAATCGACCACGATCTGCGGAACCGATATCGAGATCATCAAGGGAACTCACGTTCCCCGTTGGCCGCCGCAGCTTCCCGCCATTCTGGGCCACGAGTGGGCGGGGCGCATCGTGGCGATGGGCCCCCACACCGAGGGCTTCGGCTTCGAGATGGGGGATCATGTCGCGGGGACGAGCCACGCCGGGTGCGGCGCCTGCCGCATGTGCCACATCGGGCGCTACAACCTTTGCTACAATTACGGGAAAACCGTCACCGGCCACCGGCAGTACGGCCATGTCTCCCAGGGCTCCTACGCCGAGTATGTGTCCAACAATATCCGCGCCCTTCACAAAATGCCCAAGGACATGTCCTTCGAGCTGGGCTCGGCGGTCGATCCCGCCGCCTGCGGGCTCTGGACGGCCAAGCGCGCCGGAATCAACGCGGGCGACACCGTGATCATTCTGGGCTCGGGGCCCATCGGGGTTTTCGCCTTCGAGTCGGCGCGGGCGCTGGGCGCGGGCAGGATCATCGTCGTCGGCGGGGGCCGGCGGCTCGAGATTATCGCCGGGCAGGGCGCCGAGACGATCAGCTACCGCGAGGGAAACGTGGTGGAGCAGGTCCGGGAGATGACGGATGGCCAGCTGGGCAACGTCGTCCTCGAGACGGCGGGACAAAAGGCGAGCTTTCAGTGGGCCATCGACTGCGCGGGCAAGGGCTCGCGGGTGGCGCTTACCGGAATCCCCGAGGAGATACCCGACATCGCGTGGAAGCGGGTGGTCCTCGAGGAGATGGACATCTTCGGAGTCCGGGCGAATCCGAATTGCGGGGACGAGGTGATCGGGCTGATTCGGGGCGGCCGCTTGCGGGTTGAGCCCTACATCACCCACCGGTTCCCGCTCAAAAACTACCAGGAGGCGCACGATATTTTCGTGGCGCGCCAGGACGGCGCCCTGTTGGTGAACCTCACGCCCGGCACCTAGGGCGGGCGAGCCCCGCATTAGGGCGAACGCACACGATGCTTAGGACGAACGCGCCCGGCGTCTAGGGTGGATTGGAAACGGCGGTATGGCGGACGGGCAGGAAAAAAAATACGGCGCGAAAATGATCGTCGAGGCGAAGTTGGAGGCGGTGCCCAACCCCTCGCCCCAGCGGGACTATATCGTCGATTTTTCGATTCCCGAGTTCACTTGCCTGTGCCCGATCAGCAATTTCCCGGATTTCGCGACGATTCGAATCTGTTATGTGCCCGGCGAGAGGATCGTCGAGCTCAAATCGCTCAAGCTCTATATCAACCGCTTTCGCGACCAGGAGGTCTTTCACGAGCAGGCCGTCAACCGGATACTCGACGACCTGGTGGCTTGCTGCGCCCCCAAGTGGGCCTGGATCGAGGGCGATTTCAACGTAAGGGGCAACATCAAGACGAAAATCCGGGCCACCCATGGTCAGCGGCCGGCGGGGGTTCCGGATTAACGAAGCATTATTGGCGTTGACGGAGGAAAGAATGTCTGATCTGAAGGTTGCCGGAAAGGATTTGTCCCGCATCGACGCTCCCGACAAGGCGGCGGGAACCGCGCGGTTCGCGGCCGATGTACCGCCGCCCGCGCGCGGGCTCATCGGGCTCGTTCTCAGGAGCCCTCACCCCCATGCAAAAGTCCTCTCGGTGGATAGCCGGGCTGCCGAAAAAATTCCCGGCGTCCGGGTGGTCCTCACCCGCGTAAACGGCCCCAAGCACCGCTTCGGGGGAGGCATCAAGGACCAGACCTGGTTCGCCGCCGACGGTTTAGTCCGCTTCGTGGGCGAGCCGGTCGCGGCCGTGGCGGCCGAGAGCTACGACGCCGCCCGGGCAGCCGTCGAGGCGATCCGGGTGAAATACGAGGTTCTCGAGCCGGTCGTGAGCGCTTTCGACAGCCGCGACGGCAAAGCGCCGCTCGTGCACGAGGATTGGAGCGAACTCACCCTCGGCCCCGGCGGGAAGGGAAACGTCATCGCCCGCTTCGAGACCAAAATGGGGGATGCGGATTCCGGATTCGCTGAGGCGGACCGGATTTTCGAGCACACCTTCGCCACCCCGCGCACCCACGCTGCCTATATCGAGCCCCACGCCTGCACCGCCGAGGCGGGCGCCGACGGGAAGGTGACGGTCTGGACATCCACACAGGACGCCTGGTCGATTCGCACCGGGATAGCCGATGCCCTGGGCTACCCCGACAACAAAATCCGCGTCATCCCCACCGAGATCGGCGGTGGTTTCGGCGCTAAGCTCCAGTCCCTGATCGAACACATCGCCGCCCTCCTTTCGCTGCGCTGCGGCGAGTCGGTTCGCATCGAGATGACGCGCGAGGAGGATCACAACGCTTCGAGCCCCCGCCATCCCCATTTCATCACCATCCGGACCGGGGTGAAAAACGGCGGCGAAATCGTCGCCCGCGAGATCGACGTTACGATGGATCACGGGGCCTACGGGCGGGGCGCCCCGTTCCAGTGCCAGAGCAAAATGATAATGGCCTCGTGCAACTACCGGATTCCCAACGTCCGGGTCCGCGCCTGCACGGTCTATACGAACGCGCCGATGTCGGGGCCGGTGCGCGCTCCGAGCGGCCCGCAGTACCACTTCGCGACCGAGGTCCAGATGGACATCATCGCGCGCGAGATGGGATTTGGCCCCCTCGAGTTCAGGAGGCAAAACGGCCTCAGGCCGGGCGACCGGTCACTGGCTCCCCCGGAGGAGAATCCTTCGATGCTGTCGGTTCTGAACCGCGTGGCCGAGGAGAGCGGCTGGGGAGGGGAGATTTCCTCGGGCGAAGCGCTCGAGGCCGATGGGTGGAAGCTCGGCCGGGGGATCGCCTGTGGCTATTGGCCCGGCCCCGGCGAGTCGGCTAGCTGTTCGCTTCGGCTCAACGACGACGGGTCGATTCAAATCGTGGCGGGCACGGTAAATCTGACCGGAATGAGCACGGCGCTTTGCCAGTTGACCGCCGATGAGTTCGGCATCGAATTCGATGAGGTCCGTTACTCGACGGGCGACACCGACTCCGCTCCCCAATCCACCGCGGCCTCGGGAAGCAAGGCGACCCGCTCGGTGGCCCAGGCCATCCTGTCGGCGGCCGAGGATTTCCGGGAAAAAATCTTCTCAGTGGCGAGCTCCAGGCTCGAGGCCGATCCGGCCGACCTCGTGCTCGAGGAGGGCAAGGTCAGCGTCGCCTCGGCCCCCGAGCGGTTTCTCACCCTGGCCCAGGTGGCCGCCGCTGCGCCCGGCTTGCAGGGTTTTGTCATCGGATCGGGCGAGACGGCCAAGCCGCCTCCCTGCCCGATTCATACGGCGCAGGTTGCCGAGGTGGCGGTGCACCCGGACCTCGGCGAGGTGCGGGTGCTCAGGCTCTTATGTGCGCAGGACGTGGGTTTCGCGATCAATCCCACCTCGGTGGCCGGCCAGATTGAAGGGGCCATGATTCAGGGGCTGGGCCTCGCCCTGATGGAGGAGCTTCCGAGCGCGGAGAACGGAAGCATTCAGGGCGACTCGCTGCACGAGTATCTCGTGCCGACGAGCCTGGACATGCCCGAGATCAGGGTGGTCATGATTGACAACCCGGCGGAGGGAACGCCCCTGGGCATGCGCGGCGTGGGCGAGCCGCCCATCGTGGCGACGGCGGCCGCGGTCGTGAACGCGATTAACGACGCGGTGGGGGCCCCGCTCTTTTCTATTCCCGTCGGGCCGCACCATGTGCGCGCCGCGATGGCGGAAAACGGCGCCGCGGTCTCCGCTTGATGGAGAATTGATACCCGCCTGAGCGGGAAAGGGGAGGAGTGAGAATGCCGATCGATAAAGAGTCGGGTCTGACCGAGGGGATGGGAATCACCGAAGAGAAGATAGCGTACCCTGAGCCGCGGTTGCCCCTCAATGCCCCGGACAACCTTCCGGAGGGCATCCGCGAGGAGGTGGAGCCTCTCTACGACTGGTCCCGGAGGATATGGGGGTCGGTGCCGCGGTTCCTGCAGATGCTCGCCCATGCGCCGGTGGCCGTCGAGGCGTGGATGCTGCTCGATCAGAAGTTGCGGATAGATCGGCTCAAGACCGAGCCCGGCTACGTCAAGCTCATTCAGCTTGTCATCGTCAAGACGGCGCTCGTCGCCCAATCCGACTACTGAGCGGGGCACAACATCGGGCTCGGTCGAGCCCAAGGCATCACGGAGGCTCAGATGAACCTCCTGAGCGGGGATGCCTGGAAGGATAGCGAGCTCTTCTCGGACGAGGAAAAGGCGGTCATCTGCTGGGCCGACGAAGTGACGAACCAACGGGCCAAGGAGAACGACGCCGCCTTTAGGGAGATGAGGAAGCACTTCAACGACCGCCAGATCGTGGAGTTGACCTTTCTCTGCGGCATGTGGAACCTCTCTGCGCGGATCACCGAGCCGCTCCACCTCTTGGTCGAGCCCCCCGGAAAGCGCATCGCCTTCCAGGAAGAGGATATGTAGCGGGGGGGGGGGAACGGACTTTTTTATGACGGATAGCGGTCAGGGTTTGGCTTGGAGATGAACCGATGAAGATCAAGGACTATAAGGATGTCGAGCTGAAAACCGAGGAAACGGCGCGGGGCGCGGGAATCAGGTGGCTTCTCAGCGATCGGGACGGAATGACGGATATGTCCATGCGCGTTGTTGAAATCGAGCCCGGCGGCCAGACGCCCCATCATTCCCATCCCTGGGAGCATCAGGTTTTCATCCTCAAGGGCAGCGGCCGCGTCATCGCCGAGGGGGAGACCCGGGAATTCTCGCCCGGAGCCGCGATATTCATCGGGCCCAACGAAAAACATACATTTTATAACGACTCCGGGGAGACGATGGAGTTTGTCTGCATGATACCCGTCCGCGCCACAATCACCGTTGGCCTCTGATTTCAGAGCGGGGCCGGTCGGAGGGCCGGAATCTACGCGGTTTTAGCTCGCAAGCGACTTCAGGATGGGCTCGTGCCTGAAGCTCTCCTGGATTTCCTCGACCTCGGTGCGCTTGTCGAAGAATACGTCCACGATCTTCGGGTCAAAATGCTTCCCTCGCCCCGGTCGGATCATCTCGTAGGCGGTTTCGTTCGTGAAGGCTTCCTTATAGGGGCGCCGGCTCGTCAGGGCGTCGAAAACATCGGCGACGGCGCAAATCCGGCCCCAGACGGGAATTTCCCCCTCGGCGAGGCCGTTGGGGTATCCGGCCCCGTCCCAGCGCTCGTGGTGCGACATCGCGATGACCTCGCCCGCCTTGAGCAGGTCCGACTCCGAATCGCTCAGAATTCGCGCGCCGATGACGGTGTGTTGTTTCATGACCCGCCATTCGTCCTCGTCGAGCTTGCCCGGCTTGAGCAGCTTGCTGTCGGGGATTCCGAGCTTGCCGACGTCGTGCATGGGGGTGGCGTGGAAGAGGAGGTCGATTTCGTTCGAAGTCAGGTCGAGCCCCCGGCCCAGGAGAGCGCAGTAACTGCCCAGGCGCTTGATGTGCGCGGCAGTGTCCTTGTCCTTGAATTCGGCGGCGATGCCCAGGCGCTGGATGGTCTCGAGGTGAGCGTTGTGCGCGATTCGCTTGGCGATGGCGAGCTCCTCGAGCGCTTTTCTGAGGACCGCCGTCCGCTTCTCGAGCATGTCCTCAAGCTCGAGGCGGTTGCGGTTGATCGTGTCCTGCGTCTCTTTCATTTTCAAAAGATAGGCCGAACGAACTGCAAGCTCGGAGAGATCGACGGGTTTTGTGAGGAAATCGCTGGCCCCGGCGTTGAAGGCGCGAAGGCGATTCTCTTTGTCGGCGATACCCGAGACCATGACGACGGGAAGGTCTTCGGTGCTCTCGTCCCCGCGAATCTGGCGGAGGACTTCAAGACCGTCGATGCCGGGCATCGAGATATCCAGAAGAACGAGATCGAACCCGAGCTTTACCATGGCGAGGGCCTCGAAGCCGTCGCGCGCTTCCTCGGAATCATGTCCCAGGGACTCGACCAGAGAGGTGAGCAGCACCCGGGTGTTGAGGTCATCGTCCACGATGAGTATGCGTTTTGATTGTTTCATTTTGTTTCTTTTATCGGATTTGGCGGAAAATATCGCCGGCGGCCTCCCGGTTTCCCCCTGGATACCCAGTGCCTGGTCGCCGTACAGCTGGCCGGGTATCTCCGGCGGTTGCGGAAATCCCCTGTATTGCTTTTTATCGGTCCGGGCGAAGGAAAGCTGAGGGAAAATAATGATGAATTTGAACGATAGCGGTCCAACCCGAGGTTCGGAGTGGTGAAATATTATTTTGTGAATGGAGCCTGGCAGCACTGCGGGTCGTTGGGGTGCGAGTGATAGTATATGATATGTAATATACAATACGGATTATACTCATAAAAACAGGTTCTTAAAAAAAACATGAAAAAGAAGTGTTGCAATTTTGCCCGGATTGGCGCAGATTACATAGCAGTTGGAGGTCGCCCCGCCCTTGCCTGCGGAACCAGGCGGCCAGAGCTTTTTGTTGAGTTGTTTCGCCCAAAGAGGAAGGGAACCATGAGTCGCCCAGAGAGAAATGGAGCTATGAGTCAAGAACGAAACCGTGAACACATCCCCGTGGATACATCCTATCTGGAGGAAGGGGATCTGCTGCCCGTGGCCGTGGCGCTGTCCTCCGCCACCGACTTCCTGACGGACTTGGAAGTAGCGATGTGCGACGGCGAGGGCGGCTCGGCTCCCTCCAAGGGAACGAGGTGGGCCTGATAGCTTCGGACTGAAATTCAGCGAGGCCTCCGCCGCCGGGCGGGGGCCTCGTTCTTTTTGTGCGCCCCTGGTGCCGGTGGCGGATGAACCATGAAAAAACCCCCGATCCGGGGTGGATCGGGGGTTCGTTGTTTGTTGGTGGAGGTGAGGGGGCTCGAACCCCTGAGCCATTTTTGCCTTCCCAGTTATTAAGCCATTTTATATCAATAAGGTATGGGTCTGCGCTCTCCTGATCCCTCGTTCTACGCTACTACTGCGCTACTGCGGAGTCCCCTCGCCGGAAAATAACTCCCTCGCCGGCCGCCAGGCTCTCCGTCGTCGGGCGCTCATAATGCCGGTCGTCCACTCCACGCTCATCCGTGTGGCCCATGTAATAATTGACCTGCCCCCCCAAAACCGGTCCATGCTGAATGAGAGGATTTTCGATACTCTTTCGGTGAGACTGCCCAATCTGGGGGGATTTGCATGAGCAAGAAGCGTCATACACCTGAGCAGATCATATCCAAGCTGAGAGAAGCCGAAGTGCTGCTTTCCCAGTGCCAGAGCGTCCCTGCGGCCTGCAAGAGGATTGAGGTTTCAGAGCAGACGTACTACCGCTGGCGCAAAGAGTGGGGAGGACTTCGTCTGGACCAGGCCAGGCGATTCAAGGAACTAGAGCGCGAGAATGGCCGCCTCAAGAAGCTCGTTGCTGACCAGGCATTGGACAATGCCATCCTGAAGGAAGGCCTCCTCTCGGAGGCCACCTCGGGAAACTTCTGAGCCCGCCCAGGAGGAGGCGGGCAGTGGAGCGTGTATGCGAGCTCTTCCGCGTGTCGGAGCGTCG
>PVBE010743633.1_pt1 | contig 25346 bp, 23 predicted proteins | sample 1631181 | NCBI WGS metagenome assembly PVBE01 (sample SAMN08397723, study PRJNA350692) | Marine metagenome, whole genome shotgun sequencing project. | isolation source: water | place: Pacific Ocean | collected 2012-04 | reverse complement strand
TTCAGTCTCTTTGCTGGGATTATAGTTGGGTTAGTACTTGGAATAACTTTAGGGGTAGATTTAAATTCAGACACTTTCAATCTTTATTACACGCTTGGTATTCTTGCCTTATTCATGCTGCCGCTTTTAGGGTTGAGTGTAAGAAGATTTGCCGATGCAGGAAGAGGAAGAAGAGAAGCTATAGTGGTTTTTGTTCTTGCAACCATTTTTCAATTAATAGTACCTACGGAAGATGCGATTATACCGGTGGCTGAATTCTTGATTATGCCAGCTTGGCTTGTCTTTGGTGCTTCTAGTTTATACACCATTTACATTGCACTTAAAAAAACCAGTTTAAGTAATTCACTACACACTGTGTAGTTAGAACCTGGTAAGTTATTGATAATGATGGAAGGGAACAAATTGAAAATAACCTGTTCACTACACATTAACTACACACTAGTAAAACACACCTCGCAAACCCTTATAAACACTGGTGTTTTTCCCATGTCTACTATTGAGTGGGAGTAAAAACACGCCCTACAACCCCCATTCCTACGCTGTTTCCTATGTTGTAAAGTTGTTGTAAAGACGCATTCCTTCGTCTTTGTTGTAAACATTGTTGTAAAGTTCTGCCACTACTACACTGCGTAAGTGTAATAAGTATGTAATACAACTTAGTTGAAAATGAGCAAAGCCCCGATGACAAATATTTCAATAAAAAGCCTACTTCTCAGATTTAGATGGCGAATACTGTTTACATTCGTTTTGGTGACGCTGGAAGCACTGACTGGAATTCTTTTCCCGCTTCTAATTGGAATCGCGATCGATGGTCTTTTGGAAGACAGCTTCGATGGGATACTCTATCTATCTATCGCTGGAGCGGCAGCACTAATAGTAGGAAGTGCAAGACGATTCTACGACACCCGAATCTACTCTGGAATTTACTGCAAAATTACTCCCGAGATGATCGAAAATGAAACAAACAAAGACGCATCGGTTTCCAGAATATCAGCCCGGACGGGCCTTCTAACTGAATTTGTGGAATTTCTTGAAAATTCGATGCCTGCAATGATAACTGCACTTATTTCTTTAGTCGGCATTCTTGCCATCATCGCTACTTTGAATATCAATGTCTTTTTTGCTTGCCTTTCACTACTAGGCCTCATTGTTCTTATCTATACCATAACTGGAAAATTCAACTATAAGCTCAATGCAAACTACAATAATCAACTTGAGAAACAAGTAGACGTCTTAACCGCAAGAGATTCCATTGCTATCAAAAGTTTTTATCAGGAGTTAATGAGATGGAATATAAAGCTGTCTGACCTTGAGACTATGAATTACTTTGTAATATGGGTGGGGGTTATTGCGGTGTTTATCTATACGCCTATAACGGTAATTGGTGCAGGGGTACTGAGTTACGGTCTCGTATTCTCGATCATAATGTATGTTTTCGATTACACCGGCAGTATTGTCAGCTTCCCTCTTTTCATTCAACAAGCAATTCGATTGAAAGAAATATCTGCTAGATTGGCTAAACCCTGAAATTCCGGCTCTGGCGGCAGCAGCTAGGTAGCGTTCAAGATATGCAGCGTACGTTCATCGAATTCCAAAAGTATCTTTATTCCAAAGCTGCTTAAACAAGGATATGTCCAGAAAGGAAAAAGAGCATTAGAGCGAATACACATAAGCTGAAGCAAGCATCAAAGCAGTTGGAAAAGGTATGCTTGGAGTGGGGCATTAGCAGTTGTAAACTTTACAACAGCAGAAATGGCAAACTACTGATAACACAAAGATTTTAAGATAGTGGCACACACAAAAATTAACCATAAATGTTGTAAAGATGTTGTAAAGACAATTTTTCCCCTCGCAAACCATTGTTCTTACAAGGTTTATTTTGAGTGCGACTATTGAGTGGGAATAGCTAAACCCTCTGAAACCCTTATTCTATAAGGGTTCGTCAACAACACACTCACGACACACTTTCTCCTAGATGCTTGTTCTTTATACCATCTGGCATTAGCATAAACACACACCACAACACACTACGGTGACTATTGTTAACCGTAAGTGATAAACACCCTAGTTTATCCATTAGGTGTTGGGGATGATTAGTTATGGGAAAGGTATAATGGGTGCATGTATAAAGATAACGCAAAGCAAAAACCTAACAATATTTTCCCGATTATTGGTTCAGTGAATACTGGTGCCAAGAAACCACTAGCCGATAATTAAAAAATTACCGACTGTCATGATATATTCGATGGCAGAGCTACTATCCGAAGGAACAATAGAAGCGGTGGCGTTTGGCAGTTTAACATTTGGCTTCGCTCCGAGAACAAGCAGTATCGGAAGTCTTTAAGAACTTCCCATTTTGAAACAGCCATTGAGCGAGCTGAAGACATGTATATGGAGGTAGTGCCATGATCCACCTCCTCGCACATTATTGTGCATAATGAGGTGGTCCGGAAAACCGGGGCCAGACCAGGAAGCGGTCATAGAGTGAGATTTATATCGAACCAAATGTCCACGAAAGTGGTACAAGATCATTAATGAAGCTCTTCTCTGTCAAAGCAGTCCCAACCGTCTCCTGGAGTTCGGAGCATCCGCTCAATTTCCAACCCGAGTTTAAAACGCTACTAATCCTCTGCTTCGGACTAATAGTTTTTGGAATCGGCGAGGCATCGCTTATAGCCGCTGGCGCAGGCGTGAGTCCCTGGACTGTATTTGCCCAGGGCATCGGCGCAGTAACCGGATTGAGCATTGGCTGGGCCACCTTCGCCGTTAGTGTGGGTGTGTTGGTGTTGTGGGTTCCACTCAAACAGATTCCTGGTCTGGGGACTTTGCTCAACGCCGTGATCATTTCGGCTGCCATCGAATTGTCGTTGCCTTATTTACCACAGCCTGAATTGTTCGCGATTAAAGTCATGCAGTCGGCGGTTGGCATTCTGATGGTGGGTTTGGGTAGTGGTCTGTATTTGATGGCTCATTTGGGGCCCGGACCCAGAGATGGATTGATGACGGGATTGCAAGACGTGAGTAATTTGCCTATTGCCTGGGTTAGAACGGGATTGGAAGTTACTGCAGTATTTTTCGGTTGGCTGCTGGGAGGAACGGTGGGTTTAGGAACACTGATGTTTGCTCTCGGTATCGGTCCGGCGGTCGCCTTAGGCATATCAGCCGTACACGGCGTCTCCCGACCGGGCAGCGAAACTGTGGCAACAGACGGTGCTACGGAAGGCGATCCATGATCGCTCCAATTGAACAGGTGAGCGCCGAAGTGCATGAGCACTGGATGGGATTTGCCCTCCAGCAGGCAGCCCAGGCGGCCCAGCTGGATGAAGTACCTATCGGTGCCGTCCTGGTGGATGTCGAAAATCAACAGATCATAGGCAGCGGATTCAATCAGCCCATAAGAGCGAAGGACCCTACAGCTCATGCGGAAATACTCGCAATTCGTAGCGCGGCGCAGGCCATCGGAAATTATCGTCTAGCAAACATGTGTCTATATGTTACAATCGAGCCCTGTACGATGTGCGTGGGAGCACTCGTACACGCTCGGGTTAGCCAGTTGGTGTTTGGTGCCAGGGAACCCAAGGCTGGTGCAGTCATCAGCCGGCAGCAATTACTGGTGGAAGAGTCTTACAATCATCGGATCACTCATCTGGAAGGAGTAATGGCGGCCCAATGCAGTGCGTTGATGACTGCGTTTTTCCAGACGAAGCGATCTGTTAAGACAGACCAGTAAGGTAAGTATCAGGCCGATAGGCCAGAGTTCCACGAAACGTCACCGATAGACTGCTTGAGATGTCTATCCAAACTGAAATTAAAATTGCCCGCGTAAGAGGCGATGGATCCTAATATGTACAACTTAAAGAATACAGTACGAATTCTATTGCTGGTCTGTGGAAGTGTGACTGTGGCTGGCTGCGTCGACATTGCTTTGCCCTACAAGGCCTATCTTGGCGAAGTCAGGCAGGATCTCCAATTATCTACCTTGGCCGGGTCGAGTTATCAGCGCGTCGACATGATAAATCGCTATGTGGATAACGTACGTTTCATGAGTGTCGATGACATTGCCATTCAGAACAGTCAGCAGTACCACAGTATCCAGATAACACCGGGATATCACGAAGTGCGTGTCTATTTTTCCTGGGATCTGGGAAGTCGGCGGGGTCTGGCTCCGGCAATGGTCGACTATGCTCGCACTCGAGACCATATAAGCCGCACTCTAAGTTTCAACGCCAGAGCGGGTGAATCCTACACCGTTAATGCTCAGCCATTCTTCAGTTCGCCTAGCCGGAACATCACCACCTTATCCCATGTCGATTTCTGGGTAGTGGATGCGAACGGGACAGAAATTGTCACGCCGGAACAGGGTCGCTACTCCCCGATTCCCAATTAGGCTGGCAACTTTTATTCTGAATTCCTCGGGCAGATCGATTATCATAGTGCCTCGTTAACACGGTACGCTTAGCCACTTTTTTACGCCCTGTAAGTCTGGAACCCTTAGCAATGCAAGCGATGTTTGGAGCAGCAGCTCTATCTGCTTTCAAGACTTCAAAATTACTTCAATCTCTGCAAGCCTCACTCCCGACCGTACAATCAGTACAATCACTCACTGCCCAATTTGTGCACTGCATCGATAGCGATGCGCAATTCCTTGCCGCTGAATCCGTTGAATTGGTCCAGTTGTTGAATTACGGCCAGCCCATGTCCGATGAGAATCTCGAAGATTCCATGAGCAGGCTTGTGCGTGTGGTCGTGCCTCGACCCGGGACGATCTCACCCTGGTCCAGTAAGGCCACTGATATCCTGCACAACTGTGGACTGACCCAGGTTCGGCGCATCGAGCGTGGCATACAGTTTAGGATTGCCATTGCGCAGCAATTAAATCCCGAAGAGCTTGCCAGCCTCGATCAATTGCTGCATGACCGCATGACACAAGTCGTATTGGATGGCATCGACCTGGCGGACGTGTTGTTTCACAGCGCCGATCCTTCACCGATGCAGTCTGTGGATATCCTGGGGCAGGGCAAATCTGCGCTGATCCATGCCAATACCTCCATGGGGCTGGCGCTGGCCGAGGATGAAATCGACTATCTGTTTCGTTGTTTCGGTGAGCTGGGTAGGAATCCGCACGATATTGAACTGATGATGTTCGCCCAGGCCAATTCGGAACATTGTCGTCACAAGATTTTCAATGCCAGCTGGAGCATCGATGGCGCACAGCAGGACCACTCCCTGTTTGCCATGATTCGCAACACCCATCAGCAATCACCACAAGGAGTTCTGTCGGCCTACTCCGACAATGCGGCGGTGATGGCAGGCCACAGTGGCGAACGTTTCTTTCCGGCACCTGACTCTCAACAATATGGTTTTTCCGAAGAGCCCATACATATTCTGATGAAGGTGGAGACACACAATCATCCGACCGCCATTGCGCCTTTTCCTGGAGCATCGACCGGTTCAGGTGGAGAGATACGCGATGAAGGCGCCACCGGTCGTGGAGCCAAGCCCAAGGCAGGGCTCACCGGCTTCAGCGTCTCCAATCTGCGCCTGCCGGAGCTTCCTCAACCCTGGGAAGAAGACCTGGGCAAGCCGACTCACATCGCCTCGGCGCTGGACATCATGATCGAAGGTCCGATCGGCGGCGCGGCATTCAATAATGAGTTCGGCAGACCCAACCTGTGTGGTTACTTTCGCAGTTTCGAAGCGGTCGTCACCAATGAGGAGGGCGCAGCGGAAACCCGCGGCTACCACAAACCCATTATGCTCGCCGGTGGTATTGGCAACATACGCAAATCCCATGTGCACAAAGGAGAGATCGAGGTCGGTGCACAATTAGTCGTGCTGGGTGGCCCTGCCATGCTGATTGGTCTCGGGGGAGGCGCGGCTTCGTCCATGGCTTCCGGGGCTGGCAATGAAGATCTGGATTTCGCCTCGGTACAGCGGGATAACGCCGAAATGGAAAGACGTTGCCAGGAAGTTATCGATCAATGCTGGCAGCTTGGTCAAGCTAATCCGATTAGCTTTATCCACGACGTGGGAGCAGGCGGTCTGTCCAATGCACTACCGGAACTGGTAAAAGACGGAGGACGGGGTGGCTTGTTTAAGCTGCGTGAGATTCCCAACGCAGAATCACAGATGTCACCGCTAGAAATCTGGTGTAACGAGGCGCAGGAACGCTATGTTATGGCGGTCAGTTGCGCCGATATCGACCGGTTCGGCGAGATTTGCCGCCGTGAGCGGTGTCCCTATGCCATAGTCGGCGAGACTATTGAAGAGAATCACATTCGTCTCGACGATAGCCATTTCGATAACAGTCCAATCGATCTGCCGATGGACGTGTTGTTTGGTAAGGCGCCCAAGATGCACCGTGATGTTTCTACCGGTTGCGTGACGACGGGTGCATTTGATAACAAAGGTATCGAGCTCGGGGAAGCGGTACAACGCGTGCTCAGCTTGCCGACTGTTGCCGCCAAGAATTTCCTGATTACCATCGGGGATCGCAGCATTACCGGCCTAGTGCAGCGTGATCAAATGGTGGGTCCTTGGCAGGTACCCGTGGCTGACGCTGCAGTTACCGCCAGTTCCTACACCGCCTACAGCGGTGAGGCGATGGCCGTGGGCGAGCGCACACCGTTGGCGCTGTTTGATGCCGCTGCTTCCGGGCGCATGGCAATCCTCGAGGCGATCACCAATATTGCCTGCGCGGACATCGACAAGTTGAGTGATATCAAGCTCTCGGCCAATTGGATGGTAGCGGCCGGCCACGGGTGTGAGGATGCTAAGCTGTATGAGACAGTGCACGCAGTAGCCATGGAGTTATGCCCACAACTGGGAATCTGTATTCCGGTTGGAAAAGACTCCATGTCGATGCGCACGGTCTGGCAGGATGAAACAGCAGCCGACAATCAACTGGATGCCAAGTTAAAGAGTAATACTTCACCTCTGTCTCTTATTATCTCGGCATTCGCACCGGTGTCCGATATTCGCCGTACCCTCACACCACATTTGCGTGATGATGTAGGCGACTCTTGGCTGGTATTGATCGATCTTTCACGAGGCAAGAACCGGCTCGGTGGATCGGCCCTGGCACAGGTCTATCGGCGGATGCAGGGTAGTGTGCCTGATCTGGATAATGCCGAAGACCTGATGAATCTGTTTGCGTTGATCCGGCAGGCCAGCGCCAGCGATTTAATACTGGCCTATCACGATCGCTCCGACGGTGGTCTGTTTACCACCCTGGCAGAGATGAGTTTCGCGTCCCATTGCGGGGTCGATGTTCTATTGCCTGCAAGTGATCCGCTCGCAGCTCTGTTTGCCGAAGAGCCGGGAGTCGTCATGCAGGTTAGAGACAGTGATCTGCAAGCACTACGCAGCCTGGCCAATAGCCATCAACTGGAAGATTGTTTTAAGGTGGTCGGGAAACCCAATGACAGCGATACGATAGCAGTCTATTCAGAATCTGCTTCACTGTTTGACCGTTCGCGGGTCGAGCTGCAACGAACCTGGTCTGCAACCAGTTATCAGATACAGAGCATTCGAGATAACAGCGAATGCGCTCAGGAAGAGTATGACCAGATTCTGGCGAGTGATGATCCTGGTCTGAATGTGGCACTCAGTTTCGATCTCAACGAAGACATTACTGCACCTTATGTTAACGTCGCCGCCAGGCCCAGGGTCGCCGTGCTGAGAGAGCAGGGTGTTAATGGCCAGATTGAAATGGCAGCTGCCTTCGATCGTGCTCGCTTTGCAGCCATCGATGTTCATATGACCGACCTTATTGAGGGCAGAGTCACACTGGATCAGTTCGATGTCATGGTCGCCTGTGGTGGATTTTCCTATGGTGATGTTTTAGGTGCCGGCGGCGGTTGGGCGAAATCGATCCTGTTCAATGATTGGATTCGCACCCAATTCGCTGACTTTTTTGCACGATCCGACACGCTTACACTGGGCGTTTGCAATGGCTGCCAGATGGTGTCCCTGTTGCACGAATTGATTCCCGGCGCAGACAATTGGCCGAGTTTTGTCCGCAATCGATCGGAACAATTTGAAGCGAGACTGACCCTGGTCAGCGTTGAAGCATCCAATTCGGCATTTCTTGCCGGCATGGAAGGCTCACGATTTCCGCTGGCGGTTGCGCACGGAGAAGGCAGGGCTGAATTCTCTGTCCCAGGCAAGCAACAGGCGATGTTCGACGGCAATCACATCACGCTGCGTTACGTGGATAATCACGGTAACCCGGCGCAGCTGTATCCTGCCAATCCTAACGGGTCTGCTGCGGGCATAGCGGGTATTAGTAGTGCTGATGGAAGAGTCACCCTTATGATGCCTCACCCCGAGCGGGTATTCCGTGCCAGTCAAAACTCCTGGCATCCCCGGGATTGGCTGGAAGACGCCCCCAGTATTCGCATGTTTCGAAATGCCCGACTCTGGCTGGATTAACAAATGACCGGCAGAAGTTTACGCAAGATAGAATTCTATGTTCCCGAATCTCACCTGGAGACCGTTAAGTCGGCCATGTTCGACGCCGGTGCCGGGCGGGTTGGCAATTATGACTGCTGCGCCTGGCAAACTTCAGGGGAGGGGCAGTTTCGGCCTCTCGAAGACTCGCGTCCTTTTCTGGGCGAACAGGGCAGCGTGGAAAGTGTACCGGAATACAAGGTGGAGTTGGTTTGTGAAGCGAGCCTAGTAAAACAGGTGATAGATGCGATGAAGGCTACCCATCCCTATGAGGAAGTAGCTTATTGCGTGATTCGAACCGAAGCGGTCGAGTAAGTCTTTTCACTGGATTGTTTTGCATGCTGCTGTGCACAGGCTCGGGCTCGTCGAGACAGCGTGGCCTCCGATACGCCCAGCGCGCTGGCAGTCTTTTTCTGATTGCCACCGTAATAGTCGAGCACGTGTTCCACTACCACGCCTTCGAAATCCCGCATCATCTGCTTGAGCTGAATTGATTGTTGGGCAGCAGGGTCATCATTAATTGCGATGCAGTCGGTTACCTGCTGCAGCAATTGCGTATGCAGTTTGCGTTCCTTGCTAAAAGGCACGAAGGTGAGCAGATGAAATAGCCGGGTTTTCTCTTCGGCATACACCATTAGTGCCAGCATCAGCGCCAGCGAGAATGACATGAAGATGGCACCATTTATATTTACACCCATGGCCATTAACACAATTGTGGAAATTGTCATTGCTACTGGTGTGGCTGTGCTAATTAAAACCACCAGACACTTCTGCTGATTGATGCTGGAGGCGGTTCGTTTCAGCCCTCGGATCAACAGACTTACAGCGAATAGCAGGCCACCGATAATGTACAGCTGCCAAATCCAATACAGGTCTCCAGGCACTCTGGTGGGTGATATTTCTCCGGATGTGGGAGTTACATCGGCAATGATGGATCGAGTCAGAATTGTGCCAAGCACCAGGCCTGCAAGCACAATATTCAGCGCTGTTTTAACTCTTGAAACATTCCACTTGAACTCAGTGTATTCGAAACAGAGATTAATATAGGCGTGAATAACAAAGTATAAGCTACAGTTATACGCCAACAGGATGACCATCTCCGTTTGCTGGGAAAATTCAGACTTGATGGCGAATAGTTCGGCAAGATTGAGGAAGAAAATCGCCAGAAACAGGATGCCGAGGTTGAGATTATCCGTGCGCAAGGACTCGTGATAGCGCAGAAAAATCGCTATCTTCAAACAGATCGCCAATAAAGAAGGTATTACCAGCAGTTCCATTTAATAAACCAGTTCCTCAAATGCAGGATCAGAGAACGCTATACTGCTCTAGAGAACCAGACCTATCTGGCTAATTGAGAGGCCGCTACCTGCTCCCAGTATCAAAAACCTGTCACCCGCGTCAGGCTTGGCTGTATCGAGTGTTACAGGAATGGTAGCGCTTGTGAGATTACCATATCTCTGGAATATAGTGGGAGCTTTTTCAAGGGCAATTCCGGCTAATTTTGCCATTCTGTGATGGGGTTTGCTTCCTACTTGGTGACAAATCAGATGATCTACGTCATCAGGCTTCCAATTCAGCGCCTTATAGGTCTCTGCAATGAGAGATTGGTGCATGCGGATCATTACGGCTGAAATCTTGTCCATGATCATCTGGCCGCAGCGCTTACCCTCGCTATCGAACTTTACAAAGCACAGTTCGGTGTAGCGCCCGCGGCTGGTGAAGCGGTAGGTCTTGATGCCTGAATGCTGCGAAGCACGCTGCAAAATCACGGCACCACCTGTTGTAAAACCACCTACTTTGCTATGGAAGTTCTCCAAAGAGGGATTTCCGCGGATGTCTTTGATCACGTCCTGAATCAAGTGGCTGGGAATTTCACCGGTAACGACCAGCACATTTTCGGCGGCTCCAGTTGCAATCATGGCATCACCGACGGACATACCGTTTGAAAATCCGTGGCAGGCATTCGAGATATCGAGGCAAGTCGCATTTACACAGCCCAACTCTCGTTGAATGCGGTGCGAGGTGGCAGGCTCGATCCAGTCCCTGTCGATGCCGCAAAACAGCACCATACCTATGTCTTTGGGATCTAAGCCGGTTTTTTCGAGGGCAGTGCGCCCGGCGTGAATGGCCAAATCTGAGGGTTTGGCGTCAGGTGCGGCGAAGCGGCGCTCGTGAATACCGGTCAGGTCGTCTATATAGGTATTGGCGATACCAAAATCCCGCTCCGAATGCACTTCATCCAGCAATTCTTTGGAGGTAACCACCTGCTCCGGCAGGTAAGTACCTATCGACTGCTTCGGCATTATCCATGCCTAGGCATACAAAAGGAAAGTGAAAAACAACAAATTTGCACTTTTGAAATACTGAAATATTTAGTGTTTCAAAAATGAAATTCGCTGTATTCCATGCTTCAGGGGTGAATTTATAGCAGCATTTCCGCGTGTAGGAAAAATTCCTATACGCGGCGAGTTGCCGAGCAATTCACGAAAATTCCAGCAAAAACCGGAAAATGCAAGGAGTGTTATCGACGGCGGTAATGGTCAGTTGTGCTAATCGGACTTGTGGCTATGACTGATTAAGTGCGTAGTGATGCGGCGATCTCCATGGTGAACATCGAACATACGAACCGGAAAGTGGTTTTTCGGTAGATCCCTGAAGTAGTGCTCCAGCGTACTCTTGACCACAGGAAAGGCGATTTCCCCCCAGGGAATTTCCGACTCATGAAAAAGCGCCACCGCTTCTGATTCAATTCCAGGCGAGAAATCCAGGTTGGACAATTCAGCGCGAAAGAACATGTACAGCTGATTGATCCCAGGCAGGTTGAAAAGTGTGTAAAGACTGTCTTCCTGCACAGTGACCGATGCGCCGGCTTCTTCCCGTGTTTCTCGAATCGCGCCCTCGAGGCTCGATTCACCGTTTTCCATGAAGCCCGCCGGTAGCGTCCATTTGCCAATGCGCGGTTGAATGGCACGTTTACAGAGCAATACCTGGTCTTCGAAGACCGGTACCGTACCGACTACATTTTTGGGGTTCTGGTAGAAGATGGCGTTGCATGCATCACAGCAATGACGTTCTCTATCATCGCCATCAGGTACGCGGAGCACGAGAAGGGCTGTACAGTGATGACAATACTTCATAGTGATTCGAGGAAGATCTCGAAGAGTCGATGCCCTGACAGTGATAGAAGGCGCTAGTTTACTGTGTTCAGGGAGGGATTACTAAATGCGATTGAGCTGACAATGTAGACGAAATTGCTTCGAAGTCATATACGCTTCAATATCTTGCAGGCGTTTTTCCATTGTACTGTAAAGCTCGGTACATTCTGTTGGCGAATACTTTGCTCTCGATTGGTCGGCCGAAGCTTTTGATCTGCGGCCTGCGGTCTTTGATTTAAACCCGCTCATGGCATCGTCAATCTCCGTTCGTAATTCGTCATGTACCTGATTGACTACATCGTGAATGTCGGCCTCAAGGTCGTCCATGCCAGCCTTGACTTCCTCATTCGCATAACTCTTTCGAACCTTTCTGGCTTTGCGGCGAGCGTGCCGTTCGGCGCGGCGTTCTGACTTGCGTTGGCGGCGCCGCATCTTTCTCTCGTAGCGTTCACCATCATCTATATAAGGGTCCGGATCGAAGACAAACCAACAGATTACATAGGCCCAGAATGTAAAGGGGCCAAAGATAAACATCGAGCAGAGCGTGACACAACGTACGGAGAAGGCTGACACCTCCAGATAGTCGGCAATCCCCGAACAGACTCCGGCGATTCGCTTATTACGTTCATTCTTGTAGATAGGCTTGCGATAATTTAACTTACGGAAATGTTCGGCCGTTGGTGCATCGCTGAAATAGTCCTGCACCTTTTCCGGCGTAAGGTCTTTGTCCAGGCAGAAATAGAGAATGAAATAACCCAGCAAGAAGGGTGGCCATGAAATCACGCAGATGACGAAAACGATTCGAACCAGAGTTGCAGGAATATCCAACCAGCTCGCTATTCCGGCACAAACACCCAGCCAGCGGGCTTTTTCTCTGTCCAGATACATGCTATTGACTCCCGTGCTCATTCTGCTCCCTCCACTCTGGCACCTCGGCATCTAGGATAGATTCGAGAACATCGATGCGTTCTATCAGGGACTCTGCCATTGAAGACAATTCCCCCATATCATATTTACCGCTCGATTCGAACTGTGTGCGGCGCCGACTCTTTCGCAAGAGCAGGATCCAGATGGTAACGGCACCCAGTACCATTGCCACGATCGATATTACGAACTCTAGTGCGTCCATGATGAAAACCTATTGAACTGTTTTCTGATCCGCTTTCTGATCAGTTTTGTTAAGTTTAGATTTTAACTCTTCAAGTTCCTGGTCAATAGACTCTTGTTTTTCCAACTCGTTAAATTCGCTTTGCAGGCCGCGTGCTTCGATGTGGTTGCTGTCCATCTGGCCTTCCATCTGGTCTATCTTCTTTTCGTAATACTCAAATTTGTCCATGGCATTGTCAATAGTGTAGCTGGTCAGGTGCCTGTTTACATCCAGACGTGCCGCCGTGGCCTTGGTACGCATTACGATAGTCTTCTGACGGGCTCGTGCATCGTTGAGTTTCGCCTGCAGCTGCTCGATCTCAACACTGAGCTTGTCCAGGGTTTCGTTCAGCTTCTTCAAATCCTTTTCGGTGATTTCAACGCTGGAAACGATATTGGATTTTTCCAATAGTGCAGCCTTGGCCAGATCTTCACGGCCCTTGGATAGAGCCAGTTCTGCCTTGGCCTCCCAGTCCGCTGCCTGCTTTCTGAGTTTCTCCGCGCGACGGGACAGGGTTTTCTTCTCAGCGATGACCTTGGCCGTGCCACTACGCACTTCCACCAGGGTCTCCTCCATCTCCTGGATAACCATGCGAATCAACTTCTGGGGATTCTCAGCCTTATCCAGCAGGGTGCTGATATTGGAGTTAATAATGTCTGATAGTCTGTTAAATATGCTCATTGCTGATACCTCGATGTATCCATTGTTACTTACCGCCATCCTCGTCTGCTTCAGCCATGACCGGTGATGAAGTCACCCTGGTCAGATTGCAGCAGTTTCGGTTGGTTTGATTACTTATGAGCAGGTAGCGTGCCAACTATTTTAAAATTCTAACTTGTTGATATTATAATAAATAAAATTAACACCTAGCTTGAGCCTGCGGTGCAATAGCTGAATAACTTAACAAATGGTAATTTTCACTAACCAAGACTCCGAAAAACTTGAAATTCAGGGCAGGGCCCCCAGATACTTGTTAGCCGGGCCAGATCAGAAGCAGTAACTTACAGATTTAACTATTTATTATGGATGATCAACACTCTCCACCTCGCATGATCGGCGAATCTGCCAGCTTCCTGGAGATGCAGGAGCATATTTCCGTCGTCGCCCCGCTTAATAAGCCGGTGCTGATCGTTGGGGAGCGCGGTACGGGTAAGGAACTGGTCGCAGCCAGGCTGCACTTTCTGTCGCGCCTATGGGAGCAGGCCTTCCTGAAGATCAATTGCGCAGCGATGAGTGAGACTCTGCTGGAGGCGCAGCTATTCGGTCATGAGGCGGGCGCTTACACGGGTGCAACCAAGCAGCGCAAAGGCTATTTCGAGCGTGCCCACGGCGGCACCCTGTTTCTCGACGAGCTGGCCAACACCGATATGTCAGTGCAAGAGAAGATTCTGCGAGTTATCGAGTACGGCGAATTTGAAAGGCTGGGTGGTAACGAGACGATTTCCGTCGATGTGCGCATCATCGCCGCTACCAATGAAGACCTGCCCGAGCTCGCCAAGCAGCGTCAGTTCAGGGAAGACCTGTTGGACCGGCTGGCCTTCGATGTGATTACCCTGCCACCCCTGCGTGAGCGAGCAGAAGACATTCTTATATTGGCTGAGCACTTCGCCGTAGGCATGGTGAAGGAACTGGGTGGCGAATTCTTCGCGGGTTTTTCAGACAAAGTGGCGAAGGCACTCGGCAAGTATTCCTGGCCGGGCAATATCCGCGAATTGAAGAATGTCATCGAGCGCGCCGTGTACCAGAATGGAGACGGACATATCACGCGACTGGTGTTCAATCCCTTCGAATCTCCTTATCGCCCCAATTCATCGATCAAGTCTCATAAGGTATCCAATGCCGATGGCGAACCGGGCATCGAAGCATCAGTTCCGGACTTGTCCAGCGCCGGCTCATTCGACTTCAAGAACGAGGTGCAGGAGTTCGAAATTAACCTATTGAACCAGGCTATGGAGCAGAGCCAGTTTAATCAGAAGAAAGCTGCCGAGTTTTTAAACCTGAGCTATCATCAATTGCGGGGTTATTTGCGTAAGTATGATCTGCTGAATTAATCTTGCATCGCCTCGTACACCATGCGAGTGGCGATGTTGTTATCGAACGGTGCGCCCCTCGGTCCGCCACGTTTCTGTTCCATGTAGATCATATAGAAGTCATTCTCTTCATCCACCACGACGATAGTGCCGCCGATGCCGCGCCAGCCGAAGTTGTGCGGTCCGTTGGGATCATCGCTGGTGGGCTGTAAGTGAAAGCCCAGTCCCCAGTTACCGGTATTGCCGTAAAAGAAAAATTCACGGCTAACATCTTTGCCGATTTCCTTTTCGCGCATCTGATCCAGAGTGGCTTGTTCGATAATTCGATGACCACGATATTCGCCACCGCCTAACAACATCTCTGCGAATCGCACATAGTCCTCTGTGGTTGAATTGAGCCCACCACCTCCGGAGAACATTGCCTTAACTTGTGTGTAGTCTGCCATCTGGCCATGAATTGGCTCGGCAATACGGAATGACTTGCTCTTCGGTACATAGAATGTAGTTTCATCCATGCCTAAGGGTTCGAAGATGCGTTCGTTGAGCAACTCATCGAGAGGTTTATCTGCGGCGACTTCCAGCACTGCACCCAGTACGTCTGTGGAGTGGCCGTAGTGCCAGGCGCTGCCAGGTTCAAAGTAGACCGGTAGTTTGCCAAGGCGGCCTGCCAGATCACGGGCAGTGATGTCGGAGTAGTCAGGGAAACTTTCCTGGTACATGTTGCCGAGTGCCGTGCCTCCGGCAAAAATTTCCTGTACCAGCCCGGATTCGTGAGTCAGCAGATTTTCTACAGTCATGACGTTGCGAGCAGCGCTGATCTGGTCAGTCTCGCGGTCGATGACTCTGAGATTATCAAACTCAGTAATGTACTTGCTGACCGGGTCGTCCAGGCGTAGCAGTCCATCCTCCACCAGCGACATCGCCGCGACGCTGATGATGGGTTTGGTCATGGAATAGATACGGAAGATAGTGTCCTTATTCACCGGTGTAGAACTGTCCGGTCCCTGCATGCCGGCAGTTTCCAATACACCGACGCCCTCGCTATTGCCAACCAGTAACAGGGCCCCGGGGATATGTCCGCCATCGACAGCGGCCTGCATGGCAGCCTTGATCTGCTCGATCTCTGACTGGTCAATGCCGAAATTGGTGGAGTGAATGGCTTTGATGGAGCTTAGATTGCTCGCATCGCCGTGATTCTGTGTCAGGGCAGAGAATGAGATGCTCAGTACAGCCAGGAAGCTGATGAGTCGGATTGTTTTTACTTGACTGGTCATACTACTGTCCTCGCGCCCGAATGGAGAGCCGACGATAGTAACTGAAGCGGGAAAACCCCACAATAGAGAAGGTCTGGCGGGGATTGCGACTCAGATAAAATCTCTTAGCAGAGACTGGGTAATATCCAGCGGCAGGTTTGTGGTGCTGTGCTGGTAATTGAGATGCTCGCTGCGAATAATCCAATTCGCCTCTGCTTTTGCAGCCGCAATCATCTCGGTGTCGAACTCGAAACGCAGGTAGTGAATCGATGAAGTCTTCTCATCGGTGGAACGGGGCAGGTCTTCATTAGTCACAGGATAGACCGGAGAGAATCCATCTATCTGTATGGATATGAGTTCTTCTATACCAATTAGCTGGCTCAACATGAGCCTGCGCTCTTCTTCATCAGGGTATTCCAACATGAGGGTGACTTTCAGGTTTTTCCCATCGGGGATTAACGGGTTGTAGGTGTGGAGTTCTTCGAGTAAGTCCGCTTCTGCGGTGATCTTCTCCGCCCGCATCAACTCCAGAACCTGGTATCGCATTATCATGTAGTCTTCGAAGTGCAACATGGCATTCGGACCCAGCGCCACTTTTCGTGTCTTCTTGTGTTCCATCATGGCTTGCCGGATCGCCGGACGCTGCGCCTCGTAGGCTTCGATTGACATCAAGTCAGTAAGGGTAATTTTCTTCATCACTGTAGCCCGTAGGCCAGTAACAGTAGATCGATGGGATGCATGGCTGGTTGGTCTGTGTCCAAGTTGTATTCAATATGCTTACCGGCTATCGGGCAATCACTCCCATAATAATCCGGTTGTTGCTGCTTAATCTGGCGCACGATGGGCGCGACTATCTTATTGGCAAACTGCAGAGTCTCTTTCTTCACACCGTAGGTGCCATCGTGGCCGGAGCAGCGCTCGATACTCTTCACTTCGGTGCCTTCGATCAGCTCGAGGATCTGTCTGGTCTTGGGTCCGATTTTCTGCACCCGCTGATGGCAGGCGACGTGGTAGCTGACATTGCCCAGGGAAGTATTGAAGTCTGTCTTGAGTTTGCCTTGTTTGTGTAGCTTAAAAAGGTACTCGAACGGGTCGTGGAATGTCGCAGCTACCGCCTTTACCTGTTCATCTTCGGGAAACATCAGGGGCAGCTCCTGTTTAAACATGAGCACGCAGGAGGGTACCGTTGCCATGATTACATTGCCGCGCTGCACACTCTCGTAAAGGATCGGAATATTCTGTTCCTTGAGTTTCCTGACCGACGGCAGGTCTCCCAGTTCCAGCTTTGGCATACCGCAGCAGTGTTCCCGCGTCGGTAGTTCCACCGTTACTTCGTTGTGCTGCAGTATCTTGATGATGCTGTCGGCGAGAGAGGGCTCGCTATAGTTGCAGTAACAGGTAGTAAAGAGCGTTACTGATTCCTTATCTCCTTGGTGGTCTGAACTTTGCCTGGTGGTTGGATCATAGAGTTGCGCCGCATGAGTTTTACGGGCTGTCTTGCTGACGTACTCGGGTAGATTGGCTTCCTTGTGAATGCCTACAGTTTTATCTAACAAACTTCTTATGGCGCCATTCTTGTTTCCGCCGTTAACCACGTTGTTGATCAGTGGTTTGGAGGCGACCTTGCCTATAAGGTCGGTACTGGTAATCAGGCGATCGCGGAATTTCGTGTCGCCTTTACTAAATTTCACCGCCTTGGCGCGCAACATCACATGGGGAAAATCCAGGTTCCATTCATGTGGTGGCACGTAGGGGCACTTGGTGAGGTAGCACAGATCACACAGGTAGCACTGATCGACAACTTCCGTGTAGTCGGCTACCGCGACGCCGTCCACTTCCAAGGTTTCGCTCGCGTCAATCAGGTCGAACAGAGTGGGAAAGGCATTACACAGGCTTACACAGCGCCGGCAGCCGTGGCAGATGTCGTAGACTCTTTCCAGTTCCTTGTTGAGATCGGCCTCGTCCCAGAAAGCAGGATCATCCTGATTGAGTGGATGTCTGGTGGGTGCGTCCAGGCCTCCTTCTCTGCCCTGATCTGACATGAATGGTCTCTTTTAAGTGATTTGAATTAGGCGAATTGGAGTTCCTGTCGCCGCTACGGCGACAGGAATACTTGCGGAGTGGTTTCAGTCGTCCAGAGAATCCAGGGCTTTCTGAAATCGATTAGCATGGGATCGCTCTGCTTTACCGAGAGTCTCCATCCAGTCGGCAATTTCGTCGAATCCTTCGTCGCGGGCATCCTTTGCCATGCCAGGATACATGTCGGTGTACTCGTGAGTCTCACCAGCCACGGAAGCCTTCAGGTTATCTGCAGTGCCACCAATTGGCATGCCAGTGGCAGGATCACCAACTTCTTCCAGATATTCGAGATGGCCATGGGCATGGCCGGTCTCACCTTCAGCGGTGGAACGAAACAGGGCAGATACGTCGTTGTATCCTTCCACGTCGGCCTTCTGGGCGAAATAGAGGTAACGGCGATTGGCCTGGGATTCACCTGCGAAAGCGGCTTTCAGGTTTGCTTCGGTTTTGGATCCTTTCAGCGACATGTTGTTTCTCCTGTCGATAACTAAAATTGAGCGCTACAGTAAGCAGTACAAGTCAGTGCTGTGACGGGACTTGATGATGGCACTGTAGCGGTTGGAACTCATAAAAACCAATTGATTTTTTTAATGTCTTAATCGGTTTTATCGATTAGTATCTGGCGCCCATGGCCCCTTCCATCAAGCAACTTCGATATATCTGTGCAGTCGCCGAGCACAAACACTTCAGCAAGGCGGCCCAGGCCTGCCATGTCACCCAATCTACGCTCAGTGCAGCCATTCAGGACCTGGAGTCCCAATTGGGCGTTATCATTTTCGAGCGCACCAAGAAGTCAGTTCTGATCACTCCACTGGGTGAACGGCTTTTGCACCAGGCGCGCCTGGTGCTGGGAGGCGTGCAAGACTTCACAAGCCTGGCCAGGTCTCACGATGAGGCGCTGGCCGGCGAGATTCGCCTTGGAGTGATTCCGACCATAGGCCCGTTCTTGCTGCCACGTCTACTGGCGGAATTGCGAAACAGTTACCCGCAACTGAAACTGTATCTGAAGGAAGATTTAAGTGCGCAACTGGCTCAACAGCTACAGCAGGGTCAGCTGGATTTAATCATCCTGGCATTCCCCTATGCCTTGCCAGGGATGGAGACTCTGAGCCTGCTACGGGATGAATTTCTGTTGTGCCTGCCGCCCGGGCACCCGCTTGAAAAATCCAAACAGGTCAGGCAGCAACAACTGCGGGGAGAGAGTCTGCTGTTATTGGAAGAAGGGCATTGCCTCAGGGATCACGCCCTGGAAGCCTGCAAGCTTGAGAGTGCCGATAGGGATCTGGTCTACCAGGGTACCAGCCTGCATACCCTGGTACAGATGGTCGCCAACGGCCTGGGTGTGACTCTGCTACCGGCGATCTCTACCGAAGCAGACGTGTTGGGCGATACACATTTACAACTCAAACATTTTAGTAATGAGAATGTATCGCGCGAGATTGGGCTTGCCTGGCGCAAATCCGATCCGCGACGGGGGGAGTACCTGCTGCTTGCCGACTTTATTCGTGACAACACGCCCGGAACGATTCCCATAGTCAGATAGCCGGACCATAGCTATGAGAGTTTATGCTGTATCAGACCTGCACGTGGATTATCCTGAAAACCTGGAGTGGATCCAGTCTCTGGGCGAGACCAGTCACCAGGGCGATGTGTTAATCCTGGCAGGGGACGTTTCTCACCAGCTGGATGCTCTGCGTCAGGTATTCGAGTCCCTGCGCTCAAAATTCATGGATGTATTCTTTGTGCCGGGAAATCACGACTTGTGGATCGATGAAGACGAACTGGATTGTTCGTTGGAAAAATTTCATACCATAGAAGCGCTGTGTAAAGAGTTGGGAATCTTGAGAGATGTTCACCACTATGGCGAATTAAGCATCGTTCCCTTGCTGGGCTGGTATGATTTTTCCTTCGGCGAGCCCGACCGGCATTTACGACGGGCCTGGCGAGATTTCAGATCCTGTCAATGGCCGGTGCATCTCGATAACGCAGCTGCCTTGAACGACTTCTTCCTCAACAAAAATGAGTCACTGCTATCGACCAGCAATACAATCGTGATCAGCTTTTCGCACTTTTTACCTGGTATAGATGTCATGCCGACGAGAATTCCTGTTCAGTGTAGAAGAATCTATCCCATACTCGGAAGTGACGCCCTGGGGGAACAGGTGAGGAAGCTCAATCCAGACATTCACGTGTATGGGCACAGCCACGTTAATCAGTCTATCGAGCTGGACAATATTCGCTTTGTAAACAACGCATTGGCCTATCCCAGTGAGAATCACATAGCGCGCAGACAATTAGTCTGTGTCTGGGAAGTCGCGGAGCTCGAATATGCTGCAGCTCGATGACTCCCAGATACATCTGTGGCATGTCCAGCAAGCGGATTTCGACGCGGCCGAACTGGCAGCACATTGTCTGGATTGGTTAACGCCGGCCGAACTCAAACGGTATCACCGCTATTACTTCGACAGACACCGCAAGCAATTTCTGCTTGGACGCATGATGATGCGGTCTGTGCTGACTCAATATGCAGAAGTCGCACCGCAGCAGTGGTGGTTTGTCGAGAATCCCTACGGTAAGCCGTCCATCGATCCTGGCCAGCGTAGCCAACCGCTCTTCTTCAATCTATCCCACTCCGCTGACCGCCTGGTGCTGGCGATAAGCAGGCACGAGGCTATTGGTGTCGATATCGAGTGCAGCAATAAATCCAGACGTGTCCTGCAGATCGCCGATCGATACTTTTCGCCGACTGAGGTGAATGACCTCGAAGCACTGCCACATGCCAGCCAGTTGACGCGCTTCTACGACCTGTGGACCTTGAAGGAGGCCTATATAAAAGCCTGTGGATTGGGGCTGGCAATTCCCCTGCGTCAATTCAGCTTCGGATTCGTTGCGGACAGTCGCATCACAATCTCGTTCGCCAGGGAACGAGATGATGCTCCCGAGCCATGGCAGTTCTGGCAACTGCAACTGAATGCTCCGTTTGCTGTGTCCGTGGCAGTAAAGTGTGAGCAGCGTGAAATCGATCAGCTGCAATCATGGGAGTTGAAGGGATTACAGAAGTTTGAATCTGTAAAGACAGTTATTCTGCGTTACTAATCTTCATCGTCTATGGTGATTACACTGGATTCTGATTCACGCATCTTTACTGTGCGGATGACATTTTCCTTCACCTGCACTATCTCGGCGTAGTATCCGTTTAGCTCAATTCCTACTGAAGAGTCTGGTATGGATTGTAGAATATCCATTAACAGCCCGTTCAAGGTCTTGGCTCCACTGCCGTCCAGGTCCCAGGAGAGCGCTCGATTAATCTCCCGAATGCTGGCGCCCCCGTCGATCAGAAAACTGCCATCGCTCTGCTCTATAATGTCCTTGCTGCTGGCTGCCATGTCGGTGGTGAATTCACCGACAATCTCCTCGAGTATGTCCTCCAGGGTGACGATGCCCTTCACGGCGCCATACTCATCGACCACTACAGCCATGCGTAGCTTTTTCAGCTGAAAATTAAACAGCTGTGTGTGCAGTGGGGTGCTCTCTGGAATGAAGTAGGGTTCTGTCGTTTCCTGCAATAGGGCGGCTTTGTTCAGGTTTTCCACTCGGATCAGTCGGCCGCTACTACGCAGATGCAGAATGCCGATGATGCTGTCGATGTCCTGCTTGAATACTGGCATTCGAGTGTGCTGACTGCTGGCTATCTGATCGAGAATCTCGTCCAGATCATCCCCGATATCGATGCCCAACACATCATTACGGGGTACCAGAATGTCATTCACCGTCACTTTTTCCAGGTCCAGAATGTTCAACAACATACCTTGCCTGCGCTGCGGAATGCGGGCACCGGATTCATGCACGACCGTGCGTAGTTCGTCGGGACTCAACTGCTGATGGCTGTCGTCAGTCTCTGGCCTAAATCCAATGAGTCGAACCAGAGCATTGGAAACAAAATTAACCATCCACACCGCCGGGTAGAGTATTTTCAACAGCACCGCGAGCAATAAACTGGATGGGTAGGCTATCTTTTCCGGGTACAGCGCCGCGATGGTCTTGGGCGTTACTTCGGCAAAGATCAACACGATCAGGGTAAGAATGATGGCCGTAGTTAAAGGTGCCGGTTCTCCCAGTAACATAATGGATATAGATGTTGCGATCGACGCCGCCAGGAAAATGGTGAAGTTATTACCAATCAGAATAATGCCGATCAACTTGTCGGGGCTTTCAAGAAGCTTACTGGCACGAGTTGCACCTGGATGTTTATTGCGCTTCAGGTGTTTGAGTCGATAACGATTCAGGCTCATCATGGCGGTTTCCGAGCTTGAGAAATAGGCGGAAGCGCATATGAGCAATACGAAGAACAACAAGAGCATCGTTAGCGATGAACTGTCAGTGTCCATTTATTAACTAAGTTTCCAATTGTTTAGCTGAAGATGTATTCCAGTGCTAATTTAGACCCATAGTAGCCGACGATTAGCAGTGAAAATCCTGTCAGAGTGCCGCGTATTGCCGTTACACCACGCCATCCCAGTTGATGGCGCCCCCACAGCAGCACCGCGAACACGATCCACGCCAACAGTGAGAAGACTGTCTTGTGAATGATGCCGTCGATTCCCCAGATATCATCGATGAATAATAGTCCTGCGACGATACCCAGACTCAGTAAACCCTGACCCACCCACAGCAACTCAAACAGAAATGCTTCCATATCCTGCAGGGGTGGAAATTTGCTGATCAGGCCACCGACATGAGCATGCTTCAGATGGTAATTCTGGTAGGCCAGAAATACTGACTGCAACGCAGCGATGGTAATGAAGCTGTAGGCAAGTATCGATATCAGGACATGGCTCGCCAATCCCGGACTCATGTCGGTAGGCGGATAGTTACTGCTGAAGGCGAGGGATGTCAGGATAGAGAGAATGGCCAACGGGAATAGACCGAGGAACAGATTTTCCAGTGGTTTGCGCAAGGCGCTGATTATGACCAGCAGAGATATAGACACGGCGATCAGAGTGCTGATCTCGAAGATGCCGAAATGATAACCGGAAGTTGTACGAATGACGCCGAAGGCACTGATGACATGCGCGATTACGGCCATGGCACCGAAAGTAAATACCGCCGTGCGGGTGTCTTTATTACTGGTAAAATTTACACCCTGAAAGACGGCACCCATCAGGTAGAAGAGAACGGCAAATAGCCCAGAGATTACGGTGACTTGCATCGGAAAAGTGTTGTACTGATTGGCTGGAAAGTGTCGCACATACTGGGTGGGGGTTGAAGTTCTTTTTTAATCCAGTAGCCCACGCGGGGGAATGCCCAGGGAAAGGAGGCAGCAGGGCGCATAAATGGTTAATAGTTCAGACGAGGCGAATTAGCTATAATCCGCCGCTCACTGAAACCAACTACCAGCAAGCAGGTGATATTTAACAGTGTTTGACAACTTAACAGAACGGCTCTCCGGCACCTTCCGTAAACTCACCGGTAAGGCTACGCTGACCGAGAACAACATCCAGGATGCCTTGCGTGAAGTACGTCGCGCCTTGCTGGAAGCCGATGTTGCCCTTCCGGTTGTTAAAGATTTTATCGACCGGGTCAGTCTGCGTGCAGTGGGTCAGGAAGTCTCCAAGAGCCTGTCGCCCGGCCAGGCGTTCATCAAAATTGTGCAGGCCGAACTGGAATCACTGATGGGTTCGGCAAATGCCGAGCTCAATCTGAAGACAACACCGCCGGCAATAGTCCTGATGGCGGGCCTTCAGGGAGCAGGTAAGACGACCACTGTCGCCAAACTCGCCCATTGGCTGAAGCAAGACCGGCAGAAGAAAGTCATGGTGGTCAGTGCCGACGTTTATCGTCCAGCCGCAATTCAACAGCTAATGACCCTGGCGGATGAAGTGGGGGTGGAATGCTTCGCCAGTGATGCCAGCCAGTCTCCACAGAATATTGCAGCGGCGGCGCTACGTGAGGCCCAGAAAAAATTTGTCGATGTGTTAATAGTCGACACCGCCGGACGCCTCGCCATCGACGAGCAGATGATGGGCGAGATCAGCCAGCTGCATAGTCAGCTTAATCCGGTCGAAACCCTGTTCGTGGTGGACGCCATGACCGGTCAGGACGCGGCCAATACTGCCAGGGCCTTCAACGATGCCCTGCCGCTGACCGGTGTCATCCTGAGCAAGGCGGACGGCGATGCCCGCGGTGGCGCCGCGCTCTCGGTGCGGCATATTACCGGCAAGCCGATCAAGTTTATTGGCATGGGTGAGAAGGTCGATGCCCTGGAGCCGTTCTATCCGGATCGAATAGCATCCCGAATTCTTGGCATGGGTGATGTGCTATCCCTGATTGAAGAGGCCGAGAAAAAGGTCGACAAGGGTAAAGCTGACCGGCTGGCTCGTAAGATCAAGAAGGGCAAGGGATTCGACCTGGAAGATTTCAAGGAACAGCTTAAACAGATGCACAACATGGGTGGTGTCGCCAACATCATGGACAAGATGCCAGGTATGGGCGCCTTGCCAGCGCACGCCGCGAATAAGGTGGACGATTCTCAGTTTCGGTGCATGGAGGCCATCATTAATTCCATGACCATGCGGGAACGCGTCAATCCAAACCTGCTCAACGGCTCTCGCAAGCGCCGCATCACTCAGGGATCTGGCACCCAGATTCAGGACCTCAATCGTCTCCTGAAACAGCATAAGCAGATGCAGAAGCTGATGAAGAAGATGAAGGGCGGCAATATGGCCAACATGATGCGGGGTTTGGGTGGTATGCAGGGGCCGGGAGGGCTGCCGGGCATGCCGCCTGGTGGTAAATTACCGCGGTTTTGAGCAGTGGGCCGATCCCTGTAAAGCCTCAGAATTGCTAGCTTTCACTCGCCCCTGATGGTCATTAAATTAGGCCTCTTGGCACTTCCATATAGGCGCCAATTGACTTAGAATACACGCCTTTTTATCCGGGCCCTTCTAAAGAAGTCGTGTAAGACGCCGGTCAAACCGCAGCGATCGCACCCGGGCCCCTAAACAACGCAGATTTTTCTAACAGGAATTATTTATGGTCACGATGCGATTATCTCGTGGTGGTGCTAAGAAAAAGCCTTTCTACCATATCACTGTGGCTGATAGCAGGCGCGCCCGTGACAGCCGGTTCATCGAACGCATCGGATTCTTTAATCCGCTGGCCAAGGGGCAGGAAGAACGCCTGCGGCTCGATCTTGAGCGCATGGCTTTCTGGCAATCACAGGGAGCCCAGG
>PVBE012186754.1_pt1 | contig 25351 bp, 21 predicted proteins | sample 1631181 | NCBI WGS metagenome assembly PVBE01 (sample SAMN08397723, study PRJNA350692) | Marine metagenome, whole genome shotgun sequencing project. | isolation source: water | place: Pacific Ocean | collected 2012-04 | reverse complement strand
GAGTGCAAGAGCGCCAAGGGCAAAGGGAACAAGACGTTTCATGTCAAGGGACTCCCAGGGTTACGGTTGCGACACTGACAGTTGGTCGCCAACCTGTTTAAGCACCTTGTCGCCCACCATGCGTGGCGATGGCGGCGCCGTCCGATCGGAGCGCGCGCCCTCTCGCCGGTTGCGCCGCACGGCCGCGGCGATTCGATGCTTCTTTAGTAGCGGTGATTTAATCTTCTCGGCTTCGCGGCTGTCAAGGTTTTAAAATCTTCTCGGCTTCGCGGCTGTCAAGGTTTAAAACTGTAACAAGAGCCCGCGCCAAGGGCCTTAAAGCTCGTCCCTGGGGAGGACCGCCATAATGCGGATACCGCCGCCGGGCCGCCAGCCGTGGCGGCCGAACGCCACCGGGCTCAACCACGCGGTTGCGGCCGGCCACCAGCTCTCGGCCCAGGCCGGTCTGCAAATCCTCGAATCCGGCGGCAACGCCATCGACGCAGGCGTCGCGGCCTGTCTCGTGACCTGCGTCGTCGAAAGCCAGATGACCGGGATCGCGGGCATCGCACCGATGGTCTTTCGCATGGCCGAGACCGGCGAGACGCTGGCCTCAAGCGGCATCGGCTTCTGGCCGCAGGCCGCGTCGTGCGCCTATTTCCAGGAAAGGCACGGCGGGCGGATTCCCACCGGCTTCGAAGAAGCCATCGTCCCCGGCGCGCTGGGCTCGCTGGTCGCCGCGCTCGCGCGCTTCGGAACCATGTCGTTTGCCGAGGTGGCCCATTCGGCGGCGCGGTTCGCGCGCGACGGCTTTCCCATGTATGCGCTGATGGCGCGCCACATCGCCGAGCGCAAGGACATCTTGCACCCCTCGAGCGTCGCCGTCGCCATGCCGGGCGGCAAGCCGCCCGAAGCCGGCGACAGGTTCGTCCAGGCCGACTTGGGACGCACGTTCGACACCCTGATCGACGCGGAACGGGCCCAGGCCAAGGGCGGGCGCGAAGCCGGACTTAGGGGCGTGCGCGACGCCTTCTACGAGGGCGAACTGGCGGCCCAGGTGATCGCGTACCATCGGGAAAACGGCGGCCTGCTCACGGCCGAGGACATGGCGGCCTTCGAAGCCGACTTCAGCCCGGCGGCCGAGGTCACGTGGCGCGATGTCCGCGTCGCCACAGGATCCACCGCCGGGCTCCACACCCTCATGCTGTTCAACCTGTTGGACGGCGTCGAGATCGAAAAGCTGGGCCACAACACCGCCGCCTACATCCACACGCTGGCCGAAGCGGTCAAGATCGCCATGGCCGACCGCGAGGCCTATATCGGCGATCCCGCCTTCGTCGACGTGCCCGTCGAGGCGATTTTGGACAAGGCGTTCGCGGCCAAACGCCGCGCCCACATCGACGCCGCCAAGGCCTATCCGGGCTTTCCGCCGTCGGCAGCCGCGCTCGGCGAAGGGCCGCCCGTACCCCGCGATCCCACCCAGGCCGCGGTCACGCCCCATCGCGGCGGGGCGGGGAGCGCAGCCTCGCCGGCGCCCGGCGATCTCGCCACCTCGATCGTCTGCGTGATCGACTCGGCCGGCAACATCTTCACCGGCATGCCGAGCGGAAGCTTCCTCGACGCGCCGATGGTGCCTGGGACCGGCATCGCGGTCTCGGCATACGGCAAGCTCTCGAGCGCCAATCCGAACCACCCCAACTGCGTCGCGCCGGGCAAACGGCCGCGCTGCATCCTTCCGGCCATCGCGACCCGCGACGACGGCCTGGTCATGCCCTTCGGCTCGCCGGGTTCCGACGTGATCCCGCAGGCGACGCTGCAGGTCTTTCTCAACATTTTCGCCTTCGGCATGGACCCGCAATCCGCGGTCGAGGCACCCCGGTTCGCCTCGTACAGCTTCCCCCAACCGTTCGAGCCACACGAGATCTTGGACCGCGTCCTCAGGATCGAGGGAAGGCTCGGTGACGACGTCTGGCACGGGCTGAACGCGCTGGGCCACAAGACGGAGTGGTGGCCGAAGCGCGACTGGCTCGCGGCGTCGGTCTGCTGCATCCTCAAGGACCCGGACACCGGCTTCATGCACGCGGGCGCGGACCCGCGCCGCCAAGCTTGGGCGGTCGGGTTCTAGGCCCGGGCGAGAGCGAAGGGAAACCCGCACCATGACCGCGAGCGATTTCCGCGCCCATCGCCCGACCGTCACCGGCACCCGGCACATGGTGGCCGCCGGGCACTACCTCGCCGCCCACGTCGGGTTCCTGGTCCTCGAGGCCGGAGGCAACGCCATCGACGCGGGCGTCGCCACCGGCATCACCGAAGGCGTTGTCGAAAGCCACTTCCACGCGTTCTCCGGCGTCTCGCCGATTCTCGTCTATTGGGCCGAAGCGGGCGAAGTGGCGACCGTTGATGGCGTCGGGACCTGGCCCAAGGCGGCGTCGTGCCAATACTTCCACGACCGCTTCGAAGGCAGGATCCCGCAAGGCGTGCAGAGCGCCATCGTGCCCGCGCCGCCGGACGCCTGGATCACCGCGCTCAGGCGGTGGGGAACCATGTCGTTCGGCGAGTTGGCGGCGCGCGCCATCGCCTTCGCCCGCGACGGCTTCCCCATGTATCCCCATTTGGCGATGCTGATTGAAGACCGGATTGATCTGATCCGCGGGTGGCCGGGGAATTCCGCCGTCTTTCTACCGGGCGGGCGCGGGCCCGCCGTCGGTGAGCTGTTCCGCCAGCCGGCGCTCGCGGCGACGCTGCAGCACATGGCCGACGAGGAGAAGGCGGCCGCGGCCAAGGGCGGGCGTGACGCCGGCCTAAGAGCCGCGCGGGACGCCTTTTACAAGGGTGACATCGCCCACGCGTTTGCGGCCTACATGAAGGCGCACGACGGCCTCTTGAGCTACGACGACATGGCAGGCTTCGAGGCGACCGTCGAGCCCGCCGTCAAGAGCCGTTTCCGCGATTTCGAGATCCACGGCTGCGGGCCGTGGACTGGCGCGCCGATGCTCTTGCAAGCGCTCGCCATCCTGGACGGCCTCGACTTGGAAGGCATGGGGCACAACTCGCCCCCGTACATCCACGCGCTCACGGAAGCGATCAAGATCGCGGCCGCCGACCGCCACGGCTACTACGGCGATCCGCGCTTCGTGGACGTGCCGATCGACGCGCTGCTGGCGCCCGCCTATGCCGCCGAACGCCGCCGCCTGATCGACCCCGCCCGCGCGCTACCCGACATGCCCGCGCCCGGCCGCATCGAAGGTGCTGCGTGGCCGGCTACGGCGCCGGGCCTCGACGGGGTTCCCGCCGGCGCCGGCAAGGCGGACGCCGGCGCGCTGGCGACCACGTTTTTCTGCGTCGTCGATTCGGATTCCAACGTCTTCGCCTCGACCCCGAGCTCGGGCGCCGTCAGCGCGCCGATCATTCCGGAGCTGGGATTGCCGGTGTCGACCTTCGGCGTGCATTCGTCGACCGAACCCGATCACCCGCATTCGGTCGCGCCCGGGAAGCGGCCCAACTGCGGCTGCATGCCGACGCTGGCGATTCGACCGGGGCGCGATCTTATGCCCTTCGGCTCGCCCGGCTCGGGCGTCATCCCCCAGGCGATGATGCAGGTGTTCTTCAACATCAATCTGTTCGGCATGGCGCCGCAGGAGGCGGTCGAGGCGCCCCGTTTCGCCTCATACAGCTTCCCGGCCGGCGAGACGCGCGAGACCCACCCCGGGCTTCTCCGACTCGAGCCGCCCATCGCCCAAGACGTGGCCGACGCCTTGTCCTCCCTTGGACACCGCGTCGAATGGTTCGAGGAACGCCACTGGCTGGTGGGATCGGTGTCCGCCATCCACAAGAACCTCGAGACCGGCGTGGTCGCGGGCGGCGCGGATCCCCGCCGCCAGGCGTACGCCGTAGGCCTGTGATGCGAGCCCCGGATCGCTATCCACTGACGTGGAATCGCACCGGCCCGCACCTCCGCCCGGCTGTCCTGCGCACACCATTCCGTGGGCGGTCGGGCGGGGGTGCGGGCTGGACCCGACGACACGGATAATCCGCTAGCGGACGAAACGAAAAGGAGACCGCAATGAATGCCCCGAACCCCGTCCCGCCTTCGCTCCGTCCCACGGTCATGGGGACCCGCCACGTGATCGCGGCGGGCAACTATCTTTCCACCCACGCCGGCTTCATGATCCTCGAGGCCGGCGGTAACGCGGTGGACGCCGGGGTCGCGGCCGGGCTGGTTTCGAACGTGGTCGAGCCGCACATGACCGGCTTCCACGGCATCACTACCATCATGGTTTATTCCAAGGACTCGGACGCGGTCTCAACCGTCGCCGGGGTGGGGTGGTGGGGCGAGAAATCGACCCCCGAATGGTACGCGAAGAACACCGGCGGCAAGATCACGCTGGGCGGTATCCACGAGGCCATCGTGCCGGGCGCGCCCGACGGCTGGCTAACCGCGCTGGAGCGCTTCGGAACCATGTCCTTCGCCGACGTCGCGGCGTCCGCCATCCGCTTCGCGCGCGAGGGTTTTCCGGTCCATCCCCACATGGCGATGCGGATCGCCGAGGCCGTCGACAAGACCCGCAAATGGCCGGGTTGCGCGGCGATCTTCCTTCCCGGCGGCAAGGTGCCCGCGGTCGGCGACGTGTTCGTGCAGGCAGATCTCGCCCGGACGCTCCAATACCTGGCCGACGAGGAGAAGGCGGCGGCCGCCAAGGGCGGGCGCGAGGCCGGATTCAAGGCCGCCCGCGACGCCTTCTACCGCGGCGACGTAGCCGAGACGATGGCGCGCTTCCACGCAGACAACGGCGGGCTCATTACGCGCGACGACTTCGCGGCCTACGCGTGCTCCGTCGAGCCGCCGCTGAAGATCGAATGGGGCGGGCTCGACGTCTACGGGCTGGGCCCGTGGAGCTCGGGCGCCATGGGCCTCGAGATCCTCAACATGCTCGATGCGGGCGAACTCAAGGCCATGGGCCACAACTCGGCCGACTACATCCACACGGTGGTCGAGGCGACCAAGCTCGCGGGCGCCGACCGCGAGGCCTATTTCGGCGATCCCCGGTTCGTCGACGTACCGGTCGAGCGCATCATCTCCAAGGAGTACGCCGCCGAACGCCGCAAGCAGATCCGCAAGGAGGAGGCTTGGCCGGACATCCCGCCGCCGGGCGAACTCGGGGGCGGGATTGATGCGCCGTGGACCGGGGCGCCGCCCCAGTGCAACGCCGATTCGGAACCCGATCCCCAGCGCAACACCTCGTTCGTCGGCGTGATGGACCGCTTCGGCAACGCGTTCAGCTCGACGTTCACCGACGGCGCACTCGGCGCCCCGGTGGTTCCGGGAACCGGGCTCAGCGTCTCGCACTCGGGTCGGGGTTTCTGGACCGATCCGCGCTACCCAGGAAGGGTCGGCCCGCGCAAGCGCCCGCGCACCGGCTGCTGTCCGATGATGGCGATCAAGAAGGGCCATGAGATCATGGCCTGGGGAACGCCGGGCTCGGATGTCATCCCCCAGGCCCAGACCCAGGTTTTCCTGAACAACCAGCTCTGGGGCCTGGAGCCGCAAGAGGCGGTCGAGGCGCCGCGGTTCGCATCCTACAGCATCCCCCAATCCTACTGGCCGCACAGCCACGAGCCAGGCGTGCTGCGCGTCGAGGACACGATCCCTGCGGACGTGGGCGACGAACTTTCGCGGCGCGGCCACAAAGTGGTGTGGTGGCCGAGCCGGCATTGGCTGGTGGGCTCGGTGAGCTGTGTTGTGAACGAGCTCGACAAGGGCCTCGTCAAGGGCGGCTCGGACCATCGCCGCGGCGCCTACGTGCTGGGGTGGTAGGGGGAAGCCCTCGCGCCGGCTACGCGTAGGAGGGGCGAATACCAGTCCTCGCCGTGCCCGGCGGCGGTCGGGTCGAAGGCGGTCCATAGAGCGGGTCGCGTTTGGTTGAAACCGCATCGCGTTTCCAATCAAATGCGTGAATCCGCTCGATCTCAACGATGCAGACCAGATCGCGGCCACAAGAGGCCTAGTTGGCGGTTGTGCTGGCCGTCGTCCACCAGGCACAGCCATCCGCTCAAACCGCCGGGGACAATCTCTCGAGCTTAATCTCGTCGGCGCGCTTCATGGCTTGCGCGAGGTCGTATTCCGCCTGAAGGCGCAACCACGCCTCGGCGCTGCCTCCGAAGGCCTTGTCGAGGCGGATCGCCATCTCTGGCGAAATGCCGGCGTGACCGCCCGCGAAGCGAAAGACGACGCGCCAGTTGCCCGCAGGTGCGAACGATGGCCAACCCGCGCCGCCGGTGCAAGGCGAAGGCGCGGCCGGGCGTCCGCCCCTGGGCCGGTGCAAGGGACCCGGCTTCCGGGCACCGATTGCGAAGGCGCGGGCACCGGGCTACATAATGAGACGGTTTTCGAGCTCGCGCCGGTGCGCCCATCCTTTTCGGAAAGGCCGCCGACCGCATTGACAGACGCGTTGACAGCCGCGTTGACAGACGCATTGACAGACGCATTGACAGAGGAGTCGCCCCGCGCCATGGCCAAGGAAAAGTTCCCGTTTCAGGCCGAGGTCGGCCGCGTGCTGGAGATCGTGGCCCGCTCGCTCTACAGCCACAAGGAGATCTTCCTGCGCGAGCTGATCTCGAACGCGTCGGACGCCTGCGATCGGCTGCGTTACCTCGCACTCACCGATCCCTCCCTTCTCGGCGGAGACGGCGCCTTCAAGGTGACGCTCATGGTGGATGCGAACGCGCGCACCCTGTCCATCGCCGACAATGGGATCGGCATGAGCCGCGACGAGCTGATCGACAACCTGGGCACCGTCGCGCGCTCGGGCACACAGGGATTCATCGACAAGCTGACCGGCGACGAGAAGAAAGACATGGACCTGATCGGCCAGTTCGGCGTCGGTTTCTATTCGGCCTTCATGGTCTCGCGCAAGGTCGAGGTGACGACCCGCAGGGCGGGCGAAGAGACGGCCTGGCTTTGGACCTCGGACGGCAAGGGCGAGTTCAGCGTCGCCGAGGCCGAGCGCGGGGCGTTCGGGACCACCGTCACGATGCACCTCGCCAAGAGCGAGGACGAGTTCCTCGACAAGTCCCGGCTCGAATCGATCGTCAAGGCGTACTCCGACCACGTGGCGATCCCGATCGTGTTCGCCGATGGCGACGCCGAAGAGACGCTGAACACCGCGTCCGCAATCTGGACGCGACCCAAGGCCGAGGTGACCGACGACCAGCTCAACGAGTTCTACCACCACGTGGCGCATGCGCTTGATACGCCGTGGCTCGTGATCTTCAATCGGGTCGAGGGCGTTCTCTCGTACACGAACCTTCTGTTCATCCCTTCTGCGCAGCCGTTCGACCTGTTCGATCCCGAGCGCCGTCACCGGGTCAAGCTCTACGTCAAGCGGGTCCTCATCACCGACCGGGCCGAGGCGCTTTTGCCATCGTACCTCCGGTTCCTGCGCGGCATCGTCGATTCCGAGGATCTGGCCTTGAACATCAGCCGCGAGTCGATCCAGCACGATCCCAAGATCGCCAGGATCCGCGCAGGGCTCGTCAAGCGCGTGCTCGGCGAGCTCAAGAAGAAGGCGGACAAGGAGGCCGACTCCTACGCGGCGTTCTGGGAGAGTTTCGGCGCCGTCCTCAAGGAAGGCATTTACGAGGACTTCGCCAACCGCGACGCGATCGTGACGCTCAGCCGCTTCCATTCGACCGCACCCGACGGGCTCACGAGCCTCGACGACTACGTCGGACGCATGAAAGAAGGCCAGGACGCGATCTACACCATCAGCGGCGAGGACCTGGACATCCTTCGCCGCAGCCCCCAGCTCGAGGGGTTCAAGGCGCGCGGCGTTGAGGTGCTGTTGCTGAGCGACGCCATCGACGAGTTTTGGATTCCCGCCGTCGGTACGCACAAGGACAAACCGTTCAAGTCGGTGACCCAGGGCAGCGCCGATCTGAACAAGATCGCCGACGCCCCCGAAGCTGCCGGCGAAACGCAAGAAAGCGCCGCCGAGCCGGCCGCTTTGGGCCGCCTGCTCGTGGCGCTCAAGGACGCGCTCGGCGACGCCGTCAAGGACGTCCGCACGTCCGAACGACTGACCGAAAGCCCCACGTGCCTGGTCGCCGACGAGGGAGACATGGACATGGGCCTCGAGCGGATGCTGCGCCGGCACCATCACGCCACCCCCGCCGAGACGACGCCACGGGTTCTCGAGATCAACCCCGCGCACTCGTTGATCCGGCGCCTTGCCGGACTGGCCGAACGCGACGACGCCGGCGAAGCCCTCGGCGACGCCGCGCATCTCTTATTGGATCAGGCGCGCATCGCCGAGGGCGAGCCGGTTCCCGACCCGGCGGCGTTCGCGCGCCGCCTGGCGTCCATCATGGAGAAGGGCCTGGGCGCCTGATCGCCTCGGCCGCGCGCGTGCCGAGGGGCGCGTCGGGCGGGGGTGCGGGCCGGCGCGATTCCACGTAAGTGGTAACGGTCTAGCTTCCGAACTTGAGCGACGTCCAGTACGCGTCGTTGATCCGCTGCATGACGCCGTCGTGGCGGTCGGCGAGACACCGGCGCACGGGAAAGTGGGTGGGCGGAAATGGGTTGCAGCTCTCGAACGCGTCCCGCGCCATCGCTTGCGCGCGAGCTGAGATCGCTTGGCCGCGCGCGCCCGGTGCTTGCGCCGCGTTCCAGGCGGCGTCGTTCTCGGCCTGCCGGGTGTATCGCTTGCGTGATAGCGCATTGGCGGTATCGCGTATGATGCGCGCCGCCGCAACCTCGTCCTCGTGTCCGCCAAGCGTCCTCAACGCGACCGGGCGCAGCGTCGTCAACGCCTGGGCCACATCCTCGGCCGCGAGCGGCCGGGCGTCGCCCGGCACCGGCACCGGCGCCAACACGGGGTGGTCGACCGCACGCACCATCACCCACTCGATTCCGTATCGTTCGAGCGCGGCCTTCTCGACGCTCACCCTGACGGCGAGGTAATGGCGCTCGGCGGCGATCCGCACGGGCACGGCCGAGGGCAGGTCCACGACGGTGCCGTCGGCGCGGCGTCCGACGAAAATCAGCGCGTTGTTCGCATCCCCGTCCGCGACCACCGTGTACGCCGCGCCGCGTCTCGGCATGTCACGGTCCGGCTGCAGGCAGATGGTGGTGAGATCCGCGGAACATTCGCCGTTCTCGCAAAAAAGCGTGACTCCGCCGCCGGCCGCCACCAGAAGCGCCTGGGGCGCCCCGGCCGCCGGGGCGGCAAACGTTGCCGCGCCCAACAAAGACGCGGCCGCTACCATCATCGAGCGCATCGGCAAAGCTCCCCTCGTTTGGACCGGCGCCGACCGCTCGCTCGCGGACGTTCCCCCGCCGCGCACGCGCGTCCCGTGCCGGGGTGGTGGCGCCGGTACTGGCCACGCGCCCATGGTAGCGCAGCCGCGCGCGCGCAAAGAGCTCGATCGTGCTCGCCGACGATCGCATTGGGCGATCCGCCAACCAGTGATCTGGTTTAACCCATTGAAAAAGAGGCGATTCACGCGACTTCCCCACCTTCCGTTCGTTGGCATCACAGCTCATCAACTGACCGTGAAATGTGACGGCCGTCACGCGCCCGGCGCGGACGGCTCGCGAGAATCCTCACAGGCGCCCGCGCGCGGCCGCGGGCGCGACCCCATGGGACGCCGCCCGGCCGATCCCGGATCGTCGGAGCGGACGGCGGCGCCACAAGTGAACAGGAGGGCTGAACCATGACGGTCATTGCCAAGTCCGCCGGGCGCGAAAGGGGGTCGTTCGCACGCCGCAGGGTCGTGCGAGGACGCCGTCTTTGTCTCGGCCTGCTGTCGGCGGTGGTCTGGACTTTGACGCTTTCGCCGCCGGCCAGCACGCAAACGGCCTCCGAGTGCGTGACCGCGTTGGACGCCGTCCGGGCAGCCGGCCGACCGGCCGCTCATCTGAGGCTGTTGGCCAGCACCGACGACGCCGACAAGGTCGAACGGATCCTTCGCGAACGCGGATGGTCGGCGTACGTGGGCCGGTCCGACACGGTGCAGGTTTTCAGCGTCGGCGCCGAAGTCTATCTGGTGATGGCCTCGGTCCAAGGCTGCCACGTCGCCCACGCCCTCACCGGCGCATCGGCGCTTCCGGAAGTGGGCGGAAGTTGACGCACATGCGCGCCGGCGCGCAAGACCGGATTGGGTCCGCGATGTGGTTCCAATCCGGCGCGATCCGCTCTATCCGGCGAACCGCGGGACCGCCAGTCCCGGCGCCGGAGCCTCCATCGCGAACAGGCTTCCCGAAAGCGGCGCGGCGGCGAACGCGGTCGCGCTCAGCTCGTAGCTCATGGAGGTGACGTAGAGGACGCCGAGGTCGTCTCCGCCGAACGCACAACTGGTGGGAAGCGGCACCGGCAGCGCGACCCAGCGCTCGGTCCGTCCGTCGGGGTCGTAGCGCGCGATCCGCCCGCCGCCCGAAAGCACACACCAGACGAAGCCCTCGGCGTCGACCGCGATGCCGTCGGGCTCGCCGTCTTCCGGCGGCACGGTGACGAAGGCGCGGCGGTTCTCAATGCGGCCCGCCGCGGCGTCGAAGTCATAGGCGTATATGATTCCGGTGCCGGTGTCGGCGTAGTACATGGTGGCGTCGTCGGGGCTCCAGCCCAGCCCGTTCGAGATCGTGACGCCGGTTTCCACACGCGTAACCGTCAAATCCGGATCCAGTCGGTAGAGACTCCCGCTCGGCGCCGGGGCGTTCCGATAGTCGCCCACCATGGACCCGGCCCAGAAGCGCCCCCGCGAATCGCATTTGCCGTCGTTGAAGCGATTCTGCGGCAAGTGCGCTTCCACCTGATCGAGTTCCTCGAAGGCGCCGGTCCGGGGCTCGAAGAACGCGAACCCGTCGTCAACCGCCACCACCATGGCGCCGGATTCGCGAAGCGCGAACGATCCCAGCCGCCGGCCGACGCAAAAGACCGCATCGGTCCCGCTCTGGGGATCGAAGCGGTGGATCGCACCGGCCGGGATGTTGACCCAGTACAACACCCTCTCGCGCGGACACCAAACTGGACCTTCGCCGATCGCGGCATTGATCCTGAAGACGCAATGGACGTCCGTCATGGGATTTCGTGCTCCCTTCTCGCTAACGGCCCTTGCGCGCTCCGTACGCGCGGGTCTCGCGCCTCAAGATGAAAAGGCCGCTGGCGATGACAATGACGGAGCCCGCGACCATCCAACGGTCGGGAACGTCGTGCCAGATGAGAGCACCGAGGATCGTCGCCCAGATGAGGTTCGCATACCGGAACGGTACCACGAGGGCGGCCTCGCCGAGACGCAGGCTTTCGATCATCAGGAAGTGGGCGCCCCCGACCAGCAGGCCGGCAAGCGCCATCAGGGCCACATCGCCCCACGCCACCGGCTTCCATCCGAGCGGCAAGGTGGCGAGCCCCGAGAGCATGACCGCGACCGTCGTGAAGCAAAGCGTCGCCGGTGACGTATCGACGAACGTCAGTTTCCGCGTTGTGATGTCGCGAAACGCCGCCAGCAGCGCGACCAATAGCGGCACCAGCGCCAATAACCGCCAGGACTCGGGCGTCGGCCGGATCATCAGCAATACACCACAGAATCCGGCGATCACCGCCAACCACCGTCGCCACCCGACCCGTTCGGAAAGCAGAAACGGCGCGAGTGCGGTCAAGAACAGCGGACCGGCGAAGACGATGGCGATGACGTCCGCGAGCGGCATGATTCCGATCGCGAAGATGAACAGATAGGTCGACGTCGTGGTCAACACCGCACGCACCGACTGGCCGCGGAAGTCACGGACCCGGAGCGCCCCAATCCCGCCCGACCATCGGGTTACGATCGCGATGGGAACGAAAATGAAAAACCCCCTCAGGAATAGAAATTCGCCGATCGGGTACTCAGCGGTGAGCCACTTCGCAACCGCGTCGTTGAGCGTCAGCAGAAGGCCGCCGCCGGCCATGCAGGCGATGCCCTTTACGGGTGCCGGCGCCGAGGCAAGGCGGCTCATCAGTCCGCGCATTCGACGCATCAGATCGGCCCGGGGCGAGGGCATCGCGAAAATTTATTGACAAGAACCATGACCGTTAGCGTCAATAGTGCCTCAAGAAGGCAACGCGCGGCGCGTTCGCAGCCGCGCGAATGACCACAAAAACTGCTCAGGGGGGAAAGTATGCCTCAATTATTTAACGTTATCAAAGACTTGATCAGGCAAGTGACCGAGGTCGGCCTGCTATTGGTCGCCCTTTTCATCGTCATTCGGATTCTCTTCGGCCATGACTGGCTTGCCGCCGCCAACGTAGTGGAAAACCTGACCACTTTGATCAAAAGCTTCGGTGACAACGGCATCGCCGGGCTGATCGCGCTGGTGATCGTGCTTTGGCTGTTCGCGAACCGGAAGATCGACTGACGATCCGGCGATCCGGCCGAAAGTGAGCCGGCACTCATCGGGCCCGTCTCGGTCGTGCGTCGCCGGGACGGGCCGGCCCTCCGGAGGGGGCGCCCAATCCGTGCCCGCAACGTGCGCGGCGTTGATCCGCTGGTCCCGTATTACTATCTTTTCCATTGGCCCGTGGGGTGCGGCGTCAAATGGCATACGGACAGCCTGGGCTCGGTCGAAACGAACGAGAACGATCCATGTTCATCCGCTTCATCGCAAAAGGGATCGCGGCGGCGCGGCGTTATGGTCGCGGTGGTCGGGAACGGGGCTGAGGGCGCCTGCGATCCGTTCCCCAAAGTCGAATGGTGGGGTTCGCTCAGCCACGAATCGGTGATCGGATACGTGGAGCGCCATCACGGCGGCGATTGGGCACCCTATGTCGAAAAGTGGGAGGGCCAACTCGAGCAGCTCCAAAAAATCTACGACCGCGGATCGAGCATCAAAATCAAGTCGCGTGGAATCTCGCTCAAGGAAGACGAGCTTCTCGAATACGTCAAACAGGTGCAGGCGCGGTTGACAGTCATGCGTTGCATCCGGGACGGCGGACCGGCCGCCCAAGAGACCGACACCGCGGCCATCGGCGATTGCGAGGCGTTTCCCGAGGTCGAGTGGTGGACGAGCCACGACCACGATTGGGTCATCGACTACGTGAAGCGACGCCACGATGGCGACTGGGCGCCCTATATCGAGAAATGGGCGGGCCAGCTCAAGGCCATGAAGAATATCCACGAGCGTGGCGGCGCCGCGGTGATCAAGTCGCGCGGCGTCTCGCTTGAAGAGGACGAGTTGCTCGGCTACGTCGAGAATCTGCGCGTGCGGCTCGAGATCATCCAATGCCTGGCCCGGGCCGACGGCTTCGACGGCCTCGCCGAATCTTCGGATTGATCGCCGTTCGACGCAGGAGACGACGGGCCGGCCGGTCGCGGGCGCGACTTAGGTCTCCTCGGATCGGATCGCTTCGTTAATTCCGATGAGCTCGGCGACGAGGCGCTCCTCCTCGTCTTCGTCCAATTCAAACTCGACGGCGAAGCCGTCGTCGAGCAAACGCCTCACGTGGCCGGAGAGATCGCCGAGATCCTCGATGTCGAGTTCGATCTCGGCCTCCTCTCCGATTTCGGCATCGACCCGCAGCGCGGCACCGCCCACCGAGATGTCCGTGACGGAGCCCGAATATTCCCGGCCTTCGGCCGTGGCGCGCACGGACCTTTCTACGCGGACGCGGGGATGACGGCGCTTCTCGATCCCGGATTCGCCCTTCGCCATGGATTTGTCTCCCAATTCCATCGCTCGGTCCGGTTACGATAGCATGGTTGCGGGTGCCGCAAGAACCCGGCTATGGAACCGAGTGCGGAGTTTCTTCACGCCCACCGCTACCGGGGCACGACCATGAAGCTCATCGAATCGAAGGGTGCCCGCATACCAGCGCTTGGGTTCGGCACCGCCCGTCTGGACGACGAGACCTGCACCCGAGCGGTCGCTCAGGCCCTGGAGGCGGGTTATCGCCACATCGACACGGCCCAAGGCTATGGCAACGAGGCCGCGGTCGGCCGGGCGGTGGCCGAATCGGGCCTGGATCGGGCCAAGATATTTCTCACCACCAAGATCTCACGGGCCAACCTCGCGGCCCGTGATTTCCGAGATTCGGTGGCGCGCAGCCTGGACGCGCTCCAGATCGAACAGGTGGACCTGTTCCTTGCCCACTGGCCGGTGGCGGAAACGCCGCTTTCCGTCGTCCTTGAGGCGCTGGCCGAGATCCGGTCCGCCGGTCGCGCGCGCCTCATCGGCGTCAGCAACTACACCGTGAACCAGTTGCGAGAGGCGGTCGAAACCTTCGGCGCCGATCTGCTGACCAACCAGGTGGAATACCATCCCTTCCTGGACCAGCGGCGCTTGCTCGATTTCGCGCGCAGCCAGGGCATGACGCTGACCGCCTATTGCCCGCTGGCCAAGGGCACAGCCGCGCGCGACGCGACGCTTCGGCGAATCGCGGCAAAGCACGGCAAGACGGCGGCCCAGGTGACGCTGCGATGGTTGATCGAGCAGGACGGCGTCATCGCCATTCCCCAATCTACCGATCCCGCGCGCGCCGCAGAAAACCTACGCGTTTTCGACTTCGCCCTCGACGCCCAGGACCACGCGGCGATCGCCGGCCTTGCCGGCGGGCGGCGGCTCGTCGATCCCGCCTGGTCGCCGGACTGGGACTCCGGCTGAGTCCCGGGCCGGACGTGCGGTCAGGGCGCGGCGGCGATCGCTTCGATCTCGATCAGCATCTCGGGCCGCGCGAGGCCGGCGATCACGATCATGGTTTCGGTCGGCGCGGACGCGCCGATCATACGATCGCGGACCTCGCGAAAGACCGAACCGTGGGCGCGGTCGGTCAGATAGGTCGTCATCTTGACCAGGTTCTCGGGTGCCATGCCCGCCGCGTCCAGGACTTCAAGCAGATTCTGAAGTGTGCGCTCCACCTGCGCCGCGATTCCGTCTGCGATCGTGCCGTCGGGATTGCGCGCGATCTGGCCCGCGGTGAACAGAAGACGCGCGCCCGCGGGGACCTCGACGCCCAGGCTGTAGTTGACCGTGGGTTGGGCGACCGTAACCGGGTTGTGATACTTTAACATGTTTGTTCCTTTCGTTCGCGCGGATCGGGGTTTCAATCAACTGCGTCAATCCGCATTATTCCAATAAGATAGACCAGATTCACGTGGTCGGCGGATCGCCGGTGGCGATTCCAACCGACCCCGATCCGGACAAGGTTTCGTCGCCGCATCCGGACGGAGCCGCAGCGGGCGAACAATCGCTCGAAATCCGATCGCCTATCAGGGGCTCGCCGGGCCACCCGGCGCCCGGAGCGCAAAACGACGGAGGGTCGATGCAAGAGCGGAGCGACTGCGACATCGTCATCCGGAACGCGACCGTGGTCGACGGGACCGGGGCCGCGCGGCGTCGCGGCGACGTCGCCATCTCGGGCGATCGAATCGCCGACGTGGGCGATCTCTCGCGGCTATCGGGCGCGCGCGAGATCGACGCCGGCGGTCACGTGGTCGCGCCGGGCTTCATCGATACCCACACCCACGACGACCGTATCGTCCTGAGCGCACCGGACATGGCACCAAAGGTCAGCCAGGGCGTCACCACCGTGGTGACCGGCAACTGCGGTGTCAGCCTGGCCCCGCTCCGCCCCAAGGGCGCGCTTCCGCCGCCACTGGATCTGCTCGGCGACGAGACCGGGTACCACTTCGATTCATTCGCCCGCTACCTGGACGCGCTCGATGCCCGTCCGGCGGCCGTCAATGTCGTTGCGCTGGTCGGACACACGACGCTTCGGGTCGGCGCCATGGGCGCGTTGGACCGGACGGCCCGGGATTCCGAAATCGAAACCATGCGCGAAGCCGTCGGCGAAGCGTTGGCGGCCGGCGCGGCGGGGATGAGCACGGGGCTCTTCTACGACCCCGCAAACGCCGCGAGCACCGACGAGGTCATCGCGCTCGCCGAGGTGTTGGCACCCGCGGGCGCGATCTACGCCACCCACATGCGCGACGAGGCCGACCGCATCGTCGAGGCCCTGGACGAGACGCTTCACATCGGCCGCGCGGCCGGCGTCAGGGTTCTGGTCTCGCACCACAAGGTCCAGGGCGCGAAAAACTTCGGGCTGACGAAGGAGACCTTGGCACGGATCGACGCCGCCCGCACAACGCAGGACGTGGCGGTCGACGTCTATCCCTACGCGGCCGCCTCGACGGTGTTGAACCCGGTGAGCGTCGCCCGCTCGCGTTCGACCGTGATCACCTGGTCTAAACCGCGCCCGGATGCCGCCGGCCGCGCGCTGAGCGACATCGCGGCCGAGATGGGGTGCGACGAGGCGCGCGCGATTGAGCGCTTGCAGCCCGCGGGCGCGATCTACTTCGCCATGGACGAGGACGACGTGCGGCGCGTGCTGCGCCATCCCGGCACCATGATCGGCTCGGACGGCCTACCCCACGACGAATGGCCGCATCCCAGGCTTTGGGGCACGTTTGCGCGGGTGCTCGGCCACTACTGCCGCGACTTGGGTGTGCTTTCGCTGGAAGACGCCGTCCATCGGATGACCGGCTTGGCCGCCAACGAGTTCGCGCTCGACGGGCGCGGCCGAATCGCTCCGGGCTATCACGGCGATCTCGTCCTCTTCGATGCCGAGACCGTTCTCGACGCCGCCACGTTCGAAGACCCCATACGCGCGGCGCGCGGCATCGAGCTCGTGATCGTGAACGGTGTCCCGGTGTGGGAGCGAGGCCGAGCGACGGGCGAGAGGCCCGGGCGCGTGCTGCGAAGACGCGCAGGCCTGACTCCACTCCAACCGTGACAACGGCCCAGGCGGGCCCAGAGGAGGAAGCGGACCATGATCTTCATCGAAGCGAAGGGCGCGAAGGTCCCGGCGCTGGGGCTCGGCACCTATGGCATGACGGGCAAGACAGGCGTGGACGGGGTCCGCTTCGCGCTTGAGGTCAGCTACCGGCACGTCGACACCGCGCAGATGTACGAGAACGAGGCCGAGGTCGGCCAAGGCATCGTCGATTCGGGGATCCCGCGTGCCGAGATCTTCCTCACCACCAAGGTGCTGCCCCGGAACTTGGGCGCCGGCGACTTGCAGCGATCCACCGACGCCAGCCTCAAGCGGCTCAAGACCGATTACGTGGATTTGTTGCTGGTCCACTGGCCGAACCCGGCGATTCCCTTGGGCGAGACTCTGGGAGCCATTGCCCAGGTAAAGGCCGAGGGCAAGGCGCGCCACATCGGGGTCAGCAACTTCACCGTCGCGCTGTTGGGCGCCGCGGTCGCCGACCACGGCGCCGATCTGCTCGCCAACCAGGTCGAATATCACCCGTTTCTTTCGCAAAAACCCGTGCTCGCGTGCCTCAATCTGCACGGGATGATGCTCACCGCCTACCGGCCCGTGGCCAAGGGCGAGACCAACCAAGATTCTGTACTCGCGGGCATCGGAAAGAAGTACGGAAAATCGGGCGCGCAGGTGGCGCTGCGCTGGCTCATCGAGCAGGACCGGGTGGCGGCCATTCCGAAGGCCGCGAGCCGCGAACACTGCCAGGCGAACTTCGATATCTTCGACTTCTCCCTCGATGCCGCGGATGCGGCCGCGATCGCGGCCCTTACCGGCAACCGGCGCTATCTCGACCCGGCCTGGGCGCCCGAGTGGGATCCGCCGGAATGAGAGACCGCCGGCGGCGCCCGGGCGCCCTCGCCGGGGCGCCGGTCAAGGACCGACCGGCTCAGCTCGCCCGGCGCGCGGGCTCGGCGGCGACCAGCCCCATGGAGAGAAGCACCTCGCGCACGCGTTCGGTTCGGGTCGCGTCCAACGGCTGGATGGGATCGCGCGGCCGCCCGCCCGGCCGGCCCATCATGTTGAGCGCGGCTTTGAGCGGCGCGGGAAAGCTCCCGATTCGCAGCTCGGCCTGACGGCGGGCGAATTCCGCCTGCAGCGGCACCGCGGTTTCCCTGTCGCCCGCGACGCCCGCGTCGACGAAGCGCCGGTACGCGGGTCCGATCAGGGGCGGCAGCAGGGCTTCGACGACGCCTACCGCACCCTCCGTCATGCCCGCCAAGCCCAGGGTGTCGGCGTAACCGACGAGCACATTGATCCGGTCCTTGGCGCGGCGGATCATCTCGGAAAGCACCAGCCAGTCCTTGGAGCTTTCCTTCAACGCGATGACACGAGGCTCGTCGGCCAAGCTGTCGACCAAGTCGGCGGTCATATGGATGCCCGTGCGGGACGGGATGTTGTAGATCATCATCGGCAGCTCGCTCGCCGCCAGGATCTGCTTGTAGAAGTCATAGAGCTCCGTAAGGCTGGGCATCGCGTAAAACGGCGGGTGCACCATGATGGCGTCGCAACCCGCGTCCTGCGCCCGTCGGGCATGGGCGATGCAGTTGGCGGACACCATCGCGCCGCAGCCCGCGACCACCGGGACGCGGTTCTTTGCCTGATCGACCGCGGTCTCGAACATCGCCCAGCGTTCTTCATCGCTGAGCGCCCAGGGCTCGCCCGTGCAGCCGGCGATCACGATCGCTTCGATACCGTCGTCGATGACGACGTCGACGAGCCGGCGATAGGCGTCGAGGTCGAGCGATTGGTCGTCGCGGAACGGGGTCGTGAGCGCGCAGACGAGTCCTCTAAGTTCAACCATTTCGCGAACCTCCCTCGGGTTATTGCGTTGGCGGCGCGCGCACCACGAGCGGCCCTCGGGGGCCTGCGGGCGGGCGCGTGTGCGAAGGGCGCGATCATGGCACGCGAAGCGCGAAGCCGGCAAGGTCGCGATCGGATGCTACACTGAAAACCAGCGGCGAAAACCAGCGGCGAAAATCAATGGCGAAAACCAACGGCGGCGTTGTTTCGCCTAACCGCCGATTGGGCGAAGGAGGACGCCATGACCTCACTCAGCGAACGGCTGCGCGGCCCCGAACCGGTCGTGGCCCCTAGCGTGTTCGACGCGGTGACCGCGCGGCTCGCCCGCGAGGCGGGCTTCGGCGCGCTCTACTTGGGCGCCGGTCCGGTGGGATACGTCAACGGCGGGCTCGAGGCCAGCATCACTTTGCCCGAGCTGGCCCGGATCGGCCTCGAGATCCGGACCGTGTGCGATCTGCCGCTCGTCCTCGACGGCACCTGCGGCTGGGGCGATCCCATGCACGTGCGGCGCACGGTCGCCATGGCCGAGGCGGCAGGGTTCGCGGCCATCGAGATCGAGGACCAGATCCTTCCCAAGCGCGCACACCATCACATCGGCGTCGAGCGCATGATCCCGCCCGAGCTGATGGTGATGAAGCTCAGTGAAGTCGTGAAGGCGCGGCGCGACCCCGACTTCCTGATCATCGGTCGCACCCACGGCATCCGGGCGAGCACCATGGACGATGCGCTAAGGCGCGCCGAGGCCTACCACGAGGCGGGCGCCGACATGCTCTTGCTGACGCCGAGAAGCGCGGAAGACGCGCGCCGCGTAGGCGAGCGGTTGCCGCATCCACTCATGTACATGGCGCGCGCCGGCGGCATGCACGCGATCGGGCTCTCGGTCGCCGAAATGGGGGCGATGGGGTACCGCCTGATCGTCGACGCCATGACGCCCTTGCTCAGCGCCTATCGGGCGCTCAGACTCTGTTACGCGGATCTCGCGCGCGACATGACGAGCACAGACATGAGTGCCGACGAGGGCGCGCGGCTGCACGCCGCCCTGAATGAGACCGTCGGATTGCCCGAGCTTCTGGCCACCGAGCGCGCCACGGTCGAGACCGAATAGGGTCCGGGCCGCCTGCCCGGGCCGGCACGCATCACGAAATCCCTTCGATCGAAAGGATCCCGACCACATGACCCTCAAATTCCACGATCATTCCCGATGGGGGTCGGCCGACCAGGCGGGCGCCGCGAACCTGCTGACGGCGGAGAAAAGGCTGCAAGCGATCCGTGGCATCGAGACCGGCCGGCTGTTCGACCTGAGCCACGTGATCGAAACGGGCGCGCCCCGCTACGAGCCCTACATGGGCCCCTACGTCATCTCGTCGTGGGCGACTTGGCGCGACGGAATCCGGCGCCGGCGCGCGTTGGGCGCAACCAATGACGCCGGCACCAACCTCGAGCGGATCGAGATGACGACCCACGTGGGCACCCACATAGACGCGCTCGGCCACTTCACAATCGGCGAGGAAATGTACAACGGCAACAACGCCGACGAGGTGGTCACCGATTACGGCCTCGAGAAGCTGGGGATCGAGAACGCGCCACCGATGATCACCCGCGGCATCTGTCTCGACGTCTCCGCCTTCGATGGCGACGCCTTCCTCGAAGTCGGGCGCGTGGTCACCCGCGGCGACCTCGAGCGCGCTGTGGAGAACGCGCGCGCGATGCCCGAGCCCGGCGATGTGGTCGTCATCAACACCGGCTGGGGACGCTTCTACATGACCGACAACGAGCGCTATCTCAGCGGCGAGCCCGGAATCGACGAGGAGGCGGCGCGCTGGCTCACCGAGCGCGGGGTCTTGGCCATCGGCTGCGACAACATGGGCGTCGAAGTCCGCCCCGGCGTGGACGAACGAATCCTCATGCCCGTCCACCAGCATTGCCTGGTCGAGACAGGCGTCTATCTCGTCGAGAATCTCGTCCTCGACGCCCTTGTCCGCGAGCGCGTCACGAGCTTCTGCATCTTCTTGTTGGCGGCGAAATTCAAGGGCGCGACGGGGTGCCCGGTTCGCGCGGTCGCGATGGTCTGAGACGCGAAACGGGCTTCGGGCCGGGCGCGGGCGATTCTCGCTGGAAACACCGACATTCTCGCACTGTCCCGGATTTGTTATAGTCGTGCCCGAAATGGCATCGCCGATCGACATGCTACGGACAATTGGCGGCGGCGCCCGCTCGGCGGCGGCGGTGGGACTCGTCACCTTGCTGGCAAGCACCCCTGGTGCGGTCGCGTTCGCCGACGCAGACAGGCCGTTGACCAACCCGCGTCAGGTGACGTTCGAGGGACGCGGCGTCGGCCCGGCATCGTTCAGCCGCAACGCCCATTCGCTGATCCTCGAAGGGGTGCGCGAGGCCGGTGGTCCCGGCCAGCAGATCTATGTCCTTGAACTCGGAAGCGGCGACGTCCGCCACGTCCGCCAAGGATTCGCCGAGGCGTGGGAGGGCGCGATACACCCCGCAAACGTCAAGTATCTGTTTTCTTCGCCCCGGAACGAAGCCGGCAAGGGCCGCGGCCGCGACGTCATGCGGCCGCGCGCGAGCGATCCCAGGTTCGCCGACGACTTCGAGCTTTACGAGTTTGACGCCAACAACGCGATCGTCCTGAACTTGACCGAATCTCCGGCCTACGACGGCGAGGCGGTCTACGCGCCGGGCGGCGGCACGATCGCGTTCGCGTCCAACCGCCGCGACCGGAACGCGGCGCAGACGACGGCAGGCGCTGGCGGGACCGTCCGGGATACGTCGGCGCTTGTGGACATTTACGTCATGCACGCGGACGGCCTCGGCGTCCGCCGTCTGACGGCAGCGCCGGGCTACGATGGCCGACCGGCGTCCAGCGCCGACGGCAAGCGAATCGTTTACCAACACGCCGCACCGGGAAGCGCCGTCTCCGAGATCTTTGCGATCGACGTGGACGGCGCGAACGCCGCGCAACTTACCCGTCTCGGCGCCCGCTCGGTCGCGCCCTTCTTCCATCCGTCCGGCGCCTACGTCGTGTTTTCGTCCGACGCCGGTGGCGCCGGCGAGCACGCGCTGTATGTGGTGGATGCCGCGGGGCGACGGGCGCCGCTGCGCATGGCTGACGGCAAGGGCTTCGACCGCTGGCCGGCGTTCTCGCCCGATGGACGCAAGCTCGTCTGGACGAGCACGCGCACGGTCGACGGGGTCCCGCAGGTCTTCATCGCCGACTGGACCGACCGCGCCGCAAGGCGCCTTCTGGATCTGCCGCCGCCGCCCGAAGAGGTGCCGCCGCCGCCGGTGCTGGCGCTGACCCGGCCCGGGTTCTCGGACTTGGACGTGCGCGTCCACATCTCCCGAATGGTGTCTGGCGCGCCGGTCGAAGGGGCGGCGGGAAAGATGACCGACGGATCGCCGGAAAGTTACGCCGCGGCGGTGTTCGAATCCCTTGGCCTGGAGCCCGCGGGCGCGGGCGGCGCCTACCTCCAGCCACTGGCTGGCGCGGGCGCGGGGAAGAACGTTCTTGCCCGGCTCGGCGCCGCTGGCGCCGGGGTGCCGGCCGTGCTGGTGGGAGCCGAACTGCCGCCCGCAGCGGGTGCCGGCTCAGCGCTCGCGGGCGTCGCCGGACTTTTGGAAATTGCCCAGCATCTCTCGAGCCTGGTGGCCGAGGAAGGCGTGACGCTCGAACGCGACGTCTTTTTCGCCGTGTGGGGACGGGGCCCGAACGGGCAAACGGGTTCGGCAGCCTTCGCCGACGAGCGCTCCGCCTCGGTCGGCGCCTATCTCAACGTTTCGGCCATCGGTGGGCTCGACGATCGGCTTCTGCTGCAGGGCATAGCCTCCAGTCCCATCTGGGCGCGCGAGATCGAGCGCGCGAACGCGCCCCTCGGCCTTCCGATCATCATCGAGGGCGAGGAAATCGTGGCGAGCCCGCCCGTGGCCTTTTACCGCCGCGGTGTTCCGGTCTTCAACGTCGTAAACGGGCGGGCGCCGGACGGGCGGTCGACGGCGGTCAACTACGCGGGCGTTGCCCGGGTGGCCCGGTTCGTCGCCGGCGTCGCGTTGTCCGTGGCGCACATGGAAACCGCACCGCAATACGCCGGCGGGCTTATACCGGGGCGCGTTCGACTCGCGTCGGTGCCGGCGGCGAAGACCAAAGCGGAGCCGCCCGCGCCCGCGCGCATCACGCCGTCCGCGACCCCGACGAGGGCCGCCATCGGACTCGATCAGGCAACACCGGCGGTCGGACCGGAGGTCGCGCTCCCGACAGTCCGCGCGACCCGGTCGGCCGTCGATCCCGTCCTCGCCGCCGCCGTTCCGGCCGAGACACGGTTGCAGCTTCGTGCGTCTAGCGGCGAGACCGTCTTCGGCAATTCCGTGGATCGCATCGGTGCGGGCGAACGTACGATCGCCGCCCTGCCCGCCCGACCGGTGCCCGTCGCCGGCACGCCCGCGGAAAGCCGATTGACGCCGCGCACCGCGGCCCAAGACATGGTCGTTGCGAAGCTGGCGCATGGTATCGGTGCGGGCGAGCGTGCGATCGCCGCCCTGCCCGCCCGTCCGGTGCCCGTCGCCGGCACGCCTGCGGAAAGCCGGTTGACGCCGCGCACCGCGGCTCAAGACACGATCGTTGCGAAGGCGGCGAACGGCATCGGTGCAGGCGAACGTACGACCGCCGCCCTGCCCGCCCGTCCGGTGCCCGTCACCGGCACGCCCGCGGAAGGCCGGTTGACGCCGCGCACCGCGGCCCAAGACACGATCGTTGCGAAGGCGGCGAACGGCATCGGTGCAGGCGAACGTACGATCGCCGCCGCGCCAGCGAAGCCGGCGGCGTTTCTCGACAAAGGGCCGGTCGTGCGCTCGGCGCCGGCGGACGAAGCGATCTTCACCACCGCGTCCCTCGATCGCCGTCCGGTCGCGGTGGCGAAGACGGCCAACGGCGCGGTCCGCACGGTGGTGGATCTCCGTCTCACCGCCCCACAAGCCGCCCCGCCCGCGCAAACGGCGACGAGCGCCGAGGCGATTGCGCCGCCACGTGCCTTGGCGGTACCGCGCCAAGCACTCGCACTGGGCGAATCCCTCACCCTTGATCGCGATGTGCCGGCCCAGCGCGGGAAGGCGGCGGACGCGTGGCCCTGTATCGACAAAAAGCGCGGAGCGGTCCGGTTCTGCGTCGAGGCCGTCCAATGGCCGGCGGCCATCGACGCCCACTTCGACGTGGGAACGACGCTTTATACCGGCGCCAAGGCCGTGGTGCGTTACGACGCAGAGCGCGCCACATCCGCATACGCCTTGTTCGACACGGACGCGTTCGAGACCGTCAGCCGCCATTTCACCGAGCGCTTCGGCGAACCCACCACGCGCGCCTCAAGGACCATCGCACCGCTCGCGAAGCCAAGGATAGATAATCCCGTGCTTGCGTGGCGCGACACCGATCCCACCTCGAACCGAGTCGCGAGCCTCGAGATTCGTGAGTTTGACGACGCCCGCGGCGGCTTTCCCGACCTGCGCTACGGCGTCGTGTTGCTGCGTTGGGAGACGGCGCATCCCATCTTCCCACTGGTCTCCGCTCTCGATCTGATGATGCTCAAGTGAGCTTTCGCTAACGCCGCGCGGCGCGCGCGCGGCGACGGCGCGTAACGCCCGAGCGGCGCCCGGGATTTCGATCCCGGTGTCGATGGCCGCATCCCGCGTCATCACGGGCGGAACCAGGCGTCGCACGTCGGCGTTGCCCTGGTGCGCACCAAACGGATGCGGCCAGAAGGCGCTGTATTCAGGGACTTTCAGAAGCTCAGGGTGTGGGCCGGGTACGGACCGCCCGCCCTCACACGCCGGAGCCTGGAAAAGCTCCGCAATTCGAAAACCTGGGGTTGGCCGAAGTCGACCTCTATCGCTGGACCGACTCTCACGCCTTGAGCGCGCTGTTTTGGGTGCGCTGCCTAAGTGTGTTGCGAGCGCCGTTGGAGGAAGTGCGGATTTAGCGCCCTGGTCGTAGCGACGACCGGGTCTAATCCAAAGCGGACATTAACCCGTTTATCGGGTTCCGCGCGGGTATCTCGAAAATCGGGGATGGTCGTCTCGTCGTTTCCCGATTTCGTGCGGCAGTGTGACACCCCCGCGGAGGGTTCCTACGGCGTGGGCTGGGAGGATGGTGAACGTGATGGCCTCTTGCTTTTGGCGGCGGTTTTTTCGGCGGCGGCCTTCTCGGCGACTTTCTTGTCGGCCGCCTCCTTGGCGAGGCGCAGCGCCCGCAGGCCGGCGACGTGGCTCGCTCTGTCCTGGCGCACTTTCTCCATTTCTTTTAGGGCCTGCTTGTCCTTCTTCTGGGTTGTGGCGAACTGCTCCTCGGCCCGCGATTTAACTGACTTCAACATTTTGGTAATTCTCTGCTTCAGTTCGAGGCTTCACGGGCGGAGATTTTCGTCCCGGAGCGCAGGCGGGACCGCCCGCAGGCTGGTGCGCAAGATTGGCAACGGCACGGCGCATCGCGCCGGTTATCTTCGTTGTTCGTGTTGTTCGCCGTATTATTCGGTTTCGAAGGAATGACGGCGGATCAGTCCGCTCGCCTCCTTCGGTCCGCCAGGCGATCGTTGAAGGCCGCTCGCCGACGGCAAGCAGCGGACCGCCCCCAACCGGAGTTGGAGGCGGTGCCTTGCGTCGTTACTCGACGACGGACAGGTTCTCGGCGGAAGATTTGCCGTTCTGTCCGGGCTGAAGCTCGTAAGAGACCTTCTGCCCTTCGCTAAGCGAACTCAATCCGGCGCGCTCGACGGCCGAAATGT
>PVBE010198050.1_pt1 | contig 25364 bp, 14 predicted proteins | sample 1631181 | NCBI WGS metagenome assembly PVBE01 (sample SAMN08397723, study PRJNA350692) | Marine metagenome, whole genome shotgun sequencing project. | isolation source: water | place: Pacific Ocean | collected 2012-04 | reverse complement strand
GGAGGATTTAATCGGCATGGCAACGAGCCCTTCTCTAATCAAGATGGATAATGGAAAAACAGCGGTCCAGATGCTAGCAACAGTATCTAATAAATATGGCCGTGGACAGGAAGTGATGGATAAGGTCAAGGAGGGAGACATGACACATGTTAGTATTGATTGGCTTTCAAACGATATTGATGTGATGGGTAGCACTTTTGCTACTAATGTAACTCCTACTGAAATTAGTTTCATAGACAATGAAAAAATGGACCCCGTCTGTAAGGAATGTACAATAGAAGATGGAAAGGAATGTGCACATTCAGAGTCTGAAGATGAAGAGCATAAAGATTGCTGTGACTCATGTAACGACGGTAAAGAATGTTGTGAAGCAGATGGGACAACTACAGAGGTAGATAATATGACCGAAGAAGTTAAGGAAGTAAAGTCCGACGCTGAGAATATCGTCGAGCGCGAATTCGCTTCACTCAGGACACAGTTAGAAGAAGCACAAGCAGCTAACAAAGAGATTCAATCAGCTTATGATGAAGCTCTCAAATCTATTGAGACTTTTAAAGAAGCAGAAGAAGCTCGCAAAGCCGCTGAAGCTGAGGAGAGAAAAGCCAAGACTATCGAGGCTGTTATCTCTAAAGAATTACTTCTTGGAACTGTTGATGAGGAGAAGAAGTCTTCACGTTTAGAAGAATTATCAGCATGGGACGAGATGAAGCTGACTGGATTCAGCGAAGCATTGGCAGCAATGCCAGTGCCAGAAACAGAAACCGAGCGTTCTTTCGGCAAAGGTAAAGCTCCAGAAGGAGAAGTAAAACCTGAGCAAACAGAAAGAAAGTTTGGTATAAAAATGGACAATTCAGGACGATTTAGATTGAACCCTGAAGTCTATAAACCCAGAGGTGACTAAACATGGCAACAGAAGTTTTAGTAAACGATGGTGGAGCTCCAGCAAGGATTATTCCTTTCACAGCTGGTAGTACCATCACAGCAGGGTACGCACTACAGATGGGAGCAGACGCTCAAGTAGACACAATAGCAGCAGCAGATAATGTTATGCCTATTGGAGTCGCAATGGTCGATGCAACATCTGGAAACACTGTAAGTGTAATCACAGGTAAAGGTATAGTCTTGAACATGTTTGTTTCAGGAACCGTAGGACGAGGAGATGGTGTAGCTACATTAGCTGACGGTAACCTCGGCGTAGCAAGCGCATCAAGCGTAGCTGTCGGAACTTATATCGATACTAGTGGTGCTCACAGCGGTGCTGCAACCATGCAACAAGTCCTGTGGGGCTAGAGAAGTAGGAGGAATTATAAATGCCCGATTACCCAACAGCAACACCCGGTGTTCTAACTAGCCTTAATTCAGGTGCATATGCTGCAACCGGTGGAACCGGAGAACGCATACTCGTCGACTACAAAGACGCAATTATGGACTACAAGGTCACAGACCTTCCAGTAATGCAATACTTTGCAGAACCAATGACGACTGATACAGGCGGTAATATTGATATTACTTTCGCACAACCCAGCATGAAGCTGGAACCAATAGATGAGGGTTCGACCCCGAAATACCAACACACTAAGCTACGCTCCGAGCGTATTTCAGTGAAAGAATGGGGTATAGCAACGGCCGTAACCCGAAGAATGATAGAAGACTCTAGATTCAATGAAGTAGAGATGGCATTGACAGAAGCTCGCAGAGCTGTCGACCGACACATGACCGAACACGTAGTTAAGGTTGTTTTCGGTGGTGCAGCAGACACGACCTTCGGTACTTATGCTATCGACGCAGATACATCCGAAGCTAATCTATCTAACTTCACAAACAACATATATGGTGGATTCTTTGGTAGCGGTATGGCTGCCGCAGATATCGACGCATCCGGTAAAAGATTAACATCTTACGCTAACGAATCAAGCACACGATTAATTCGTGGTGCTTACTTCAATAGCGCAGGTGGTTCTGGAGCTGGTGCTTTCGCTCTCGCAGACGTCGCAAAAGGAATTGACCGCATAGCAACACACGGATACAATGCAACACACTTGTTCATATCCCCTGCTCACTATCACCATCTCTTAAAGATTGGTGACTTCGTAACTGCTTTCACAGCAGCTGCTGGAGGAGAAGCTGGAGATGCAAGTAATCCAACAACCACTTTAAATAATGCTGCAAATCCTTTCAACAAAACTGCCCTAACAGGTAAAGTTGGAAGCTTGTACGGATTAGATGTCGTGGTAAACGCTTGGGTTCCATCAGACAGAATAGGTATGTTCGACTTGTCCGTTAAGCCAATGGTTTATGTGGAGAGACGACCATTGACCGTAGAAGAGGCAAATCCCGGATTTGGAATTGTCGGTTCTTACATGTCAATGAGATACGGATTGAAGGTTGTAAGACCATCAGTCGGTGCAATCTGTATTAACGCTTAGATTGAACTAATTGTTTTTACAAGGGTTCGGAGGATACCCTAAATCCTCCACTTTTATTTATAACCCGCAAGAGAGAATGTCATGGCAAAAAATGTGAAACAACTTCTAACAAGTACTAATACTTATGGGACTACAAAAGCCTTTATAGATGGAGGCGTAGGTGGTACTCTCTCAACTAAAGGAGACCTTCTCACTGTTAATCAATATGGTAGAAATATTAGAGTAGCATCAGGCTCTAATGGGCAAGCTCTAATTATAGATAATACTGCCGATGGGGGGCTAGGTTGGGCAGCTTTTGCGGGCTCTAATTATTATACTGACGAAGCTACATGGGGCACAACAGATGCAAAAATTACAGGTAGTTTGACTGATGGAACTTCATCAGCAGGAACTTGGAAGAGTGATGCATTAACTACATTTGGTCCCGAAGTTACATTTACGACTGGCTCAGTAATGGGTGGTAACACCGCAGCAGCTGGTTATATTACATTTGTAGAAGATACAAGTAATGGAAGTAACACTATGAAGCTTTCTGCCGCAGCTGCGATTGGTACTAATTTTGAATTAATTATGCCTGATGATGAAGGAACTTCAGGATATGCTTTAGTAACTGATGGTAACAATCCTGCTCAATTATCATGGGCAGCTAATAGTGATGCTAATTATTATACAAGTGCTGGTGCATTAGGAACTAACATGTTATTAACAGGAACTATCGCAGGTGGTGGTTCTAATTGGACAGCTTCTTTTGCTAAACTTTATACCCACACAGTTTCTGGAAATATGTATATTGAAACAGGGGCTCGAACTCAATATACTATCGACCCTAATCTTGGCGCTACCAGAATGAAAATACAAGATTCAGGTATGTCATCTGGTGGGTCTTCTTATAAATATTTCCCTAACATTGAATTAAAACAAGATGCTACAGATGGAGCTGGTGGTGAGAATGCTGGATATCCAACTATATATTTTACTAAGTATGGTCCTACATCTATAGCTAATCCAGCAGGAGACCCTGTAGGATGGAGAATGGCTGCTTCAGGAGCAGCAGGAGTAGCTTCTGCTCCTCAATCCATAGTATGGGACTTTGCTAGTGACGCAACAACATATCAAGAAAAATTAAAATTAGCACAGGATGGTTCATTAACTATTGCAGGTGCATTTACATTACCTACAGCTGCGCCCGGTGCTAATGGTTATATTATTACAGGAGCTACTGATGGAAGTACAGCTTGGGTAGCAAATACAGGTGGAGCGCAGGGTTCCACTGGTGCTCAAGGTTCAACAGGTGCACAAGGTGCAACAGGTGGTCAAGGTGTTCAAGGAGGACAGGGAGTTCAAGGAACAACAGGTGGTCAAGGTGTTCAAGGAACAACTGGTGATACTGGAGTACAAGGTTCAACAGGTTCTCAAGGAGCGCTTGGACCTCAAGGTTCAACTGGTGAAACTGGTGCTCAAGGTTCAACTGGTGCAACAGGTGCGCAAGGAGGAACTGGTGCTACTGGTGCTCAAGGTGGTCAAGGTGTTCAAGGAGGACAGGGAGTTCAAGGTGGTCAAGGAGTTCAAGGTGGTCAAGGAGTTCAGGGAGGACAAGGAACACAAGGTGGACAAGGTGTTCAGGGAGGACAAGGAGTCCAAGGTGGTCAGGGAACTACAGGTGCTCAAGGAGCAACTGGAGCTACAGGAGCGCAAGGTTCTACAGGTGCAACAGGTGCACAAGGAGCTATTGGTGCTCAAGGAACAACAGGTGGTCAAGGAACTACAGGAGCACAAGGAGCTATTGGTGCTCAAGGTCCACAAGGAGGACAGGGAGTTCAAGGAGGTCAAGGGGTTCAAGGGGTTCAAGGAGGACAAGGAACAGATGGTATAAGAGGTGGAACAGAATATATCTTTAGTACAGCTACATCTGATTCAGACCCCGGTGCAGGTAAACTTGCACTTAATCATGCTACATTTTCAAGTGTCGATGAATTATATATAGATGATGCAGATGCAGATGGTAACGACCAACAAGCATGGTATCGAACATGGGATGATAGTACATCAACTGTTGAAGGTACAATTATATTACAATCAGCAAATGGAGATGACACTTCATATGCTTCTTTACAAGTAACAGCTGTTTCAGAAGAGACAGGTTATTTCAAATTAACTGTCGCACCAGTTGTGGGTTCAGCTAATCCACCTTTTGCGAACAGTGAAAATATTATATTAGCATTCCATCGTACAGGAGATAAAGGTGTCCAAGGTGGACAGGGTGTTCAAGGTAACGATGGAGATACAGGTAGTGCAACACAAGGAACTACAGGTGCGCAGGGAGGAACTGGTGCTCAAGGAGGTACTGGAACTACAGGTGCACAAGGTGGTCAAGGAGTTCAAGGAGGACAAGGTGTTCAAGGTGGACAAGGTGTTCAGGGAGGACAAGGTGTTCAAGGAGGACAAGGAACACAAGGTGGTCAAGGAACACAAGGAGGACAAGGAGTTCAAGGTGGTCAAGGAACAACTGGTGAAACTGGAGTACAAGGTGCAACAGGTGCAACAGGTTCTCAAGGTGCAACAGGTGCACAGGGAGCAACTGGTGCTACGGGAGCGCAAGGTTCAACTGGAGCTACAGGTTCTCAAGGTGCAACAGGTGCACAGGGAGCAACTGGTGCTACTGGTGCTCAAGGTGGTCAAGGAACACAAGGAGGACAAGGAGTTCAGGGAGGACAAGGAACTACTGGTTCTCAAGGTGCAACCGGTGCAACTGGGGCTCAAGGTTCAACTGGAGCAACTGGTGCTCAAGGTGCTACAGGAGCACAAGGTGCTACAGGAGCTACAGGAGCACAAGGTTCTACAGGAGCACAAGGTTCTACAGGTGCACAAGGTGCAACGGGTTCACAAGGTGGACAAGGAACACAAGGAGGACAAGGTAATACAGGTGCTACTGGTGGTGGAGGTGGATTAGGTTCACAAGGTCCACAAGGTCCTACAGGAGCAGATAGTGTTATTCCCGGTCCACAAGGTCCACAAGGTCCGAAAGGTTCTGATGGTGGTCAAGGAGTTGCTGGTGCACAGGGTGATATGGGTCCACCGGGCGACCCGGGACCAGATGGAGTTCAAGGTTCTACTGGAGCTCAAGGAGGAACGGGAACAACTGGTTCTCAAGGTGCAACAGGTGCTACAGGAGCTCAAGGTTCAACTGGAGCTACAGGCGCGCAAGGAACTACTGGTTCTCAAGGTGCAACAGGTGCAACAGGTGCGCAGGGAGGAACTGGTGCTACAGGAGCTCAAGGTTCCACTGGAGCTACTGGAGCTCAAGGTTCAACTGGTTCAACAGGTGCTCAAGGTGCTACAGGTGCAACAGGAGCGCAAGGTTCTACAGGTGCTACAGGGTATCGTGGAGGAACCCCATGGACATTCGATACTTCCACAAGTGATTCAGACCCCGGTTCAGGGGATATTAGGTTTAATCATGGCACTTTCAGTAGTGTTTCAAAAATATTTATAGATGATACCGATGAAGACGGTAATGACCAACAAGCATGGATGCGTACATGGGATGATTCTTCTAGTTCAGTCGAAGGTGTTATAATCATACAGTCTGCTGATGGTAGTGATACATCTTATGCATCAATGCAAGTAACAGGAGTTTCTGAAGCATCAGGATATTTCAAAATTGATGTTACTCCATTAGTTGGTTCAGGTAATCCACCATTTAGTAATGGTGAAAGAATTGTTTTAGAATTTAATAGAACAGGTGACAAAGGAGTTCAAGGGGGACAGGGAGTTCAAGGTCCAACTGGAGGAACAGGTGCTCAAGGTTCTACAGGAGCAACAGGAGGAACAGGAGGAACAGGAGCACAAGGTGCTACAGGAGGAACAGGTCCTCAAGGTTCTACAGGAGCTCAGGGACCAGAAGGTGGTACAGGTAGTGCAACTCAAGGTCCACAAGGTCCAGCAGGTACTAATGGTTCAACAGGTGCACAAGGAGCTGCTGGTTCAACAGGTGCACAAGGAGCTGCTGGTGCAACAGGTGCACAGGGTGCGGCTGGTGCTACTGGTTCTCAAGGAGCTGCTGGTGCTACTGGTTCTCAAGGAGCTGCTGGTGCAACAGGTGCACAGGGTGCTGCTGGTGCTACTGGTTCTCAAGGAGCTGCGGGTGCAACAGGTGCTCAAGGTGCTGCTGGTTCAACAGGTGCACAAGGAGCTGCTGGTGCTACTGGTTCTCAAGGAGCTGCCGGTGCTACTGGTTCTCAAGGAGCTGCTGGTTCAACAGGTGCGCAGGGTGCTGCTGGTTCTACTGGTGCACAAGGTGCAGCAGGTTCTAATGGTTCTACTGGTGCTCAAGGTGCTACAGGTGCTACAGGTAATACAGGTTCTACAGGAGCACAGGGTGCTACAGGAACTACAGGTAACACAGGTCCTCAAGGTTCTACAGGAGCTCAGGGACCAGAAGGTGGTACAGGTAGTGCAACTCAAGGTGGTCAAGGAGTTCAAGGTCCAGCAGGTTCTAATGGTTCAACTGGTGCTCAAGGTGCAACAGGTTCTACAGGTTCTACAGGAGCACAAGGTGCTACAGGAGGAACAGGTTCTACAGGAGCGCAAGGTCCACGTGGTAATATAGGTGCAACAGGTCCTCAAGGAGGACAAGGTGTACAAGGTCCCGGTAATGAGCCCGGTCCTGAAGGTCCACAAGGAGGACAAGGTGTTCAAGGAAGGATGGGTAATAATGGTAACACAGGAGCCCAAGGTTCTACTGGTTCAACTGGTTCAACTGGTGCTCAAGGTGCTACAGGTTCTACAGGTTCAACAGGTGCTCAAGGTGCTACAGGTTCTACAGGTTCTACAGGAGCACAAGGTTCTACAGGTTCCTCAGGTTCTACAGGAGCACAAGGGGCTACAGGTTCTACAGGTTCTACAGGTCCACAAGGTGCACACGGTTCAGTAGGTTCAGCAGGTCCACAAGGTCCATCAGGTCCACAAGGAGCTAGTGGTGGTGGTGGTGGTGGAAGTTCAATATCACACGGAGGTTCTGGTGGTGGTGCATACGAAGTGCCCGGTGTAGGACCAGTAATAGCAGCAGGTTCAGGTGCACCACTCGACCCATTCGATATGGGAGGTAATGGTTTCGCAGGAAATGGTTATGCCTACGCTACTATTTCATCAACAAATTACTTTTGGCCAGTATGGATACAATTATGAGGAAAGCTTTAAATATGAGAACGGGAGTAAATTATATATGAAGGTGCAGGAGCGCGACGAACTTCTAGTCCGAATGGATGAACGCGTAAAAACGGTATTCAATCGTATGGAGAAGTTTGAAACTCTCTTCACTAACCACTTACATCACCATGAACAATGGGAAAATGATATAAAAGCTCAAATGAGATGGTGGGTAGGTATCGTCGTAACAGCCGCTACAGGTAGCGGAGCTATGATGATGGGAGTAATATAATGGCAGTAAGCATATCTTGGAACGCAACTTTCCGTAACAGAGTTCGCCTGTTGGCCGGTATCGAACAGGAAGAATTAGACAACGATACTATAGACATTCTAGCTAATATTGCAGCAGAATGGTTTAACGAAAATACAGGTACAACTTTTTCACTTAATTCTAATAATACTTATGATAATGCAGTAATGTATTATACTTGTTATCTGGCTTGTATGGCTCAGAATGGTATAGGGATAGAGCGTATACAAGTAGGAGATTTAGCTGTCTATTATGAGAGCGAAGCTTATGTTCATTTTAAAGAATTAGCTGAACAACAACTAATAATGAAACTTGGACTAAGCATTAAAAGAAGCACTTACAACGCTAACCCATGGACTGGTAATGTCAACTGGATGAAAAACGTTAAAGGTGTTGATTCAACTAAGAATATGTATCCCGTACCTAATGGAACTAGGAGGTATTAATGCCCGGCCTTATAGGTTCACAAGGTGTCCGTCCGGGCGCTTTGAATATGAACAGAGTCTTTCGTGCTTTAAGATATAGAACAGAACAGGCTCAATATGTCACTTATCATAGACCACCCATTTATGGTAAAGATAATTATGGAGTTTCAACAGGCGTAGTTAGTGGTAGTGAGATGTTAATGCCCAACTTACCAGCTATTATTAGACCTGCTGTTACTGCGGATTATCAAATTGAAAAAGCAGGTGGTAATATTATAGGAGCTGCTAGAGTTTATACTCCTAATTTAGAAACTATAAAGAATATGCCTAATTTCGACCAAGATAATAATACTGATTTTAATGAGATAGAAGGTTGGGATAGATTAATAGTTAACAATAGAACTATATATAGCGTTCCTACGTCTGGCACAACTGGATGGGCATCAGGCACAGCTGATATGGAGTTTACCTCTGATGGGCAAACTATTACAGCTACATTCGGTGATGATACGAATGGCACATTTCATTATAGTGCTAGTGCTCAGAATGTTCTAGAAGCAGATAGATTACGCTTCCAAATAAAGGGTAGTGGAGCAAGCAATATAGCGCTTATGAATTTTAGTTCTTATCAGAGCGGTACTACTGCTAATGATAAACTTACCTATACTACAGGAAGTACTTTAACTATACCTACAGGTAGCTGGTTAACAGTAGATGTTCCATTTGGGAGTGGAAGTATAGATGATGGTACTAGTATATATAAGGCTGGTACTAGAACAGCACTAACTATGGCTAGTGGTTCTGCTTGGAACGAAGAAAACCCTTTTGAAAGATTTGAACTCAGTGTAGATGGAACTAAGGGTAATACTGTTATGATTAGAGGTATAGAATATTATAAGTCTATATCATGGCATGTTCATTCTTTAAAAGACATGACTGACGGCTATATTATATTTAATTGTGTAAGAACTAAAGGTAGGAGAGATTCACTAAGGAGGGCATATGGCTGATTTTATTAATACTATAGAACGCGCTATTATAGACCAGCTTAGAACAGACTTTTCTGGTTTTACTGTATATGGACAATATCCAGAAGCTATAGATGTTTCTTATCCATGTATTATAGTAGAACAACTTGCTAATGGTTCAGATACTCAGTTTTATGGACAGAACGCTACATTTGGTGGTAGTGATAAAACAGGAGAGATATATGGCCTTGCGTTTAGATTTCACGTTATAGTAGATAAAACTTCTTCTAAGAGTATCACCCCCGATGGTGGTAGTTCTACAGAAGTATATAAACAAAGGAGGTTATTAAATTGGGCTATGCTCAATGTGGCAAATAGTCTCATGGATTTATCTTTTGATGCTACTAAGGTACAAATTATAGAAAGAAATTATAATGGTTTTTCTGATGTAGCTTATAATGCTGATTTAGAACTATGGGGAGCTACTGCTACGATGGGTGTTAGTTTCGAGAATTTTAGATAAGCATGGCTAAGTGGACATTACCTAATAAGTTTCAACGTGGTCAAGGACAGAATGTTTATAGACAGGTGATGATGGGATATGTACCCTTTATGGCACAAAGTAAAATTGAACAGTTTAATAAGGCATCAGATTATATTTTCTCTGAGAATCCCGGTACATCTGTATTTTCCGAAGGTGATGATAGTTATTTAGAATGGGGTCCTTCTATAGGTGGAACTGAAGCTTTTGATTTTTTAAAGAAAGATAGTTCTGTTAACGCAGGAGAAGGGCGAGAAGGTTATGTTACAGATGTATTATTACCTTATGTTCATTGGTTATATGGAGGTAATGTTGCTTCATGGTTAGTTAACTTGCGTAGTTTACATCCTCAGGCTGGTGCTAAACAACCGTTTGCTTTTAGGGCAAGCAGAACTTGGGATGCTATGAGTAAAACAATAGGTAAGATGACTGTAGCAGGAACTGGTTCAAAAGGAGGTGTTATTAAACCTAATAACTGGAGAGAATCTGCTGAAACTTTTGGTGGCTTAGATAAATTTGATAATTTACATGAGTTACTCGAAAAACTCTCTGTTAATGATAGAAATTTAACTCAACCAGAAAGTATGTTGGATTATCCTACCTCAGATGGTCCTAAAGATTTATGGAGAGAATTACCATTTAAAGCCCCTCTAAGTAAATTAGTAGGAGGTACAGGTAAAACATTTGGTAGTAATCCTGCATGGTTACCTAGTAGAGGATTCTTAGCGCAAGCATCTAAAGCCTTCCAAGAATCTATACTTGATGATATCTCTGAAATTTATGCAGATGCTGAATCAGACCCCACAATAAATAAAAATCCTGTAACTGAAGGAGTAAATTACGGTGGTGAATCTCCAGAAGAATTGGGTATAGGTATTTTATGTAATAAATTAACAGAGGACGGAGAAGCAGCTAGGATAGGTATAGATAATCCAGAATTAATGAGAAAATGGGGTGAACGAGATTTAAACAAAAACCAACAGTTCTTAAAGGGTAGTAAGGTAGGTGCTTTACCTAAAGAATATGCTAGAACATTTTCAAAAGGTAATCGTCAGAATGTTGATATATCAACACAAGGAGCTGAAGGTGATTTGGTTTATACTTTAAGGTCATTAGATAATGCAGCTGGTAGAGATTTAAAGAAATTAGTACAATTAGAACAAAATTCATCAGTAGGTGTTGAAGTTACTGCTGCTAGTCTTTACAAAAAAGGAGGATATTCAGCCGCTTTTGCAGCGGAAGGATTTAAAACCACAGTTCCAGATGTTAAAACTGCTGTAAAAATTATTACAGATTTCAATCAACTACAAGCAGATATGATTAATAATGCATTTGAAGAATTAGGATTTGAAACTAGAGATATAGCACAAAGAATGAATATAGTAGCAGGTCAATTAGAAATGGAGGGTGTAAAGGAAGGAAAGGATGGATTTGGTGCTAATGTAGATATGGGAGCAACATTTCAGGCTAGACAAACTGCTGTACGTTTAATAGACGCTATGATGATGGGTGGAGAAGGAACTGGTTTTGAATTTGTAGCCCCCTTTTATGTAGCCAAACAAAATAAAGAATATTTAGTTTCATGGAATTGGGTTATTGACCAAGGAGGAGCTACATTTTCTGACCCAGTAACTCTCGCAATGCGTGATGGTAATAGATTCTTTATAGATTTAGTAGGTAGTGCAATGTTTGCTAATGATACTAAATGGCAAGATTATAGAGATAATCGATTAAGACAACAAATGATGGATGAATATTATAGAAATGCAGCCATTGATAAATTATTAGGAAAACAATTAGAAGGAGACATGTTATTAAGAGAACTTACGAGTATAGCTCCTCATGTAGAAGTAGGTGTAAAGGGTAATAGAGATATAATTGCTGCACTTAATGCTAAGATTATGGCCAATATTAAGGAAAATATGGGGGGTAGTGGAGATTTTATGGCAAATATGAAAAAGAAAATGTCTGCTGGAGAACAACATTGGAAGACTCGTTCTGAAGCCAATAAATGGGAAGGAAATAGAAAGTTTTTTGAAGATAATAGTCCTTGGGCTAACCAGACATCAAGTGGAAGACAAGAGGTTTTACAGTGGACACTTCCATTCATTAGGGCTGGTAGAGCTGGTGCAGGTGGAGCCGCAGGTCGAAAATATAAGGAAGTTGGTGCTTAAAAATAGTACGAAGGAGCATAAGCTTTATATACTAGACTTGAGTATATAAAAATAGTCGAGTGAAATGTTCGCAATGTTGTCTAGACAAATAAAGGAGAAAAGATAGTATGGTATATTTCCTAGGAAGAGACGTTGAAGTATTCGTCACCACGGAATCCTCACAGAGCGATGATAGTTCTGTAGGGATTACATCCAGAGAAGCCAAGGTTGTTGCTACAGGCAGCGCTGTATTCCCGTCAATGGAGAATGGGGCTTCTATTAGTGGAGGATTACTTTCAGACGTAACTGGCGTTGATGTCAGTATAGGGGTTAGTGATGAAGATGTTGGTCCATTCTTCGGACAAACTAGCACCCACAAAGTTCAGTTAAGAGAAGAAAATACCGTTACAATAACCAAGAAGAAGACAAATGACAACTTCGATATTCTATTCAATGGACCAAGCGCTACGTCTACTTTCTATGGAAGTAATGCAGATGCTGCAAGAATGGGAGCAAGATTCGGAGTTATCTGGGATGGTACTTCAGCATGGAATATTAATGACGGTAGAAGCAACCCTAAATTTACAAAGGGACAAACAGCAAGCAACAGGCCTTACGGCTACAGAGTTCATGTAAGACTTAAGAATGCAGCAGCAGGACCAGTTTACGCCCTAAGAGGGTGTGAATGGACAGGTCATACGATGACATTAAATGCAGATGGTGCAGCCGAGGAAACCCTCGAATTCGCATCTACAATAATGCCAACGTTAACTACAGGTTCTAACACATTCGATAATGCAGACTTAGTGGCAGGAGATTGGTGATAATATGACTTACTTTTTAGGAAGAGATATGAATGCTTACATCACAACAGAATCTACATTAGGTTTACACTTTAGTGGAACAACTGCTTCCACAGTAGGAACTGGTGCAGCAGGATACACTACATTTGCAGAAGCACTTGCTTCTGGTATTGTAACCGCAGGTACTCACGACCTTTTCGGTAATTTAGTTGTAGATTTGACTGGTTGTGATTTGTCTATTGGAGCAGTCGACGAGGACGTTACCTATTTCGGTCTACGTTCTGTTCAGAAAGTCGAAGCAAAGAAAGAGACAACTGTAACACTCACTCGAAAGAAAATAGATTTGAGCTGGGATTTAGTATATAACAACGGATACCGCTGGGGTATAAGTGGTTCAGCCGACCCATGGGACGGTTTAGAAGAACCAACTGCAACTCACGGTTATAGATTATTTTTGGAATTGAAAAACGGTGTAGAAGTTTTCTCTATTCCAAATTGTTGTGTACAAGGTCACTCAGTTACACTAAATGTTGATGGTACAGCAGAAGAAACATTGGAGTTTATGACATATGTAACTCCATTACTCGCTGCTACAGCTACCACTACAGCAACTACTACAGGCCTATAGATAGGTAAGTAGTCTGAGGGGGAGGATTGACCTCCCCTTCTAAAAAACAAAGGAATTGATTTAAATGACAAAAGAAGAAAAACAAACGGCATGGAGCATAGAAGAATTGATTGCACTGACTGATGAAGTGCAGAACGCAAGTGTAGATTATAGAGGGAAAGACTTTGATTTTCATTTTTGCGAATTAGTGGAAGAAGAAGAGCCAAAGATGGGAGCAATCCCTGAAGATGCTGATGATGATGAGAAAATGGCCCACTATTCTAAAATTGGAAACCAACGTATTGTAGCTATGATTGAAAAAGCTAATAAGAAACAACCAGCAAACGCTAGTATAATGGCAGAAAACTGGGGGATGTTACCCACATCATTGAGATATAAGATTTCAAATCATATAATGGGTGTAGAGAGCTCTGAGTCTGAAAATTTTACCATCTGATGACGGAATCGCCTGATGCGGTATTGATATACATCCCACTTATGAAGCACCTTCATATGAGTTGGGAAGATATAAAGAAAACACCTCGTATTGAATTGAAAGGACTGCTTGCAGCCCTTAATGAACATGAGATGTTACATGCAATGGATGGATATACTGACAATGATGTAGCGTCATTGTCTAAAAATAAGCCAGAGATAAGACAAACATGGCACAGATATTTAGAAAAACGTGCCAAGTATGACGAAATGATAGGAAAGAAGCGACAAGTAAGTTTTAGTGGATTAGGATAAGGAGCACTAATGGGTTTCGCTGGACAAGTATTTGCAGCAAGGGTAGCTATTGGTTTAGCTATGCCTTCAAAACAAGCCATGGGCCAAGCAAGTCAAATAATTGGCGCAGGAGCCGCAGCTCTATATAAAAAGATGAATAGCATGCAGGTCCAGCAAGCTAAAAAACGTACTAAACAAACTGAAACTGAATTAAATGCTGTACGAAGTAAGATAGAAAACCATCGTAAAAATTTACAATCCCAGATGTTACAGGGGCAAAAGAAGTTTGAAGCCTCTATGAACAAAACTAATATGGGAGCTAAAATGGTGGCTGGTAAAACACAAAAAGCTTTTGTAAAAACACAAAAAGCATTGGGTACAGCAAAGACCACTAAACAATTAGAGAATACTTTTAAAGCAGGAAAAAGAGCTTTTCAAGATTTTGCTGCTCATGTTAAACAGCGTTCTCCAGACCTTTTTATTAAATTATTCGACCATGAAGATTTAGAAAAGGCTCAAAGAGAAATTGGTAAATTTGACATGGGTAAATTGTCAGATGTAATGTGGGACACTGGAAAAGAAGGAGACAAGAATAGAAAAGAACTTCAGCGTATAGCTAAATTAGAATTAGATAATGCTACGCGTAGAAGAGATTATGGAATGGAAGAAATCAAGATGATGAGAACCAAGACTGAATGGTTACTCAAAACAGGTCAAATAGGTGCTGATGCTCATAGAGAATCTATAGCACTTCTTGACGCAGAACAACAAGGATTTAAAGATAATGTAGATGCAGCTCGTAATTTCTATACCTTTGTCGATGAAGGTATAAGGGATTATAATGAAGCATATAGTGCATGGGATGCTGAATATCAGGATATGGTCAGAGATGAGAAAGACCTTACTGATTTAATGACGAGAGCTATAAAAGGAGAAGAAGAGGCTATCAAAGAGTTAGCACGGGGTGCAGAACATGCAGCACGTAAGACAGCTCAATTTGCTGAAGCTTTGAAAAACAACTTCCAAAATGCTCTGAGAGAATCTATATCTGCTCTCACTGCTATGTTTTATAAATTACAACAAAATACTCAAGAATTAGTAGAATTTGAAAGAGAATTAATGAATGCAAACTCTGTGTTCAATCTAACTCGTAAGGAATTATATGAAACAAGTAACGTTATTACTCAATTTGGTCAATCTTTTGGAATGGAGATGCAAAATGGAGCGGAAGGTCTTTATCAATTAGCATCGGCTGGTTTAAGCGCTAATGATGCTGCTAAGGTATTACCTGAAACACTCAAATTATCTATGGCTGTTCAGGGAGACCACAATACTATAGCTAAATTAACTACACAGACTATAATGGGTTTCGGAATGGAAATGGAACAAGCAGCTGAAATAACAGATAAGTTCGCACATGTTATTCAGAAATCTTTGATTGAATACGAAGATTTATCTAGTGCTGTCAAATTCGCAATGCCTTTCTTTACTGCTACAGGTCAATCTGTTGACCAATTACTGGGTGCGTTGGAAATATTAACCAACCGTGCACTCGAAGCAGGTATCGCAGGTCGTGGTCTAAGGCAAGCTCTCGCTGAGTTTGCTGAGCACGCTGACGATAATACGGCTGCATTCGCTAGAATGGGTCTAGAAATTAGAGAAGCAGATGGCTCTATGAAGGATTTGACTGTAATAGCTAAGGAATATTCAGATATCATTGGGCCCGAAGCCGCAAGCAATACTGAACTGTTAACGGGCCTTATTGAAGACTTGAATGTTCGTGGTGCTACTGCTTTCGTTCACTTAGTGCAAAATGCAGATGAATTTGGTGAAGCTGTTAAAAATGTAGAAAATGCTGGTGGAGAGTTAGATGAGATGGTTAGGATTCAGAATGAATCTATGTCTGCTCAAATTCAAATTTTGAAAAATAATGTTCAGATGCTCTTCTTTATGTCAGATGGAGTAGAAAGAGCTAATGGAGCTATGAATGAGTTTCATAGTGCTATTATTGATGGAATAACAGGGCTTCAAGACCTATTAGTAGAGGGAGAAGAAGGTAATAAACAATTAACAGAGTTTGGTAAAACTATACAACAAGTGGCAGTTGAAGCAGTAAGAGAATTAACAGTGCTTATACAGGATGGTATAAAATTCCTTGCTGAATTCTCTGGAGAAGGTAAAACAGCGATTGGCGTACTCAAAGCTTATTTGTTACCAATTAAAGTATTAATGAAAGCTATTGACTGGTTAGGGCCTAGAGCTACTAGTCTAGTAATACAATTTACAATGTTAAATAAATTATTCAGTCTTACAGCTGGTTTAAGGGCTACTGTAGCTGGAATGATGGCTTTATATACATGGGTTTTTGCAGCTGAAAAGGCTACTGAAGAGGAAACCGAAGCTGTTGTAAATAATATTACTGCTAAAACAACAGAAGTTGGGGTAAATCAAGCTCTTGCTGCTTCAGAATTAGAATTAGCAGGGGCTCGTGGTGTAGCAACTCAAGCAGCCACGGCAGAAGCAGGAGCAGAAGCAGCTGGAGAGAGTTTACCTGTAGTTGGAGGAGCACCACCCGGAATGGGAGGTGGTGGTGTTACACCATCCATGGAAAAAACTAAGGGTGGATATAAATCAGTAGATAAGACTGGTAAAAAACGATATCACTATGGTAAAAATGCTAAAAAGAATGCTGCTAAGTATGGTAAGGCTGGTAAAGCCAAAGATGCAGCTAAAATTGGTAAAACGGCAGGTTCAGGTGCGGCTAAAGTAGGAAAAATGGCAATGGCCTTACAAACTTTATATACCGGTATTGGTTATGTAGTAGCAGCTCTAGGTACTATGGTAGGAGCTATTGTTGCTGTTGTTGTAATTATTGTGGCCGCTATTGCTGCTTTTGTTGCATGGGGAGTTCAACTTATGGGTATATTTGAACCTATAAAACAAATGTTTGTAGACTTTAAAAATGGGGTCGTAGAGCTTTGGAATAATTTGGGTGGACTTTTTGATGGTTTGATTATGTGGATGGTAGAAATAGAATTAATAACTGCACAACAAGGAAAAAGCTTAGGATATTTAGGTTATTTGTGGGGTGGTTTTGTTCAATATGCTAAAGACGCTATGTCTGATTTAGGTTTCTCAATAAAGAGGGTAGGAATGGATATAGCCATGAGACTTGGTGGAGTTTTCGGTTATATGTTATATCTTGTATCAGATGTATTTAAAAATATCTATGATGTAGTTATGTATTATATAGGTAATAGTGTAATAATTGATGCTATTGTTAGTGGATTCTCAAGCTTATGGACTAAATTATTTGACTCGGAAGAGGGATGGTTAAGATGGATGACTCTTACGTGGTGGGAGGACAGATTTGCGGAATTAGTAACTTGGTGGAATGGTGGTCAGGTTGTGTTAGATACCTTCGCATCAGCTCTAGATTTTGGTACTGAAATGTTTGGTAGTATTCTCACTTTCATCGAGGAACTTCCTGATAAACTTTTAGGTATTGCAGCAAGTTTAAAAAATGCAGTGAGTTTAACTGCTATATTTGGTATAGATGCATTTAAAACAGCTTGGAATGCTATGGCTACCATGATGTCCAATATTGAGATGGAAATTGATATAGGTGGTTTTAGTTTTGAAGCACCTGATTGGGTTCCCGGAATAGGAGGCGAAGGCTGGGGATGGGCTGGTTACAATGAAAAAATTACTTTAGGTTCATGGCCTACATTTGATATAGCAGCAGTTGCTGCTGCTGCTGATACCACCACTGGAACAGACCCTCTAGTAAATAGGGCCGGCCGTCAGTATGGTGGTTATGTTACTGCTATGGCAAATGGTGGATATGGAAGCATGGGAGGCTCATATTTAGTTGGAGAACAGGGTCCAGAACTCTTTACACCTAACCAATCAGGGCAAATTATAAATAATAGTAGGACCAATAATATATTAAGGAACCAGCTCGATGCTGGTGTTCACGCTAATCAAGCTAATGCAGGAGCCAGCTTAAATGTTCAAAATTTACATGTTGGTAAATTCACAGCAGGGCGAAGTAAGTTCAAAGTAGATACCTTCGCAGGAGTAGCATAATGGTAGAAGTAAAACGAAATAGATTTTATGAAAGATATGACATGGATACAACTGGAATTGTACAATTAAACGCACTTTATAAAGACACGCCTGTCCTTACAGATAGTGCTACTTTTAAATTAGAAGGTCACGCAAGTGCTAATAGGTATGTTGTTTCAGGTGTTGTGTCAGATTCTCCAAATACTGGTGCTGGAGATGTTATTGGAGGACATTTAAGATTATATTGCAGTGGAACAGATTTGTCTAAATCTGCTGCTTTACCCCAAATATCTACATATAAAATAAGTGATAACGTTTCTATAAGTGAGGGAGGTTTAGGATTTTCAACTTCAGGTGCTAACACTAATACACCGGGTAACGTAGACCTTTATACTTCTTATATTGATACTTCTATACCATACATTCAAGAGAGTTTTGATGGTTCAGACAAAACATTAGGAGAAATAGACTTTATGGCCATTAATGCGGCTGGGGGAGTTAGTATTTCTTCAAAACCTTATTTCGATTTATCAGACGCTGAAAGTGATGATGCAAAAGGCGTTGTTAGTAATTTATTTGTAGGTGGACATGGAAGTATGTTCTATGGTAGCACTGAAGATGAAGAAGGGGCTAACTTCTTATTATATAATTTTGGTCAATTAGCCGAAGGACAGACTGGTTTTGGTCAAGGTGTTGTTATCCAACAAATAGATGTGAAGCACAGATACAGTGATATAAAAGAAGCTGAAAAAGAAGGTAGAATGCTTTCTAAGAAAGCTTTACATAAACGCACAGGTAAACTATTTATTAAACCACAAAAGAAAAGAAAACCACAAGGTTTGTGGAAGAATAGTGAAGATAACCGTACTGAAGCAGCCGTTTATACTGCTTATCCTCCATATTGGAGACATTCTAAGATTAAATCTTATATTAAATACGACCATTCAATGTCAATGCCAGAGATGGGAGATACACCTGTAGACCCAAATCCCAATAATACTATATTCAATAAATTCGGAGGAACTATAGATTCAGGAACTCCTTGGGAACAGGGAGGTAATCAAGATTCTCCTTATATTATGCAATCAATGGAGTTAACAAAGGATAAATATGACACGGGAGGTCAATCTTTACTTATGCACGAATATTGGACTTTCAGTACTTCTACTGGTAACAAAATAAGTAGTGACATTTATGGTGTAAGTGGAGCTGTAAATAATCAATATCTTATGGCTTCTATGAATGCTGTACCTTTCCCTCAACCTCTAGATTTTGCTCTTACTTCTCAATATAAAGACCTAAATGGTACTATTAATGTAGGTTCAACTAATACACAACTGATAAAACCAGAGATAAATTTAACATTTAGTGTAGCACAATTAGATTCTGAACCTATATTCCGATTGTCTCCAACGAACACACCTTCTACAGTGGCATCTGGTTCTAATTCACCATATGTTGTAGACTATGTATCAGGTTCAAGTCAAGGTGGAGTAAGTTCAGCAAACCCTGTAGCTATGATGAATAGTGGTTATTCAGCCCCAACCGCAGCAGACAGATGGCAATCTTTCTCTTACCATACTTTAAAACGTAGTTTTACTGTTACTTTAGCTAATTATGAACCTCAAGATGGTGAAACTATGGATGATTATATACATCGTGGTATGATGGATTTCTATTGTGAAAGAGCACCTGATGGAGTTACTGACACTTCTTCACAGACTCGTAAAATTATAGGAGGATTTACCCTTAGAACTAGAAAAGTGGTATCTCCTACAAATACAGAAACTCCAGATGCTAATAAAGTTACAGCATATCCAATAATTACTCGACCTTCACACTGGATAGCTTCAGGAGGTCAAAGTGCTGGTTATGGTTGGGAGACTGATACTTATCAAAAAACTTATAGAGGACGTCCAGCATGGTTACACTCAGGAGCTTCAGGTTTTCAAGCTAAAACTTTCCTTAATGGTGGAGGAAAAACAAAACAACCAAGTGGAAGTTTAAACAATTATGAGCCTTGTGTAGACCTTTCATTTGATGAATGGGTTAATGCTAAAATAGTTTTTGATGTTAATGAGAAAAATATGTTTTCAGCCGCAACCGTTGGTAGCTCCACTGACCGCACATTTAATTATTATTCAACAGAAAATACATCAAATGCCGCATTATCCACATCACCTACTACTTATTGGTCTAAACAGTCTCATGCACGTATGTGTAAAGTATATTTTACTAAAGGAACATTAACTACTAGTTCGGATGATGAAACAACTAGTACTGACGATGCTCCTTCTTTTTACGTTTATTTCCCTGTTAGGGAAGGTTCAGGTTCTCAAACCAATGCTAATTGGTCATGGATGGAAAAACCTGAATATTGGCCTAATGTTCTTACACTTTGGTGTAACAATTTCCGTTATTTTACAGATAAAGAAGCTACTTATTCAGCTTCTGGTTCAGCCGGTGGTTGGACAGCTGGTACAGGATTCTGGGGAGTAGGACGTAATCTTTCTACTACTCTAGACGGTGCTCATACTGCTACTGTTACTGCTATTGATTTGGCTAGTGCAAGTAGTTTTCCAAGTAGTGGTACTATAATTATTAATCCCGGTACTGCAACTGAAGAGTATGTTAAATACACAGGAAAATCAACCAACCAATTAACAGGCTGTGTAAGAGGAAGAATGGGAAGTAGCGGTGTAGCTCACGATTCAGGAGTGACTGTTGTAGGTGGAGCTCCTCCATCAACTACTACTGGTATATACGATACAGGTGATGACACGCCTGATGGTACTAGCATTTATAGAGATTATTATGGTCTTACTGGTGAATATGTACCAAATCCTCAAGATGAAGATAATGATGGAGATAAAGATTTAGGTACTGGACGTCAAACTAAAGTATATTTTGATAATATTGACTTTAGAAATTTTAATTTAGAGATATTAAATAATTCAGCTAATCAAGCTTCGTTTACAATACCCGCAACCTTTAATCCTATTACAGTAACCTCCCCTGTTTCGGGAGGAGCAGCAGGAGCAGCTACAAGAAGAACCTCTGAAGCCGCTAATGGAGGTACAAATATGACATCTAGTAATACTTTATATACTAGATATGGACCTACCTATGTTACTATGGGGTTCGATAGTCTATGGGATTTACCTATCGTTGCTTCCAAGACTGATTGTACAACTGATGTATCTGATAATGAAATAGATAGGACTAGTATTAAAGGTGATTTAACGCCCGGAACACCACTTATGGTGACAGCTGGTATTGATACTACAACAGGTATTTCTGCTGATACAGTTTATTATGTAAGTTCTGAAGCCCCTACTTCCAATAATGCTATTAAACTATCTTCTACTTATGACCTTGCTATTGCTGGTGTAAGTCTAACTTTAGGTGGTAGTGATGATGACCCGATAACTGTTCAATCGCCCGGTTTTGGAGCTGCTGCATGGTTAATGTTTAATGGTTATAATCAAAAGAATTTCCAAGATAATTTATATAATGATGGTTGGACAACTCAAGCTTTCAGGTCTATGACATCAGATGGTTCTAATGCAACTGGAAGAACAAATGATAGTTTCGTTAGTTACTATGGTGGACAAGCTCTAAACGCAGGTAATACTGCATTAACATCTACCTATAAATGTCCAGCTACTATTCAAGGATTAGATATAGACTTTACTAATGCCCCAACAGGTGATGCTTCAGAAGTAGACAAGATATATTTTACAACAGGTACTGCTGGTAGCGGAACATTATCAACTGATGGTCTCAGTCAAAAAGGAACTGTATATATGTCACTTAGTGGTAATGTAGACTCGTGGGCTAAGAGAGAGAATATATTTACATCCGCTCGTATAATGGCTATACCTCAATTTACAGAGATAGGAGGTGAAAAGACAACGGATGAGATACCACGCAATGCTATATCTGTTGACAATCCTTCTTTATTTAGGCCCGGTGATACTACCAATGGACCTCATTACGTTATTTACAAATCTATGACAACAGGTAGTGATGCTGAGATTGTAGGAAGTGGTGCAGTAAGTGGTAAAAGAAGTAGATACTTATCTGTTAAAGCTGTTGATGGTCCTTTCGTAGAATTTAATGAAGATTATGATACTGAAAACTTAGTTAATGTAGCCAATTTACCTTATCTATGGTGTAGTCCAGTTAAACACTGGGTGACTATGCAATTATTTCCATGTAATGTTAACACTAGTACTTCCGTTGTTTCTACAGATGTATCAGATAATGAAATTGTTGCTACTGCTCATGGATTAGCTCAAGGAACTCCAGTTTCATTCTCAGGATTGGACAACACAACTACTCCTGTTGATGACACTATTTATTATGTTAGTGCAACTGGTTTAGCTACTAATGGTTTTGATATAACTACTCATGTTACTGGTGCTGCTAGTGGGGACGTAACCTTTGCTGGAACTGATGATACCGGTGTAACTATGACTGTTTATCATATAGGTCCTTATGAATCTGGTACTCGAGGAGGAGGTAAATCCTATGATAATATAGCTATATTAAACAATCTAAGTGGTGACAAACCAGCTCTTGCTGATACAGGTTCTACATGGAACGAATTTGAGTATTATTATAATGTGGGTGCTGTAGCTACAGGAGGACGTAGTGCTACTTATGGAAATCCATGGAGTCTAGATGTAACTTCTGGCAGTAATCTTGAATTAGGTATAGATTATGGTGTAGGAGCTTATAATGATGAATCAGGTGAAGGTGGACAAGTAGATATTAAGACACCTTATGTAGGAAAATTCACTGATTTCAATGTCAATGGATTGATTAATACTGATAGTCTTATGCCTAATGATAATTTTAAAATGGTAATGAATTTGAAGAATCCTACAGTTAATCAGAAAGTAGAATTTGTTAACGCTGACTATAGTTCGACTGATGCTGATATTCTTAAACCTCATTTCTTATGGACATATTTTGATGCTGTTCCTCTTATTGATAATTTCCAAGTTAATCCTTTATTCCAATTATTACCTAACGCTGAGAACCCTGAACCTGTCAATTTATATGAATTAACTACTCAGGATTTAAGAGCTTTAAATTTTACATGGGAGGAAGATGCAGATGATGTTTGGTATCGTATGTTAATGATAGATGTTTCAGGAGCTACTATAAATAATAAATACCATAAAGCTAGAATGCATGTACCTTTTAATGAAGAACCTACTACACCTACGAGCGCACCTACAAGTTACGTTTATAATTATTCTACAACTGGAGGACCTGCGGTTGCTTCTGGAACTATTACTGTTGGAAGTGATTGTCGCAGCCCTATTACAGGTATACAAGGTTATGCTATTCAAACTGCTAGTAGTTCTACAGCTACCAATGGTGTAGCAGTTATCCCTCACACAGTTACATATACTGGAAGTGAGACGTTTGTTACAAGTTGGCAACATTTAACCGAATGGACTTTAGCAGTTCATTTAACTCCAAGTGCTAATGATAGAGGTCATGATGCATATTTCTTAGCTAATGGTACAGATATAGAAGCTTATATCTTAGGAAGTAATGGTCATATTAGATTTGTATTAAATGGACAGGTAGTAGAAAGTGTGTCTGAAGTAGCTTATGATGGAAGAACTCCTACTGCTATGATTGTAACTTATGATGCTAATGCTACAGATGGTAGGTATTTAAAATTGTATATAGATGGAGTTTTAGAAGATGTAGATACAAATACTCATACAGTTACAAGTGCATATAATACTACAATAGGAGCACAAGATGCACCTAATAAGAATTCTGCATATAGAGGTACTGTTGAAGAAGTGGTGCTTTGGGAAAAGGCTTATGAAATTCCTGATACTGCTGGAAGTTTTGCTTATAAAAACGCTTTATTAGCAGATAAAAATTCAGATAATAATTATTTAACACATAGTGCAAAACTATTTGTTATGGATTGGACTAATATCAGAGGAACTACACCTCAAGAAGTTGGTAGTTCTAAACAAACTAATTGGAAGGTGACAACAGTATGAGCTTAGTATGGAGTTCAGCCAGTCAAACAGCATTTACTGAGTATACTGCTACTGGTAACTTTAATGATGATGATGTGCGTGCAGTATATATAGATTGGGGAGATGGTCAAGACCCTGATGGTAACTTTACACAAGACCTAAAATATGCTAATTATCAATGGGTTAAACTTACTGAGCCTAAAAAATCAATCGAAGTCAAACATACTTATACCTCTACTGGGACATTTAATCCTGTGGTAGCTACTGTTAATTCAAAAGGATTTGTTTCCCGTTATTATAGTGCTTCATCATCAGGCTCTAGTTCGCCTTTACCTTATAGTGTAGACTCTACTGTAACAGGCGCTACTGTGGTTGATGGTCAATCTACAGGTGTATTACGTGTAGAAAATAAGACTGTAAATTCAGGTATAGATAATAGTATTTTTGAATGGGAAGGGCCTAAACCACTCTACCTTTTCATACCTCCCTTACTGACTGAAACAGAGCTGGGCTATTTCGAGCCTCTTAAGATAGATATAGAAGCTGAAGTTATAGACTCTGGTAGAGATAGGGGAAGTAGTGACTCAGTGATAGGAGGAAGCGCACGCTTAACTACGCTTAATGTTGTAGTTAGTGGAAATACATTAACACAAGGTAGTGGATTTGTAGATATATTTGCTTCAGGAGCTAATGGTTCGGCTTTACTTACTGGAGCTACTTGCGCTAGAATATTAAAGGTAACTTATAAGAATCCTAAATATGTAGTAGCACAACAATCTGCTACTCAATATTATACTCAGAATGCTGCGTATAATAAAATGAAAGTATTTGTTGGAGTTTTATCTAACGCCTTATCAGGTTCATTAGGTGCAGCTACTAATGCATATAGACCTATATGTTATGTATCGCCCGGTATGCCTGTTAAGAAAGCAGAAGATAATACTAGAAACGCAGTGTTAGACTTTACACAGAGTAGAGCTAAAGCTGCTAATGTAAATTTAAAAAATTATAGATATGATGCAGGTAAGATGTGGTACGATTGGTGGAACACATGGAGTGTTACAGGAACAAACTTTTTAAGTGACAATACTAAAACTACTGACCAAACTAAAACATTATCTTATACATATCAAGTAGGTCCTTTGGGTCTTAACTCTGCTGCGGAT
>PVBE012910656.1_pt1 | contig 25369 bp, 25 predicted proteins | sample 1631181 | NCBI WGS metagenome assembly PVBE01 (sample SAMN08397723, study PRJNA350692) | Marine metagenome, whole genome shotgun sequencing project. | isolation source: water | place: Pacific Ocean | collected 2012-04 | reverse complement strand
GTCCGCCATCCAGCCGAGGTTGTAGAAGGCGTCGAGCCCGCCGCCCGTGAAGGAGCCCGGGTCCTCGCCGTACAGCCGCGGGGGGGTCCAACCCGCGGTGGTGAACGCGTCCCACTCGGCGTGGTAGGCCTTCTCCGCCGTTCGGATCCCGTCGACGTTCATGGGCGCCTCGGAGCGCCTGGACCGCAGCGCCATCGGGTCGTCCATGCAGGCCTCCGTCGCCGCACCGTCGGGGGCCTCGGCCAGGCAGTCGATCAACGTTCGGGCCTCGGGGTCGTCGAGGTAGCCCTGGGCGCACTCCGCGATGATCTCCTCGAGCTCACTGAACGACAGCGACTCGCCTCGCACCTCCGCGGTCTTGGTGATGGCCAATCGGCAGATCTCCTCGGGCGTCGGGGGCGGCGGGGGCGGCGCGGCGGACGTGCGCACCGCGACCGCGAAGCCGACGACGCCGAGGCAGACCGCAAACAGGAACCCCACCGCGCAACCGGCGAGGAGACCGGTCCTGGCGCTCATGCCCTGGGTGTTGCTGTCAGCCATGTCGATCAGCAGGCCGGGATGCCCGAGGGATCCTCGCGCTCCTCGGGCGACTGCTCCAGCGGCCACCCCGACACCGGCTCCCCCAGCATCTCCGGGTCGAAGGGGGCGAACGCCACGGGCACCCACCGGCGCAGCAGCATGACGAAGAACCCGAACAGGGCGAGGCCGCAGATGGCGAACACGGGCCCGATGCTCGCCTGCAGCCACGCGGGCCGGTAGGCGAACGCCTGACCCGCGCCGACGGGGTGGAGGTAGCGGGTCACGCCGTCGACGAGGCCAGCGAAGTGGAGCCAGAAGGCGAGCGCCCCGGCGGCGATGTTGAGGCCGATCGCGGTGCGGCAGATCTGCTTGCAGTCCACCGGCTTGCGGACGCCGACCTCGGTGGACGGCCGCTCGCGCAGCAGCCACGACATCGCCGCCAGCAGGATCATCGTGTCGATGCCGATCGTCGTGCCCATCGCGTGCCCCGTGACCACGTAGGTGCCGTGCACCAGCGCGTTCAGGGGGGGCACGGAGATCAGGATCGAGGAGACCAGCATCGCCGCCGTCCACCACTTCGCAGAGCCCAGGAGGATCCGCGTGACGCACCGGCCGGCCGCCGTCTCGGTCCGCCCTCCCTCGGACTCGGCCCGGACCAGCGCCGACAGCTCACCGACCACCTTCAGGAGGATCAGCAGCTCGGTCATCGACACGCAGAAGCCGATCCACTTCACGAGGTGGGACTGCGGCAGGTGGTAGGTGTGGTGGGTGTAGTTGGTGAACGAGTTGAGCAGCCCGATCCCCAGCAGCGCCCACGCCGTGCGCGACTGGCCGTAGCTCTTGTCGCCCGTGATCTTCTCGCCCAGGAAGATCGCGGTCCCGTAGACGAACAGGTTGAAGCTGCCGACCAGGGTGCCGCACGCCTTCCACTGGATCTGCCGGTCCACCACGGGGTCGCCGAACACCCCCGGCAGCAGGTAGGCGTGCTGCTCGGTGAAGGTGTAGACGAAGAACAGGGAGCCTACGGCCCACATCATCACGTAGACGGGGCGCTGCCAGAATCCTCGGCCCGCGATCCCGAAGTAGTTCCAACAGAACAGCAGCCAGCCCGCGAAGATCGGGATCGACAGCAGCGGGTGGTGGCCCATGTACTCGCGGCCCGACGTGATGCCCAGGGGCAGCGTGATCAGGATCCCCAGCCCCGCGAACGCCCACAGGAGCACCTGACCGCGGAGGCGGAGCCGCTCGCCCGGCTTCAGGGGGCCTCCCTCCTCCTGGAGGAAGCGATGCACCACCGCCATCCCCCTGAGGAAGATCCAGGCCGACGCGAAGATGGTGTGCAGGGGGCGCAGCGCGGTGAACTGGATTCCCAGCTTGCGCATAGACTCGCCCAGCGCCGGCACCGAGTACAGCGCCGACAGCAGCCCCACCGCCAACGCCACCATCAGCGCCGCGAGCGCCCCTCGGACGAACGTCAGGGTGGCGTACCGGCGCGAGACCTGGTCGGCGGCGGGCGCGGGGACCGTCACTCGTACTCCCACCACGGGAGCTCACCGGCGGCGAACCCACCGGAGTCCCCGGGACCCACCCGGGCCTGGCCGATGCCGGTGGTGTCGACCTCCCGCAGGAACGCGGCGAGCCCCGCCCGCTCCCCCTCGTCGAGGGCGAAGTGAGGCATCTGGCCCGTCCCCGCGAGCACGTGCGTCAGCCAGCCGTCCAGCGCCGTACCCGGGTACCGCGCGGCGACGTTGGTCAGGTCCGGGCCGAGGAAGCCCCCGAAGCCGTAGATCTGGTGGCAGCTCTGGCAGTTGTTCGCGTGCCACGTCCGCGCCCCCCCGAGGGCCTCTTCGGACAACGGCGTCGTCGGCGTGGGATCGGAGTAAACGAGGGCGGTCTGGCCGAAAAAGCAGGCCGCGAGGAAGCCCAGCAGGAGCTTCCGGTGGCCCGGGCGCATGACCCCGGTGGGGGCGTCGGCTGGTGAGGGTGACATCATGGGACGGTGAGGGGACCTCCTTACCACGGTTGGAAGGGGTCTCGCAGGGGGGACGGACCCACCCGAAGTCCTGACGTCTGACTACCCTTGCGGGGTCGGTCCAGACACAATGGCCGGCACATGAATCCCGGCCCGAGCCTTCGAGTGCGCGACTGGCGCACGCTGCTGCTTTTTGTCGTGCTCGCGCTCGCCGGATGCTCCGGTCCGGGCCCGGGCGACGACGACACCTCCGACGACGACGACGACTCGGCCGTCGACGACGACGACGCCACCGACGACGACGACGCGGTCCCTTGCACCGACGGTCCCCGGTTCGCCGACGAGGGCGTCGCCCGCGGCATCGAGTTCGAGATGTTCGACCCGAACCCCGACGGCGGCGGCGGCGGGCACGCGAACATCGCCGCCCACGACCTGGACGGCGACGGCGACCTGGACATCCTCGCGTACCCCACCGTCGAGGGGATCTCGCTGTGGGAGAACGACGGCGCGGGGCAGTTCACGCTGCACCCCGAGGCGGTCAGCATCGGCGACTTCCCCCCGGATCCGCCGGCCGGCCTGAGCCTCGCGGATCTGGACGGGGACGGCCTCTCGGACGTCATCCAGGGAGGGCCGGGGTGGCTGACGCTGGCGCGAAACCTCGGCGGCATGGGGTTCGAGCCCCGCGTCGATCTGTTTCGCGATCCCGACGGCAGTGACTACGTCTTCCTGACCAACCAGCTCGTCGACATCGACGGGGACAACGACCTCGACCTGATCGCGCCGACCCAGCGGTTCGGGGGGGGCGACGACGAGCTCGACGGCCTCGTCCACCGGCTCCTCCTTCAGGACGGCGGCGTCTTCGAGGAGTGGGTGGTGCTGACCCCCGCCCTCGGCGGCCTCAGCGTCCAGGCGGCGACGGCCGGTGATCTCGACGGCGACGGGGACCTCGACCTGCTCCTGCTGGGGGACGCCGGGCCGAGCTCCGCGATCTTCCGGAACGACGGCGACGGCGCCTTCGTCGACGCGACCGAGGCCCTCGGGTTCGACCTCGACATCGCGGCGCACGGCGTGGACGGCGTGGACCTCAACGAGGACGGGATCGTCGACTGGTGCGCCCCCGGCCGCGGGCCGATCCGCTGCTGGCTGTCGGACGGCGGAAGCTTCGTCGAGTCCGGAGCCGACCTCGGCCTCGAGCCGGCGGCGCCGGCGGGCGAGCACGGGACCGTGGGGTGGAGCCTCGATCTGGTCGACCTGAACAACGACGGCGCCCTCGACGCGGTGCAGAGTTCCGCGCCCGCCGACCCCAACAAGAGCTACCCGGACCTGCTGTGGCTCGGGCTCCCTGGAGGCGGCTTCGAGGACGTCAGCGCCGCCATCGGGTTCGACGATGAGACGCCGCACTGGGGACTCGCGACGGGGGACTTCGACGGCGACGGCTTCCTCGATCTCATCACCGCCAGCAACTCCGGCTACCCGCTGCTGATGATGAACCTCTGCACCGAGGGCGTCTGGCTCGAGGTCCGGCTCGACGGGCCGCCGCTGAACCGGCAGGGCTTCGGCGCACGAGTCGAGGTCGAGACGGCCTCACGCACGCGCACCCGGCACATGCTCGGGGGGCGCGGACAGGCGCAGGGGCCCGCGCGCCTGCACTTCGGGCTGGGCGACGAGGACGGGCCGGTGACCGTGCGGGTCCGCTGGCCGGACGGTGAAGTCACGGTGCTCGAGGGGGTCGAGGTCGAGCGCGTGCAGTCCGTTACGCACCCCGACGGCTGAACCCGCCGGCGCGGAGGCGGAGCGACGCCACTACCACCACCCGACCCGCTGGCCGCCCACAAACAGCGCGACCAACGCCATCGGGACCCCCACCGCGGCGGACAGCCAGACCCACCGGGTCAGCGCCTTCAAGCGCTCCTCGCTCGCGCCCTCGCGGGCCTCCCGCGACCGCTGGAAGACCACCTTGGCGCACGCGACGCTGACCCCGACGGCACCCAGGCCGCAGGCGATCTTCAGGGCCATGGTGGCGTCCAGAGCCACGGTCGACGCGAGGACCGCGCCCGCGGCCACCCGGAGCTCTTCGTGCACCGCCATCGGGCTGTCGGCGAGGCCCCAGACGGCGTCGGCGTCGATCTCGGTGGGGGCGTCCCCCGCCAGGGCGGGCGTCGCGGTGGTCGCGGCCAGGAGCAGCAAGGAAATCAGGCGCATCGAGCCTCCTGGGCAGGGTCTACCGCACCCCTGGGACCTGTCCCCCGCATCTTCGTCTGTAACGCCTGGCCCCCGGACGTCTTGAACCTCGTGAACCCAAGCGAGGAGCCACCCTTTGCCGGACTGCGCCAAGCTCGATCCGATGCCCCCGGATCCCCACGCCACCGACGCAGCCCTCCTGGCCCGTGTCGGCGACGGCGAGGAGCGCGCCTTCGAGCAGGTGTGGGCGGAGCACCACGGACGCGTCTTCCGCCTGGCGTACGGCGTGCTCCTGGATCGCGACGACGCCCGCGAGGTGGCGCAGGAGGTGTTCGTCGCCCTCCTCGAGGAGGCGCCGCGGTGGCGGCCGGAGGCCCGCTTGAGCACCTGGCTGCACCGCGTGACGGTGACCCGGTCGCTGGCGTGGAGGCGGGGCGTGCTCCGATTCCGCCGGCCCTGGTCGCGGAATCGGACCCGTGGACCGCGACCCGACGAAGCGCTCGAAGCGCGCCGAACCGACGCCCGCCTGCGCGATGCCCTGGCACGGCTGAGCCCCCGCGAGCGAGCCGTGCTCACGCTTCATTGGGAAGCGCACCTCGCCCCGACCGAGATCGCTGAGCTCCTGGATATCCAGCCGACGGCGGCTCGCGTCGCCCTCCACCGTGCCCGCGGCCACGTCCGCCGGGCCCTCGACACCCCCGGAGGTGCGACGTGACCGACCGCGACGCTTTCATCGAACTGCTCGACGCCGAGGCGCCGACCGACCGCGAACAGGCAGCGGATCTCGCAGCCGTGCTCGCCCGACGGCCAACGCGAGGCCGGGCACCCCGGATCGCCGCGCTCGCGGCCGCCGCCGCCGCGATCGGGCTGGTGCTGCTGCGCCCCTCCGCCCCTCCGGACAGCCGGTTGTGGCTCCGCCTCGCCGACCGCCCGGACCTGCCCGCCGTCTCCCTCGTCTTCTCCCACGCCCGGAGCGCCGACATGAGCCACCTGCCCGCCCCCGTCCTGACCGTCCTGTCGACCGCGCTGGTCTCCTGCGCCCTGGCCGCGGACAAACCGAGCATCGCCGTCGACTTCGAGGACGCGGAGGCGGGGCAGGTGATGACGCTGCTGGCCCAGCGGGAGGCGCGCGAAGTGGCAGCCCCCGACTGCGCCTCCAAGCGCCGGGTCGACCTGCAGCTCGACAACGCCCCCGCCTCGGCCGCCTGGACGCTGCTCGAGTCGAAGCTCGACCTGACCCTGCATCGGACCCCCGACACCATCTACGTCCAGTGCGGCGGCCCCCCCGAGCTGCCGCGGGACCTCGCCGACCGGCGGGTCTCCCTCGACCTGGGGTGGCGGACGACGAGCGACGCCCTCGACACCATCGCCACCGCTGCCGGGCTGGCCGGGGCGCGGCTCGACGGTCCCGAGCAGGGGGCGAAGCTCATGCTGATGGACGTGAGGCTGGAGACGGCGCTGGCGGCCACCGCGGAGTCCTTCAAGCTCGGCGAGCTGTACGTCGAAGAGGACATCCTCGTCGGTCGCGTCGTGACCCCGTTGAAGCCGGGAGGGGTGCCGACGGAGCGCGTGATTGCGACGCTCGAGCCGGTGCTCTCCGGCGCGCTGCCGTGCGGTGCGGACCCTCGCGACCGGGCCTCCGCCATGGTCGTGCTCGACGACGCCGGTCGCATCGTCCAGGCCGAGGTGACCGACGTGCAGTCCGAGTTCGACGAAGTGGCCGCTTGCGTCCGGGACGCGGTGGCGGCGATGGCGGGCCCGGGGGACGAGCCGGCCGGCCTCGCGGCGGTCGAGCTGCCGCTGTCGGCGATGCTGGCGGGAGGGGACGCCGACGACCCTCGCGCGCAGGCGATCCTCGACCGGGTGGACGCCGAGGGAGCGGTGGTCCGCTGCGAGGGGTCGATCTGCCTGCTGGAGGTGGTGGTCGAGAGCAACCGGGCGGTCGCCGATCTGATGGGGAAGCTCGAGGTCGCGGAGCTCGGCCCGGTCTACCTCGTGAACCTCACCTCCGAGCCGCGGGGCGGCCGACGCGCACGGATCCGGCTCGGCCAACCGCCCGAATAGGCTGTCTAGGCTGACCGCGCATTTCCGACTGCACCCAAAACGGGCTGAGCAGTCGAGCAGCCGCTGACCCGAGGCCCTACGCAGGCAGCGCGAAGAAGAACGCCGCCCCCGGGCCCGCCTCCGACTCGGCCCAGATCCGCCCGCCGTGTCGGTCGACGACCCGCCTGCAGAGCGTGAGCCCGAGGCCCGACCCCTCGTAGGCGTCCTTGGGGTGCTGGCGGCGGAACGTCTCGAAGATCTGCTCGCCGTACTGCGGCCCGAAGCCGATGCCGTTGTCCCGCACCACGAAGACCCACTCCTCGCCCTCCCGCGTGGCCGAAACCTCCACGTGGGGAGGGGCGTCACCGCGGAACTTGATGGCGCTGCCGATGAGGTTCTGGAACAGCTGGCGCAGCTGGGTGACATCCCCCGGGATCGTGGGCAACTCCCCGTGCGCGATCTCGGCTCCGGACTCTTCGATCGCCACCTCAAGGTCCCGCTTCACGTCCGCGAGCACCGAGCCGAGGGCCACCGGTTGATTCGGTTCGGAGGCCTTGCCCAGACGAGACAGCGTCAACAGGTCGCTGATCAAGCGATGCATGCGGGCCGCGCCGTCGACGATCGCGGCGACGTACTGCTCGGCGTCGGGGTCCTCCCGCGAGGCGTACTTCCGGGCCAGCAGGCCGGCGTACCCGGACATCATGCGCAGCGGCTCCTGCAGGTCGTGCGATGCAGCCCACGCGAACTGCTCAAGCTCCTCGTTCGAGCGGGTCAGCTCCATCTCCGCCTTCTTGTAGTCGGTCATGTTCCGCCCGTTCACGACGAAGCCCTGGACGGAGCCGCCCTCGTCGACGTACGGCGAGTACCGGATCTCCATGTACTGCGGGGCGTCGAACGCCGGGAAGGGGAACCAGTCCTGGTACGTGACGTTCTCGCCGCCGAGGCAGACCTCGGCGTGGGGCCGAATCACCTACTCGAAGAACGGCACGCCGAAGACCTCCGCCACGGTGTGTCCCACGACGTCGTCGCGCTGAAGCCCGAACGCAGCCAGGTACTCGTCGTTCGCGGTGATGTACACGAACCGCGGGTCCAGCAGCGCCAGCATGTCGGTGGAGGCCGACACGATGTACTCGTACTGGTGCAGCTCCGCGTTGCGCTCGCGGAGTGACCGCTCGGCTCTCGTCGTCGGGTCGTCTTCGGCCATGAGCTTCACCCTCCCTCGGAGTGTACGCCTGCACGCCCCCGTGAGTTGATGTCGTCGTCAGCCTCGCGCCCCTCGGCGGCCGACTTCGAGTTCGGGGAATCAACCGGTACCCTCCCGCGGCATCGAAGGAGGAACGATGGACGATCGATTCACGGTGACCGCCGCCGGGTTCGCCACCTACGAGGAGGCCTCGCGCCGCAACGTGGAGCGCTTCATCGGGACCGCGCAGGTGCCGATCGGGCTCGCCGGCCCGCTGGAGATTCGGGGGCAGGCCGCGCGGGGGACCTACCACGTGCCCATGGCGACCACGGAGGGGACCATCGTGGCGTCCACCTGCCGCGGCATGAGGGTGCTCAACGACAGCGGCGGCTGCGAGACCCGGGTGACCCGGCGCGGAGGGATCCAGCGCGCACCCGTCTTCCGCTTCGGCGGCTACGACGACGCGATCGAGTTCGCGCGGCGCGTGGAGGCGGACTGGAAGCAGCTGGCCGCGCCCATGGAGGCGACGACCCGCCACGGCAAGCTCACCGACGTGAGGTGCTTCGTGCAGGGGCAGTACGTGCACGTGCGCCTGAGCATCGATCCGGGGCAGGCCTCGGGGCAGAACATGGTCAGCGTGGCCGCGGCCGCGGCCGTCGAGCTGCTGCGTACCTGGGAGCCGCAGGCCGAGCGCGTCTACATGGAAGGGGGGCTCTCCGGCGAGAAGGTCTCTTCCAACCTGAACGTCCTGCTCGGTCGGGGACGCGCCGCGAGCGCCCGGGCGGTGATCCCCGGCGACGTCCTGCGCGAGACCCTGCGCGCCGAGCCGTCCGACCTCGTCGAGCTGTACCAGCTCTACACCACCAGCAACCTGTGGGCGGGGACCAAGAACAGTCACGCCGCCCTCATCAACGTGCTGCCCGCGATCTTCATCGCCACGGGGCAGGACGTCGCCGCGGCGCCCGGGTCCTGCATGGCGCAGACCCTGATCCGCTACGACGCCGCCGAAGACACCGTCGACTGGCAGGTGCTCTGCCCGAACCTCGTGGTCGGCACGGTCGGCGGAGGCACCGCCCTGCCCACCCAGGCCGAAGCGCTGGCTTCGCTGGGCTGCGCCGGCCCGGGCGAAGGCAACGCCGACGCGCTCGCCGAGATCTGCGCGGCCACCGCGCTGGCCAGCGAGGTCTCCTTCCTGGGAGCCATCTGCGCCCAGGAGTGGGTGGCGGCCCACGCGAAGGTCCGCAAGCGCTGATCGCGGATGCCACAGGCGATCAGGGCCAGACGAAAGGGACCAGCCGGGTGCGCTCGTCGCGGTTGGGCCGGGAACTGCCCGACAGGCACATCCATGCCCCTGGGAACATCGCCCCAGAGACCCCATGCGAGGAGGGGCGGATGCCCGGCCGACTTTCCATGTCCATCGCCGCCTGCGCGGCCCTGATCGTTCACGCCCTGCTCCCGAGCCCCGCGCTCGCCTGCGGCGGCTTCTTCTGCAGCCAGATCCCGATCGACCAGACGGGAGAGAACATCGTCTTCGTCGACCACGGCGGCACGATCGAGACCCACGTCCAGGTCTCCTTCGAGGGCGAGGCCGAGGACTTCTCCTGGGTCGTCCCGGTGCCCGGAATCCCCGAACTGGCGCTCGGCACCGAGGAGCTCTTCCGCACCCTGATGTGGTCGACGCGCCCGACCTTCTCGATGACCGTGGGGAACCACGAGTGCTCCGATCCCTACATCTCCCAGGGGTGGGACGACGAGCTGGACTCCGACGGGGCCGGCGGCGAGGGCGGGCCTCCGTCCGATGGCGGTGGAGACGTCACGATCCTCCAGCAGACCCAGGTCGGCTCCTACGAAGCGACCGTGGTCGGCGCCACCGATGCGGGGGCGTTGATCGACTGGTTCAACTGCAACGGCTACCGAGTCGCCTACTCGTCCCTCCCGCGGATCGAGAACTACCTCGAGGAGGGGCTGGACTTCCTCGCCCTGAAGCTGACCTCCGGCGCCTCCACCGGCGACCTCATGCCGCTGGTGATGACCTACGGCGGCGAGCGGCCGATGATCCCGCTCGTCCTGACCGCGGTAGCCACCGCGCCGAACCTCGTCGTGCGCTCGTGGTTCCTCTCCAACCAGCGGGCCATCCCCGTCAACTACGACAACGTCTGGGTCAACGACGCCCGCGTCCAGTGGCTGTACGGCTGGTGGTACGGAGGGACGGGCGACTGGGAGCGGCTCGCCGCCCAGGCGATCGACGAAGCCGGGGGCAAGGCCTTCGTGACGGACTTCTCCGGCGACGCCAGCTTCCTCCACGGGATGATCTACCCGGCTGCCGGCTACGACCTGGACTCCCTGCGGGGGCTCCAGGATCCCGCCGCGTTCCTGCAGCAGGCGCTGGCGATGGGCCTGCCGCGCAACGGCGTGATGCAGGGGATCATCCGACGCCACATCCCCATGCCCCAGGAGCTGATCGACCAGGGCGTGACCGAGCAGCAGTTCTACAACGGCCTGTCGAACTACACCTCGTACCTGGACACCGACCAGTTCGACCCCGCCGCCTTCGTGGCGGACATCGAGGAACTGGTGGTCGAGCCGATGCAGCGGGCGGACGAGCTGTTCGCGGATCCGTCGCGCGCGACGCTGACCCGGATGACGAGCGTGCTGTCCGGCTGGGAGATGGACGAGGACCCGGTCTTCGACTGGCTCCCCTCGAACCCGGAGCCGCAGAAGCAGGGCACCTACCCCTGGCTCGGGGAGATCACCCAGGACCGCTCCCGGCCCGTCGACTTCGTGGGCGGGAGCAGCGAGACGTCCTGCTGGCAGTCGGGCCAGGCGGTCCGCACCGAGGCCGGACCCAGGCCCGTGCTGGTCTTCCCGTCCCTGGAGGGTGTCGAGTTCCCCGCCGTCGACGAACTGCCGCTGTGCGTCGACCTGCCGGCCGCGATGGTGGTCGAACGGTTCTCCTTCGGCGGTCCCCCCGAGGTGGTGCTCGACAACCGACCCGCGCTCGCGGCGGTCGGCGGCTACTGCGCGATGGGCGCCGAGCCGGCGCTGGAGACCGAGCCGCCGGCGGACGTCGAGTGGCCTCCGGACGGCGAGCTGATGCCGGCCGAGGCGGTGAATCCGGATGTCTGCGACCAGTTCGACCTCGACGAGGAAGGGTTCGATGAGGAGATCGGCCCCGATCCGAGCGCATCGAACCCGCTCGAGGGCGACGGCCCGCTCGCGTGCAGCGCCGCAGCCGACGGGCGGACGTCGCTGGCGGTGCTGCTGCTGGGGCTGCTGCTGCCGGTCGCGGGCCTGGCCCGTCGGCGCCGCCACTCGTCCGCCCCCGTCGTGACGGCGGTCGGCCTGACCCTGATCGCCGGCCTGCTCCTGGCCGGCTGCACTCCGTCGGAGGCGGAGGCGCCGCGGATGGCGTTCGCCAAGGTGACAGCCTTCGAGGGAGTGCCCGCTCCGGCGGCGGCGGACGCGATGCTCGCCGCGATGGAGCGGCTGGACATCGAGCGTGCCGTGCTCGTGCCGGACGCCCACAGCCCGGCCGCGGGCACCGAGAGCGGGCTGCTGCTCGCGTCCCAGCACCTCGGTCGGTTGGCGGTCCTCGGATCGACGCGCCCGTTCCGCGTGGACGCCGGCCAGGCGCTGTCGCAGGCCTCGGCTCAGGGGGCCGTCGGCGCGAAGCTGAGCCTCGCCGAGGGGCCGACCGCCGGCCTTCGCCGAGCGGAGATCGACGCGATCGCGGCCTCTTGCTTCGAGGAGGGCGTGCCGCTGATGCTGGAGGTCGACCTGCGTCCCGCGACCCGGCAGCTCGAGCTGGAGCGGCTGCTCGCGGAGTGGCCGCAGGAGCGGTTCGTCATCGCTCACTGGGGCGGCCTGCTGCGAGAGGTCGACCGGCTCGACGGGCTGCTGATCCGGCACCCAACCTGTGGGTCGACACCAGCGTGGGTGGCGACGGCGGGCACCTGTTCGCGGCCGCCGATGCCGACCCCGGCGCCCTCGGGGCGGTCCTGCAGCGGCACCACGAGCGGTTCGTCTGGGGCACCGGAACGACGCTGGAGGACGCGGCCGCAGCGGTTGAGTGGGAGGGGCGAATCGAGCGCGAGATGGCGTTGTACAGCGACGCGCTCGGCCTCACCGACGGTGCCCTCGAGCGGATCTTCGCCGGCAACGCGACCGCTCTGTACCGGCAGCCTTCGAGGTAAGCGTCAGGATCTGCCCGCAGTAGCTCGGCCGCTCGCCGCGGCTGCGTTCGTGGGCGGGTAGGGCAGCCGCCGCCTGCGCGTCGGTATCCTGACCGCGGGGAGGCTGCCGAATGGCTCAGTTGATCGTCGAGGTGGGGGCCGAACCCGGTCGAACCCACGACCTGCACGGGACCGTCGTGATCGGCCGTCGGGAGGGCTGCGGGATCGTGGTCCTCGACAGCGCCGCGTCCGCCCACCACGCCGAGCTGCGGGAGGTGGAGGGAGGCCACGAGGTCCGAGACCTGAAGACCTCCAACGGGACGAGGGTCAACGACAAGCTGCTCGGCCGACCCCACCGCCTGCGCAGCGGAGACCGAATCCAGGTCGGCCGAACCGTCTTCGTCTTCATCGCGGAGCAGGGCGCAGTCGACGCGGTCAAGAAGCTCTTCGCGCAGGAGCACGCCCCCCGACGGCGGAGCCCCGAGGGGACCGGACCTCCACCCCCCACGCGATTCGAGGGAGGGGCCGGCCACCTGCTCGTCGTCGGCGGGGCGCTGCTCGCGGCGTACCTGGCCTGGAAGCTGCTCGCGGGGTAGGCGACCGCTAGAGTCGCCTCATGATCACCTGGAACCGGGCCCTGCTCGCGATCACGCCGCTTCTGTTGGGCTGCCCGTCCGAAGAGCCGCCCCTGCCCTGCGCGGGCGAGCGAGCCGAGGCCTGGGACGGCGCCAACCTGACGATGACCGCCGAGGGGTGCGCCTCGCTGGACCTCCGGGCGCGGCTGCTCGGTGAGGGCGGCCTCGAGGTCGACTTCGAGCTCCGCGACGGCGCGTGGGTGCCGACCGTGACGTCCGCCTCCGGCGGCACGTTCACCGGGCTGGTGCTCGAGGGAGCCTGGGAGACCGCCGGGGCCGAGGCGGCGGTGCTGTGGCGGCAGGGCTACCAGTCGTGGTCGTACTCCGGCGTCATCGGGTTGGAAGAGTTGAGTCTGGACGCCGACGGCGTCCCCGAGGTCGGCGGCGACGGCGATGCGCGCACCGTCATCGAGGAGAAGGCCGGGACCTCGTGGTGGGTCGGGCTCGTCGGGCGGCCGGACGGCGCGTCGCTCTTGCTGGGCGCGCAGGGAGCGCTCCGCACGAAGCTCTTCGTCGCCTTCGATCAGGACACCGCGTGGGCCGTCTGGGGTCACCGCGGGGAGGCGATCGAGATTGCGGCGGGCGGGAGCCTGGAGCTGGACCCGCTGGTGATCGGAGCCGGCGAGGACGCCTGGGCGCTGCACGGCAGCTACGCGGATGCGGCCGCCGAACGGGTCTCTCCGCGGCCTCTTCCCGGCGCACCGCCGGTGGGCTGGGCCACCTGGTACTACTACTTTGAGGACATCACCGAGGCCACCGTGCGCGCCAACCTGGAGGCCGCACAAACGGCCGACGGCGAGCCGGTGACGCTGTTTCAGATCGATGACGGCTGGCAGCAGGTGTGGGGTGACTGGACCGCGGACGACGGCTTCCCCTCGGGCATGGCCGCCCTCGCCGGCGACATCTCGGCGGCCGGACTCACGCCCGGGCTGTGGATGGCGCCGCTGTACGTCGACCGCAGCACGCTGACCTACCAGGAGCACGCCGACTGGTGGGTGCGCGACGCCGACGGCGAGGAGCTGGTCTTCACGAACATCAACACCGGCGACTACGCGGTGCTCGACCCGACCCACCCCGACGCGGCGGCGTGGCTCGCGCAGACGATCCGAGACCGGGTCGAGGAGGGCTGGGAGTACTTCAAGTTCGACTTCCTGTACGCGGGGGCCCAGGAGGGGCAGCGGCACGAGGACGTGACCGGCACCGAGGCGTACCACCGGGCGATGGAGATCCTCCGGGAGGCCGCGGGCGATGCCTGGATCCTGGCCTGTGGGGCGCCGCTGCTGCCGTCGCTGGGGTACGCGGAGTCGTTCCGGACGGGGGCGGACATCGGGTTCAGCTTCGACCGACGGCCGCAGCGGGCATACGTGCGCTGGCAGGCGCGGGCGTCGGCCGGTCGCGGCTGGAGCAACGGCCGGTGGTGGTGGATCGACCCCGACCAGATCATGGTGCGCGACCCCTTCACCGAGGCCGAGGCGACGGGGGCGGTGACCGCCAACGCGATCTCCGGCGGCACCTGGATGCTCGGCGACGACCTCCCGACCCTCGACCCGGCGCGGCTCGAGCTGGCGCTGAACCCGGCCCTGACCCGGTTGCGGGGCGAGACGCCCGTGCCGGAGGACCCCCTCACCTTCGTCAGCGGCCTGGACGCCGGACCGATCCTGGAGCTCGCCGAGAACAACGACCAGGTGCCGACGACCTGGCGGTTCGACGACGGCACGGTCGTGCTCTTGAACATGACCGAAGCCTTCCTGACCCTGCCGGGGCCCGGCGGCACCGAGCTCATCTCGGGCGAGACCTCCGGTGAAGGGAACCGAGTCCTGGAGCCCGGCGCGGGCGAGGTCTGGGCTCCCTAGGAGGAACCGAACCACCCCGTAAGCGCCATGGCCAGCCCGGAGCGGCCGATGTAGGTAGTGCCCCATGGCCGACCCCTCCGACGGACGCACCCGAATCGACCTGCCGGGTCTCTCCTACCTCCCCCGAGTCATCACCAAGGAGGAGTCCGAGGAGCTGATCGAGTACTTCGCCAACATCGTCCCCATCTGGGAGAAGCGGCACTGGCGCGACGAGCACCTCCGGAGCGAGGGCCACTGGCGGCGCCTCACCCGTCCGGTGTACTGGCTGGGGGCCTGGCAGTTCGCCTGCCTGGGCTACTACGCCGAGCCGGACTACCGCGAGGATCGATGCGTCCGCGCCGAGCCGCTTCCGGAAGTGATGCAGACCATCCTGGAGCGGCTGCGCACCCACCTGAGGGAGGCGCACGGCGAGGAGCTGCCGGCGGAGCTGCCGGGCCTGCCGAACACCTGCCTGATCAACTACTTCGGCCGCGAGGTCGGCCTCGGCACGCCGCGGGACTACGCCCGCCTCCGCATGCACCAGGACCTCGAACCGGGGCCCGTGGTGGTGTTCAACATCGGACAGCCCGGGCTGCTCGAGTTCGTCCATCCGGATCGGCCGGACGAGCCCGGCCCGGGGGTCTGGACCCGCCACCGCTCCGTCAGCATCTTCAGCGGCGACGAGTACAAGCACCGGCTCTACCACCGGGTCACCCGGGTGCGGAGCGGCGCCGAACCGAAGCTCAGCATCCGCATGGACAACTTCGAGGTCCGCCGGATCAGCGTCTCGTTCCGGCACGTGCCGGAGGAGTTGATCTCCGACTTCGGCCAGCTCCCCGAGGTGCAGCGGGGCAAGGTGCTGCCCCACGTCGAGAAGCTCGCGCAGACCTCCGAGCACTTCCGCGCTCAGTTGGAGACGTAGCGCCCTACCGGGGCGGTCGGGAGCGCTCGCCGCCGGGCGGGCCCCCCTCCGGCTTGCACGCGACTACGTCCCCCAGGCTCTCGCAGGTCCCGACGACGTCCTCGCCGCGGCGGCCCTCGAAGGAGCAGGTGCCGCCCGGTTCGACGTCGGCGCAGGCGTCGATCGCCTCGCGCGGCGGGCGGGGCCGATCGCCCCGGGTCTCCACCGCCGTCCCGGCCCCCTCGGCGGCCGTCCTCGTCCTCGTCGGGGCGCTCCATCACGCGGTCCTCGTCCACACGCTGGACGGGGCGCGGCCGGAAGGGACCGATCGCGGCGGGGGGAGGCTCGCCGGCGCCTTCGGTGACGTCGCCCCCGCGCACGGCGCGCACGAGGTGGCGGATCCGGATCACGTCACCTTGCGGTCCGCGGCCGTACGGGAACCGGGAGGCGTCGCCCGTCTTGGGGTCGCTGCGCTGCGCCCCCGCCCCGTGCACGTCCAGGAACTCGCGGAGCCCCGTGCGACGGTCCCGCATCCAGCCCAGCGCCTCGCCGAAGCTGACGTAGACCGCGGCCCGCCCGCGGCCGTCCTCGGCGACGTGCGTGGTGCTCGTCCAGTACGACGCGAAGTTGGGGAAGCCGCCCTCGTCGGTGATGGGCGTCGACGCGAACACGGGATCGGCCGCCGCCGAGCCGGTGGTCGTCGGGGACCGGCCGTAGTCGACCAGGCTCTGCAGCTCCTTGGCGTCCGGAAGCCGCCAGTCGTCGTGCCCGCCCAGCTCCAACCCCTCAGCCCACGCCAGCGCCTCCTTCCAGGTGAGCACGCCCGCCGTGCCGGCCGCGCCGCTGTCCGCCTGCGTCCAGGTCAAGCCGGTCGCCCGGTCCGTCACGGTGCCGTCGCCCACGTCCACGTAATCGTGGGTGCCGACGCCGCTGCCGACGCGCACGTACAGGACGAAGAAGCCCTTGCCGTTCGGCTCCCGGACGGTCGACCCGATCGGGTACCCCTTGATCCGGCCGTCGGCGAAGTTGACGCCGAACATCGTCGCCCGCCCCCCCATCGTCGTGGCCACGTACCGCGTGCTCGTGGCGAACTGGGCGTCGATCATCCGGTCGCCGGCGGATGGGTCGCCGTACGAGAACTCGAACACCTTCTGCCCGGTGTCGGGGATCGGCCAGCCGGCGCCCCGGTCAGCGCCGTCGACCGGGGCGCCGGCTCGACCTCGGGAGCCGGCACCGGGACGCCATCGGCACGAGGTGAGGGAGAGGCGCCGAGGGCGAGCAGGGCCAGCGAGGCCGCCGTGAGGGTTCGGGCGAGGGGGCGGGACATGGGCGGCTCCGTACGGGGTCGTTCGGAAGACCCGCGAGCGGGCCGGAAGTCAAAGGGATGGCGATTACCCACAGGTGAGGTCCGACTGGCACTCGAGGGTGTCGGGGCAGTCGTCGCTGTCCGAGCAGGAGATGAGGCCGTCGATCTCCACCGAGAGCGCCACCAGCGAGCGGACCGCGAAGTCGAAGCAGCCCTCGTCCGTGGAGACGGCATCGGAGCTCTGGCGGATCAGGGTGACGCTCGGGAAGCCCGACCAGCCGATGTCCAGCAGGCCGTCGACGAGGGCCGCGGGGATCACCAACTCGCCCGCGTCGGGCGCCTCGCACACGATCTTCGCGGGGGTGCCGCCGGGGTTGGCGATGTCGACGGTGACCCGCAGCCGCGTGTCCGCGTCCGCCGCCGTGGGGGTCCAGGTCAGGGTCGCGTCCTGCCCCCCGTCCAGCGCCAACTCCGTGTCCAGGGGGACGAGATCGTCGATGCCGACCGCCACCGCCGCGGAGCTGCCGTCGACCAGGAGATCGATGCGATCGCCCGGCTCGAAGGCGGGGAACCCCAGCTCGCCCGCGTAGCTGTAGACATTCACCGGCGCGATGGCGTCCATCGAGACGTCGTCAGCCAGGCCCAGGAGCTCGACCGAGCCGAGGTCCTGGTTGGACGCCGCCGCCACGCAGCGCCGTCGACGTCGCAGACCTCGCCCGAGGCGCAGCCGGGATCGCAGAACAGGACCCGCGGGTACCAGAGCTCGCAGTCACCCTCGGACATCGTCACGTCGAACACGTCGGTCGGGTTGGTGGCGTCCGCGACGGTGCCCTGAATCGTCGTCCAGGCGTCCTCCGGCTGGACGAAGAACCCGCCGATGCGGTCCTCCTGGGCGCAGTACCCGTAGCCGTCGTCCGCGACCAGCTCCGTCTGAACCGTCGGGCAGCCCACCAGCGAGGCCGCCGCCGCCACGCAGCTGCCGTCGTCTTCCAGCTTGAACTCGACGTCCATCGCCCACCAGTCATCGGTGGCGTAGGCCTCCGCGAACGTCGTGCGGATGGCCGTCAGCGCCTCACCGAGGGCGAACAGCTGGGCCGAAGTGAGCACCCGCTCCCCCGAGGAGACCAGGCTGGAGCTCGCCAGGTAGACCACCGGCTGCCCGGCGCGGGCGAGCGAGCACGCTGTAGTGCGCCGCCTTGCCGCCGAAGGCGCGGGTCCCCGCCTGGATCGCCTCGCGCATCCCGCCGGACTTCAGATCGACCGCCTCTTCGATGTCCGTGAGCGCCGTGACCGTCAGGTCGGCCCCCGGCATCTGCACCTCGTCGGGGCGGTTGGCGTCCCACCAGGCGTCGGCCGCTTCGCGCGTCATGGCGGTGATGGCGTAGTCCGAGGAGCCCACCTCGAGGCGCACCCACTCCCCGTCGAGGGCCCGCAGATCCGGGTCGTCGTAGGCATCCCGCAGGGCCATGTTGGGGGTGCCCCGGTTGGCGCTGAGCACGTTGACGTGGGACAGCGGGGTCTGGAACTCGCTGGTGATGATCCCCATCACCACGGAGATGTCGTTGGGCACGTGGTCCAGCACGACGATGTCCCGGAACGTGGCCGCGTCGTCCTCGAGCTCGTCCGCGGTGATGAAGCGGACCAGCCCGTAGGACTCCGCGAGGTTCAGCGGCTGGTAGTCGATGCCTTCGTACAGCTCGTCGGTCGTGATGACGCCGATGCGCTCGGGCAGCTGGGCGGCGACCGCGGCGATGGCGTCGGAGGTGGGGTGGAAGAGCAGCTCCTCGCCGAACCAGCCGTTGGCCGTGATGGCGTCCCACGCCGTCTCCACCATCGCGGCGTCGGCGGCGTCGTAGGGGGCGATCTCGTAGACGTAGACGTCCGGCCCCTCGTAGTGGGTGACGGCGCCGAGGAGGAAGCGGCGGGTCGGCGAGGTGTACTCGGTCTGGTTGAACTCGGCGAGGCTCCCCACGAACGGCAGGGGGGAGAGCCCCAGGAAGGTGGAGGCGTAGTCGTAGTGGGTGGGGTAGGCGACGCTGTCCTGGAAGGTCAGCGATCCCCCGTCGACCAGATCGACGATCGTCTTGACGGAGCGGGCTCCGGGGATGCTCGTGTCCACCGGCTCCGAGGCGAGCTGGGCGAAGTCCTCGGCGCAACCGAGCTGGGCGGCGGCGTCGGGGGTCTCATCCGCTAGCTGGCAGGCCCACTCGTCCCCGGAGGCACATCCTCCGAGGGCGAGGGACACGCTCAGCGACAGCGCGAGGGCACAAAGCGAGGGGGTCGGCCTGGTCATGGTCGTCGGCTCCGTCGAGGGTGGGGTTGCTGCTGCTCGAAGGGTCCGCGGATCAATCCGCGGCGAAGCAGTAGATGGCGCCGTAGCCGCCGGCGCAGCCGATGCACGAGGTGCCTTCACCGCCGCCGCTCTGCACGAGGTTCACGCCGCGGTCGCAGCCGGGCACGGCGTGGTCGCTCATCCACTCCTCGCGCTGCCGCTGGGCCCGGGGCCTCCCGCCTCGCGGGGGAAGGAATGACCGCACTGCACGACGCCGGTGTTGCCGCCGCTGCCGCCGACCGAGCCGACCGCGCCGGAGTCCGCCGTCCAGTCGTTGCAGGTGGTCGCGAGGCTGGTGCTGTCGAGGCGGCCCTGGGAGTTGGAGCCGGTGATGACGTCGTGCGCGGCGCCGAGGGCCGAGATCGGAACACCGCACTCGTCGGGCAGGTCGTCCACGGTCTGGGCGTCCCCGTCGGGCCGCGAGTCCGCGAGCAGTCCGTCGATGCCCGTGGCGACGAGGCGCCCGTTGGCGTCGTACCAGGGGCCTTCGCCGATGCGCTCGATGGCGTGGACCTGGGCTCCGCCGCCGTCGTCCGTGGCGCTCAAAAAGGCGCGCCTGTCGCGGTCGCCGTGGCCGGTGGCGGCGCCCAGGGCGGCGCAGATCTCGTCCGCCCCCTCGATGCCTCCGAAGTTGCCGCCGAAGCCGCCGTCCATGTCGCTGACGTCGTCGCCGGACAGCGCCCACAGGCCCGCCATGCTGGTCACGAAGAAGCTGAAGTCATTCGACTCGACGCTGCACCACCCGTTCAGGGAGGTGCCATCGATCTCAGGGGTCCCGGAGCTGGTCGCGCAGCCCGCAAAGGCGAGCACGGTGCACAGGAGGAACAGAGCAGATGGCTTGGATCGCGGGGGCATGGAGAGCTCCTTGGGCTGGGGTACCCAAAGAGCCTGGTGACGCTCCCCCGGGAGCGGCAATGACGGGGCGGTGACACCACCTCGACGAGTTGCGTGCCCTCAGGCCCAGGGTTTCGGCTTGCCGGGCGACCAGTACCGCCACGCCCCGGGCATGTGGCTGGACCAGCCGGCCAGGAGGACCATCCCCACGAGGAGGGGGAGCCGGGCCGACTCCGGGGCCTCGAACACGGCGATGAGCAAGCCGATCTTCACGTACAGCGCGAAGGCGCGAAGCTCCATCAGGAAGCGAGTGCCGTCGGTGACGATGTAGGAGGCCGCGAGCGCCAGCCCGGTCGCGACGGAGGCCCCCGTCCACGGCGCGAGGAGGGCGTCGTCCACCGAAAAGGCGACCCCTCCGACGAACCCCGAGAACGCCAGAATGTGGATGGATCGCAGCGCAATGCGCACCCAGCGGGAGGCACCGCGCACGCCGATGGGCGGCTGGGCAGGAGGGGGTTCGGGGGCCACGGCAGGCACCGTACTACTCGGCCTAGCTGAGTGCCAGGGGCGATCAGGGTGTCCTCAGTCGGTGGTCTCTTCCTCGAGGATCTCGAACTCGATCGTGGCCGCGACATCGAAGGAGGAGTCGAAGTTGCAGCGGTTGCTCCACCAGCCGCAGGGGTCTTCCGTGGTGCTGTTGCCGCCCCACTCGGCGCCGTTGTCTTCGTCGGCCCACGACAGCTCGACGTCCAGGGTGAGCAGCTCGTCGTCCCGGGTCAGGGTGCCCGTCGCGAACGCCTCCCAGCCGTCTTCCTGGCCCCAGCCGCCGTCGACCCAGGTCCACAGGATGGCTTCGCCCTCGGCCTGCAGCAGCTCGAAGCCGTACTGGCCTTCGCTGCCGAGGCCGCTGCTCCCGGCGCACTCGTCGTTCGACGTGATGAACACGTTGAAGACGGCGTCACAGGTGGGGCACGGCTCGGGGACGATGTCGGTCACGTTGGCGCCGTTGAGCGCGTAGACCTCGGTGCAGTCGGTGTCCGCGAGCAGCCCGCTGGTGTACTCACGAAGGTTGATGATCTCGCCGGACATCCCCCCGAGCCAATCGCTGGGGATCTCCTCGGGGAGCTCGACTCCGTCGTCGTCGTCGTCGTCGTCGTCGATCAGTTCGGAGTCCGGGAGACCGCCCGTCCCGCAGCCCGTCAGGGGGAACGCGAGGAGGCAGAGCGAAAGAAACAGCAAACGAGCCATGGAGTCCTCCAGCAAGAGTCCGGGTGCAAGGTTCTCAAACGCTCGCGTGGTGTCAAGAGCCTACCCGGGGTCACTTGGACAGACTCGACTGGATGAGCAGGGCGCCGCAAGGCATGATCGAGACGGCGGGCGAGGACTGGGACACGTCCGCAGCATCTTCCACGTGGAGTTCGACGACGAGTCCAACGGTCCGAGCCTTGCTCGCGCTCAGCTGCCTCCTGGCGGGGGCGGCGGCGTGCACCAACTCCGGATCGGGCTCGTTGGGAGACGTCGAACCGACCCCCGCGGAGCCCGACCCCACCGGGGAGCCCGTGGTGTCCGAGGAGACCCTCGACCTCGACCCGGCCGACGACGGCGCAGCCTTCTTCCCCGGTGACCGGTTCGTCCAGATCCACATCGAGCTCCCGAGCTCGTCGTGGGATGCGCTGACCGAGTCGCCGTACGACTGGGCCCCCGCGGACGTGGTCCTGGACGGCCGCCGCATCGAAGACGTGGCGGTCCGCCTGCGCGGGCGCATCGGCTCCTTCCGCACCGTTGGCGAGAAGCCGAAGTGGAAGATCGACTTCAACCGCTACGTGCCCGGGCGCCGGGTGGACGGGCTCGAGGCGCTGTCGCTGGACAACAACGTCGTGGACTGCTCGGGGCTGAAGCAGAAGCTCGGCTTCGAGGTGCTCAGCCTCGCGGGCATCCCCGCCTCCCGCGCCGGCTTCGGCGAGGTGTACGTCAACGACGCCTACTACGGCGTCTACAACACCATCGAACCGGAGGACGATCGGCTCCTGCGCCGCTTCTTCGAGGACGGCACCGGCACGCTCTACGACGGCGCCTACCTCTGGCACGAGCCCGGCCTGCCCGAGGTGCAGCTGCTGGACTTCGTGCCGCACCTGGTCGACCTGTACCAGCTCGAAGAGGGCGTCGATGTGGGGCACGAGGACCTCGCGCGCGTGGCTGATGTGCTCGCCGCGGCGGCCTACGAACCGGGCTTCGTCGACGCGATGAGCGAGGTCTTCGACATGGAGGCCTTCTACATCTACTTCGCGGCGGAGCAGTGGATCGGCCAGAACGACGGCTACGTGCTCAACACCAACAACAACCGCGTCTACTTCGATCCCATCGACGGGCGCGCCCGGTTCATCTCCTACGATCTGGACTACGCCTTCATGCCCTGGCCGTGGGAGTTCTCCTACGACAACCCGCGCGGCTTCCTCGCCCACGCCTGCGTGCACGACGCCGAGTGCAGCGAAGGCATCGCGCAGGCGATGGAAGGGCTGCTGAACCTCCTCGAGGAGCAGGAGCTGGATCAGCGCTTCGAGGCGTGGGACGACGCGACGTGGAACGAAGCGGCGGCCGATCCCAAGCTGCCCTGCGGCGGCGGTGATCTGTGGAACGCGCGCGGCTCGCTGCGCAACTGGATCCAGAACCGCGGCCCCACGATGCGGAACTACTGGGGGATCCCGTGATCCGGCGCGCCACCGTGTCCGCCATCGCGCTGCTCCTGGCCGCTTGCTCCGGGAGCGGCGGCGGTGCGTTGATCGATGGTGAGGCGCCGACCCCCGAGGCGCCCACGATCCCCGCCTTCGACCTCTGCATCAACGAGTTCATGACCTCGAACTCGAGCGGGATCCAGGACGAGACGGGGGAGTGGGCCGACTGGGTCGAGCTGCACAACCCCACCGACGAGGCGGTCTCGCTGGACGGCTGGACCCTCTCGGACAACCCCGAGGAGCCGGAGCGGCACGTCTTCGCCGCCGACGCTTCCATCGGTCCGGGCGGGTTCCTGCTCCTGTGGGCCGACGGCGACGTCGACGCGGGCCCCGACCACGTCGGCTTCGGCCTCGCCAGCGATGGCGGGAGCCTGACCCTCGGCGGCCCGGGAGAGCAGAGTTCGACCCTGCACTACGGCCCCCTCGGCGCCGACCGCGCCGCCGCCCGGACCAGCGACTGCTGCCCCGACGAGGGCTGCTTCGAGTCGGTCGCGGGGGGCACGCCGGGCCGGCCCAACGACGGCTCGGCCCCGCCCGAGGAGATCCTGCTGGGGCGGGGTTCGCGGTGGATGTACTTCGACGGCGCCGACCCCGGCGACGGCTGGATGGACCCGGACCACGACCTGGGCGGCTGGGACGACGGCTTCGCCCCCCTGGGGTACGGCAACTACCACGTCACCACCGACGTGAACGACAGCCGCATCACGGTCTGGTTCGCGGTCGACTTCGCGGTCATCGGAGCCGACGAGTTCGACCGGGTTCCGATGCGGCTCCTCCGGGACGCCGGCGCAGTCGTGTACCTCAACGGCGTGGAAGTGGACCGGAGCAACCTCCCCGCCGGCACGCTGACCCCGCAGACGCTGGCGACGCGATCGGTGCAGGGCCAGGAAGAGGTCCTCTACTTCCCCCTGTAGGCGTCCGGGGACCTGCTCATCGAGGGGATCAACCGCGTCGCCGTCGAGGTCCACCGGGGCACCGGCGACTGGGGCGGCCCCGACATGGGGTTCGACCTCGAGATCCTGGGACGCGCGACCGCCCCCTGAGCCGAGGGAGTAGGGTTCCGGGGTGCCGTGCTTCCGCCTCGGGCTCCTGATCGCCGCTTCGGCCCTGCTGCTCGCCGGATGCCCGTCCGATCCCGGAGACGTGGTCCTGCCCGACGACGACGACGCGGGGACCATTGATGACGACGACGGCTGCGATTCGCTCTGCGACGCCGCCTCCCAGGAGTGCCTCGACGGCGCCTGCGTCTGCGCCGACGGCGTCCACGACGACGGCCGTGACCTCGGCGTGTGCGTTCCCGAGGGGACCTGCGACGACCAGCATGCCATCGCCGAAGGCGGCGAAGACTGCGTGCCCCTGGGCGAGGTCGGCGACGACGTGACCTGCCACCTCCTCGTGGGCTGGGAGGGGGGCGAGTGCCTCTACGAAATCAGCGACGACGAGACGGTCTGCGACGGCACCTCGGCAGACCCCTGCGACACCGACTTCGCCTGCCAGGCCGGCTCCTGTGAGCCCGTGCCGCGCACCTGCTCCCCGCTCCGGCCGGTGGTGCTGGTGCATGGGATCAACGGTTCATCGGCCGACTACGACGCGCTCGCGCCGCGCCTCGTGGAGGCGGGCTGGCCCCCCGAGTACGTCACCCGGTTCGATGCCGAGGATCCCTCGTGGGGCTGCAACCTGGACAACGCCTCGGCCATCGCCGCCCTGGTCGACCAGGGCATGGAGAACACCTGCGAGCCCCGCGTGGATGTGGTCGCCCACAGCATGGGCACCCTGAGCTCCCGGTACTTCATCAAGAACCTGGGCGCACGGAGCTCGTCAACACCTACACCACGCTGGGGGGCATGCATCACGGCGTGACCTCGGCCTGCTTCGCGCCGGACTTCCTGGGCGTCTGCGTGTGGCAGGAGATCTGCGAGACGGGCGACTTCGTCACCCAGCTCAACGCGCCTCCGGCGACCCCCGGGAAGCTGGCCTGGACCTCCATCTACGGCACCGTCGACGAGACGATCCCCAACGAGTCGTCCCACCTCGACGGCGCTGAGAACATCGTGCTCGAAGGCGTGGACCACGTCGGGCTGCTGCACGACGACGAAGCCTGGGAGGCGCTCCAAGAGGCCCTCGCCGCACCCTGCTGGTAGGCCCCCCGGCCTAGCGGACGAGCTCCTCCAGCGTCAGCTCCCGCACCTCGCCCACCGCCGCCAGCGCCGCCCGGTCGATCCGGCTCAGGTCCCCCACGATCGACACCGTGAACGCGCGCTCCGCCAACGGCCGCGACCACGCCTGAACGTCCGCGACGGTCACCTCCGCCAGCTCGGCGCGCAGCCTCACGCGCGGGTCTCCCTCCGCCAGCAGCCCCCGCAGATGCCACCGCTCGACGGTCCAGCCGACGTTGCGGAAGCTGACCCTCCCCTGCTCGACCTTCGTCACGGCCGACCGCTGCGCCCGCTCGAACATCGCAGTGTCGATGGCGGGGTCCGGCAGCAGGGTCGGCAGCAGCGTCGCGACCTCGACCGCCTTGTCGGGGTCGCACGTCACCTCCCCGAACACGAGGTCCTCGTCCCCCGGACGCCACCCTCCGAGCACGCCGCCCTTGGCGCTGTACGCCAGCCCCCGAAGCTCTCGCACCTCCCGGAACACGACCCCGGCGCCGCCGCCCACGTACTCGGACCAGACCCGGCGCGCCGCCAGCCCCTCGCGCCGCCACGGACCCGCGGGCAGGTGGAG
>PVBE011539209.1_pt1 | contig 25372 bp, 21 predicted proteins | sample 1631181 | NCBI WGS metagenome assembly PVBE01 (sample SAMN08397723, study PRJNA350692) | Marine metagenome, whole genome shotgun sequencing project. | isolation source: water | place: Pacific Ocean | collected 2012-04 | reverse complement strand
CGACGATGCCGGACAGTTTCGTGTTCGGCGCCTCGCCCCGGGTAGCTGGACGCTGCACGCGGCGCCGCGCGGCGCACAACGTGACCACTACGGGGCAGGCGAGACGTCGGCGATCCGTGTCGACACGGGCGGCACGATCAATGGCGTGCGGATCGTTCTGCCATTGGCTGCGGTACTCGAAGGTACCGTGCGAGACGGCAATGGCGCGCCGATTGCCGGCGTGGCCGTGCGTGCGTTCAAGGATGGCGAGCGGCCGAGTGGCAAGGTTGCCGATGCTTCGATGCGCTCTGCCGAAGGGTTCGGCGATCTGAGGCGAGCGCTGCGCCACGTGACGCGCAGCGATAGCAGCGGCAAGTGGAAGCTACGTGGTCTCTTGCCCGGTAGCTGGACGGTCGCAGCAGAGAAAGACGGCATGTTCGCATCCGGCGAACGCCGCGTTCGGGTCGGCCTCGGCAACAACGTTCCGGTCGATCTCCAGATGAAGCGCGGCGGCCGTGTCTATGTGCGTGCCCTCGGTGTCGACGGCAAGACCCTGGCTGGCGGCACCGTGCGTGTGCTCGATTCGAAGGGCCAGCAAGTGGGCCGCGCCAAGAGCCTCTTCTCGCTGATGGCCTCCCTGTTCCGCTCCCGCAACAAGGACAACAAGTCCCAGTGGATGGACATGGGCACGCTACCCCCCGACACCTACACGCTCGAGGTCACGCAGAAGCTCGCCGATGGCAAGAAGCAGGTGCGCACGACGAAGCGGACGCTAAGAGAGGGCGAAGAAGCCCGGTGGGTGGTGAAGGTAGAGGAGTTGGTGCAGCGGTAGCAGGCGACCCGTCCTCGTCCCTGCGGGCTCTCGGGTTGCTCAGGCGGACATGAAGCCGCGCAGGCGTCCCTGGGTCTGGGGTAGCCGCAGTCGCTTCAGGGCGACTTCTTGCAGCTGCCGGATGCGCTCGGCCGAGACGCCGAGGAGTTGGCCGACTTCGAAGAGGGTGCGCGGTGGCTTGCCGTCGAGGCCGAAACGTTGGGTCAGGATGGTACGTTCGCGCTCCGGGAGGTGATTGAGCACCTCGCCGAGACGGTCGCGCAGGCGGACATCGACGACCTGCTCGGGCACGGGGATGTACCTTCGGTCCTCAAGGAGATCGCCCATGCGGCCACCGTCGTCATTGCCGCCGATCTCGGCGTCGAGCGAAACAGCATAGCGCTGGGTCTTGAGGAGCTCTTCGACCTTCGCCGCTGGAATGTCGAGGCGACGTCCGACTTCGGTGCTGGTCAGCTTGCGACCGTTCTCCTGTTCCGAAGCCTTTTGAAGATCCTTGATCTTCTTGAGCAGCTTCTGCACCCAGACCGGAACCCGGACCGTGCGCACGTTGTTGTAGAGCATCTTCAAGAACGCCTGGTTGATCCAATACTCGGCGTAGGTCTTGAAGCGGACGTCGCGTCGCCAGTCGAAACCTTCGACGGCCTGGAACAGACTCACGTTGCCTTCTTGCACGAGGTCGGCGGTATCGATGCCGAGTCCGCGATACCTGTGCACGCCCTTCATCACGAGGTAGAGGCTCCCTTCGAGGAAGCCATTGCGCAGCTCTTCGAACTCGGTGACGCGCGCGACGACGCGGTCGATGAGGGTGCGGGACTTCATGGCCTTGGCGGGCCACTCTGCCTTGTCGAGGTCGCCCTGCACCAAGAGTGCTTTGATCAAATCCTCACCGAAGCCTGCAGCCAAGAGCGCTGCCTTGGCGCGCAGCCGCAGAAACTCGTAGCGCCTCGCGAAGCGGAACTCACCGGCGCGCGACAGCCGCGCCCGCTTGCCGACCTCGCGCTCGTATGGCAGGACGCCGTCGCTGCGCAGCGAACTGTGGAACTGGTAGGGCGGGTCGAACTCGGGTGCCGACGGGGGGATCCCGACAACGCGAATCTCGATCTTGTCCAGGCCCTTGGCCAGTCGCTTGGTTTCGCGCGCGAAGGTCTCGGAGTCGCCCTCGAGCCAGGTGTCCAGGTGCGCCCAGGTCACGACTCCACGCCGAGGCAGTCCCTTGACGAACTGCCCGAGCGATAGGCGCGGTGGTTTCGAACGTGTTTTGGAGGCGAGAGTCATGTCAACAACTGCCAGATGTGGTCGGTACTGCGCCCGCATCGTGCAACTATCTGCCAATCTGGCAGCTCGCAGGTCGATAGGGGATCCACACCTAACGCAGTGCAAGGTCTGGGCCTCCCGGCCGGGAAATCCGCCCTGGCTGTCGTTGGCTGCGATCAGGCCGGGCGGCGGCGAAACAGCAAGAAGAGCAGCGCGATCAGACCGCCACCGCCCGCCAGGTACATCCACCAGTCTGCCGCTTCGGCCTCATCGCCACCCGCATCGGCCGGGTCGCCATCGACATCGAGTGGCCCCTCGGTGGTCGTGCTCTTCGCATCGCCAAGTTGCCTCGGCCTGGTGCCTTGTTGCTGCGTCTTGCTGGCGTCATTCCGGCTGGCCTGGGTGCCAGCGTCGCCGACGCCCGTTGGCTTCGTGCCAGCCCGTTTCCGGACGCCTGGTTTCGGCATGGGCGGACCGACGCGGATCTTGCCCGAGAACGGCACGGTGACGCGATTGACGCTGCCGGTCCGTTGCGCGGAACCGGTCGCCGGGTCCGCCGACGCATTGGGCGGGAGTCCGCCGTCGCCATCGGTGACTTGGCCCTGCGATCCAGCGCCGAAAGAGCCCGTCAAGTGCAAGTTACCCGTGATCGCGAGCGAGCCGTGCTTCGTATTGCCGGCGATCGTCACTGGCATTTGGACCAGGAAGCGGTCGTCGTAGTGCTTGCTCTTGCCTGGGGCGCTCCACCGCGCAGCACCGTAGCTGGTCTCGGGCTGCTGGGTCATGACCACCCGTCCGTTCGGGTTGGCGACGGCCTGGCCCTTGGGCCAGTTGACGAGCAACAGCAACGTCCCGGTCTGCCCAGGGGCAATCCGCATCGGATCGTGCTGGACCTCGACGTGGATCCTGCCGTCCCACGCCCCGTTGGCCGTGGGTTGGGCGTTCACCGTTCCGGCGGGGGGCGCAGACCCGTCGTCGTGTCCTGCCTGCTGGCTCCCTTCCAGGGGCAGTGGCCGCCTCTCTTGCTGCCCGGGCTTTGGCTGGCCCGAAAGCGGACCGGCGGCCACCGCGGCCATCGCGGCCAGGCCCAAGCAGCGCGCGCAGGATCTCAGAAGGCCTTGGATGGCTCCTCGATCTCCCAGCCCTTCTCCTTCTCTTTCTCTTGCCATTCTTCGAGTGTAAGGGCACCGGGCAGTGGCTCCCCCTTTTCGGAGATCACCTCGCCCTCGCTATAGAGCTCAGCGTTCTTCTCGGTCCACTCGGCGTACTCCTCGGGGAGTTCCTCTTCCGGGTAGATCGCGTTGATCGGACACTCGGGAACGCACAGTTCGCAGTCGATGCACGTCTCGGGGTCGATGACGAGCATGGCCGGATCAGACGTTTCGTAGAAACAATCCACCGGGCAAACCGCGCAGCAGTCGGTGTAACGGCAGTCGACGCAGCGTGCGATAACTACGTGGGTCATCTTTCTCTCGGGAAGGTCTGGAAGTGCAGGAGACCATACCGAGGGGCCGCTGTCGTGCCAGAGGGCACCGACAGATCACTTGTGGATCATTTTGCCGGGGATTCCAGCCGTTCCAGATTCTCGTCGATCAGGGTGACCTCATCCTCGAGCTGCCCGATCCTGGCCCGCTCGCGGTCGACCACCTCTGCGGGCGCCCGTGCGACGAAGCCCTCGTTGTCGAGCTTCTTTCGGGTTCCCTCGAGCTGCCCCGCCAGCTTGCCCCGCTGTTTGAGCAGCCGTTCCTTCTCCTTGACCGGATCGAGAACGCCCGAGATGTGGATCTCCAGGTCCCCGACCACCACCGTCGCCGACAGAGCGGGTCGCTCGCTGTCGGCGTTAGCGAGCGTTGCAAGACCGGCCATGCGCTGAACGTGGTGCCCGAGTCCGGCGAGGCGATCGAGCGACTCGCTACCGCCGGAGAGCGCGGCATCGACGTTCTTGCCCGGTGGCACGCCGTACTTGTGACGCAGGTCACGGACCCCGCGGATGACTTCGAACGCGAGTTCGAATCGTGCCTCTAGCTGTGCATCAGGCTCAGCCGTGGCGACTGGGAAAGGGGCGGCGATGATTAGTTCGGCATCCGCTGCGGCCTCGTGGATGCCGCGCACCGGCGCGTGCGCGCGCAGGTGCTCCCACAGCGACTCGGTGATGAACGGCACGAATGGATGCAAGAGGCGCAGTGCCTGGTCGAGTGCGAAAGCGAGGACCTGGCGCGCGACTGGCGCGGCGGTGGCGTCCTGCAGGCGTGGTTTGATCAGCTCGAGATACCAATCGCAGAGCTCGTTCCACAAGAAGTCGCGCGCGGCTTGGATCGCTGACGCAGGGTCATAGGACTCGAGGTGTGCTGTTACGACGCGGGTCGCGCAGTGCAGTCGTGACAGGATCCAGCGATCCTCGATTGCGAGGTCGTCGTCGGTCAGCGCACGGAACTCGAGTTCGCCGAGGTTCATGAGCGCGAAGCGCGCGGCGTTCCACAGCTTGTTGCAGAAGTTGCGCCCGATCTCGAAGCGATCGGAGATGACCTTGGCCTGTGGCAGGTCCTTGTAGTTCCCGGTGCAGTCGAACTCCTTGCCGCTGACCGGATCGATGTAGATCCCCTTGAAGCGACCGGCCTTGGCCTTGGCCAGGTCGATCAGCCGCTCCTTTTCGCCGTCTTCGCCGAAGGGCGAGATCGCCTGCACGGGCAGGCGAATGTCTTGCAGTCCAGTCTGCATCTCGCACAACACGAAGCGCATGGCGTCGGCGCCGTAGCGTTCGATGATGTCGACCGGGTCAGCACCGTTTCCCTTGGACTTGCTCATGCGCACGCCACGACCGTCGAGGATCGTCGCGTGGATGAACGAATCGGTGAACGGCAGGTCGCCGAGGTTGTAGAGCCCAGCGATGACCATGCGCGCGACCCATAGCGTGATGATGTCCCGACCGGTGACGAGACAGGAGCCCGGGTAGTAGTAGTCGAGCGAGCTGGGTGTTCCCGCGAGCGGGCGCTGCCCGTCGTTGACCTGCGCGGCCGCCGGATCCGGCCAGCCAAGCGTGCTGTGCGGCCATAGTGCGCTCGAGAACCATGTGTCGAGCACGTCGGGGTCCTGCTCGTAGCCGAGTTCTTCGAGCTTGGGACCGAACTCGCGCTGCTCGGCTTCGGTGCCGAGGCAGACCTGCACCTCGGTCTGGTCCAGCTCCGCGGCGTGCGTCTGGACCGTGCGAGCGCCCAGGTCCATGAGGCGGTCCACCTCCTCGACCAGATCTGCGTGGGGCTCGTTCGGCAGCGTTCGTCGCCAGATCGGGATGCGGTGACCCCACCAGAGCTGACGACTGATGCACCAGTCGCGCTTCTCGGCGAGCCAACTCTTGTAAGTGTTGCCGTAGCGCACCGGGTCTGGCCAGAACTTCAGCCGGCGTCCCGTCGCCGACGACCACGACTCGTCGATCGCGTCGATCGCCGCTTGCGCGAGCCCCGGAGTGCGGAACTCGTGGGGCGTGTCCCTACCCATGACGACACCACCGTCGATGTCGCCCATACGCACGAACCACTGCTTGGACAGGTACGGCTCGATCGGGGTCTTGGAGCGGTCCGAATGCCCGATCTCGACCTCGTGGTCCTCGATGGCGTCCATGAGCCCCGCGGCCTCGAGATCGGCGACGACGCGCTTGCGCGCCGCGAAGCGATCGTCGCCGGCGTATGGACCCGCGTTGCCATTCAGCTTACCGTCCGGCTCGAGGATGTTGATCGCGCCGATGTCCGGGTTGCGTTGCCAGACCTCGTAGTCGTTCGGGTCGTGCGCGGGCGTGATCTTGACGCAACCCGAGCCCAACGCCGGCTTGGCCCATTCGTCGACGATGAGGGGGATTTCGCGGTTCAAGAGCGGCAGACGTACCTTGCGCCCGTCGTTCGCCATACGGGTTAGCAGTTCCAGGCGCGGCAGGTCGTTGGCGATACGGCGTTCGATGGCGTCCGCATCGCCGCCCTTGTCGCGCTGCGCTTGCAGTTGTTGCTCGAGGGCGTTGCGCGGTTGGGGATGACACGCGACGGCGGTGTCGCCGAGCATCGTCTCGGGACGCGTGGTCGCGACAACGACGAACTCGGGTTCGCCTTCCTTGGGCTCGATGATCGGGTAGCGAAGGTGCCAGAAGTGACCGGCGACTGCCTCGTGCACGACTTCGTCGTCGGAGACCGCGGTCTGCAGGTAGCAGTCCCAGTTGACGAGCCGGTTGCCGCGGTAGATCAACTCGTCGCTGAACATGCGCTCGAACCACTTCAACACGGCCGCGCGGCAAACCGGATCCATCGTGAAGCGGGCGCGCTGCCAGTCGCATGAGCAGCCCATCTCCTGCTGCTGGCGCACGATGCGCTGTTCGTAGTCTTCCTTCCACTGCCAGATGCGCTCGACGAGGGCCTCACGGCCGATGTCGTGGCGCGTCTTGCCCTCAAGTTCCTTGAGGCGGGTCTCGACGACGGCTTGCGTCGCGATGCCAGCGTGATCGGTGCCGGGTTGCCACAGCGTGTTGTCGCCGCGCATGCGATGCCATCGCGTCAGCAGGTCCTGCATGACGTTGTCCATCGCGTGACCCATGTGCAGAGCGCCGGTGACGTTGGGCAGCGGCATCATGACAACGTATCGGTCGGCGCGTTCGTCCGGGACGGCCGCGAACGCGTCGCGCTCGAGCCAGCGCTGGTAAACCGGCCCTTGGATCCCGGCAGGGTCGTACCGGGTCGACAGTTGCTCTGGCGTGCTCTCCTCTGGCATCGCCGGATCCTACACGGGAGACGCGGCGGTCCGCATGCGGCGACGCAGCGATGCCAAGCACAGGCCGCCGAGTAGGATCGCAGCAGCGAGTGACACGGGTCCGATATTCTCGTGGAGGTGGGCGGCGTCACCGGCCAAGCGAGGCGTCACGTCGGCGGGGGAGAAGATGAGATCAACCACCGCGCCCAAGGCGATCGCGGTCGCGATGACGCAGACGAGGTAGATCGTGACGACGCGCGTACCCAGTTCCCTACGGAGTACGAGCAGCGAGCCGAAGTTGGTGGCGGGGCCGACGAGCAGGAAGACCAGCGCCGCCCCGGGTGAAAGCCCCTTGAGCATCAAGGCGGCGGCGATCGGCGTCGACGCACTGGCACACACATAGATCGGTGCGCCAATGAGCGCGGCTGCGAAGAGTCCAAGCGGGCTCGCGGCGAGCCATCGCAGCAGGTGCTGGTCCGCTGGCAGCAGCACGGTCAAGAACGCTGCGATCGCCGTGCCGATCAGCAAGGAGGGCATGATGTCGTCGAGCACGTCGACGAACGCGTAGCGCAGCGACCGGCGCAGGCCGGGTGACGGCTCTTGCTCCGGTGGGGTTTCGCTGTGGTCGGAGCACGGAGCTTCCGCTTCGTTGGACGTGGGCGCAGTGTCGTCACCGAACAGGATGGTCGCGATGCCGGCCACCAGCGCCGAGGTCACCGCGCTGATCGGCCGCACGATCGTCATGACCGGATCCAGCAGCGCCCAGGTCATCGCGATCGAATCTGGACCGGTCTCGGGGGTCGAGACCAGGAGGGAGACTGTTGCCGCCTTCGACGCGCCGGCCTGACGCAGGCCGATGGCCGTCGGCAGGACCGAGCACGAGCACAGGGGCAGCGGCGCACCGACTACCGCCGCGGCCGCAACCGAACTGAAGTCGTTGCGTCCCATCGCGCGCTGCAACCAGTGTCGCGGGAGCCAGGCGTGGACCATTGTTGCGACGAGAAAGCCGAGCAGCAGGTATGGCGCGGCGCGGGCGAAGAAGCCCCAGAACGCCTCGAGCGCCAGCGTCATCGTTCCCGTGTGAAGGTGCACATGGTTACCGTGCACCTCGCCGTGCCCCTCGCTCGCCAGCCACGCAAACGCAACTCCACCGAGCAGCATGCCGAGCTTTGGCAACCTGTCTTCGGCGTTGTGGAAGACCTCGGGCAACAGGTCACCGACGGCGACGTAGAGGAAGCTCCCGGCGGCGATTGCCGTGCACACCGCAGCGACGTGGGGGGTGACGGTCTCGCGCAGGGCGTCACCCGCGAGCAGGCCGGCCGGAGTCACACACGAGAACCCGACGATCAGGCCGAGCACGACGCGGCGGTCCTTGATCGTGAAGCGCAGCGCCGAGGCCAGAGAGAAGGTCTCGCCGAGTTTGTGGATCGACAGGCCCCAGCCGAGCGCGACCGGCGCCGTCGTCAGCATGCCCAGCCCGAGGCCCATCGAGAAGGCGTGCACGGTCAGCCCGATCAAGGTCGTCCAGCCGACCGCCGCGTGGCTCTGTTTGCCGAAGATGCCCAGGTCGAGCACCAGGACCGCCAAGAGGCCGGCCAGGACCCACTGCCACAGCGCGGGCCCGTTGGTGCCGGAGAAGTCGACGTGTGGCAGAAGGTCGAGGAAGACCAAGCCGAGGAAGAAACCGGCCGCCAGCGACAAGAGCCGGTGCAAGGCGGTCTCCGAACTGCGCACGAAGAGCGGCAGCCCACCGCCGATCACGGAAGCTCCGACGAGAATCAGGACTAGGCTGACGATTGGGGACACCGGTGGGGCGAAGTTAGCTGCCACACATGGTGTCTGACACCATGTGTGACAAGTAAGCTCCTGCCTTGATTCTCGGCTACAACACCAACGGGCTTGCCCACCACCGCCTGGACGATGGTTTGAGGCTCTTGGCCGATGAGGGCTTTGGCGCCGTCGCTCTGACCCCGGACGTTGCGCACCTCGATCCGTATCGCTCGACTGCGGCCGAGGTCGAGCGGATCGCCGCCTTGTTGGCCAGGCTCGACATGACCTGCGTGGTCGAGGCCGGGGCCAGGTATCTGCTGGACAGCCAGCGCAAGCACTGGCCGACGCTGCTCGAGGACGGGGCCGCCGACCGCGAGGTCCGGGTGGACTTCCTGCGGCGCTGCATCCGACTCGCGGAACAGCTTGGCTCGGACGTGGTCTCGTTCTGGGCCGGTAGGCGTCCGCCGGGATGTGACCCGGCAGCTGCCGATGAGCGGTTGGATCGGAGCATCTCGGCGCTCTTGGCCGAGGCTGGCGAGCGTGGCGTCGTCCTCGCGCTCGAGCCTGAGCCAGGCATGTACGTCGAGACTGTCGCGGAGGGGCTGGAGGTCTTGCGACGCCTCGGCGATGGCCAGGAGCTGACTCTCACTGTTGATATTGGCCATCTTTACGTCACTGGCGAAGGCGACCCTGGCGAGGTGCTCCCCCGGGCTGCCGGGCGAATTTCCCAGGTCCATGTCGAGGACATGTGCCGTGGCGTGCATGAGCACCTCCCCCCCGGCGAGGGAGATGTGGAATTTCCGGCGGTTTGGCGCGCACTCGAGGCCGCTGCCTACGCCGGCCCGGTCTGTTTCGAGCTGAGCCGGTCGTCGCATGCGGCACCCGAGATGCTTTGCTTGGCGAAGCAGATCTTCCACGCCCGATGACCCCGGGCATTGTTCCACACCAGGATGTCGCCGGACGAAAACTCGACGGATGTTGACCCCATCAGGCAGGCCAGCCTACTCTTCGGACCATCGTCAGGCGGCGAGGGGTCGCATGTGTCGATCCGCCGGCGAGAAACGTTGACAGATCCAAGGGCACCGAGGGAGAAGACCATGAGCACCGAGACCGATCGTCCGATCGCTGGCTCTGGTTCGGTAGGAGTCATGCCCGGCGTGACCACGCCTTCCACCGGACGCTTTGTCCCGCACAGACGCGGCCATCGGCGGCCGGACGTCGATCGCGAGCACGTCCTGATTCCGCGGCCCGAAACACCGACGCCCACGGAGACGCCCACGGAGACGCCCGTGGGGCACCGCGTGTGTCCGACGCCTGTGACCGGCGAGTCTCCGATGGTGCGGCAGACGATCGGCGCCAAGACCTGCGACCAGCGACAGTACGACAGCTACCACAAGTGCTCGGGTTGCCTCTGGCGGCAGCAGCCGCTCTACGCCGGCGCTGAGCTACCGCCGCTCGAGAACAGCCCCTCGCACGTTGCTCTCAGCCGGGCTGCCGCCGAGTAGGGCGGCGATCCCTAGACCGCGGCGCGGATTTCGTCGTCGGTGAGCAGTCGCTTGCTGACTTTGGCACATGCGAGGACGCGCTGAACGGTCTCGTCGTCGATAGGCAGTCCCAGCCGCTCCAGGGAGAACATCACGTTGGAGCGGCCACTCATCGGACCGACGCCGATGATCTGTTCGCGACCGACCATCGAAGCGGGCACTCCTGAGTAGACCTGGTCGGCGAGTTCCCGATCGCCCTTCCTGAGTGCCTTGACGACCGCGGAGGCATGCACGCCGGTGCCGGTTTCGAAGGCATCCTTGCCGAGGACCGGGTAGTTGTCGGGAAACGGGATGCCGATCGCGGCCGCGGCCTTGCGGACGTAGTCGGGCAGGCAGGAGAGGTCGTTCTCGAGCCAGCCCATGAGCCGCAGGTTGACCAGGAGAAGGTCCATGGGCGTGTTGCCGGCCCGCTCGCCGACGCCCAGGGCCGTGCCGTGGATGCGCGTCGCGCCACCTTCGATCGCTGCCAAGCAGTTGGCTAGGTCCATGCCGCGGTCGCGATGGCCGTGCCAATCGATGCCGACGTCGGAGCCTAGCTCGTCGGCGAGCCGTTTGACGAAGGCCACGACTGCATGCGCGCCCTGCGGGGTCGAGTGGCCCACGGTGTCGCAAACGCAGAGCCTGCGCGCGCCGAGTTCGATCGCCAAGCCGTACAGCGCTCGCACCGTCTCGGGGTCGGCGCGCGAGGTATCCTCGGTCACGTACATGACGGGAAGCGAGTTGTCGCGAGCGAACTCGAGCGCGACGCGCGTGTGGTCGAGCAGTGTCGAGACTTCCCAGTCTTCCGTGTATTGGCGAATCGTAGACGAGCCGATGAACGTGCAGACCTCGATCGGGATCCCGGCTCGCTGGCTGATCTCGATGACCGGCGCGATGTCCGATACCACGGTGCGGCACGCCACGTTGAGGCCGATGCCGAGCTTGGCGTCGGCAACGTGTTTGGCGAGCAACAAGATGTCCTCGCACGGTTTGCCCCCGGCTCCCGGCAGGCCAATATCGGCCGTGTCGATGCCGAGCCTGTCCATGAGCTCGAGCAGTTCGATCTTGGCGTCGATGGACGGATCGAGGGCGCTAGGCGACTGCAAACCGTCGCGTAGAGTCTCGTCGTCGAGCTGGATGGGCTGGGCTGGCACAAAGCGACCGGCTTCGACATTCCAGTCGTAGATCAGATCGGTTGTGGACGTCATCGTTGTCTGAGCGGATTCTCTGTGGATTCTACGGACACGAACTCGCCGGACGAAACCTTGCCCTCTCGCCCCTTTATCATGAAGTTCGGCGGCACGTCGTTACGCGACGCGGCCGCCGTTCGCCACGTCGCCACCTTGATCGCTGACCGACTCGGCCAGCGACCCATCGTCGTCGTATCCGCGCACGCGGGTGTCACGGACGCGCTCGTGCGGATCGCCACCGAGGCTGTGGACGGTAGCCCGGACATCGACGGGCTGGAAGAGCTACACGCGGGCATCACGGCCGACCTCGGCATCGAGGTCGAAGACCACAGCGATCTCTTTGGGGAGCTGCGTGACTTGTGCCAGGGCATCACGCTGGTCAGCGAGTTGTCGCGGCGCTCCAAGGACTACGTCGTGTCCTTCGGGGAACGTCTGTCTGCGCGCACCCTTGCGGCCACCCTGCGTGCTACCGGGACCGATGCACGTGCCTTCGACGCCTTCGACATCGGTGTGCACAGCGACCGAGCTTTCGGCCGTGCTCGACTCTTGCCCGACGAGGGGCGGATCGCCGCGGCGCTGTCGGACTTCACGGGCGTGCCGGTCGTGACCGGCTTCATCGCCAAAGACGACCGCGGCAACATCACGACGATCGGTCGCAACGGCAGCGACCTGTCGGCTGCCTTCTTCGGCAACGCGCTCGACGCCAGTGAGATCCAGATATGGACCGACGTCGATGGTGTGCTAACGGCAGATCCGAAGATCGTTCCGGGAGCGCAGCCGATTTCGCGCATGACGTATGACGAGGCCGCCGAGCTCGCGAATGCTGGCGGCAAGGTGCTGCATCCGGCGTCACTGCGCCCGGCGGTCGACAAGAGCATTCCCGTGCGCGTCCTCAACACGCACCGCAGCGAGTCGCCAGGGACGGTCATCGTGCCGGAGTTCGATGAGCCCGCAGCCGTCGCCCGTTGCATCGCGCACAAGCGGCACGTGACCCTCGTCAGCGTCGAGAGTTCGAGCATGCTCGCGCAGGCGGGCTTCTTGGCCCGGATCTTCGCGGCTTTCGAGCACAGCAACATTTCGGTCGACCTCGTGTCGACGTCGGAAGTTTCCGTCTCGATGACTCTCGACAACACCGAGCGCCTCGATGAGGCGGTTCGTGAGCTCGAGCAGTTCTCCCACGTCACGGTCGAACGCGAACTCGGCATGCTCTGCGTCGTGGGCCATGGCATCCGTCACCGCATGGGCGTCCCGGCCCGCGTCTTCGCGCCGCTCCGCGACGCCGGTGTCTCGGTGCGCATGATCAGCCTTGGTGCGCTCAAGGTGAACGTCTCGCTCGTGGTTGGCAGCGACGATGTGGACAAGGCCGTACGCGCCCTGCACGCCGAGTTCTTCGAGGGGTCGGCGAGTGGCTGAAGTGTCGCTGCGCATCGTCGACGGGCCGGAGCGGGTCGCGGAGCTTCGCACCGAGGACATGCGCGCGGCGCTGGCCAAACGGCCGGACCTGGTCTTCGTTGCGTCCACGGGCAGGACTCCGGTCCAGACCTATCGTGCCTGGGGTCGCGCCGGCTTGGACCTGTCCAAAGTGCATCTGCGCATGCTCGATGCCTACCTCCTCTCGCCGAGCCGTGGCTTCACCAGCACGAACCACGCCGGGTCGTTCTCGCGCTACGTGCACGAGAGCGTGCTCGGTCCCTTGGATGTGGCCAAGCGACCGCGCGACTGGTCCATGCTGCCCGAGGACGTGGCTACCTGCGAAGAGGTGACCGCGCAGCTCGAGCAACAACCCGAGGCATGGGACCGCGTGCTCCATCCGATCAGCGGGGAACCCGGTGCGGAGTTCGTACTGCACGAAACCGCCACCGGTGTGCTCGCGGCGATCCGCCGCACGTGCGAGGCCTACGACCGGCTGTTGAACGGGGATCCGCTCGGGATCGTGAGCCTCGGTGTCGGTCCCTTGCCCTACCCACACATGGCCTTCAACACCGGGCCGTTCACTCGCGCCGATGCGCCGACCCACCTGACTTTGCTCGACACCTCGACCCGGCAAGCCAACGCTGAGCCGTTTGGCGACGTCGACTCCGTGCCGCCGTTCGCCCTGACGCTTGGCCCCGGCACTCTTGTCTCCGCCGCCGTCTGCTGGGTCAGCGCAGTCGGCGCATCCAAGTCCTCCGCCGTGACGCATGCCCTCGGCGACCCGCGAGTCCCCGATTTCGCTCTCCGTTCCTCGCTTGGCTACGTCCTCAAGGCGAACCACGTGGACATCGTCCTCGACGAAGCTGCTGCCGCGGACATCACCGCCGATGCCGGGTTGGCCGGACTAGAGCAGCGCTACCGGGAAGCGGGCCATGGGATGGCGGCTCGCCGGGTGTGAGCAGCGCGCGCGAGTGCCCTTCGGGCACTGCCTGGACGTTGGGCGTGACGGTTCCTACCTTGCCTCGCTGCCATCATGAGTTCGCACCGTAGTCATCCGTTGCCCGCGCGCCGTCTGCTCTATGTGGACGACTTCCTCTGCGCGGTCGACAAACCGAGTGGGTTGCTGAGCCAGGAGGCTCCCGGACGCGCACCCCGTCGTACGATCTTGGTGCAGACTGCGGCGTTGCTGGCGAGCCGAGGCGAGCGTGCCGAACTCCATGCGGTGCACCGGCTCGACGAGGACACGAGTGGTGTGCTGGTGTTCGCGCGCGATCGAGACATCCTGGCGCGCCTCAAGAAGACCTTTCGCCGGCATGACGTCGAGCGGGTCTATCACGCGATCGTGCTCGGAGCGCCGGACCCGCCGGAAGGCCGACTGGAGAGCTTGCTGCGCGATGGTGGCGAGCGGGTGGAGATAGTCACACGTGGCGGCCAGCCAGCGATCACCGACTACGTGACGCTCGCGACCTTCGCCGGCAGGAGCGTTGTTGCGTGCCGTCTGGACACCGGTCGTCGCAATCAGATTCGCGTTCAACTGGCGGACATCGGTCACCCGGTGCAAGGCGACCGGAGGTACGGGCGCAATCACCCGGGGTTCAGTCGGTTCAAGGCGCGTCGCACGATGCTGCACGCCACCGCGCTCGGACTCCGGCATCCCAAACACGGAAAGGCCCTGCGCTTCATCGCGCCGTTTCCGGATGACTTCAGTGCTCAGCTGCCGGAAGGCCTCGCGGAACGGCTGTCAGCCGGCTGATCGATGCGCGCCAGCCGGAGCTTCGCCAGGGTCCAGAGGATCTTGGCGGAGGCGCGGAGGGTGCCGGACACGGTGCCAGAGATCTTGGAAGTGCCGATCCTGTTGCGATAGCGCACTGGGACTTCGACCGTGCGCAGGCTGAGCCGGGCGGCACGGGCCTGCATTTCGACCGTCCAGCCGAACGTGGGGTCGCGCATACCGAGGCGGTCCAGTGCCTCGGCGGTGATTGCACGAAACGGGCCCAGGTCGGTGGCCGCTTGTCCGTAGCAAGTCCGCAGGATCCACGCCGCGAGCCGGTTTCCCCAACGAGCCTGAGGCAGCAGGGCGCGCCGAGACGCTTCCAGCTGCATTCGTGAGCCGATGACCAGGTCGGCTTTGCCGGCCCGAAGTGGCTCGAGCAGCAACGGCAGCTCCTCGGGATAGTCGGAGTGGTCAGCATCCAGGAAGACGATGAATCGCTCGCCGTGCCGCTCGCTAAGGCCTCTGAGGCACGCCGAGCCGTAGCCTCGACGGGGCTCGTGGACCACCTCAACGCCGTGACCCACGGCGACCTCGGCGCTGCCGTCCGTCGATCCATTGTCGACGACCACGACGCGCAGTTCCTCGGTCTGCCACGGCAGTTCGTCCAGCACCTGGCCCAACGCTCCCTCCTCGTTGAGGCAGGGGATCACGATCAGGACATCCGCTGGGGGCGCAGGTCTGGAAGGCATCGGTCGCGCGTGGTACAAGTTTCCGCTCGTTTTTTCGAGGTGAAGTTGCTTCTTCACCCATCCTTCTGGGTTCGTTCTGCCTTCCATCTGGGTTCACAGAGCGTTCTGCTGAGCCTCTTCCACGTTCGGGGTTGTCATGGCCGATGCGCCGCTCGCCGTGCTCTTGCTGGCTGCCGGTAAGGGTACGCGCGCCAAGGTATCGCTGCCGAAAGTGCTGCTGCCACTGTGTGGTGGCACCCTGCTCGACTATGCCCTCGACGCGGCCGGGGGTCTGGAACCGCACCACGTCGTCACGGTCGTGCACCACGGCATGGAGCAGATCACGAAGCGCTTGGGGGAGCGTTTCGAAGAGGAAGGGATCATCGTCGTCGACCAGGGCGAGCCGCTCGGCACCGGTCACGCCGTGCAGCGTGCCCTAGATGGTCTCGACCGAAAGCTCGGTCATGAGTTCGAGGGCAACGTCCTCGTGCTCTACGGCGACACGCCTTTGATCACGCGCGACTCGCTGCTCGACGTCGTCGAGACGCTCGAGTTGCCACCAGAGCCCGGTACGCGCTCGGGACAGAACGGCAACCCCAAGGGCAGCATCGTCGCGTCACTCTTGACTTGTCAGGAGATGGCGCAAGAGGGGCTCGGTCGCATCCTGCGTGATCAACACGGTTGCTTCGTGGCGATTCGCGAGGAGCGCGACTGCTCCGACGAGGAACTCGAGATCCAGGAGGTCAACACCGGGATCTGCGCGTTCCGTTCGAGTGCACTGCGCCAGGCATTGCCGAGCCTGAAATCAGACAACACCCAGGGCGAATACTACCTGACCGACGTGTTCGGGTGGCTCGTTGCCGAGGGTGAGAACGTCGAAGCAGTGCCGACCTTCGATCCGGACGAGGTATTGGGGATCAATGACCTCGACCAACTCGCCCACGCCCGCTGGGTCATGCAAGACCGGCTCTTGCTCAGTCACTTGCTCAACGGCGTGCTGATAGAGGATCCGGCGACGACGGTCATCGAGCGTGACGTGCAGATCGGCGCCGAGACCACCATCTTGCCATTCGTCGTGATTCGCAACGGCGCGCGCATCGGGCGCGGCTGCGAGGTCGGCCCGTTCACGCACCTACGCGTCGGCGCCCAGCTCGAGGACGGCGCCGAGGTCGGCAACTTCGTCGAGATGAAGAACAGTACGCTGGGATCGGGCAGCAAGGCCAAGCACTTGACCTACCTCGGCGACACGGTCATCGGCAAGAAGACCAATATCGGCGCGGGCACGATCACGGCCAACTACGACGGCACTGCCAAACACAAGACAGGAATCGGCGATGGCGTCTTTATAGGCTCGGGGTCGGTCCTCATTGCGCCCATGACGGTTGGCGATCGGGCGAGCACCGGGGCTGGAGCGATCGTTACCAAGGACGTTCCTGAGGGCGAAGTTTGGATAGGGGTGCCTGCGCGTAAGCTGCGGGACAAGGAGGGCACATGACTTTCCATCGCCTGCGCGTCTTTGCAGGGAATGCGCACCCGGAACTCGCCAACGCGATCTGTCGCGAGCTCGTGATCGATCCCGGCGAGGCCGTGGTCGGCCGCTTCCCCGACGGGGAAATCGACATGAAGGTCAACTGTGACGTGCGCGGCGCGGATTGTTTCGTCGTGCAGCCGACCTGTCCGCCCGTCAACGAGAACCTCGTCGAACTGCTCGTCATGATCGACTGCCTGCGCCGCGCTTCGGCGGACCGCATCACGGCGGTCGTGCCTTACTTCGGCTACGCGCGCAAGGACCGCAAGGACGAGGGGCGTGTGCCGATCACGGCGAAGCTCGTCGCCAACATGATCACGGGCGCCGGCGCCGATCGCGTCCTGACGGTCGACCTGCACGCAGCTCAGATCCAAGGGTTCTTCGATATTCCCGTCGATCACCTTTATGCGCGACCGGCGTTCTTGCCGGTGGTACGACAACTGGGTCTCGAGGACCTCGTCATCGTGTCGCCCGACGTTGGCGGCGTGAAACTCTGCCGCGCCTACTCCAAGGAACTCGAAGCGGGTCTCGCGATCGTCGACAAGCGACGCGTGTCGGGATCGGAAACGGTTGTCGAGCACCTCGTCGGCGAGGTCGCGGACAAAGCCTGTCTGATCGTCGACGACTTGATCTCGACCGGCGGCTCGATCACCGATGCCGCGCGGGTGGTCAAGGAGAACGGGGCCAAGCAAGTCTATCTACTCGCAACACACGCAGTGTTCTGCGGGCCGGCGGTCGAGCGTCTCGACGATGCACCGATCGAGCGTGTGTTCTTCTCGAACAGCATTCCTCTGCCCGAAGAACGCTGGCCAAACAAGGCTGAGACCGTTTCGTTGGCGCCGATGCTCGCCAAGGCCATCGACAGCATTCATCGCAGCGAATCGGTCAGCCGCCTGTTCCAAAAGCGGAAGTAGCCCCGACAGATAGCTGACATCTGACACCTGAATCACAGCCCGCGCGTCGGTTGCACCGGCACGCAGCACACTGAGGAAGAACTATGGAAGTCGCGAACATCAACGTCACTGAGCGCGAGGAGCGCGGTCGCCGGAAGGTTGCTGCGGTGCGGTTGCGCGGTGAGATCCCGGCCGTGATCTATGGCCAGGACCGGGAGAACATCCACCTGAGCCTCGCGGGGCGCGAGTTCACGAAGCTCGTCATGACCCATCACAAGCTTTTTCAGCTGCACTATCCGGGCGGGCGGACGGTCGATGCGTTCCTGCAGGATCTGCAGTGGGACGTCCTCGACGACCTGATCATGCACGTCGACTTCAAGCGCATCAGCCTCGACGAGAAGATGCGCTCGCACGTCGAGATCCGCTTCGTCGGCCAGCCCAAGGGTGTGTCCAAGAACGGTATCTTCGAGACCGTGATGAAGACCGTGCACGTCGAGTGCCTGCCCAAGGACCTGCCGGACGAGCTGCGCCTCAACGTCAACTCGCTCGATGTCGACGAGTCGATCCACCTCAAGGAGGTGTCGCTGCCCGAGGGAGTCGTCGCTCTCGACGACCTGGATGCGCTGGTCTGCCACTGCAAGCTCCGTCTCGAGCAGGAGGACGAGGACGAGGACGAGGGCAAGGTGGAGGGAGATGGTTCCGAGCCCGAGGTCATCGGCAAGGACAAGGAGGACGGGGGCGACGGCGACGAGTAGAGCCGGGTCGCGGTGGGCCCGTCTGGCGCGGCCAGAGCAGTCCTTGTGGGCCCGCCGCCGTTCAGCTAGGCTCCTCGCCCCTTTCAGCAGCCTCTCTGCTCAGTAGTCTGACTGTTCAGTGGCCTCACTGCCCGCGGACTCGCCGCCGGATGCGCCTCGCCTCGTTGTGGGGTTGGGCAACCCCGGTGCGGAGTATCACGGCACACGGCACAACTTGGGCTTCGAGGTGCTGGACGGGTTGGCCGAGCGTTTCGGGCTCAAGTTCGCGCGACAAGCGCGGACCAAGGGGCTCGGGCCGGTGCGGGCCAAAGCGTGTGCGGGCGATAACGCGGCAGGGCCGTTCCTGCTCGTCAAGCCTTGGACGTATATGAACCTGAGTGGCGAGGCCGTGGCGGCCTATGCGCGCTTCTACCGGCTGCGGCCGGAATCGATCTTTGTCATTGTCGATGATCTGAACCTGCCTCTGGGCCGGATGCGAATCCGGGCGGGAGGCAGCCCCGGCGGGCACAACGGGCTCAAGTCCCTGATTGCTTGCCTGGGTACCGAAGGCTTCCCCCGTCTGCGGATGGGGATCGCGATCCCGGATGCCGATGCGGGTCCTTCTCTCGGGGACATGACTGTTCACGGAGACATGGCCGACTTCGTCACGGACGCTTTCTCGGACGAAGAGCGCGAGTTGCTCGCGCCAACGCTCGAGGACGCGGTCGAGGCGGTCACGCGCTGGCTGAATGGTGACCCGCTCCAGGACCTCATGAATCGCTACAACGCTGTTCAGAATGAGGTGCACCCTTCGGATTCCGATCAGCGATCCCCGCCAGACTCTCTTCGAGAACCAACCGAGCAGACGGACAAGTGAAGACCTACGAAGCAATGCTCCTCCTGGACAACCGGGAGGTAAAGAAGGGCTGGGCCCCGCTCAAGGAGCAGGTCGATGCTGTGCTGCGGAAGAACGGCGCCGAGATCGTCGTGGCCAAGCGCTGGGACGAGCGCAAGCTGGCCTTCGAGATCAAGAAGCAGCGCCGCGCGACGTACTACCTGGCCTACCTCAAAGCCGATCCCGAGAGCGTTTCCACGATTCGCCATGCGCTGGCGCTGACCGGGCCGGTCTTGAGGCACCTGATCCTCACGTGCGAGGAGGTCCCCTCCGAGGCTTACGAGCCCGAGCGCGAGTTTGAGATCGACAAGCCTGATCCCGAGGAGACCACCGACACGGCCAAGGACGGTGGTGCCAAGGACGGTGGCGCTGAGGGCGGTGCGGACGTGGCAAGCGACGCTTTGGCGGCCGATGGCGGCACGGGGGCGGAAGCCACCGAAAGCGGCGACTCCACGCCGGCCGCCACCGAGAGCGACGATGCAGTCGCGACTGATGCAGTCGCGACTGACGCAGAAGCGACTGACGCAGTCGCGACTGACGCAGAAGCGACCGACGCAGAAGCGACCGACGCAGAAGCGACCGACGCAGAAGCGACCGACGGCGAGTCGACTGGTGACGACGCCACGACAGACAAGGAGGGGGAATAGTCACATGGCAGCGTTCCGCAACTTCAAGAATTTCACCCGCGACGCGAAAAAGACGAGGCCGGAGGAATCGCTCGACTACAAGAACGTCAACTACTTGCAGCAGCTGATGTCGCCGCAGCACCGCATCCTGTCGCGCAAGCGCACCGGGTTTACCGGCCGCCACCAGCGCCAGCTCATGCGCGCGATCAAGCAGGCACGCTTCCTCGCACTCGTGGCCTACACTTCCTAAAGGAGACGAGCGATGGCAAGGACGAAGCGACAGCTCGAAGTTCTCCTGCTCGAAGACCACGGCGAACTCGGCAAGGCTGGCGACCTCGTGGCCGTCGCGCCCGGCTACGCTCGCAACTTCCTACTCCCTCTGCGCCGCGCAGCTCGGCCGAGCAAGGAAGCCCTCCGTCTGCTGGAAGAGCGACGTCGCCGCGTCGTGTCCGACGCGCGCGACCGCGAAGCCGAGGTGGACGCGCTCGCCGAAGCTATCCCGGCGACCAACGTGACGCTCGAGATGAAGGCTTCCAAGGAAGGCCACCTCTACGGATCGGTCACGGCGCAGATGATCGCCGAAGCCATGCAACGTGCTGGGCTCGATGTGGTTGCCACGCAGGTCCGACTGGAAACGGCGATCAAGGAGATCGGCCAGTTTGACGTCCCGGTCCACGTGCACGGTGACCTGACCGTGAGCGCCCGACTCTGGGTCGTCAGCCAGGCCGAGTAGCCCGGGTCGCCGGCGCAGGCCAGGGTCGCCGTGCGGCCAGCGGGAGGAATCGCCCCGGCTCACGGGCTCAGAACGCCCTGACCGCAGCCTGGGACGTGGACGTAGACGAGCCTTGCTCTGCTGGGCTCGTCCGGGTTTGCTACTCCTTGGGAGAGGAACCAGCGTGCAAGTCGAGCAGTCGACGGGGCGTTCTGCGCCGAACAATCTGGAGGCCGAAGCAAGTGTGCTGTCGGCCATGCTCATTGATGAGGAGTCGTTGGCTGAACTGGTGCATCTGGTGCAGCCAGAGGACTTCTACAAGCCAGCGCACCAGCACATAGCAGCGGCGATTCAAACCCTCGCCGAGCGGCAGGAACGAGTCGACCACGTCACGCTCGCGGCCGAGTTGGAGCGCGAGGGCAAGCTCGAGGACGTTGGCGGGCGCCCCTATGTCTTCAACGTTTCCGAGTACGTGCCGACCGCCGCGAGCGCGCGCTATCACGCCGACATCGTGCGCAACCACGGCGTGTTGCGTCGTCTGATCTCGACCACCACGGAGATCGCTAACCGCGCCTTCGATGGGCGCGACGAAGCGATGGTGTTGCTCGACGACGCTGAGCGGCAGATCTTCGAGATCGCGCGCAAGGGCGCGACGACCGACCCGCGGGCCCTGTCGGAGCTGCTGCTCGAGACGTTCGAACGCATCGACAAGTTTCGTGGCCGAAACGCGACGACCACTGGCGTGCCTACTGGCTATGTCGACCTCGACGCGATCACGGCTGGTCTGCAGCCGGGTGAGCTCACCGTCGTGGCTTCGCGACCGTCCATGGGCAAGACCTCGTTTGCGTTGAACCTGTTGGAGCGTTCCGCCACGGAGGGATACGGTACGGCGTTCTTCAGCCTCGAGATGTCGAGCGCTCAGGTCATGCAGAATCTCCTCTGCTGTCGAGCCCGTGTGAACGCGCACAATCTGCGCCGCGGCCGTGTTTCCAACGAAGATTACCGGCGGCTCAAGGAGGGCTCCGACGGCATCAGTGACGCGTCGGTCTTCATCGATGACGCCACGTCCATGACGCCGCTCATGTTGCGCGCCAAGTCGCGTCGTTTGAAGCAAAAGCACAACATCCAGATGGTCATCGTCGACTACCTGCAGCTCATGACCGGCGGTGGCAAGTACGACAACCGCGCCCTCGAGATCGCCATGATCAGTCGCTCGCTCAAGGGGTTGGCCAAGGAACTACAGGTGCCGGTGATCGCCATCTCGCAGCTCAACCGTGGCGTCGAGAACCGCGACAAGGGCGGACACCGCCCGCGTATGTCCGACCTGCGCGAATCCGGCGCCATCGAGCAGGACGCCGACGTGATCATGCTCCTGCACCGCGAGGACTACTACCAGGAGACCGAGCAGAACCGCGGACTGGCGGAGGTCATCGTCGCCAAGCAGCGCAACGGACCGACGGGTAGCGTCAAGCTGCGTTTCTTCCGCGAGTTCATGCGGTTCGAGTCGTTCTCGGGGCACGCGGAGCCTGTCGCTTGAGGTTGACGGGCCAGCCGGCGGCCGTGCTGGCGAGCCTGCTGTGTGTCGCGGTTCCGCTCGCGCAGCCGCCCGCTGCCCCTCCTGCTCAGGGGTCTCTCGCTCAGGATCTGAAGAGCTTCACTGGCCGGCGCGTTGCAGGCGTCGACATCCAGGGGTTGCGGCGGTTGTCCAAGAGCGTCGCGTTGGCGAGCCTTGGCACACGCAAGGGAAAGAGGCTCTCGCCGTTGGTCGTGCAGGGCGACTTGTCTGCGCTGTGGAAGGGACTCAAGATCGCAGCGAACGTGCGTGTACGCGCGGTCGATGCGGCCAAGCCCGACAGCGAGGTGCTCGTGACGTTCGTCGTCACCAAGGAATACCCGCGCTACGAGACGACGGTGTTCAAGGGGCTCGGCCACTTCACCGAGGAGCAAGTGCGTGGGATGCTCGGCGACGATGAGGTCGAGCAACTGACCGAGATCACGGCGGACAGCCTCGCGCGCCGGCTCGAGGAACGCTACGACCGGGATGGCTACCCGTTCTGCAAGGTCACTGTACGGGTGGACGACAAGCAGTCGATGATCACGCTGCTCGTCGATGAGGGACCGAACGTCAAGGTCCGAAGCCTCGACTTCCGCGGCAACGAAGCGTTCCCGGACACGTCGATCCTCGGGTTGACGTGGAATCTCATGGGCTCGGCCAAGCTCAAGGGCACGCCTGGGTTCCTGGGTGACGCGCCGTTCTCGCGCAAGGTCCTGGCCGAGGACCTGGACCGCTTGCGGCGCTTCTATCGTGCGTATGGCTACAAGGATGCGTTGGCCGAGGTCTACGACCTCAGATGGTTCGAAGATCGTACGGGCGTCGATATCGTCATCCGGATCTTCGAAGGCCCGCTCTACCGCATCGACTCCGTGGCCATCGAAGTCGAAGGCTACCCGGACGCGGCAGCGCCCGAGTTCAAGCCGGAAGACCTCGCCGGTGAGATCAAGGTCGCCCCTGGCGATCCGGTCACGCAGGACGCGATCCAGGCGGACATGCGCCGCCTGGCCCTCTTCTACGGCAAGCGTGGATTCCCGTCGCGCGACGAATACCCGGGCCTCGGCGAATCCTCCTTCCGGGTGCAGGATCCGGTCGAAGTCGTCGATCCGGAGCGATCGCGCATCAAGCTCATCTACCGCGTGCGCGAGGGCAAGCGCAAGCGGCTCCGTCAGGTGCGGATCACTGGCAACCGCTACACGCGGGACGCCGTTGTGCGCCGCAGTCTCTCCGTGATGCCCGGCGATTGGCTCGACATGGAGGAGTTGGCCAAGAGCCGCGACCGGCTCTTGGGTAGCCAGTACTTCGGTGACTATCGGATCGGTGACCAGGGCGTGCACCTGCGCTTGAAGCCGGTCGCCGGCGAGGACGAGTTCGTCGACCTCGAAGTCGCGGTCAAGGATGGCACGACGGGGCAGATCCTGTGGGGTGGTGGTTTCTCCTCGAGCGCCGGTCTGTTCGGCAACGTGCAATACCGCAAGCGCAACTTCGACTGGCGGCGCTCGCCGACCGGATGGAACCCGATCGACTGGTTTGCCCAGCTCCTCGACAACCGAGCGTTTCACGGGGGTGGCCAGACGCTCTACATCGATCTGCAGCCGGGCACGGTCATCAGTGCGGCGTCGGCCGACTTCTTCGAGCCTGACCTGTTAGGCGGGCACTTGGATACGATTGGCCTCGGGCTGAACGGGTCGCGCTGGTTGCGTGGCTACGACTCCTATCGTGCAGACCTTCTGTCCGCTGGCATGCGTCTGATGCGCAAGTTCGGCCATGACCTGCAGGTGACGGCGTCGATGAACCACCAGCGAGTGAATATCGCCGACATCGAAGCGGATGCGCCGGCGATCGTGTGGGACGCTGAGGGGCGGAACGTCATTCGATCGATCGGCTTGAGTGGTCGTTACACGGACGTCGATGCGATCCTGCGCCCGACCAAAGGCGTTCGGCTCAGTGGCTATTTCACCGTGTCACCGGAGTGGCTTGGCAGTGACGAGCGCTTCTGGAAGGCCGGGGCCGCCGTCAACGGCTACGTCTCGGTGCACCGGGACTCACGCGGTCGCGCCCATGTCATCGAACTGCGCGCGCGCCTCAACCACGGTGAAGGCATCCAGGGCGACTCGACGTTACCGCTCACCGAGCGCTTCTTCATGGGTGGGCAGGGAACTCTGCGCGGCTTCGACTTCCGCGGTGCCGGCCCGACGCAGTTCGGTCACCCGACTGGCGGGCGCACGCAGCTGTTGTCGGGGGTCGAGTGGAGCTTTCCGCTCTTCTCGACTCGACCGGAGGGCGCAGTCACGGAGACCGAGTTGATCCGGGGCGTCGGGTTCTTTGATGCGGGTATGCTCGGCGAGGGCTTTGACGATCCGCTCTTCCGCCAGACTCGCGTCAGTGTCGGTGTCGGGGTCCGGGTCCTGATCCCCGGCCTCGGCGGCCTACCGATCGCCCTGGACCTCAGCTGGCCCCTCTATCGCCAGGAGTCCGACGACCGCCAGGTGTTCAGCTTCAGCTTCAAGTTCAACTAGGCAGGCCGGCCACCGGGCGTCCGCCACGCAACAGCCTTGCTCTCCCCGCCTGGCGGCGGTTTCATGATTCCCATGATTCCTGCGATACTGCTCTGCCTCCTCCTGCCGGCACAGGACAAGCCGGCTTCGGACAAACTTCTCGTCAAGCTCTCCGTTCCCGGCGGCTACATGACCCCCGGTGACCCGCTGCCCGTGAAGATCGAGGTTCACGCGAAGGCCGACACCTGGCTCAAGGCCGGTTTGATCACCGGCAATGCGATTGAGGTCTGGGTGGCCGGGAAGAAGCTCGGTAGCGTCGGCAAGACCAGCAAGACCAAGGTGCGCTTCCCCAAGGGGGCGCACATGGCGGTCGAAATGCCGATCGATCTGAGTGGCATCCTCAAGCGTGCCGGCGCACGCCCGACAGCGGCAAAGCCCGTCGAAATCGAGCTAGGCCTACCGGGTGGTGCCAGGAGCAAGATCAGCGTCGTACCTGACTTCAAGAAAGTCGACATCGACAAGCTGGACCTCACGAAGACGCGCGTCGCGCTCGTGACCAACTTCGGCACGATGGTCGTCGCGTTCCGGCCCGACCTGGCGCCGAAGACCGTGCGCAGCTTCGTCAAGTTGTCCCGGGACGGCTTCTACGACGGCACTCGGTTCCACCGGGTGCTCAAGGGATTCATGATCCAGGGCGGCGATCCGAACACCAAAGACGACGATCCGTCCAATGACGGCACCGGCGGGCCCGGCTACTCGCTCAAAGCCGAGTTCAACAACCTCAAGCACGTCCGCGGCATCCT